>Ga0164243_10014420_pt1 | contig 11011 bp, 12 predicted proteins | sample OricompcompostOP_FD_108781 | JGI IMG/M metagenome (GOLD analysis project Ga0164243, IMG submission 108781) | Organic Plus compost microbial communities from Emeryville, California, USA - Original compost - Organic plus compost (OP) | ecosystem: Engineered > Solid waste > Mixed feedstock >...
ACTCGTCCCCGATGCCACCGCCGCCACCGGAGCAGCCGGCGGCCGGCAGCGGCCTGCCGGAGAACGCCGACGTCGAGCTGGAGATCGACGGTCCGTCCGAGCAGCGGCGGCTGACGGTCCTGTTCCGCGCGCTGCTGCTGATCCCGCAGGGCATCGTGCTGTTCTTCCTGGGCATCGCGAACTTCGTGGTGATGGTGCTGGGTTGGTTCGGCGCCCTGGCGATGGGCCGGCTGCCCGAGTGGGCCCGCCGGTTCCTGACGAACTACCTGCGCTACGCCACGCGGGTCAACGCCTACGCGTACCTGCTGGTCGACCGCTACCCGCCGTTCTCCTTCCAGTCTCCCGAGCCCGGCAGCGACGACTACCCGGCGCGGCTGGACCTGCACACGGGCCGGCTGAACCGGGCGGCGGTGCTGTTCCGGTTCATCCTGGTGCTGCCGGCCGCAATCCTGAGCAACTTCCTCGGCATGGGCTTCGCGGTGTGCGGCTTCTTCATCTGGCTGGCGGTGCTGATCACCGGGCGCACGCCGGCTCCGGTGTTCGGGGCCGTGGCCGCGACGCTGCGCTACACGACGCGCCAGGCCGCGTACTTCGCGATGCTGACCTCGGCGTACCCGAAGCCGCGGGACATGTTCGGCGAGCAGCAGATCGACGCCAAGAGCCAGCCGCTGCCGCGGGGCACGCGTCCGCTCGTGCTCACCAAGGGCGCGGTCGCGCTGCTGATCGCGTTCCTCGTGCTGGGCGTGCTCGGCACGATCGGCCAGGGCCTGGCCCAGCCCGACCCGTCCCAGCAGCAGCACGCCAGCGCCGCTTCGGTGGTGCTGACCCGCTGAGCCCCCGCGGTGGGGCCGCGCCACGCGCGTGGCCCCACCTCGGTCAGCCTCGGGCCCGCTCGGCCGCACCACCCGGTTCGCAGTGCTCCAGCAGGTTCGCCCGCTCGCTCTCGGTCATTCCGCCCCAGACGCCGTGGGGCTCGCGGGCGGACAGCGCGTGGTGCAGGCACGCGGACCGCACGGGGCACGTTCGGCAGAGCTCCTTGGCCGCGGCTTCGCGCCGGCTGCGCGAGCGGCTGCGGCTGCGCTCGTTCTCCGGTGAGAAGAAGAGCTTCGCGTCGCCGTCGCGGCAGGCGGCGTCGAGCTGCCAGTCCCAGTTGTCCGTGTGCGCCCGCGGCAGGCGCCCCGTTTCGGGCATCGCACTGCGCTCCTTCCCGCCTGGTCGCCTTCCCGGCTCGTTTCCCGCCGGCTCGTGCTTCCTTCTAGTTAGTTGTGCTCACGAATTACCACTGTACGAGCGGGCAGCCGCTGATCCAAGACCCGCGCCACCGAACGTCCACAGCGGACCGCGTTTGCCCCCGCCCCCGGCCCGGGTAGCAGCTGACTGCCGGCGCACGCACCCGCGCACGAGGAACCGCCATGCACTACGTGCAGGAATCGCCGTACCGCTTCCGCGTCGACCGCCGCGGCCGGATGCGCGTTCCCGGGAAAGTGTTCGCCACGAGCCAGCTCATGCGGGCGCCCGGCGCGGACGAACCGCTGGAGCAGGTCGCCAACGTCGCCGCACTGCCCGGCATCGTGCGCGCCTCGTACGCCATGCCGGACGTGCACTGGGGCTACGGCTTCCCCATCGGCGGGGTCGCGGCCACCGACGTGGACCGCGGCGGAGTCGTCTCCCCCGGCGGCGTCGGCTTCGACATCTCCTGCGGCGTGCGCCTGCTGGCCAGCGAGCTCTCCACCGCCGACTTCCGCTCCCGCGCAAACGCGATCATGGACCGGATCGCGGCAGCGATCCCGCGCGGCGCCGGCAAGGGCGCGGTCCGCGAGGTCGACGCCCACGAGCTGGAGGAGCTGCTGCGCCGCGGATCGCGGCACGTCGTCGAAGCCGGCGACGGCGACCAGCGCGACCTCGACCGCTGCGAGGACCGCGGCGCGGTCGACGACGTCGACGTGGCCCAGGTCAGCTCCCGCGCGCGGGAGCGCGGGCTGCAGCAGGTCGGCAGCCTCGGGTCGGGCAACCACTTCGCCGAGGTGCAGGCGGTGGCCGAGATCCGCGACGAGGCCGCCGCCGCGGCGTTCGGGCTCCGGCAGGACCAGGTGTGCGTGATGATCCACTGCGGTTCGCGGGGGCTCGGCCACCAGGTGTGCACCGACCACGTGCGCACGATGGACCGCACCGCCGCCGAGCGCGGCATCGACGTGCCCGACCGGCAGCTGTCCTGCGCGCCCGTGGAGTCGCCCGAAGGGCGGGCGTATCTGGGCGCGATGAACGCCGCGGCGAACTACGGGCGCGCGAACCGCCAGGTGCTCGCCCGCGCCGCCAGCCGGGCGCTGCGGCAGGTGACCGGCGCCGAGCTGGAGCTCGTCTACGACATCTCGCACAACCTCGCCAAGATCGAGCAGCACGAGGTGGACGGCCGCACGCTGCGGTTGTGCGTGCACCGCAAGGGCGCGACGCGGGCGCTGCCGCCCGGGCACCCGGAACTTCCCGCGGATCTCTCCGCGGCGGGACAACCGGTGCTCATCCCGGGTTCGATGGGCACCGGCTCGTACGTGCTCGCCGGGGTGCGGCCCGGCGACGCGTTCCACTCGACCTGCCACGGCGCCGGCCGCGCGATGAGCCGGCACCAGGCGCAGCGCCGCGTCGACGCGAAGCAGCTGCGCCGCGACCTGGAGAACGACCGGATCAGCGTGCGCGCCGGATCCGCGCGCGGGCTGGCCGAGGAGACCCCGGAGGCCTACAAGGACGTGTCCGAAGTGGTGGCCGCCGCGGAAGGTGCCGGGTTGTGCCGGGTGGTGGCGCGGTTGCGGCCGCTGGGCGTGGTGAAGGGATGACCGCGGGTCATCGCGAAGTGCCGCACACCGCGGATCTGCGCATCGAGGCGTGGGCGCCGACCGCGGAGGAGTGCCTCGCCGAGGCCGGCAGGGCGCTGGTGGACGCGTTCGCGGACGTGTCCGGGGCGCCGCGGGAGCGCACCGCGGTGCGCGGGCTGGCGGGCGGGAACGAGGAGGCGCTGCTGGCGCTGCTGGACGAGATCATCTACGTGCTCGACGCCGCGGGCGAAGTTCCGGTCGACGTGGAGGTCTCCCGGGACCGGCAGCTCTCGCTGCACCTGACCGCGTTCGCCAACGCCGTCCAGGTCGGGGCCACGCCCAAGGCCGCGACCCTGCAGGACCTGGAGTTCACTGCGGACGGTGGGCTCCACCGCTGCGCGGCGACCGTCGACATCTGACGTGTTTCGCGCGCGATTCCGCGCTGTGGCGCGCAATCGCCGCCCGTTCCGGTCGCGCTAAGAGCGCGTGAAAGCGCTTGTGCCGCTGTCAGGCGGATGGTGACCGTGTGCGTGCACGCATCCGGAGGGCCGTTCGGCCCAACGCATTCCAGGAGGAACGACATGTCGCACGCGCAACCGGCCAGTCCGATCCGGCAGCTCGCCCGGGCGGGAGCCGTCGCAGCCGCCAGCACCGGGCTCGTCGTCGGGTTGTCGCTGCCGGCGGACGCCGCGGAGATCACCCCGATCGCCCAGTACGTGGACCACACCGTGTCCAGCACCGAGTCCGAGCTCGGCGGCGCGCTGGCCGCTCTCGGCATCCACCCCTGAGGCTGCGACCACCTGGCGCGTCCTTCGTGGACGCGCTCCCGCCCGCCGCGCCCGGACCGTCCCCAGTGGAGGTCCGGGCGCGGCCGCGCGCCCGCGCCGACCACCGCCGATCTGTTGCCCGGATCGCACCGAACCGCCGTTGCCGCGGTGTTTCCGCCGGTGACGGCGGGGTTTCCACTCCGAGTACCGGAAAGGTTCACCGCCGACTTACCTCGGGGAAAAGACCGTCGCCTGTACTGGTGGTGACCATCGAACGAGCTCCGGGAGGCAACGATGAGCACGCTCTACGAAGACATCGGCGGCGAGCAGGCGCTGCAGAAGGCCGTGCGGGGGTTCTACACCAGGGTGCTCGACGACCCCAGGTTGACCGGCTACTTCGACGGCATCGACGTGGCGCGGCTGGGCCGCAGCCAGGTGGCCGTCTTCGCGTCCGCGCTCGGCGCCCGCGGTTCCCGCCCGCGCCGGCGCAGCGGTGACCACACCGGGCGCGGCATCGACCACGCCGAGTTCGACCTTGTCATCTGCCACCTCGCCGACGCGCTGCGCGCGGCCGGGGTGCCCGACGAGCTGATGACCGACGTGCTGCTGACGATCGCCCCGCTGGCGCGGGACCTGGTCGGGCAGGTGAGTCCACAGCGGACGCCGAAGCTGCCCGCGCAGCGCAGCTGAGGCCGCCGCGCGCTCCGGCGAACACGGTCCGGATCCGCCCGATCACGCGGAGCGCCGGGCTGCGTCATCTGGCCGATCCGCGACCACCCCGAAGACGGTCGCCGCGACCGCGCGGCCGGTGCCACCCTGTTGCGGCCGGAACCGACCCGGCGCAACCGCAGGTCGAGAGGGTGATGGGGATGGTCGATCCGATCCCGGGCAGGATGCGCGCCGTCGTCGTCCACGGGCCGCAGGACTACCGGCTGGAGGAGGTCGCGGTCCCGACGCCCGGCGCCGGGGAGCTGCTGCTGCGGATCGAGGCCGTCGGCGTCTGCGCCAGCGACGTGAAGTGCTTCCACGGCGCCGCCAAGTTCTGGGGCGACGAGCAGCGGCCCGCCTACACCCAGCGCGGCGTGGTCCCCGGCCACGAGTTCACCGGCGAGGTCGTGGCCGGCGACGAGGAGGCGCTGCGGACCCGCGGCGTCGACATCGGCGACCGCGTGGTCTGCGAGCAGATCGTGCCCTGCGGGCAGTGCCGCTACTGCTGGCGCGGCGCGTACTGGATGTGCGCCCCGCACGCCATGTTCGGCTTCCGCGACCACGACGGGGCGATGGCCGAGTACGCGACCGTGCCCGCCCGGGCGCTGGTGCACCGGATCTCCAAGGACCTCCCGCCGCAGCACGCCGCGTTCGCCGAGCCGCTATCCTGCGCGCTGCACGCGGTGGAGCGGGCCAGCATCAGCCTCGCCGACGTGGTGGTCGTGGCCGGCTGCGGCTCGATCGGGCTGGGGCTGATCGCCGGGGCGCGGGAGAAGAACCCGCAGCGGCTGGTGGCCCTGGACCTCAACGAGGAGAAGCTGGAGCTCGGCCGCGCCTGCGGCGCCGACGAGGTCATCAACATCGCCGAGCAGGACGCCGCGGCGCGGATCGGGGAGCTGACCGGCGGGCACGGCGCCGACGTGTACCTGAACGGGACCGGCGCCACCGCGGCGGTCGCGCAGGGCCTGCACCTGCTGCGCAAGCTGGGCACCTACGTGGAGTACTCGGTGTTCGGCTCGGACGTGAGCGTGGACTGGTCGATCATCTCCGACGACAAGGAGCTCGACGTGCTCGGCGCCCACCTGGGTCCGCACTGCTGGCCGCCGGCGATCCGGCTGCTGGAGTCCGGCAAGCTGCCGATGGACCGGGTGTGCACCCACCAGTTCGGGCTCGGCGAGTTCGCCAAGGCGCTGGACCTGGTCAGCGACTCCTCGGGGTCCTCGGTCAAGGTCTCGATCCTGCCGGACCGCTGACCCGGGGGCCGCGGCGGGAAGCCGCGCGGCGGAACTTCCCGCGCGCCGCTCCCCTGTTTTGTCCACTGTGGAGTGCAGCGGTGTCCGGAATCGGTCACTCGCCGGAATTTCCGGAATCGCCGGCTGCGTGACGTCAAGGCGCGGGCGCTGCGACCGACGACACGTTGACTTCGCGATCAGGCGCCCCGAAGCTGCCCACGCAGCCGAACCAGCAACGGAGGGACACCGGCCAGCCGTGAGCGAATCGGGTTTAGCGCAGGTCAGCGACCGTCCCGGCGAACACCGCAAGGCCGCGCTCGCCGCGTGGCTGGGCAGCGCCCTGGAGTACTACGACTTCTTCGCGTACGGCACCGCGGCTGCCCTGGTCTTCGACCGGGTCTTCTTCCCGGCGGGCAGCCCCGCGCTGGCGCTGCTGGCCTCGCTGGCGAGCTTCGGCGTCGCCTACGTGGCCCGACCGCTGGGCGCCGTGGTGCTCGGGCACTTCGGCGACCGGCTCGGCCGCAAGCGGCTGCTCGTGGTCACGCTGCTGACCATGGGCGGGGCGACCTTCCTCATCGGCTGCCTGCCCGGCTACGACCGGGCCGGCGCGATCGCACCGGCCGCGCTGGTGCTGCTGCGGATCCTGCAGGGCTTCGCCGTCGCCGGCGAGCAGGCGCTGTCCAGCTCGGTGAGCCTGGAGCACGCCCCGGCCGGGCGCCGCGGGTTCTTCGCCAGCTTCACCCTCGGCGGCACCCAGGGCGGATTCGTGCTCGCCAGCCTGGTGTTCCTGCCGGTCTCGGCGCTGCCGGACCAGCAGCTGCTGTCCTGGGGATGGCGGATTCCGTTCCTGGTGAGCGCGCTCGTGGTGGCCACCGGCTGGTGGGTGCGGACCTCGCTCACCGAGACCCCGGTCTTCGCGCAGCAGCCCCACCACCCCGGGCTGCCGCTGGCGCGGCTGCTGCGCCAGCACCCGCGCGAGCTCGTCCTGGTGGTGCTGTCCTCGCTGTACGCGGTGATCAGCACGATCGTGAGCATCTACGCGCTCAGCTACGGGGTCAACTCCGCCGGGCTGCCGCGGCCGGTGCTGCTGTGGATGCTCATCGTCGCCAACGCGGTCGGGATCGTGGCGACTCCGCTGTGCGCCGCGCTGAGCGACCGGGTGGGCCGCAAGCCCGTGTTCCTCGCGGGCGCGTTCGGCGGCGCGGCGCTGATCTGGCCGTTCATCTGGTCGATCAGCGCGCGGAACGTGCCGCTCGTGTTCGTGTTCGGGACGCTGCTGGTCGGCATCGCCTACAGCGCGGCCGGCGGGGTCGGGATGGCGCTGCTGCCCGAGCAGTTCCCGACCGGGGTGCGGATGTCCGGCATGGCCGTGGGCACCCAGATCGGGTTCGTCCTCGAGGGCTTCGCCCCGGCCGTCGCGACCGCGCTGGCGGGCCCGGATCTCGCCGACTGGCAACCCGTCGCGCTGTTCACCTGCGCCGCCGCGCTCGTCGCGGCGTTCGGGACCGCGGCCATGCGCGAGACGTCGCGGACCGCGGTCCACGAGCTCGGCAGGCGGGAGCCGGCCCGCGCCAGCTGAGTCCACTGTGGCCGGTCCTGGGACGTGGTCCGGGCGGCGGCACCCGTGCGGCGTGCCTGGGACCGCGTCTTCCGGTCACCGTCCCCCGGGGCAGCGGAAACGGCCCTCACCGGATCGGTCGTCGTTGTTCGGCAGCTGGGTGGGCGGCACGGCTGCGAGCTCCGGGTCGTGTCCAACCGGCGCTGCCCGGACGTTCCCGCGGACGCCGACGTGCTGCCGGCCTGACCGGAACCCGGTCGAGGCCCCGCTCGCTCGCAGCAGACCGACGACCGGAGTCCACTGTGGTCAGACGGGCGCGGTTCCGATCATGCCGGCGCGGGTGACCAGCGCGGCCAGCTCCTCCTCGGACGCCCCGCCGGTGCCCGCGGGACGACGCGGGACCACCAGGTAGCGCGTCTCGGCGCTGGAGTCCCACACGTCGATGCGGGTGCTCTCCGGCAGGTCGAGGCCGAACTCCGCGAGCACTTCGCGCGGCCAGCGCACGACCCGCGCCCGGTAGGCCGCGCTCTTGTACCAGGACGGCGACGGCCCCAGCAGCGAGATCGGGTAGCAGCTGCACAGGGTGCAGACGACGACGTTGTGCACGTCCGCGGTGTTGGCGACCACGCGCAGCTCCTGCGGGGCCGGGCCGTGGCTCATGGACAGCCCGAGCTCGCCGATCGCGGCGTTGCCGTCGGCCAGCAGCCGCTGCCGGAACGCGGGATCGGTCCAGGCGCGGGCGACGACCCGCGCACCGGCGGCCGGCGTCGCGTTCGCCAGCACGCGGTCGAGGATCCCGTCGAGCTGGCCGCCGTCGACCACGCCGAGCCGCTCCAGCTCGGCCTCCAGCGCGCGGACCCGCCGCGAGACGGCGGCGTCGTCGTGGGTCGTCATCCGTCCAGCTCCCGGTCGTCGTCGCGGAGGTCGGTCGAGCGCGGACCTTCCCGGCCAGGCCCCGCCGGCTCCAGGTAGTCCTCCCACAGGTCCACGGTCACCGAGTGCTCACCGCTGCCCCACAGCGCCGCGGCGTCGAAGCGCACGGCCCGCACCGCCGTCGGCTCCGGATCCTCGCCGGCCACGACGGCGTCCGGCAGCGGGTGAACGCCGCGCTGGCCGACGACCTCGCCGACGTGGCCGCGCACGTAGCGGGGAGCGCGCGTGTGCCCCTCCGGGTCGAACAGCCGCACCCGGACCCGGTCGCCGACCGCGAAGCGCCCCACCGGCTCAGCCATCGCCGCCCTCGAGCCGCGACGGGTCGAGCACGCCCTTGCGGGCCAGCAGGTCCTCGATCGCGGCGAGCCAGCGCTCGTAGTAGGACAGCTGCAGGTAGCGGGACGGCTCCAGCCGCTCGATCGCGTCCCGGAACTCGTCCAGCCCGAACACTCCGTTGCGCAGCAGCGCCGACTGCAGCGCGTGCACCCGGGCCTGCCAGTCGGCGTGGAACGGGGCGCCGTCGTCGGTCGGATCGACGGGGCCGAAGCCCTCCGCGCCGCCGAGGTCGTGCATTCTCGCCACGGTGGGCAGCGTAGCGGCCGTTCGCTCGCGAGCCGAGGGCCCGCAGCGTCCCCTTCCCCGATTCGGCACGGCCGACGGGCGGGACGATGCGCGGCGAGGAACCGGCACAGCGGCAGCGGCGGCGCCCCGCCCCCGGGGACCACTTCGGTTCCGGGCGGGACGCCGCCAGCGGTCAGACCGCGGCGCTGCCGCGCTCCCCGGTGCGCACCCGCACCGCCGTGTCCACCGTGGTCACCCACACCTTGCCGTCGCCGACGGTGCCGGTGCGGGCCGCGTCCGCGACGGCGGTCACGGCCCGCTCCGCGGACTCGTCCTCGACCACGACGTCCAGCCGCGTCTTGGACACCAGCTCCACGGAGTGCCGCACGCCGCGGTACACCTCGGTGTGCCCGCCCTGGCGGCCGTAACCCTGCACCTCGGCGAGGGTCATGCCCAGCACCCCGAGCTCGCCCAGGGCCTGCTGCACAGCCGGCACGGTGTCCGGCTGCACGACTGCGGTGATCAGCTTCATCGGGCCGTCTCCTGGGTCTGGGTGGTGCCCACCCGGGTCGTCGCGTGCGCGGTCTCGGCGGTGCGGTGGTGCGGCGCGCCGCCGCCGAAGTGGTAGGCGGTCTCGGCGTGCTCCACCCCGTCGACGCCGTCGATCTCGTGCTGGGCGGGCAGGCGGAACCCGACGGTCCTGCTGATCAACCACCCGAGCACCAGGGTCAGCACCAACGAGTAGGCCAGCACCGCCACCGCGGCCAGCGCCTGCTTGCCGAGCTGGCCGAAGCCGCCGCCGTAGAGCAGCCCGCTCACCCCGGCCGGCGCGGAGTCCGACGCGAACAGGCCGACCAGCAGCGTGCCCGCGAGACCGCCGACCAGGTGCACCCCGACCACGTCGAGCGAGTCGTCGAAGCCGAGCCGGTACTTCAACCCGACCGCCAGGGCGCAGAGCGCACCGGCCACCAGCCCGACCACGAGCGCACCGGGCACGGTCACCGCCGAGCAGGCCGGGGTGATCGCCACCAGCCCGGCCACGATGCCCGAGGCCGCGCCGAGCGTGGTGGCGCGCCCGTCCCGGAGCCGCTCGACGAGCATCCAGCCGAGCATCGCCGCGCAGGTCGCGCCGAGGGTCGTCACGAACACCACCGCGCTGGTCGTGCCGGCCGCCAGCGCCGAACCGGCGTTGAAGCCGAACCAGCCGAACCACAGCAGCCCCGCGCCGAGCATCACCAGCGGCACGTTGTGCGGCCGCATCGGCTCGCCGGGCCAACCGAGCCGCTTGCCGAGCAGCAGCGCCAGCACCAGACCGGCCGCGCCCGCGTTGATGTGCACCGCGGTGCCGCCGGCGAAGTCGACCGCGCCGAGCTGGTTGACGATCCAACCTCCGCGCTGGACGACGTTGCCCGCCGCGTCCTCGGTGTCCGCGTTGAACACCCAGTGCGCCACCGGCAGGTACACGACCGTCACCCACAGCGCCACGAACAGCAGCCACGGGCCGAACCGCGCGCGGTCGGCGATGGCCCCGGAGATGAGCGCGACCGCGATGATCGCGAACATCGCCTGGAACGCCACGTAGGCCGCCGAGGGCACGGTCTGCTGCAGCGAACCGGAACCGAGCAGCCCCGCCAGCCCGAAGTGCCGCAGCGGGTCACCGAGCAGCCCGGCGCCCAGGTCGGGGCCGAAAGCGGCGGAGTAGCCGTACAGCAGCCACACGACGCCGACGACGCCGATGCTGCTGACGCTCATCATGAGCATGTTCAGCACGCTCTTGTCGCGCACCATGCCGCCGTAGAAGAACGCGAGCCCCGGGGTCATCAGCAGGACCAGAGCGGCGCTGACGAGGACCCAGGCCGTGTCACCAGAATTCATGAGCCTCCCCATTCACGCGGTTGGTCCGAATCGTCGAGCAGCCGTGTTTCCCGCGGCGGCACCTCGTGTGTCAGTCCTGTGAAAGCTGGCCCCGGGCGGTGAAATCCGCGTGGCGCACCGGCACCTCCGGCCCGACGGCCTTGTAGCCGACCTTGCGCACCGTGGCGATCATGCGCTCGTGCTCCGGGCCGAGCTTGGCCCGCAGCCGCCGCACGTGGACGTCCACGGTCCGCGTGCCCTCCGGCGAACCCTCGCCCCAGAGCTGGCGCAGCAGCTCGGCGCGGGTGAACACCCGGCCCGGGTGCTGCGTCAGGTGCGTCAGCAGCGCGAACTCCTGGGAGGTCAGCTCCAGGGGCCGGCCGCGCAGCGTCGCGGTGAACGTGGACCGGTCCACCACGAGGTCCCCGAGGCGGTGCGCCTGGTCGCCGGAGTCGGCGCGCGCCGGCAGCCGGTCGCGCAGCAGCCGCAGGCGCGCGTCGACCTCGGCGGGCCCGGACCCGACGAGGAAGAACCCGTCGAGCGACCACCCCGCGTTGACCGCCACGAGGCTCTCCTCCCGCAGCACCGCGG
>Ga0164243_10014422_pt1 | contig 11010 bp, 10 predicted proteins | sample OricompcompostOP_FD_108781 | JGI IMG/M metagenome (GOLD analysis project Ga0164243, IMG submission 108781) | Organic Plus compost microbial communities from Emeryville, California, USA - Original compost - Organic plus compost (OP) | ecosystem: Engineered > Solid waste > Mixed feedstock >...
GCGCTCGAACCGGGGAACGACCGCGGCTTTGGCGTATCGCCGCGCAGCGACGCCGCCGTTGCCGATCTTGCCATCGCCTTGGCCGATCGCATGAAGCTGGGCGAAGGCAAGGCGACCGACGTCCTGTCGGTCAGCTTTTCGGCGACCGATACCATCGGCCACACCTTTGGTCCCGGGGGCGTCGAGATGTGCATCCAGATGGCCGAGCTCGACAAGACCATCGGGCGCCTGCTCGACAGCCTGGACAAGCGCGGCATCGACTATGCGGTGGTCCTGTCCGCCGATCATGGCGGCCTCGACGTGCCCGAGCGGCTGGTTCAGCAGGCCATGCCCAATGCAGCCCGCGTCGGCGCGGGGCTGACGCCGGCAGAACTGACGCAGGCGGTCAAGGCGAGGACCGGCGTTTCGGTCGCCGGCGACCTCATCTACGCCGACGGGCCTTTCGGCGATTTCTACTTGTCGCGCGCTTTGCCCGCCGCCGACAAGCCGCGCGTCCTTGCGGCGCTGGTCGAGATCATCAAGGCGCATCCGCAAGTGGCCGAGGTGTTCACGGCCGACGATCTGGCCGCCACCCCGCTGCCCACCGGTTCGCCGCAGGACTGGACGCTCAAGCAGCGTGTTCGCGCGTCCTTCAACCGCGAACGGTCGGGCGACGTGGTCGTCCTGCTCGATCGCGCGGTGACGCCTATCGCCGATCCCAACCGGGGCGCGGTCGCCACGCACGGCAGCCCGTGGGACTATGACCGGCGCGTGCCGATCCTGTTCTGGCGGCGTGACCTGCCCGGCTTCGAGCAGCCGGCACCGGTCGAGACGGTAGACATCGCGCCGACGCTGGCAGCCCTTATCGGCCTGAATGTTCCGCAGGGCGACTTCGACGGACGTTGCCTCGATATCGACGGCAGCGAGGGAGACAGTTGCGCGGCGACGCACTGACCGCTTGGCACTATGCGTCAGCGGCAAAGCGGACTAGGTTCCGAAGCCATGAACGGCCTTTCGGACAAGCAGGACAGTCGCGATCTCGTGATTCTCGGCGGCGGCCTCGTCGGCATGACGCTGGCGTTGGCTGCCGCGCGCGCGGGGATCACCAGCCATGTCGTCGACAAGGCTGACCCCGCCGAGCTTACCGCCGACGGGGCGGATGGGCGCGCATCGGCGATCTCGACCGCGAGTTGGAACCTGTTCAGCAACATCGGCCTTGCCGAGCGGCTGGAGTCGCTCGGCTGTCCGATCGACGCGATCGCCGTCACCGACGGGCTGAAACCCGGCCGCATTGATTTCCGACCGGAGCCTGACGAAGGTTCGCTTGGCCGGATGTTCGCCAACCGCGACTTGCGCCTTGCGCTGTTCGAGGCAGCTCGTGCCGAGCCGACGATCGCCTGGCACACCAGGGCCGAGGCCGTGGAGCGTCAGCGGGGGCCGCACGGCGTGGCGGTAACGCTCGACGACGGGCGCGTGCTCGAAGGCAGCCTGCTGGTTGCGGCGGAAGGCCGGCAATCGCCGACCCGCGACGAGGCCGGCTTCTCACTGGCGCGCTGGGAATACCGGCATCGCGCCTTCGTGACGGGGCTTCATCACGAAAAGCCGCATGACAACGTGGCCTGGGAAATCTTCTACCCCGCCGGCCCCTTCGCCCTGCTGCCGTTGCTCGATACGCCCGATGGACACCATCGCAGCGCGCTGGTCTGGACGGTGGACGAGCGCGACGCGAAGGGCGTGGCCGGTCTGTCCGACATCGCCTTCGTCGGTGAAGTGGAAAAGCGCATGGGCGGGCTTTTCGGCAAGGTATCGCTGGCCGCACCGCGCATGTCCTATCCGCTGAAGTTCCACCACGCGGGCAGGGTCACCGACCATCGCCTTGCGGTGATCGGCGACGCCGCGCACGGCATGCATCCGATCGCCGGGCAGGGGCTCAATCTGGGCCTGCGCGATGTCGGCGCGCTGGTGGAAGTGTTGAGCGAAGGTATGCGGCTGGGCCTGGAACCGGGCGATGCCCAGCTTCTTGCCCGCTATCAGAAGTGGCGCGGCCTCGACACGTTCATGGTCATGTTCGCCACCGATGGGATCAACCGGCTGTTCGGTATTCCCGGACGCCTGCCGAGCGCCGTGCGCCGGCTGGGAATGGGCGCCGTGCAGCGCGTGCCCGCGCTCAAGCGCTTCTTCATGGACGAGGCGCGGGGCGTTTCCGGCAAGTTGCCCGAACTGCTACGTGCCTGACGCCGTTCAGGCGCGGGGATCGACCTCTTCCGCCGGCGGTGCCAGCGGGCTTGGCTTCTTGACTTCGTTGCCGGTTTCGTCGCGCAACTGGCGCGGCTGTAGCATCGCGGCGGTTTCGATGACATCCAGTGCGCGCTGCGCCGTGTGGTAGCGGCGGGCGAGAGCGATCCATTCCTGGGCATCCTGCGCACCGGGCAGGCGCTCGACCTCGGCGATGGCGTCCTCGATCCGGCCGGCCTTCAGGAGGACTTGCGCCCGCTCGATACGGTCGAGCGGCTTCTTCGACGACGATGACGTGCGGCGGACGACGAACAGGCTGGAGAATTCGCGGCTGATCTTGTTCCAGTTGCTTTCGTTCTGGCGCGTGCCGGCTAGGGTCGGCGCTGCCGCGGCAAGCTGGCTGCTGAGCATGGAAAGCGTTACCGGCTGACGTGCCGCGGCGATGATCGTCTGCACCGCCTGGGGCTGTGCGCCGCCGAAGCGCAGCTTGAGCTGATCCTCCAGATAGCCGAGCGGTTCGCCCCGCTCCAGCCGGCGCCGTGCCGCAAGCGCGATCAGCAGCGCTTCCGCGCGCGATGCATTGGCGCCCGCCGCATCCGCCTGCAGGCCGATGCGCGCGAAACGATCCTCCAGCATCGCCAGGCGCGCTTCGACGGTGCCGAGCCCGACCGCCACTTGATCCGAATCGATGGCGTCGGAGGATGCACCTTGCGGCTGGGCGGTCGGTTCGGTTGCGAAACCACCTTCGTCCTGCGAAGCGGCCACCCGATCGCGCCCTCTGTCAGGCAATATGTCGTCCAGTTCGCCGTGCCAGACCAGCCAGCCGGCCACGCCGCCACCCAGCAGGAAGGCCAGCAGGGCAGCGGTCAAGGCACCTCTTCCGCTTCTCCGAACTGGCGGAGGCGGGGGCGCCTGGGGTGGAGGCGGTGCGTCCGTTGCCGGGCCTTCGCTCGTTTGCGCTCCGTCCTGCATCAGGCCCTGTCTTGCCATTTCCACCGATCCGGCGGGTTCTTGGCACATCTCCCGTGCCAAAGCCAGCAAAGCCGCATCGTCCGGCGAGGCGGCGGCCGCTACGGCGCGCCAGCCCTGCCCTGCCGCTTCGGCCACGCGTGGACCGATAGCGGCAAGCGACAGATGAGCGCGCGTGACGCCACCACGTTCGCACAAGTAGGCGAAATGGCGTGCCGCCTCGGCCGAATGGAGAAGGACCACGGCAGGCTTGGCCAGCAGATTACGAAGGGCGCCTGGCAGCGGCTGGGGTTTGCTGGCGTAGACAGTCCGTTCGACGATGGTGACGCCGGGCGGTGGGGAAAGCTCCACCCGCTCCCTTCCGGCAAGGCGCAGCAGCCGGCGATGCCCCGTGCGCAAATCGTCGAGTACGGCTTGCAGGCTGCCATTGCTGGTCGCCACTATATCGAGACCGGCGATGCGACCGGCTTCCGCAGTGGCGGCTCCGACCGCATAGGCGGGCTTCCCGTTATAAGCAGCGAGGCCCGGGCCGCCATGTCGAAGCGCATTGGCGCTGCCGATCAGCAGGGCGTCGACGCTTTCGGCCGGCGGTGGTTCCCAGGCGACAGGCTTCACGATGAAAAGGGGGAAACCTCGCGCATCGAGCGCTTGCGCCCAGGCGGCCGCCACGGTCGCATCGCAGCCCGGCTGCGGTCGGATGACGATGATGGGAATCATGCAAGAGGCCGTTGAGGGCCGGTGAAATGCATGGTGATCGCCGGGACCGCGCGCGCGAGCAGCTCTTCGGCAAGCCTCGCGGGGGCGGCCTCGTCGCCGGCGGCGAAGCGGGCTTCGCCGTCGATCCGTTCGGCGCCGTCGAGGCTGAAAAGCGATGCCCGCAGATGCAGCTGGTCGCCATCGGCCTGCGACAGCACTGCGATGGCGCTGTGGCAATTGCCGCCGAGCGCGGCGAGCAGCGCGCGCTCGGCCAGGACAGCCGCACGGCTGGGGCCATGGTTGATCGCCGCCAGCAGATCGCGGACGGTGGCGTCCTGTGCCCGGCATTCGATGGTGATCGCCGCCTGTCCCGGCGCGGGCAGCCACTCCTCGGGCGGCAGCGGATGCCCGGTGCCGGTTTCACCAAGCCGTTTGAGGCCTGCCGCCGCGAGGAAGGTTGCATCGGCTTCGCCCGCCGCCAGCTTTGCAAGCCGCGTCGCGACGTTGCCGCGGAACGGCACGACGCTGCAATCGGGCCGCGCATGCAGCAGCTGCGCGGCGCGGCGCGGGGCGCTGGTGCCGACGCGCGCGCTTTGCGGCAGGGCGGCGATGCTTGCCGCGCCGATCAGTACGTCGCGCACGTCCTCGCGCGGCAGGATTGCGGCGATGGCGATTTCCGCAGGGCGGATCGTCTCGACATCCTTGGCCGAATGCACGGCGAAATCGATCTCGTTCGCGAGCAGCCAGGCATCGAGTTCCTTGGTCCAAAGCGCCTTTCCGCCGATCTCGGCCAGGGGACGATCCTGGATGCGGTCGCCGGTCGCCGTCACCGTCACCAGTTCGACGTCATACTCCTTTAGGTCATGTGCCGCGATCAGGCGCGCGCGCGCCTCCTCGGCCTGGGCTAGGGCAAGGGGAGAACGACGGGTGCCGAGACGCAGTGGACGGTTGAGCATGGGCGCTTGTGCTACTCGCCAATGTCGTTCAGGAAAAGTCCGGGATGGAGACCGTTCTCGGGATTGAATCGTCGTGTGACGAGACTGCGGCTGCGCTTGTGACGAACGGCCGCGCCATCCTTGCGCAGCGCATCGCCTCGCAGGACGATGCCCATCGTCCCTATGGCGGGGTCGTTCCGGAGATTGCCGCCCGCGCGCACGCCGAACGCCTTGCGCCTTTGATCGAGGCGACCCTGGGCGACGCCGGGATGACGCTGGACGATGTGGATGCCATTGCCGCAACCGCCGGCCCGGGGCTTATCGGAGGAGTCATGGTCGGGCTGGTGACGGGTAAGGCGCTTGCGATGGCGAGCGGCAAGCCCCTGATCGCGATCAACCATCTCGAGGGGCATGCCCTGTCGCCGCGCCTTGCGGACGAGACGCTGGAATTTCCTTACCTGCTGCTGCTTGTCTCAGGCGGCCATTGCCAGGTGCTGTTGGTCGAAGGCGTGGGACAGTATCGCAGGCTTGCGACGACGATCGACGATGCGCTGGGCGAGGCGTTCGACAAGACGGCCAAGATGCTGGGCCTTGGCTATCCCGGCGGTCCGGCGGTGGAGCGATTGGCGGCCCAAGGCGATGCTAGCCTGGTGCAGTTGCCCCGGCCGCTGGTCGGCAGTTCGGAACCGCACTTTTCCTTCGCCGGTCTCAAAAGCGCGGTGCTGCGGGCGAAGCAGTCCGGCCAGCATGCTGATGCGGATATCGCCGCTGCTTTCCAGCAGGCGGCCGTCGATTGCGTGATCGATCGCACCCGCAGGGCGATTGAGAGCGTGGCTGGCGTGGGCGCCCTTGTCGTAGCCGGCGGGGTGGCCGCCAATCGCGCGATCCGCACGGCTCTGGAAGAGCTTGGGGCGGAAAACGCAATGCGTTTCGTCGCGCCGCCGCTCTACCTCTGCACGGACAATGCCGCGATGATCGCCTGGGCCGGCGTGGAGCGTCTGGGCCAATCGGACCCGCTCGCCTTCGCCGCTCGCCCGCGCTGGCCGCTTGATGCGGCGGCGGAGCCGGTGCGTGGTGCGGGAGTGAAAGCGTGACCGCGGCGGTGGGTGTGCTCGGCGCAGGGGCCTGGGGTACGGCGCTCGCCCAGGTCCTGGCAAGCGACGGCAGCGACGTGCTGATCTGGGCGCGCGAGCCTGAGCTGGTTGAAGAGATCAATTCCCGCCACACCAACAGCCTTTTCCTGCCCAGCGCCGATCTTGCCCCCAACGTGCGGGCAACCAACGATGTCGGCGATCTTGCCTTGCTGCCGGTGCTGCTGGCGGTAGTCCCGGCGCAGTTCCTGGGCTCGGTGCTCCAGAGCTTGCCGGACAGCGAACGCGATCTCGTGCTCTGTGCCAAGGGGATCGAAGCGGGAACCGGACGGCTGATGGTCGATGTGGCGCAGACTTGCGCGCCGGCCAACAGGCTGGCCGTGCTTTCGGGCCCGACTTTCGCACATGAGGTTGCCGCCGGCCTTCCGACCGCGGTGACGCTGGCCTGCGGTGGCGGCAAGGCGCAGTGGAAGCGCCTCTCGCCGACGATCGCGCGACCGGCTTTCCGGCCGTATTATTCGGATGACCTCGTCGGTGCCGAGATCGGCGGGGCGGTGAAGAACGTTCTCGCCATCGCCTGTGGCGTGGTGGAGGGGCTGCAACTGGGCCAGAATGCGCGCGCAGCGCTGATCGCGCGGGGCTATGCCGAGATGCTGCGCTTCGGCCAGGTCAAGGGCGCGCGGGCCGAAACACTGGCCGGCCTGTGCGGTCTGGGCGATCTGGTGCTCACCTGCTCCTCGACCTCGAGCCGCAACTTCTCGCTCGGCAAGGCGCTGGGCGAAGGGCAGAGCGCGGCCGAAGCGCTTTCGGGCAAGATGAGCGTCGCCGAAGGCGCGGCGACCGCGTCGGTGCTGGCCGACCTGGCCCGCCGCCAGAGCGTCGAGATGCCGATCGTCGACGCCGTGTGCCGCCTGCTTGCTGGCGATGCGCCGGCTGAAAGCGTCGTCTCCGAACTCCTTTCCCGGCCGCTGCGGGCCGAGCAGGAGGCCAGCGCTTGACCCAACAGGCCGCGCTTGACGATACCGCCGCGTTGGCGCGCGGCGGGCGAACGAACTTCTTCGGCTTCTTCCTGCGCCTTGCCGCGCGCATCCCGTTCCTGTTCATCGCCGGCCGCGCCGAAGCATACGGTGCCGCGGCGCTGGGGCGCTTCGCCTCTGCGCTGGTGGTGATCGAGCTGACCGCCATGGTCTGCACACTGGGCGAGAAGCGCGGCCTGGCGCAGCGCCTGTCGGAATCGGACGCCAATCCCGCCAATGTCGTGGCCGACGGCGCTTTCGTGGCGCTGCTCGCCTCCTGCACCATGGCCTTGATCTTCTGGCTGTTTCCCGCGCCCCTGTTTCCGGGAGGGCACTATACCCAGGCCGATCGTCTGATCGTTATCGCCATTCCTCCCCTGGCGCTGACCGAGATCTGGCTGGCCGGGCTGGCCTATCGTTACAACGTCGGGGCAACGGTGCGGGCACGCGCCATCGTCGAGCCGTGGACGCTGTCGATCATGGCGCTTGCCATGACTTTCATTGCGCCCGAAAGCGGGCTTTCGTTGGCCTATATCGCCTCTATCTTCGCTGCGGCCCTGACTGCGTTCGTTCCTTTCCTCAAGGCCTATGGCCTGCCCGTCGGATGGCGGCCGACCCCCAACACGATGGGCCGGCTGACAGTGCGCAGCCTGCCGCTCGCCGCGGCCGATGCGATCGAATGGGGCACGCGACGGGTCGACATCCTGATCCTGGGCTTCTTCGCCTCGCCGGTGGCGGTCGGGGTCTATTACGTGGCCCAGCAGGTGGCGAGCCTGCCGCAAAAGCTCAAGACCAGCTTCGAACCGATCCTGGGCCCGGTCATCACCCGCAACCTCAAGGAAAAGAACTATACGGCGATCGCGAAGCAGGTCTGCCAGGCCGGCTTCTGGATCACGGCCGCGCAGGCCGGCATAGCGCTGGCCCTCGGCATTCCGGGCGAGGGCGTGATGGGTCTGGTCGGCCCCGCCTTCGTCGGCGGCACCGGCGCGCTGGCGTTCCTGCTTGCGGCCGAAGTGGTCGCGGCGACGGCCGTCGTCAGCGAAGCGGCGCTGATCTATGTCGCCAAGATGCAGAACCTGCTGGTTTCGGTCACGACGATCAGCCTGCAGGTGGTGCTGACCGTCGGCGGTATTCTGCTGGTGGACCGGCTGGAGCTTGATCAGCTCTATCGCGCGGCGGCGGCTGCGGCGGCGTTGATGCTGTCGCTGGCGGTCGCTTCAGTGATCAAGTCGGTGCTTCTTGCGCGCATTCTGGGGCAGCCGATAAACAACTGGCGCTGGGCGTTGGTCTGGGCCGCTGCTCCGGCCTCGCTGGTCGGCTGGGCCGCCACGCGATACCTGCCTGAATGGGCCGAGCTTTCCCTTGGCATTCCGGCTATCCTGGGCATCTATTGCTGGGTCATATGGACCAAGGGCTTCGGCCACGAAGACCGGGTCCTGTTCCGCAAGAGCAGGGCGAAATAGCGGCGATTGTCCGGTTGAGAGCCGGGCGCGGGGCGGCTATCGCAGGAAAGTGAATCCCTATCGCCTCGCCCTCGCCCTTGGAGGCGCCGCGGCCACCGCCGCCATCGCGTTCGGCGCGGTCTTCGCCAACGGGAGCAATCTCGTCGCGGAGACCGAGCGGCGAGCGCAAGCGGCGCGCGACATGGCGGGCGGCGAGGGGGTCGAGCTGAGCTTCACGACCCGCCAGGGCTGGCTGACGCGCCATCCCACGCTCAGCGGCGGGGCCGGGTTGGACGACAAGACCCGCGCCCGCGTCGCGCAGGCCATTGCCGATACGCCCGGCGTCGGCGGGGTCACATGGCAAGCCCGCGGCATTCGCAGCCGCGCTTTCACCGCCAGGGACGACCGCCCGGACGCGACGCATTGTCAAAGCGACGTCGAGGCGATCCTGAGGACCCGCTCGATCCGCTTTGCCCGTTCCAGCGCGGCGATCGACCCGGCCAGCCTGGCCTTGCTCGACGAAGTGGTGGCGGCGCTCAAGCCTTGCGTCGGCAGCATCATCGCGGTGACCGGCCACACCAACAAGTCCGGCGTGGAGGCGGCCAACATCATCCTGTCGCGGGCCCGCGCCGATGCGGTGCGGCGGGCCTTGATCAGCCGCGGCATTCCGGCTGAAGGCCTCAGGACCGCCGGGCTCGGCTCGGCCAAGCCGGTCGAGGGCCTCGACCCGGAAGATCCGGCGAACCGGCGGATCGACTTTTCGGTGATCGAGAAAGTGCGGCTGATACCGACGCCGATCGATACGCCAGGGTCGGGTTAGGGGACTAAAGGAACATGCCGCTGTGGTTCGAAATGCTGGTATTGATGCTGCTGACCTATGCTGCGGGGCTGGGTATCGGCTGGGCCATTTTCACTCGGGGAGTTTAGCGTGCTGCAAATGATCGAAGCCAATTGGGTCGCCTTTGCGCTGGCCCTGGTCATTGGCCTGCTGGTTGCCTGGTGGCTGTTCGGCCGCACGACCAAACCCGAACGCCGCGATCGGCGCCCGGACGTGCTCGATGAAGGCGCGGCGCCCGCCCAGCGCAACCAGGCGCTGATCGACGCGCCATCGGCCGCGGCTGCCGCCACGACCGGACCGCCGGCCGCGACAGCCGCAAGCTTTGCCGGCACCGGGCCCGACACCATGGGCGGCATTGGCGAGATCGTCGGCGTCGCCGCGGGCGAGGAAGTGGCAAACGTCGCGCCGCCCCCGGCGCCAGAATCCGGGCAGGCCGGCGAATTGGATGACTTGCGCCGGATCAAGGGCGTGGGACCAAAGCTGGTCGCTCTGCTCCACAGCCTCGGCATCACCCGCTACGCCCAGATCGCCGTCTGGACCGACGAGGATATCAACCGCATCGACGCCCAGCTCGGCACGTTCGCCGGCCGGATCAGACGCGACAGCTGGGTGGAGCAGGCGAAGCTTCTGGAAGCGGGTGACACTGCAGGATTCGAGGACAAGTTTGGGAAGATTTGAGCTGGAGACTGAAACGTCAATTACCTCAACGCATGGTCCCGGGCGCGGGGCATAGCGAAAGAGGCTAATCACAGCGCGTGGCCTTCGACAGGCTCAGGCTGAGCGGGGTGTGATGCTTGGGTTTGCCTCAATCGTAGCCAAGTTTGCAAACGCCATAATCGCTTATCTTTTTACGGCTCATTTGGTTTTGCCGGCCTGATAAGCTTGCAGCACGAGCGACATAATGGCGACGATAAGAAGGAGAAGGGTGAGGACGGAACTGATGACTTCGTAGGGGCCCATGATTTCCTCGTTCCCGACCGAGCCACAGCGACTCGGTAATGTCGGCATACGAAGTGGTTGAATCGAGTTTTACGGACGGGCGCCGTAAGCAGCGTGGCTACGGTTAGCGCCCCCACTTTCGCTGCGTCTTCCCATACCGCATCTTGCGCGTTCCCGGCTTGCCCTCGTTGCTCCGTCCGACGATCGGCGCCTTCTTCTCGCTGTCCGGCAGGCCCAGTTCGTCTGCTTCGAGCCGCCTGATTTCGTCGCGCAGGCGGCCGGCTTCCTCGAACTCCAGGTCGGCCGCGGCGGTGCGCATGCGTTTTTCCAGTTCCTCGATGTAGCTGCGCAGGTTGTGGCCGACGAGGTTGTTGGTCTCCTCGTCTTCCAGGTCGACGAGCACGCCGTCGCGGCTGGCGGTGTCGGCGATAATGTCAGCGATCTGGCGCTTGATCGTCGCCGGGGTGATGCCGTGTTCCTCGTTGTAGACCTGCTGCTTTTCGCGGCGGCGGTCGGTCTCGGCGATGGCGCGTTCCATGCTGCCGGTCATGCGGTCGGCATAGAGGATCACCCGGCCGTCGACATTGCGCGCGGCGCGGCCGATGGTCTGGATCAATGAGGTTTCCGAGCGCAGGAAGCCTTCCTTGTCCGCATCGAGAATGCAGACGAGGCCGCATTCGGGAATGTCCAGCCCTTCGCGCAGCAGGTTGATGCCGACGAGCACGTCATAGACGCCCAGGCGCAAGTCGCGGATCAGCTCGATACGCTCCAGCGTTTCGACGTCGCTGTGCATGTAGCGGACCTTGAGGCCCGCCTCGTGCATGAATTCGGTCAAGTCCTCGGCCATGCGCTTGGTCAGCGTGGTGACGA
>Ga0164243_10014423_pt1 | contig 11009 bp, 9 predicted proteins | sample OricompcompostOP_FD_108781 | JGI IMG/M metagenome (GOLD analysis project Ga0164243, IMG submission 108781) | Organic Plus compost microbial communities from Emeryville, California, USA - Original compost - Organic plus compost (OP) | ecosystem: Engineered > Solid waste > Mixed feedstock >...
CGACTTCCTGCTCAGCCCGGACAAGCAGAAGCAGATGGCCGAGGACTACTACCAGATCCCGACCGTCGAGCAGGCCGGTGAGCCGAGCTGGCTCGCCCCGCTGGGCCTGCACGAGATGCCCGTGGACTGGAACGTGGTCGCGGGCCGGGAAGACGAGTGGATCGCCTACTGGAGCGAGCACATCAAGAACCGGAACTGACGGCACGCGGTGCGGGGCGTGCGGAACCGCCGCCCCGCACGCCCCGCCGACCCCCGTCCCCACCTGTCCCGCCGGAGCGCGGGAAGAGCACGGAGCGACCAGCATGACCCCCGTTCGCCTCGACCGCGTCGGCAAGAGCTACGGCTCGGCCGCGCCGGTCGTGCACGACATCGACGTGACGATCGAGTCCGGTGAGTTCTTCACGCTCCTGGGCCCGTCCGGCTGCGGCAAGTCGACCACGCTGCGCATGATCGCCGGATTCGTCACGCCCAGCACCGGCCGGATCCTGTTCGGCGAACGCGACATCACCACCACCCCGTCGAACAAGCGCGGCACCGGCATGGTGTTCCAGAACTACGCGCTGTTCCCGCACTACGACGTGGCGGGCAACGTCGCCTACGGCCTGGTCACCCGCAAGGTGCCCAAGTCCGAGCGCGCCCGGCGGGTCGCCGCCGCGCTCACCGCTGTGGGGCTGGACGGCTACGCGGACCGCCGCATCGACCAGCTCTCCGGTGGCCAGCAGCAGCGCGTCGCGCTGGCGCGCGCCCTGGTCATCTCGCCCTCGGTGCTGCTGCTCGACGAGCCGCTGTCCAACTTGGACGCCAAGCTGCGCGAGGAGACCCGGGTGCAGATCCGGCGTGCGCAGCAGGAAGCGGGCATCACCAGCGTCTACGTCACCCACGACCAGGCCGAGGCGATGGCCATGAGCGACCGGATCGCCGTGCTGGAGGCGGGCAAGCTGCATCAGGTCGGCACCCCGCGCGACGTCTACCACCGGCCCGCGACCGCCTTCGTCGCGACGTTCATCGGCGGCAGCAACGTGCTCGACGCCGAGGTCGTGGAGATCACCGGTGACCGGGCCGTGGTGGAGCTGACCAGTTCGGGCGCGAAGCTGTCCACCGGCGGAGCCGATGGTGCCAAGCCCGGTGACCGGGTCGCGGTGTCCGTGCGACCCGAGCACTTCGCACTCACCGACCCCGGCGAAGGCGCGTTCGACGCCGTGGTGCGCGACGTGGAGTTCACGGGCGCCACCTGCCAGTTCGAGCTGCGGGCCGACGGCCTGGAGCTCTCGGTGGCGGTGCCGGACCGGCCGGGCCTGCCGCGGCCCGGCGACGGCGTCGGCCTGCGCCCGGACGCCGAGCACGCCTGGCTGGTGCAGCCGTGAGCGCCCCGGCGGTGGCCCCGAAGGCGCGGCGCAGGCTGCCCGCCTCCGACGGCGACCGCTTCGTCTACGTGCTCGCGCTGCCCGTCGTGGCGGTGCTGCTGTTCCTCGTCGTCATCCCGATGGCGACCACGGCCGTCACTTCCGCGGGTGGCAACGGATTCGCCGAGAACTACGGCAGCCTGTTCGGCGGGCGGTCCGGCGAGGCGCTGCTGCTGTCCCTGGTGAGCTCGCTGCTGTCGGTGCTGTTCTGCGGCGTGATCGGCACGCTGCTGGCGGTGTTGCTGCACCGGTTCGACTTCCCCGGCTGCCGGGCGCTCACCGTGTTCGCCGTACTGCCGATGGCGCTGCCCCCGTTGATCGGTGCGGTGTCGTTCGTGCTGCTCTACAGCGAGACCGGGATCGTGCCGCGCAGCCTCAGCGCGCTGCTGGGCATCGACCCCTCGACCACCTCGGTCGGCGGTCTGGCGGGGGTCGTGCTGGTGCACGCCCTCACCATGTACCCGTACTTCTACCTGTCGGTGTCGGCCGCGCTGGCCGGGATGGACGGGTCGCTGGAGGAGGCCGCCACCAACCTCGGCGCGAACCGGGTCCGGGTGTGGCGGACGGTACTGCTGCCCATGCTCACCCCGGCGCTGGTGTCCGGTGCGCTGCTGACGTTCATGATGTCGATGGCCTCGTTCACCGCACCGCAGCTGTACAACGTGCAGACGCTGACGATGGAGATCGTCTCGGCGCGCACCTCCGGAAACCCGGCGCTGGCCGCCACCCAGTCCACCGCGCTGTCCGTGGTGTCCATCGCGTTCCTGCTGTGCATGCGCTGGTACCAGGGTCGCCGCGTGCACCGCAGCCTCTCCAAGGGCACCCCCAGCGCGCGCCGGGCGCCCTCCTCGGCGGCGGCGAAGGCGGCCGCCGCGGTGGGCAGCCTGGTGCTGACCGTGGTGCTGCTGGCTCCGGTGCTGGTGATCGTGCTGGTGTCGTTCTCCGTCGACGGCGCGTGGACCACGCAGGTGCTGCCCAGCGACTACACGGTGGACAACTACCTGCGGATCTTCGCCGACCCGGCCAACCTGCTGCCGATCTCGGTCAGCGTGCAGACCAGCGTGCTCGCCACCGGGTTCGCCATCGTCGTCGGCGCCGCCGCCGCGTGGGTGGTGGCCCGCTGGCGCGGGACCGGCCGCGGCCTGCTGGATGTGGTCATCATGCTGCCGTGGGCGCTGCCCGGCACGGTCATCGGTGTCAACCTGGTGACCGCGTTCAACGAGCCCGGTGCCGGGAACCTGGGGCTGACGCTGGTCGGCACGCTGTGGATCCTGCCCGTGGCCTACTTCGTCCGGTTCGTGCCGCTGGTGTTCCGCTCGACCAGCGCCTCGCTGGAGCAGCTCGACCCGTCGCTGGAGGAGGCCGCGCGCAACCTCGGGGCGGGCCCGCTGCGGGTGCTGCGCACCGTCACGCTGCCGCTGGTGCTGCGCGGGGTGCTCGCGGGCGCGCTGCTGGCCTTCGTCGACGGCGTGGGCGAGTACGTCGCCTCGGTGGTCATCTACCCGCCGGGTCTGCCGCCGATGTCGGTGGAGATCTACAACCGCATCTACACGTCGGAATTCGGCACCGCGGCCGCCTACGGCGCGATGCAGATCGTGCTGATCCTGGTCGTTCTCGCCGTGTCCAACCGGCTCGGCCAGGGGCCGCGCCAGAAGCAGCCCGCCGCGGCGGCGCTGCCCGCCGCGTGACCCACCGCAATCCACAGTGGAGGAAGAAGTCGCTCTCATGAGCCAGCCCCCCGAGACCCTGTCCACCTACTGGCACAACCACCTGCGGGTCGCGTTCGACAAGTCCGCGCCGCAGCTCTACCGGCCGATGCTGCAGGCCAGCCTCGCGCACGTGGTGATGCTCGCCGAGCAGGAGCTGCTGCCCGCCGAACGCGCCCGGCAGCTGCTGGGCGGGCTGCGCGCGCTGCTGGCCGCCGAGGACGGCGAGTTCGTCTTCGACGGCTCGGTCGAGGACGTCTACTACCTCGTCGAGCAGCGGCTCGCCGCGGCGGCGGGCATCCAGCGGTCCGAACTGGACGTCCAGCTGGCCCGCTCGCGCAACGACCTCGACGCCGGGGTGTTCCGGATGGTGCTGCGGGAGGACGTCCTCGCGATGGCGCGACAGGCTGTCGGCGCCGCCGAGGCGGCGGCCGCGCAGGCGGATCGGTGGGCCGAGGTGCTCATCACCGGGTTCACCCACCGCAGGCCCGCGCAACCGACCACGCTCGGGCACGTGCTCGCCGGTTACGCCGAGGCGTTGCTCAGCCAAGCCGACGAGCTGCTGTCGGTCTACGACGAGCTCGACGTCAACCCGCTGGGCTCCTGCGCGTTCGCGGGCACCGACCTGCCGATCGCCCCGCACCGGCTCGGCGAGCTGCTGGGTTTCCGCACGACCTTCACCTCCAGTTACGAGGCGGTCGCCGGGGCCGAGCACCTGATGCGCACCGCCGCCGTGCAGGCTCGCGTACTGGCCACGGGTGCCCGGATGGCGCGCACCATGCTGGACTGGATGACCCTGGGGTGGATCACCACGCCGGACGCCTACTGCCAGGGCTCGAGCATCATGCCGCAGAAGAAGAACCCGGTGGTGCTGGAGCACATGTGCTCCATGGCGGGCGCGGCCGCGGCCGACCTGGCCGCGACGATGAACAACGTCGGCGCCGCCTGGTACGAGGACTCCAACAACGCCACCACTGACGTCCAGGAGCACCTGTGGCGGGCGGGGGACCGCGCGGTGCGGTTCCTGACCATGATGCGCGGGCTGCTCGAGGAGGTCCGCCCGCAGGACCCGCCGACGCCGGAGCAGGTGGTGGCCACCGGTGCCACCACGACCGCGATCGCCGAGGCGCTGGCCGGCGCCGGGATCCCGTGGCGCGGCGCGCACTCCGTGGTCGGCGCGCTCGTCCGGCAGGCGCCGCCCGCCGAGTGGACCAGCTCGGTGGTCGCGGCCGCGATCGCCGAGGCCGGGCTGGGCGAGGTGGACGACGCGGTCGTCGAGGCCGCGCTCGCCGCCGGGCTCCGGCCGCAGCGGGTGCTCGACCGGACGCAGGAGGGTGGCCCCGGCTCCACCGCGGTGCGCCGCACCGCGGAGCTGGCGCTCGACCGGGTGCGCGCGCTGGCCGCCCGGTTCGACGAGCGCCGCGCCGCGCTCGACCGGGCCGCGTCGGCCTTGGACGAGGCCGTCGACGGCGTGCTGGCCGGGAGCCGCGGGTGACTCAGCGCAACCCCGGCGACCGGATCACGGTCGTCGGCAACGTCAACCTCGACGTGCTGGTCGCCGACGCGGCCGAACTGCCGGCGCCGGGCACCGAGCGGGTCGTGCCCTCGATCGTGCTGCGTCCCGGCGGATCCGCCGCCAACACCGCCCTTGCGCTCGCCCGGCTGGGCCGCTCGACGGTGCTGGCCGGACGGGTCGGCGACGACGGCACGGCCGAACTGCTCACCGGGCAACTGGACCTCCCCGGACTGCGGCTGGAGCTGGTGCGGGCGCCCGGTGAACCCACCGGCGTCACGGTGGCGGCCGAAGCCCCCGGCCGGGACCGCTCGTTCCTGTCGGCGCTGGGCGCGATGGCAGGCCTGCAGGAGGCGGCGGTGCCCGCCGAGTCCCTGGCCGCGCGGTTCGTGCTGTTGTCCGGCTACTTCCTGCTGCCGGGCCTGCGGGGCGAGGCCGCGCGCGAGCTGCTGGCCCGTGCCCGTCGCGCCGGGGCGCGCACCGCGCTGGACACCGGCTGGGACCCGGCCGGCTGGTCGGCGGGTACCCGCGCCGAGGTGCTGGAGCTGCTCGGCGGGGTCGACGTGTTCCTCCCCAATGCCGATGAGCTGCGCGCCCTGCACGGCGACGACCGGTGCGCCGACGAGGACGCGGCCCGCGCCGTCGCGGACCGGACCGGCGCCACGGTCGTGGTCAAACGCGGTGCCCTCGGTGCCCTCGTCGCGCGGCCGGGGCAGCGCACCACCGCGCACCCGGCGCCGGAGGTCCGGGTCCGCGACTCGACCGGAGCCGGTGACGCCTTCAACGCGGGACTGCTGCACCGGCTCGCCGACGGCGCGGACCTCGCCGACGCCGCCGGCTACGCGGTGCGCGTCGCCGCGACCGTGATCGTGCGCCCCTCGCACGACCGCGCTTTCACCCCGGAGGACGTACCGACATGAGCGAGATCGGGTTCGGCCAGGAGGTCGTCGACTTCCACCTGCACTTCCGCATCGACCAGGACCCGGCCACCCGGGACCTCTCCGGCGGGCAGTTCGGTTGCGCCGACCACGACGAGCGGGCCCAGCGCCGCCGTGGCGAGCAGGTCGCCGAGCAGTCGCGGCGGTGGCGGCGCGCCTGGGACTTCCCCGACCCGCGCCCCGGGGCCGAGCGGGCCTGGCAGGAGGAGGCCGACCTGTGGCTGGCCGAGCTCGACCGGTACGGCATCGCGCACGCGGTGTTCGTCACCGGCTGCGGTGACGAGCGGGTCGCCGAGCTGGTCGAGCGCGCCCCGCAGCGGTTCTCCGGGATGGCGAACCTGCGTGATCTCACCGCGCCGGACGCGGCCGAGCGTCTCGCGCGGGCGGTCGACGAGTTCGGCTTGCGCGGTCTGAAGTTGTTCGCGCCGCTGCTGCCGCACCGCATCGACGACCCCGCCGCCGACCCGGTGTGGCGGGTGGCCGCCGACCGCGGAATTCCGGTGCTGATCCACTTCGGACACTGCGGGTCCAGCGGTGGCGTGGCGCACAACGCGCACATCGAACCCGCGTGGCTGGAGCCGGTGGCCAAGCGGTTCCCCGGCATCCCGTTCGTGATCCCGCACTTCGGTGTGCAGCACGTGCAGCAGGTGCTGTTCCTGTGCTGGGCCTGCCCGAACGTGCTGATCGACACCTCCGGGTCGAACCAGTGGGTGCGCTGGATGCCCTACAAGCTCACGCTCGAGGACCTGTTCCGGCGCTGCTACGAAACCATCGGCCCGCAACGCATCGTCTTCGGCAGCGACTCGTCCTGGTTCCCGCGCGGCTACTGCTACCGCTACCTGGCCGACCAGTGGCGGGTCTGCCACGAGATGGGCATGCCGGACGCCGACGTGCGCGCGATCTTCGGCGGCAACGCCGCGCGGCTGCTGCGGCTCGAGACCTCTGGGAGAGAAACCACATGACAACGACGGAGAACGCGCTCGGGGCGGCGATGGCCGCCGAGATCGCCGAGCAGCCGCGAGTGCTGGCCGACCTGGTGCGCCGGGCAGGGGAGTTCCGGGCCATCGCCGACCAGCTCGTCCGCGACCGGCCGCGGTTCGTGCTGTTCGCGGCGCGCGGCTCCAGCGACAACGCGGCGCTGTACGGGAAGTACCTGGTGGAGGTGCTGCTCGGACTGCCCGCCGGCTTGGTGTCGCCGTCGACCACGACGCTGTACGGGGCCGAACCGGACCTCAGCGACGTCGCGCTGGTCGCGGTCAGCCAGAGCGGCGGGTCACCGGACCTCGTCGAGGTGACCGAGCAGGCCGCGCGTCGCGGGGCGTTCACGGTGGCGGTGACGAACACGCCGGACTCGCCGCTCGGGTCGGTCGCGCAGCACACCGCCTCCCTCGGGGCCGGGGTGGAGCGCGCGGTCGCGGCGACGAAGACCTACTCCGCGACGCTGCTGGCCCTGCACCTGCTGTTCACCGGGGTCCGCGGTGCGCAAACCGAGTCGGCGGACCGCATCGGCGAGCTCGCGCAGACCTGCCTGGACGCCAACGCGGATCGGGTCGTCGACACCGCGCGCAGGCTCCGTTTCGCCGAGCGGGTGATCACCACGGCCCGCGGCTACTCGCTGGCCACCGCCCAGGAGGCGGCGCTCAAGCTGGCGGAGACGAGCTACCTGGTCACCCGCGCCTACAGCGGTGCGGATCTGCTGCACGGTCCGATCGCCGCGGTGGGCCCGGAGACCGCCGTGCTCGCGGTGACCGGCACCGGCCCCGGCGGCGCGGCGATGACCGAGCCGCTGTCCCGGCTGTCCGCGCAGCGGGCGGAGGTCCTGCGGATCGCCGTGGACGACGAGGCGCAGCTGTTCGTGCCGGAGCTGCCGGAGGAGCTGTCCCCGGTGCTGGAGGTGTTGCCGCTGCAGCGGCTGGCGTGGCAGCTGGCCACCTCCCGCGGGTACGACCCGGACCACCCCGAGGGGTTGCGCAAGGTCACCGAGACCCGCTGACGACCGCGGAACTCCGTGCCGTCGGGCTCACCCGCACATACCGCCCGGTGGCACGGTCTCCCCGCGGCAGCCGACGCCGGCCGCGCTCATCGCGGGGCGGGCGGCCCGTCCGCGGGGCGGGTGAGGCCGGCGAGGAGGATGGTCAGGAACCGGTCGGCCGCGGCCGCGGCCTCCTCGCGGGGGTGGAGCCGAGCGGTGTGCGAGACGCCGCAGAGCATGGCGGCGAGGTCACCGGCGGAGACACCCGACCGGAGTACGCCGGCCGCCGTGGCCGCGTCGAGCAACGAGGCGAAGATCGACCCCAGCTCGGTCACGGCCGCGCAGGTGTGCGGATCGAGGTCGGCGCCCCCCTCGACCACCTGGGCCATCGCCTCGTCTCTGAGCTGGGCGCTCAGCGCGCTTCGCAGGAAGGTGCGCAACGCCTCGGCCGGGTCCGGCGCGGCGAGCGCGCGGCGACCGACGTCGAGGAGGTCGTCGAGGCTGTCCGCCACGAGGGCGGCGCGCAGGTTCTCGACCGAGGTGAAGTGCCGGTAGACGGTTCCGACTCCGACGCCCGCGTCGCGCGCCAGGTCGTTGAAGCTCAGCGCGCGGCCTTCGGCGATGGCGTCACGTGCGGCATCCACCACCTTCTGCCGGTTCTGCGCGGCGTCACGCCGGAGCGGGGGCGAGGGTCGAGGCACCCGCCCAGCCTAGCAAAACGGATCGATCCATCCATGTGGATAAAACAATCCACTTACGTTAGGCTCGAGGTCCAGCCGGGTTCGGGGCTGGCTGTACTACACCTCTCTGCGGAAACGGACGATGTCATGACTGCACTCGAGCCGGCCGGGCCCGTGACGGAGCGACTGCGCGTCCAGGGACGCGACCGCACGCTGACCGTGTCGCGCCGTTCCGGGGCACCGTCCGACGCGGCGCCGGTGATCCTCGCCCTGCACGGCTCCAACCAGAACGCCGCCACGTTCCGCGCGTTCCTCGGCGGCGCCTTCGACCGGTTCGCCACCGAGGACGGTGCCGTTGTCGCCTACCTGGACGGGCACAAGGGACACTGGAACGACGCCCGGCTCTCCAACCGGTTCGCCGGCCGCATCGAAGGCTATGACGACGTGGCGTTCGTCCGGGCCGCTCTCGACCTGCTGGTGCAGCGCTACCACGCGGATCCGGCACGCGCCTACGCGGTCGGGTACTCCAACGGTGGCCAGATGGTGATCCGTCTCGTCCACGAAATCCCGGAACTGCTCGCCGGGGCGGCGATCCTGTCGGCGACCCAGCCGGCCCCGGAGAACTTCGCTCCCGACGTGACGCAGGACCGGCCGCTGCCGGTGCTGCTTCTGCATGGGACGAAGGATCCGCTCGTTCCCTACTCCGGCGGCCAGGCCAGCCTGTGGGGTTTCCGGCCGCGCGGTCCGGGACTGTCCGCACCCGACACGGCGGCCTACTACGCCGACCGCAACGGCATCATCGACGAACCGACCACCCGCCGGGTGACGCGACCCGGCCGGCGGGGCGCGGGCTACGTGACGCGCACCGACTACCGGCAGGCCGGACACCACCCCGTCACCCTGTTCACCGTGCACGGTGGCGGCCATTCCGTTCCGGGATCGAAGAAGGCTCCCTTCCTGATGGGGCGGACCAACCGTGATCTCGACACGGTCGCCGCCGTGTCCGGGTTCTTCGGTTTGCGAACACCGTCCTGAGCGCGGCACGTCGGGTGGACCTCCGTCGAGTCCGCGCCGTCGGGCGCCCGCGGGCGGTGTTGCCGTGACGCGGTAGGGGCCATAAATCCAGTTTATCGATCTCCGTCGAGATATGTATTGGACATATCGATGAGGAGGTCGGAGGCTACGGGGAGTCGCACCGGGAAGAGGGAACAGCCTCCATGTCGAACACCGTGCACACCGCCGGACTGAGTATGATCTCGTCGATCGCGTCACCCGGCGATGCCGACGCGTTCCGCGCGCTGAACGAGGAGTGGATCTCCCGCCTGTTCACGCTGCAGGACGAAGACCGAGCCGTGCTCGGCGATCCGTTCGGCCGCATCGTGGCTTCGGGGGGCGATGTGCTCGTCGCGCGCGAGCCGTCCGGTGACGCCGTGGTCGGCTGCGTGGCGCTCCTGGCCTATCCGGATGCCGTGTTCGAGCTGGCGAAGATGGCGGTGGCTCCGCGCAGTCAGGGACGCGGCACCGGGCGCGCACTCGTGGCCGCGGCGATCGACCGGGCCAGGGCTCTCGGTGGCAGGCGGCTTTTCCTCGGCACGAACACCGCGCTCGCCCCTGCCATCCACCTCTACGAGGACGCGGGATTCACCAGGATCACCCGCGACCGCCTCCCCGTGTCCGACTACTACGCGCGCGCCGACATCCTCATGGAGCTGGCGTTGAGCTCGTCCGGATCCGAGCCCGGACCGCGACGATGAACGGTGCGCACGCGCTGGTGAAGTCCCTTGTGGACAGCGGGGTGCGGGTGTGCTTCGCCAATCCGGGAACCTCGGAAATGCACGTCGTGGCCGCGCTCGACGGTGCACCATGGATACGGGGCGTGTTGTGCCTGTTCGAGGGGGTCGCCACGGGTGCGGCCGACGGGTACGGCCAGATGGCGCGGCACCCGGCCGCCACCCTCGTGCACCTCGGGCCGGGTTTGGCGAACGGGATCGCGAACCTCCACAACGCCCGCCGGGCCGGTACCCCGGTCGTGAACATCGTGGGCGATCACGCGATCAGCCACAAACACCTCGATTCCCCGTTGGAATCGGATGTCGACGCGCTCGCCGGCACGGTCTCCGCCTGGGCGCGGCGCTCGGAGGCCGCCGAGGAGCTCGGTTCGGACGCCGCCGATGCGGTCGCCGCGTCACTGACGGTCGCGGGGACGGAGACGGACGACCGGGACCCGGACCGCACCGGCACGTCCGGATCGGTCGCCACGCTCATCGTGCCTGCGGACCTGTCCTGGTCGGCCGGGGGCCTGCCGGCTCGGGCGGTGCAGATCCCCGCCCGTGCCGCGCCCTCCGAGTCGACCGTGCGCGCCGTCGCGACCGTGCTGCGCTCCGGCGAGCCGAGCGCGGTGCTGCTGGACGGTGAGGCGTTGAACGAGCGGGGACTTCGTGCCGCGAGCCGGATCGGATGGGCGAGCTCCGCGCGGTTGTTCGCGCGGAGCTGGCCCGGCAGGCAACGTCGTGGAGCCGGCGTACCGCTCATCGAGCCGCTCGCCTACCGGGGCGAACAGATCACCGCCCAGCTGAGCGGCGTGCGCCACCTCGTCCTCGCCGGTGCGCGCGTCCCGGTGACCTCGTTCGCCTACCCGGGCCGCGCGAGTGAGCCGACCCCGCCCCAGGCGCGTGTCCACGTCCTCGCCCAGGACCCGGGCACCGACAGCGTCCTCGCGCTGGAAGCGCTTGCCGACGACGTCGCGCCCGGCGTCGAACCGCTTCTCGCCCCGTGGTCGCCGCCCCCGCTGCCGCGC
>Ga0164243_10014424_pt1 | contig 11009 bp, 8 predicted proteins | sample OricompcompostOP_FD_108781 | JGI IMG/M metagenome (GOLD analysis project Ga0164243, IMG submission 108781) | Organic Plus compost microbial communities from Emeryville, California, USA - Original compost - Organic plus compost (OP) | ecosystem: Engineered > Solid waste > Mixed feedstock >...
CGGGCGAGCGCGTCGTCGCGGCTGCGCGGCACGGGGAGCTGCACGAGCTTGCCGCGACGCCACGGCAGGAGGTTCGCGTGATGCTCGGAGACGAAGCACACGACGGTGGTGTCGTCCGGCAACGCCGACGCGAGCAGGTTGAGCGCGTCCGTCGTGTTCCGCGTGAAGACGACGGTGTCGTCGGCACGCGCGCCGAGGTGCTCGGCGACGATGGCGCGCGCCGTGTCGTACGCTTGAGTCATCACGGAGGAAGCGAAGCCCGCGCCGCGATGAACGCTGCTGTACCACGGCAAGAGGGCCGTGACGGTCTGGTGCACCGCGCTCGAGCATGGGGCGCTCGCGGCGTAGTCGAGATTGACGTACCGAACGTGCTCCCCGGTCACGAGCGGGACGCGCAGGTCCGCGCCGAGCACCGGCAGTGGAAGCTGCGCGCATGCGCCTCGTGCGGAGGACTGCGGACGCGAAGTTGGCAGGTCGACGGTCGTCATCGGGCACCTCGAGGGAGAGGACCCCGGTTCGCGATCGCCGGAGTCCGCGCTTGCCGATCGCGACATTGCGACCGGCCTGGTCTTCACCCGGGACACCCCACCGCGGTCGGAGGGTTGTCGGCCAGCGAGCCGGGGCTTGGCGCTGGCGCTCTTGACCTGAAGTCGTTTCTAACGCGTTCGATGGGTGACTTCAATCCGGATCTGCGGTCCGCCTGCGCTTCGCGCTCTCGTCCGACCGCCGTGCGTCGGAGGCTTCGCAGACATGTCGACGCTCGTGAGCTGTCGCCTCGACCCGGGTTGGCGCTGTGGTCCGGCGGCTCGATCACCCGTTTCACGGTGTCCGTCGCCCGTGAGCGCGCACGAAGCTCCGCAGCGCGCCGTGGCTCGGACGCTGGGCGGCGCGTGGCCGATCAACCGTCCGAAGGCGGCCCGCAGAACGATTCGAAGCGGCACGCCGGGAGGGGCGCGGCGCAGTCGGTGTCCACCTTGCATGCGTCGGAGCACGCCTCCTCGACGCAGAGGCCGCTCGCGCAGTCGTTGTTACCGGCGCAGGTGGCGCCGAACTTGCCGGTGCCGCGAGCGCCGGGCCGGCACACGTCCGCGGTGTCCTCGGTCTCGCAGCGCAGTCCCTTGGCGCAGTCGGCGTTGAAGAAGCATTCGTCGCCGTCCTGGCCGGGGCCGTAGACCTCCTCTGGATCACCCGCATCGGGCTCGACGTTCGCGTCGAGGGCGCTGCTGCCGTCCTCCTCGCCTCGGCTCCCCGCGTCCTTGCGCGAGCCCGTACCCGCGTCCGCCGTGGGGGGCTCTGGATCGCCGTTCGTCTCGTCGCTCGAGCACGCGGCAACAGCGCAGCCCGCGAGCACGGCGAGCGCGCCGAGCACGACGAGGGGGAACGGCGTCTTCGAGCGAGGGCGCTGGTGAGACATGGCGACCAGAACGTGGCACGACTCACGTCGTCGTGCCACCCCCGTCGTTTCGGACCGGCGCCTCGTCCCGCGCGCGGTCAGCGCCGTACCGATCGCGCCTCGTCTGCTGGCCGAAGCGAGCACGCGTGCGCACCGCTGCTCTCGCCGCCACGAGGCGCGCGCGGAGCTCGGTTGCGCGGTGTCGTCAATTGACCGGCACCTCGACGTGGGTGAGCGGACGGCTGCCAGCGCCTCCCGCGTAGCCGTAGCTCGCGCAGTAACCCACGCCCCACACGGTCACGGAGAAGGGGCCGTCGCTCTTCGCTTCGCGACGACCGGCCCCGCACGTGCCGCTCGTGGGATGGAAGCCCTTCGTCAGGTCGACCCACGCGTACTCGTAGTCACCGGTCGCGCCGAGGGGGCGGAAGCTCTGCACCTCGCCGATGCAGTCGATCTCGACCGGCATGAAGCCCTTCGCCGTCTTCCGGCGCACGAGCGTCAGCGAGGTCTCCGGGAACGTGTGGTCCGCGAAGAACACGTAGCGGTCGAGGAACTGATCCGTCGGCACGAGGTTGACGAAGTCGGGATCGCCGTCGGTCAGCCCAGAAGCGCCGCTGTTGAACCTCGCCCCCGTCATCATGACCGACGCGTAGAAAGGGTGCTCGGCGTCCTGGCTCTTCACGACGACGAGCTCGTCGCTCATGAAGGAGACGAGCTCTCCGGCGCGAAGCGTCGTCGGCGCCTCACGGGGCTTCACCGGATCGTACGAGAGGACCGTCCCGTCGACGGCGCCGACGAGACGATACGGGACGATCTCCCTGCGCTCGGAGTCGGCTCCGAGTCGATCACGGTATGGCACGAGCGCATATTCGGAGCCCCATTGCCCGAGCGGCGGGACCTGTTGCTGGATCATGTCGCACGCCTGGACGTTCTTGGGGATGAACGTGCACCGCGCCCCGCCGAAGACGCCGATGGGCTTGCTCGACTCGATCGGGCTGCCCGTCAGCTCGTCCGGCTGCGTGATCTGCAGCACCTGACCGCGATCGAGCTTCCACGTCAGCGTCCGTCCGGCGGCCCCCCCGGTGACGCCGATCCCGTCGTAGACGTCGACCTTCGGCCGCATGCGGATCTCGGTATCGTCCGACGCGGCGACGATCTGGAGCGTCGGAGTGCCGATCGGGTTTTGGTAGGCGTCGTAGGACCTCGGCCAGCCGTTCACGGCGAGGTAGTTCGTGCTCCACGAGGTCGAGGGCAGGAGGAGCGTCGCCGTCGGGAAGTACGTGTTCGCGCCTCCGTACGGGAAGATCGAGTAGGCGCTCACGGGGACGTTCGTCTTGATCGAGAAGGCCTTCGTGACGGTCGTGTCGTGCTCGATCGGATCGCCGTTGAAGGCTCCGACGACGCCGTCCGGGCACGCGGAGAAGTTCTGGATGCCGCCGACGGGAGCCGGCGTGGGCCGCTTCTCCGAGAGGAAGACGAGCGCGACCTGCCCCGGCGGGAGCGGCCCCTCGAGCTTCGTGTACTTCGGGGTCGTGTCCACCATCTCGGCCGTAAAGAGCGAGTCGCGGAGATCGAGCGGCGTCGTGCCGAGCGCTGCGGTGATCGTGACGGGCAGGTCCCACGTGTTCGCGATCATCGCCGCGAAGCATGAGCCGGGGCCGTAGTCAGGATCGTCCGGTGGGAGCGTCCAGAACGCGCATCCGGTGGATCCCTTCGCCGCCTCGGCGGCCTGGCACGGATCGACGCAGCCTCCGCTCGCGCAGCCCTTCTCGGGGCCGCACACCTCGACGATCTCGTCCGAGCAGCCGTCGACGACGCTCTTCAGATCGCGCGAGCACCGGAGTCCCGCGCAGGACGGCGGCTCGTCGGGCGCGGCTGCCTCCGACGGGACGAGGTCGAGCGACGGGCCCTCGGTGAACGCTCGCTCGCGCCCCCCGCACGAGGCGGCTGCGATGACGATCGAGGCGATCGCGAAGACTGCGGTGACGAGGCGCGAGCGAGTCATGACGTCCTCCAGCGCTCAGTCGAGGTTCACGGTGACGGGCACCGAATGCCGCTCGGTGTCCCGTGTGCCCTGGCCGAGCTCGCCGTGCTGGTTGGTGCCCCAGCACTGCACCGTCCCGCCCTGGACGAGCGCGCAGATCGCGCCGTTGGCGACCGCGAGCTGAACTGCATGCGCGGTGAACGCCGTGGCCTCGGTGAGCAGCGGTTCGGAGCTCGGCGCGCTCGCGTCCGTGATCCCTCTCGCGAGCTGCCCGTAATCGTCCGACCCGCAGCACTCGATCGTGCCGTCGGTCAGCTTCACGCACGTGTTGCTGTAGCTGATGCTGACCTGCTGCGCGTAGGCGTCACCTCGCAGCCGTATCTCGAGGGGGCTCATGACGGAGTCGCGGCTCCCGGAGCACGCATAGTGCCCGTTCAGCCCCCAGCAGTAGAGGCGACCGTCAGCGACGGCGCACATGTTGTCGGCGAGCATCGACGCGCTGCTCACGTTCTCGAGGTCGGCGACCTCCGCGGGGATCGGGCCCGGATACGCGACCGCCTGCGCCGACGTTCCCCACGTGAGGAGGCGTCCGTCTTCGGTGATCGCGAAGCTCGCGCCGCTCTGTCCGCGGAAGCCGCCGCCCCCGGCGCGCCGGACGTTCTCCGTGGCGAGCTCGGTGGCGGGGCCGGGCCCGAGATAGCTGCTGCCGTCGTTCATGCGACCGAGGACGTACTCGGCGTTGTCGCCCCACGACCAGAGCTTGCCCGCCGCCCTGACGGCGAAGACGGCGCCGATCGTGCCGACGTCGACGCGCGTGACGCCGTCGAGCGCGCCGCCGCCGACGGCGACGGGCGCGGGACCGTGCGGCCCGTAGTCCGACGTCGGCGGATCGAGGCCGAGCTCGTTCGCGCCGTTTCCGCCCCAGCACGTCACGGTACCGTTCGACCGTCGCGCGCACGTCGTCGAGTTGCCCGCGCTGATCTGCTCGACGTCCTCGAGCCCCATCGACATCGGGGTCGCCTGCGCCGGATCCGGATCGCCGCCGGCGTCGAAGTCGCCCATCGCTCGAAACGCGCTGCCCCAGCAGCGAACGGTCTTGTCGTCGAGCAGCGCGCAGAAGTGATTCGTTCCTGCGACGAGCTGGGTGACGCAAGGCTGCGCGGTGCAGACGACCGGCTCGTCGCTCGCATCGATCGGAGCGCGCACGTCCGGCGCACCGGCGTCGTCGAGCGGCGCGCCGGTCTCGGGCAGGTGTGCGCTCGAATCCGGCCCGGTCTCGGGCGCGTCGAAGCTGGGGCGCGCGTCGTCGTCGCTACAGGCGAACAGAGCGCTCGTGGCGACGAGTGGCGCAGCAGCGATGAGAAGGAATCGTTCTCGGCGGTTCATGAGGCCTGCGACCCTCGTTTCAGCGTTGGCTGAGGCTGCCCTTGTCGACTTTGTGGAGCGCGATCTCGTCGCCGACGATCCAGAGGTCGGTGCTCGACGATCCCCACATCGCGTACAGCGAGGTCATCAGCGGGATCTTCTCGAGCGTCGTCTTGACGTAGGCGAAGCTCGTCCCGTTCCAGTGCCGGAGCTGGCCGTAGTCGCCGGCGAGGTAGACGTCGTTCGGCGCTTTCCCCCAGACGGCGCGATTGAACCAAACGCCGTCGCACGTGCCCTGGCCCTCGCACGTCCCGAACGTACTGTCGGACCAGGTGTAGCCGGAGCCGTCGGGGCGGCGCGTGCCCACGAAGACCACGTCGAAGACGGGACTGCCCGAGAGCGGATCCATCTTCGTCGGGGATCGGCTGCCCATCATCCAGACGGAGTCGCTCGTGATCGAGCCGCCGCCGGAGAACATGCTCCCGTGGTGGACCCCCACGCCAGGAAGGATGCCGACGAAATCGGGCGCCGCGTCCTCCGTCCACGCGTATCCGCCGCTTCCGTCCGGCGCTCGACGGAGCGCGAACGCACGCGTGCCATTGCAGAAGTCGTATCCGCACGTGGCGAATTCGGCGGCGCCGATCCACACGTCCTCCGCGCTCGTGCCCCAGACCTTGCGGTACATCGCCGGTCGCGAGGAGATCGAATCGATCTCCCAGCCGTCTGCGCCGTCGGCGCCAGGACCGGTGAAGTGGAGCACCTTGCCGTCGAAGGAGTCGTACCAGGTCCGCGTGTGCCCGACGGCCCAGACGTCGCTCGTGCTCGAGCCCCAGATCGAGACGATCGGCTCGCTCCGCACCTTCGTCCACGTGATCTCCGACGGAGATGGGCCGGTACCGTGGAACAGCCCGCTGTCGCCGCCGATCCAGAGGTCCGTCGCACTGCTTCCCCAAACGGCATGCAGGCGCAGCGGATCGGTGAACGTCTCGGTCCACGCCGCGCCGTCCCAGCGGAGCACCACGCCGTCCGCGTCGTACAGGAGCGGATCCTTCCAGCCGACGGCCCAGACGACGCCGTCGCCGGCGCTCCAGACGTCTCTCAAGAACGACTTCGGCGGGAGCGCGGTGTGGCAGACGAAGTCGTCGGAGCACGTGCGCGGCGCTGCACCGGCGTCCTCCGTCCGCGCGTCGTCCGGAGCCGCTGCATCGGTTCCGTCTTCGCCCGGCAGCGCGGGCGCGTCGCCGCCGCTCGCGTCGGGCTGTCCGTCGTGAAGGCCGACGTCCACGTCGTCGCCGCTCGAGCACGCGAGGGCCGGCGCGACGAGGAGGGCGCCGACGAGGGCAGGGAAGAGGACGCGCCTGGGATTGAGCATGCTCATCGTCCGTTGCCCTCGTGCGCGGTCGTCCGAGCTTTCGGTCCGGTGAAGTGGAGCGCGATCGCCTCGCCGACGATCCATACGTCGTTCGGCCCGCTGCCCCAGGCGCCGTAGAGGCGCGGCTTCGGTCCGAGCGGGAGCGTCGCCGTGGTGAGGCTCCAGGTGTTCCCGTCCCAGTGAAGGATCGTTCCGGCGTCGCCGACGGCCCAAGCGTCGGTCGGGCCCGTCCCCCAGACGGCGCGGAGGTTCTCGTTCGTCGGCGAAGGGACGATCGCCCAGTGACCGGAGCCGTCGTTCGACCAATGGCGGATCGTGCCCTGGTCGCCGACCGTCCAGACGTCGGACTCGCTGCTGCCCCAGATCCCGCGAAGGTGCTCGTTCGTGAGCGTCGTCTTCTGCGTGCTCCATTGCTCGGCGCCGCCGCCGTCGCCGACAGGCCCTTTGGACCGGTAGAACGCGCCGTAGTCGCCGACGATCCAGACGTCGCTCGCGCTCGTTCCCCAGATCCCGTTGACGCCGATGCATGATCCGGCGTTGCAGAACGTCGACGCGGGCTCCCAAGGATATTCGGGGCCGTCTCCCGGGACGACGCCGGGATGGTGTCGCCAGAGGCTGTTCCGCGGCCACGTGAGCGTCGCCGGGCCGCCGACGAAGAGCTCGCCCGCCGGCGCGGACCAGACCTCCGTCAGCGTCGCGCCCATGTAGTTCGTCGGGTAGTCGCGATCGACGGGCGCCTCGAACGTGAACGTCGCCGTGCCGTTCTGGACGCCCGTCGTGTGGAGGACCACGTTCATCGAGGAGACGATGAAGACGTCGTTCGCCCTGCGCCCAGCGACCGCGCGCATCGTGTCCTTGCGCCCGGACGGCAAATTCTTCCACGCCGAGCCGTCCCAATGGATGACGGTGCCGCCCGAGCCGACCGCCCATACGTCGCTCGCGGACGAGCCCCACACGTCGAACAGCGCGTAACGAGCATCCACTCCGGTCGGCACGGCGCAGAAGTCGGCCTCGGCGCACGTGAGCTCGCGCGTCGTGCATCCTCCGTCGCCGGCGGCGGAGCAATCCGCGTCCGAGGCGACGTCCGCGGATGCGTCGAGGTCAGCCTGCGGAGTCCCTGCTTCGGGGACGACGGTCGGCGTCGGGTCGGGAGCGGCCACGCTCTCGCTATCGGCGCAGCTCGCGGCGCCAGCGGCGAGCATGACGAGCCCGAGCACGCCCGAGGCGGCGACGATGCGCCCGTTCGGTTGCTTGGGCGCGCGGTGCGCTCGCGATGCGTTCTGGTTCGGGCGCGTCATTGCGGCTGGACTCCTGCATCGCACTCCGCCATCGCGCATTGACCGTCGACGCAAGGCTGACCCGCCTGCGTGTCACAACGGTTCCCGCAGGCGCCGCAGTGGCCGTCGCTGATCTTCAGGTTCGTCTCGCAGCCGTTCTTCGGGTTGTCATCGCAGTCGCCCCACCCCGGCGCGCACTCGACCTCGCAGACGCCCTTACGACATGCCGCAACGGTGTTCGACGTGAACGCGGTGCACTTGTTGAAGCACGTCCCGCAGTTCTCGACGTCGTTCAACAGATCGTAGCAATCGAGGTTCCAGGTCTCGACGCTTCCGCAGCGGGTGTGCTGCGGGTTCTCGCAGGTGCACTCCGGGACGCCGCCGGTGAGTGTCACCGCGCAGAGCTGATCTCCGGTGCACTGCTTCCCGCATTTCCCGCAGTTGTTCGGATCGAACTCGCTTCCCCAGACCGCTCCGACATAGACCTCGCAGCCGTTCTTCTGGTCTTGGTCACAGTCCGCCCAGGTCTCGCCGGCGGCGTCGTCGCACTTGAGCTGGCCGCACTGCTTGTCGATGCAGCCGTAATGCATGTGCTCGGGGGCAGCGCCGGCGTCCGGCGGCGTCTGACAAGCGTTACCGCACGCGCCGCAGTTGTCGTCGTCGTTCCGGACGTCGACGCACTCTCCGTTGCAAACGTCGAAGCCGGGATCGCATCCGCACTTGCCGTCGATGCAGGCGACACCATCCGCGCACTTCTTCCCGCAAGCGCCGCAATTGTTCGGGTCGGTGGAGACGTTGATCTCGCAACCGTCCTCGAGGACCTTGTTGCAATCGGCGAAGGTCAAGGGGGGCTTCATGTACCGCGTGACCTTCTCGCAGACCGGCTCGCACGTTCCGTTCACGCACGTGGACGTCATGTGCAGGTAGCCGAACTCGACGGGGCACTCCTTCCCGCACTGCCCGCAGTTGTTCGAGTCGTTCGAGAGGTTCGTGCTGCACCGGTAGTCGTCTCCGCACGTCGCGTATGGCGCGGGGCACGCCGTCGCGATGCAGAGAAGGCGAGCGTCGGTGACCGTTGGAGCGGCGTCCCCACCATCGGCGGAGGACGGCGTGAACGGCGGCGCTGGCGACGTGCCGCTGTCGGGCACCTCGTACGCGATCAGCTCGTGGCTGGTGGCGCAGGCGGTGACGATGCCGGCAGCGGTGAGCCCGCCGGCGAGAATGCCGATGGCGCGATTCATGTCCGTTCTCTCTTCGGATCAGGGATGAGTGAGCTCGAGCAAGGAGTCGATGCGCCGCGCGGCAGACGTGCCGGGTGCACGCTCGGAGAACGCTTTTCCTCGTGCGCGTGCTTCGCTCATCCGCCCAAGACGTCGAAGAGCATCGACGGCGATCACCTCCCGTTCGGCGACGAGCTGTCCGTCTGCGAACTCGTGCGCGTGGCGATCGACGTCGCGCAGCGCCGCCGCGGGATCGGTGCCCAGCATCGTGCGCGCGCGGTCGAGCAGCGCGAGCTCGCGAGCGAGCCTGTCCGCCGGGGCGAGCGGCGTTTGCGCGGCGCGCGGCTCGACGCGCTTCGGCGCGGGACGCGCGTCCTCGCCCGCGCTGGGGAGGGTGTCGACGCTGACGGCCGGGGGCTCTTCCGGAGCTGGACGGTCGGACGGCGCGGACGGCGCGGACGGCGCGGACGGGAGCGGCGCTTCGACCTGCGCAGGCAGGCCGAGCGGTCGCTCGACGTCCATCGCTTCACTCAGACCGAAGAGGGCGAGCGGCAGCGCGACGAGCGCGACGGCCGCGACCTTCAGAGCGGCCGACGGCGCCGCGGCAGGGGTCGGGCCCGCGTCTCCGAGCTCGGCGATGCGTCGCTCGCATCGAGCAATCTGCTCGGCGCTCATCTCCGGTGCGCGTAGCAGCTCGAGGAGCCTTCCTTCGGGCGCGCCGGTGTCGGCGTAGCGCGGAGGTGCTTCGGTAGGTTCTCTCATGTGGACTTCTCTTTGACGAGATCGAGCAGCTGCAGCCGGCGCACGCCCCGTTCGAACTCCCGACGTGCGGCGTGCAGGCGCGAGAACACGGTGCCCCTCTCGATGCCGAGGATCTCGGCGATGTCCTCCGTGGACATCCGGTCGACTTCGTACATGAGGAACGTGATCCGCTTCTCGAACGACATCTCGGCGAGGATGGAGTCGAGACGTGCCTTTGCCTGCGCTCGCGCCGCGGCCTCTTCCGGGCTGACGTCGTCGGCGTGCAGAGGCTCCACGGCGCTCTGCGCGACCGCCTCCTGACGCGTCTTCGAGCTGCGCCGGTAGTTGGATGCGAACCCTCGGCAGATGGAGAACAGCCAGGTCCGGAGGCTCGCGCGGGCAGGGTCGAACTCCGGCAGCCGTCGGTGAACCGCGACGAAGACGTCCTGGAGGACGTCTTCGAGGTCCTCGGCGCGAACCCCGAGCCGCGAGAGGGATCCCCACACGAAGGCACGGTGCTGCCGATAGAGCTCGACAATATCGGGCACGGCGGGGACCTCGCCAGCATGGCTCACTGCAGGCCTGTCGGCGACCGCGGTGTTCACGGACTGTCTTAGTCGGCAGCTCCGCCTCCGCTTCGAAATTTGAACGCTCGGGTCTTCAGAACCCGGCGCCGACGCTCAGATCGGCAAGCGCAGCCACCCGCGAAGCGGCGAACGCGACGCGGTTCGTGCCGAGGACGTCGAACTGATAGCGCGGGAACGGCGCGAGCGCTCCAGCTCCTACAGAGAGGACGAGAGGCCCGAACGACCGCGAATACCGCACGCCGAGCGCGGGACCCGCGAAACGACGCGGCCCCAGGATCACCGGCTGGAGCTGTTCGACCATGGGATGCGTGCTTCCGACGACGGCGTGAGCGCAGCCGTCGAGACGACTCGGGCCGGACCGGAACAAGTCGAGGCAGGCACCGGCCCGGAGGAGCGTCGAGCCGAAGGAGAACCTCGCATCTTCCGCGGAGATCTCGGGGAAGTGGGTCATTCCCACCGACAACGACAAGGGTGCGTCGAAGTGGATGACACCCGCGACGTCGACGCCCGCGGCCATCCGAGGGAGAAGACCGAACGAGGCCCCGAGGCCCACGGACGCCGAGGCGCCGAGACGCGACGACCGCGTCCGACCCGGCGCGCCCGCTTCGACGGCGCGGGCGTCGCGCGGGGAGCCCGGGGGCGCGATGGCATTCGCGCGGAGGTCGCTCCCGCTCGAGGCATCGAGCGGTGCCTCCTCCAGCGGAGATGCCGAGGACTCTGGAGCGCCGCCATCGCTGGACCGGGACGGCGCCGCTCGCGCAGCCTCGATGTCGAGCGCGATCGAGAGCGCTGCGGCCTGTCCTACCGATGAACAGTCGTCGATGCTGCTCTCCAGCTCCCGGACCGGGCTCGACTCCTGGCCGTCGACTGCACGAACGGTGACGACGTACCGACCTCGCGTGTGGATCACGCTGCCGACGATCAGGCGGGAGGCGTCGTCGGAGAAGGGGTCGTCGCCGAGGCGCGCCACGATGCTTCGCATCAGCTCCTCACGGGTCGCGCACGACTCCGTATCGTTCCCGCGGATCCAGACGAGCCGCACCTTGCCGTGCTCCGGCGGGATCGCCTGC
>Ga0164243_10014426_pt1 | contig 11007 bp, 15 predicted proteins | sample OricompcompostOP_FD_108781 | JGI IMG/M metagenome (GOLD analysis project Ga0164243, IMG submission 108781) | Organic Plus compost microbial communities from Emeryville, California, USA - Original compost - Organic plus compost (OP) | ecosystem: Engineered > Solid waste > Mixed feedstock >...
AGAACCAACAAAAAAAGAAGACGGTGGCCCGCAGATCGAATCTGGGGGGCAGAAACAGCCGACAGGAGGAACATTTCAACACGAAAAAGAAACAGCCGCGTCGGGGCGTAGGTGTAGGATCTTCCATCACGAGGGTGCTTCTCCGGCTAGGGCCGACCCAAAGGTAAAGATATCAACGTTTTCGGGCAATCGACGCAAGACCACGATATGAAGCTAGAGCAACCTTGATTCATCTTCGGGGTCCGCGGGAGTTGGGATGCATCCCCATGCATTTAGGGCAACAACGGTTTCCCGGTGGGGAGGTCGAAAAGAAGAAGAGTATTAACACCAAGAGTTGGTCCAGGCCACTCGTCCAGCAGTTCTCGGCACGTGGGCTCATGGGGGCTTTACCGTCCCCGATGAAGCAATATCCTCTTAAGATCTCGACCCAAAGGGGAAGAAACCCTGAACCATGAGCATCCTAGAGTCGGCAGTTCCATAGCGCATACTAGTCGTTTTAGAATCAAGACTCTGGGAAATGCCTTGAACTGAACGCGAGATGTGGTTGAGGAACTTTCCTCGGTCGGATTTTTCTCCCAACAAGGTAAATTCAAGCATGCCAGCCATTGCCTTAGGTGCTCAAGGACCCAGCCAGTCCCACAGAGCTGAGCCAATCGTCTCGGGCACATGCGATATGCTTCGATGGTGGGAGCACATCTTCGGGGGTTCGTTTTGCACCAATTGATCAATGTTAGTGTAAACTACACTATATTGATGCAAGGTAACATGGGAAATGTAGCCCTGGTCCTTCCCCACATTTGGGCAGAGTCGGAGCATTGAGAAACCAAGTCGCATGGCATTCGGATAAGGATGCAAGTCTACTTGTACAATGCATAGGACTGAGCCTCGATGGAAAGCGGGAAGGATCGCATGCCAGAAGAGAAGAAGCAATTTTTAAAATGCACAAATTTCCTAATTGTTATGCGTAGTTTATATCATTTCATGGATTACCATTTGATATGTCGGGCGTACTTTGTTTCTTCAGTTCGTGTTCAGCAATCAATACTTGAAAAAAGTACCAATGATCCACCGCTCGAGTCCGCATTGTCTGTCTGCCATGCTGACAGTGACTCTTCGCCAACAACTGGAGCGGGAAGTGTGGAGTCAGAGAACCTGCGAATCAGAGCTCGTGTGTGAGCATGTGGGACGACTGAGTGGTCGTTTCTTGCTCGCTTCTTGGTCCGAGCCAGCTTAAACTCTCAACTTGAGCTATTGATTGATCAATGGCAGAATGCGATCACCACTACGACACCCTAAACCGCCTCCTAATAGCACCTGTGAAGTCAGGCTCCACGTCCCCGAAAACTCATTTCCCAATAGCTCGTGTTGGTGCAAACTCACGGCTGGGCTTGCGGTCACTTTCCCTTCGTGGCTTCCCCGATCTTTCCTCGTTTGTCAGATGTCAGATATTAGCGCCCATCGTACGAAGCAGCCAGCGGAGAGGAAGTCCAGACCTCGGCCTTCCGGGGACGATTCGGGAACCTTTTTTCTTTTTCGATGGCAATCTGCCTTGTTACCAACGCAACACGCAAAGTATTGCGTACTTCGTAAAAAGATTCCCATTTCTGGACCATGGGAAACTGATTTGACTTATTATTTCTTGCTCACGCGACTCCACCTGCACACAGCCCTGAGGGATTGAAATCCTTGCTCTAATTACCCTCAACTGTGCTTCTAACCCAAGAACAAAGGGACCCCGGCCCATTTAAACTTACCACTCATAGGCAGTGTACATCACTAGTACTGGAGGGTTCAATGCTACCCCTGGCCCCTCCACATGTTCGATCTTGTGCCTAATATTGGCCCGGTCAGTTCTCAGTTCGGGCGGTCCTTCCATCTCGATATGCCATTACAACCATATCTTGTACTTCGTTACTTATCGGTCCACACCTTCCACACCTCCATCCAGGTCGTCCTTCAGGTACCCGTCCGGCTGAACTCGACCGGGCCCACTAATCCAAATGAAGAAAGAAGCATGGCGAACATCTCGAGTGCGGCGGCACTAATCGTACGGAGTAGCTCGCAGGATATTGATTCGGCGCACGCAGAAGCAGTCGTCGTTTTGATGATGTACGAAGGAATACGAATAGTCTGCGAGGTAGAGCCGGAAGGTTCGACGAAGTCGGCTCGGGGTTCTATGTTGGACAGTGGATACTATGTCGTAGGGCAGGACCAACCTGAGCATTTAATAATTACTTTTGTCACCTTGTAACTCTGCACCCTACTTGGTAGAATCTAGGTCGAAGCTATTATAGGCCGCGACAATGATCTTTATCTCCTCAAGGTTGCTGGCTAGGCCACCACACGCTGCAAGTCTGGACATGTACCGGCATCAAAGCTAGTATATTAAATTAACTACACACTTTTTCTTTGCTTCTTGCCCTCTTCGCTGGGGTATATGTTTATATCTCGTCTTGTTCAAACCCGCATCGTTTTCATCTCGTTATTCCCTTTCCTGTGTTCATCCCCGAGCCCGGCCTCCCAAGCCACTGCTTCGCGCTGGCAAGTACGAAGTATCATCAAACGAATTAGGACTGAATTGCCCTTTTCGACGCTCATTGCCCAATCACACACGTCAGGTCTCTCACCTCCCTGCACTGCCGACATTCCACTGGACTCTGAGGCCATCAATATTCTGCAGCCTCTACTCCGTTTGCAGACTCGGTGACCTTCACGATAGTCGTCTCTAGAGACGCCACGACCCAGCGCGCGGCGGTTGGGTTAGTTCTTCTGCTCAACATCTCCGACAGCTTGTCCCTTCTCCCCCCACACCGTCGCACCTTTCTGGGGTAGATGTGCCACCGTTGTGAACCAGGATTCCGGAAACAGGAGTTTCCCTTACGAAGTACTATTCCATCTTGGGCGTAAAATCGACGACAAAAAACGCGCGACACACTCTGCATCCGGTGGACCGTCCAAATTGAACAAGCTATTGGGGGCCGTTGTCGGTGCGTGAATTGACAGAGACGACATAAAGCTTAGCAGGAGGACCCGTTTGGAGTCTCGTCTGATCCGGCCCTTCGCCATTTATTATTACCTGTATAAAAGGCGTCAACTAACACAAAACAACTCGATATCCCCATCATCTGCGGGGCCCGCGGAGAGCGAGGAAAAGAAAACGAGGATTTATACGAGATATTCCAGCGTGACAGAGATCGATCCTGCGTTGGACCCCCTTCGCTAGCTGCAAATTCGAGGCGGAGATTCCCCTTCGTTTTCGGTGCCTCCACTCCGACAACCCCTGCACCTTTGTTGGCTCCCCTACCTCCGTTTCTCTGTGCTGTTCGACCTGAAGACTGATCCGTTGACCCCTGTTGCCCTGTTTCCTCACACCCCCCCTTCCTCCCCACCCCTACCTTTTGGACGCTTAGGGACTTGGCAACAGAAACTGCAAGCGACCCTACAACTTGTACTACCACCAACCGCACAGCATCGTGAAATACACTCCCGGCCACCCCCTCCCCTGTGAAAGCGGAACAAATTCAAAAGGCATAATTGTGCTGTCGGCCTCTGGTTCATACGATCCTGTTTTCTCCTCTTTTTGACGATACCCTCACCCACACCTTTCTTCTAGTTTCTTTTGCATAGATCTCTATCTTGATCATCTGCTCCTAGAAGCCTTTATGACACGATCCCCCTCCGCTGTATAAGCCACGGTTCTGTTAGACCCTCAAACACAGAACATAAACTGGATCTACTCACTCCCGATTCCGGTTCTCTCGAGCATTTCTGCCCCCCACCGCCATTCTCCGCACCTCTCCACGATATCTGCCCGCATTCCTCACTTGCATACCATCATCGTTGCTTGAAATAAGCTTTCGTTCTTATTATTGGGCCGATTTCGCCAAAATTATAAACGCATCTTGCCGCTCCGGTTTACCAACTGCGAATAGAGTCCCGAGTTGCAACAGGATTCGACCAGCTTTACCCGGCTTATACAAGAAAACCCCATCTTTTTCATCCGCCAGTAATAGACATATTCGGAGGCGCCAACATGACGATAGCCACAGCGAAGCTCCTTACCCTCATCTTTGTCCTCGCATCAACCTCAGCAGTGCTCTCCGGCCCCATCCCAGCTGCCCGTCGCGTATCGGGCATCGTAATCAAGTACTCCGACAACTATCCCGAGGAGCGCCCTGACCCCATTGCTACTCTTAACGAAAGCGATGAACTGGAGGATCTCCCTAACCTGACTGCCGAGGAGCTAGAGGAGATTCTGTCTGCCGAGAGCCCACTGCCCAGCACATTCCTCATGGCCGTTCCCGCTCTGCGAGCTTCTATCGCCGCCGCCGAACCGGCGAAAGCCACGAGTTCCCAGGCACCCAGCTGGAGTCCCTCGCCGTTACAGGATGTGTGGCTGGAGGTCATACCACGGAGCATGTGTATTATGCTTGCTGGTCTCGCGGCCTGCTTCGTTGCCCTAATCCCATTCCTCGTTCACAGGTAAACTTTTCCCCTCAAGTCTATTGACCGGCAATTCCGTTGCCTAGTGGGAACGACCCGCTAACCCTGATGCTAGGTGGAGAAGTTCGGCAGCTACCGGTGCAATCTATCTGGAGGTGGATGAGCCCTCGCGATGGCACCAGCCCTCCATTTGCGCCGATGATATCGAAGAAGCTTACACTGATGAGAAGTGCGCACTCGAATAGCTCTTCGGCGTGATGCCTCGTTCAAGTCATGTTTCCACTTTATGTACACGGCCGCTCATTTCTCTGCCTTTGTTTCTTGGAGTTTTAGATGCGATACCACGTTTTATTTTTCCTTTGTTTGTGTGTGTTAACTTCTGTACGCACCACCACTTTTGTACAAAATTTTGGTTCCCGGCGAACGGCGTTTATATTTTGGGTATCGGGATCACAAAGAAGAATTAGGGACCGGAGTTTTTCATGCCTGGATTTTGGAACATTGGTGCTCATGGTAAACGGTACACGTACACGACGAACGTTATACAAAGCGAGGATGAGAAGATCGGGAAGAGGCTGGTGCCAAGATATGGGGAAGGGATTGGGAGGGGATTGGAAATGTCTGCCTTAGAAACTCTCAAGAAGAGGTTTATATTATGTGAATGAAAGCCAGTTGAGCATGCATTCCTTGTACCTTTCTTACTTCTTGGACGTGCAACAGACTGCCTTGGTCCCCCTTTTCTGGGGGCAAGTCAACTGGCCCTGTTGGGTGGAGGTGCACTTCGGTAAGTCTTAGGATGCTAAGGGTTGTTTTAGGCGGTATAATGAATGAGACGATACAAGGAGGACCAGGAATTAGTATCCTACATCTATGCTGCTCCCTCCAAGTTTACAAGAGCTCAGAACACAAAAGCTGCCACAAGTGATGCTTGACGGGAGGGCGACTTGCCCACATCCTCTGTTCTCTGAAATGTGTCGATATTACATTGATCTTTCCGTTAACCCTATTTTCCTTCGAGGTTTCGGTTGACTTCGGATAGGGATCATGAAAGGCAATCGCTCTCGCTTTACGAGTAATCTTGAAGAGAAAAGGGAAAATGAACAGTTACATGAGAGTAGAAACCTGTCGAAAGGGGCGGCCTTTCGACGAACTGGGGAGTCTCATTTGACGGGACGGCGTTGATTCCAGCCAGAAGACAAAATTTGGGGGGCTTTGCAAAAAAACAATGTGAGAGTCTCTGGCCGTATCGATAAAAAGTAGGAGGAGAGCGCAAGATAAGTGCTAAAACCTCGAGACAAAACGTCATAGAATACAAATCGAAGAACCGTGGTATAGAACTCTTCCCGAATACTTTATTATCATCCCGTGTACAGATATTCCCACTCATCATCTAAATCCCATACCCCCCTTCAAACTAGATACAAAAAGAAGAAGAAAAAAAGAAGGCGTCCAGCCTTATCCTTCCCCCCCTTGGTGAACCGATCCTCCTCAACTCGCTTGAAAGCATTCTTCCTCATCCTCGCACCAGAATCTCTCTCAACACCCTTCTTGGGCTTTTCTCTTTTTCTTTCCTCCGAAACTAGTACCTCCCTTCGTCATTTTCCACGGGATTCTAAATCAAGAGGAAGATGCTTAAGTTCTTGTATACCAGATAGCTTTCAAAATCCCCCCCCGTACAACCACCATAAATAAGGAGAAAAGGAAAAAAAAAATGAAACCATGGGATAAAATGCATGACGAGATCAATAGGAAAGAAGAAGCGACGCCGTAGCATATAGATCCAAACCGCCGAGAAAAAAGGAGAAACGAATTGCCCAAGTCCCAGTATCCCTGTATTGACAACAAAGGAAAACAAAGAAAGAAACAGATTGCCGGCCGTGATAGAAACAAAATATGGAAAAATAAAGCAAATATGACCAAAGAAAAAGGACCAAGGTCGACCGTCTTCATCCAAGAGTTCGCCCAGTCACAGTGCTGCAAGAACAAAGTCAGGGGCCAGTAAGGTGGCGGGGGGCGCGGGCTGCCGGTTCTGAGGTGGTCTGAAATAGGGGAGAGGAAGTTCCACAATAACTTCAGAGCTCCGAAAAATCTGATAACAAAGGACGATCATAACTCGCCTCGTTGAACGTTGGCCGAGCGATAATGAATGCCATCCATAGTCAAAAACTCTGGTGAATTCTCACGCTGAGGAAAAAAAGGGCAAAGAACGCTTGGATCCCCAAGTCATGCTGAGATATCATGACACCATCCAACCCCCAAATAGTGCCTGCCGTTCAATATCGAGTGCCGCTGTCCAAATGAATAAATCCCCCGATCGATGTCCCCAGCAATAAGGGAATAGCCCGCTCCCCGCCATATTAACCGGTTACCAGCCCCATGGCGGTGTCCCAATATCGGAAACCTCTCAAGAACGTAGGATGGATCTGTCCAACACAAATCGACATTCGACTCTATTTTCATCTTCCCTCTCCACCTTCAATAATCTCAATGTCATCCCAGCCCGTCTGCCACAAGGGGAAATCATCATCGAGGCTGTTATCCGTAGGATTCGGCACTTTCGACTGCTGCTGAGGTTTCTTGGGCTCATTGTTGTCGTCCAGCTTATCCCTAAATCCAATCATGAGGCCCACGAAGACGGCCAGTATGAAAATGCCGATGAGCCCCAGCGTAATGTAGCACGATCTCCTCCGTAGCCGATTTAACCTCGATTGATGCACGGCAATATCCTGCTTTTGGTATCCTATCCCAGGCATCACGCCGTAAATCGGTCCATTCCCCGAAGAAGGGCCAGCTGGTGAGGTGCTCGTAGATGGATTCGGAGGATAGTTCGGTATTCCCGCGGGTGGTCTCGCTGTCGTCGGATGATATGCCGCACCGGGTCGTATTGGCGGCGTGCTACTTAGGCTCGGTGCGTTTGGTGAATTGGGAGTGGCTATCGACGAGGGGGGAGGTAGTGGGGGCGGTATCGAGAGGTTGGAGGCGGCGGATGGTTGGTTAGATGTGGAAGGGCGGGATTGCGATTGTGATTGTGATTGTTCGTAGGAGGGAGGAGGGTCGAGGGAGGTATCGAGGTGTGAAGGGCCGGCGGTGTGCCATGACGACGAGGCCTGGCCAGATGTGAGGGCTAACGCTGGCGTCGCGATTTCTGTGTATTTTGCACTCGTCTCTCCGTTGTTTCCTGACCCTTGGTTTGGTTGTCCTGGCGTGTGTTGTTGGGGATTTATGTTGGAGGGTTGGTAATCGGACATGGGGTAAGCGGCATCGTGGAGTTGGTTCGAGGGGTGGTTCGGGTTGTTCGACGGCGGTGAATCCATCTTGGATTGATTTTAGGGGGGAGGTTAAACCGAATGAATCGGATAAGTTGGTATAACGATCAGGATATTTGTTCTTTTTCTTTTCCTTCTTGCTTTTCGTCGACAGGAGTGGAATCACTCCCTCGACGGATCGAGGGAAAATGAGTCGTCGGGTAGGATTTCACGATGGCTGGATCAGATCAACGACAAGCCGGTCGGAGAGAATGAGGGAATTCGGTCGCTGTTTCGCCGTATTTGATCCTGATTTATCCGTTGTCGGCGTGTCCAAAGGGAGGAAATAAATAAATACGTAAAAAAGAGAGGATAATCCCCGATGATCAAAAGAAGGGAACAAAGAGAGAAATGAAAATTATGGTAAATTTTTGGGGGAATTGTACTGGACGAAAAAAGGGCCGAGTTGCGAAAGATTGGTCTGGTCTTGTCGATATGCCAGGCTGGAGTTGTGGTGTGAGTAAAAGAAACAAGAGGATGAAACGACTGGTAGAGATGAAGAAAGCGGCCCCCAGTTCGAATCAGCTTTTTGGGCCCTTGATGGGCTTGGCTTTCTTTTCCCTGGTTGGTTTTTGGGGGGTGGGAGGAGAGGAGGAGAGAGGAGCCCACCCACATTGGCACAACACTTCAAGCTCACACACACAAAACCCACCATGGAGGAACGGACGGACCCACGATTGGCGAGGGGGGACTAGTCTAGTTGTGGCATGCTCCCTTTTCCTGACTAAACCGCGCCGAAATGTTGAAATGGTAGGGTGACGATGGGAGCCACCGAGGAGCGGATGGACAGGGGTGGTTTCCGTGATTGGTGATAGGAAGGAAAAGGAGAATGAGAATGAGAAGGATCAATGATATCAAGTCGAGAGGGGAAATGTGGTTGCCAAGTTGCCAAGTCTTCTGTTTTCTCTCTACGAAGTATCTCTCTCTCTCTCGCTCTCTCATTTTCTCATGGTCGCTCCTGCTCCCACGCATCCAGTTCCCCAGCTGAAGCACCAACCCGCAGACTCAAGAGGAGAAAAAGGTGTCCAAGAACCCGCCAGGCCCATCCAAAGACCGGGGGTCCGTAGGCGCAGTGCCGACGAGCAAAAAGTGGAGGCAAGAAGCAAACAATTGGTCGATCAGCGAAAGTCTTGTCATCCGCACAGCCCCATAGGTCGCGCCGTAACAATTCAGACCCGCACTGAACATGAACTGAGGATGGACGGATGGTGGCCAAGTGACAACATGTGTGGAATCCGTTTTCCGTTTCGGAGATGTCAGAAAAAAAAGTCAAAACGGAAGAAGTCGGCGATGGGATGTATAAGGTTAAAGGTCTCGTCTCGCATCTACTAGATTTAGCTAGCTAGGAAAGAAAGAAAAGAAAAAAAGGCCTCAGTGTAAGACTAGGCTTGAGGTAATCGTCTGGTCCATTTGCTCGAGGGAGAACATAGAGGCCGGGCAAGGGGAGCAAGTTTTAAAAACACCCTGCAGGACGTGAGACAAGATATGGGAGGCCGCCGTCGACGGTACAAGTACAAGTATGAAGTACTCCCGCACATTCCAGTATCCACCAAAGACACTTCAAACACCGGGAGCCTTTTGTCTTCCTCCCGCTTCCCTCTCCGAACCGGCGTATCGGTACATGCAACCGGTACTGGCAACAAGATCAATCCCTCAAATGTCTGGCGATACGCATCTCTGCACCATTCATCCTGATGTGATCCAACGGACACAACACGGCAGGATAGGCGGTGGGACTCTTGACGTTGGAAGGGGGCCAGATCAAAATATTCAGGCCCATCTAGACACAGCCTCAACTCGTAAATGAAGGAGTAGTTATTTGTGGATTCGCCGTTACCGGGTTATCGACAATTAATCGATATGAGCGCAGACTCGCTGAAATTAATGATGACTTACTTGCCCGTCAGGTCTTTCCCTTCCATACGAACAGATTAATGGAGGCGAGTTATCCAGGGGGATAACTAGCAAATGGGTAAAAGTACATCTACTTCATGCACAACCCCCAAGAAGAAACCCATTAACTAAATTTCCCTAACTACCCCGCCTATCCAAGATGAAACGCGACTAGAGGGGTAGGTAGCGAGTACCTCCACTTTATGAATACGGGCTCCGTATCCAGGAATTCCTGTCCCCAGTTTTAATGGTTGCATCAACTGATGGGGTCGTGAGAGTTGATCAAGACATGGGAGACCGCTAATACGGTTTTTGGAGGCGAGACTGTTTGAGGAAACCGGAGTATCTACCCGTTGGAATTCACGCTCTTTTTTCTCCCTTCGTAATTTAATTTTCCCCATGAAAACGAGAAGAAACAAAAAGGTAAGGCAGTTTTCCAGTTCCATCCCATATCAACTCCCTTTTCAACGACTTAATGTAAGGTACCAACAATGCCCCCGGTCAGTCCACACTCTCCACTTCCCACCTGCAGATATAAACTGAATTCACACCCTGGTCGCCGAATGATGGACCGAGATCCATATCATCTTTTTTTTTACTCGTTTCGTAGTTAGCGGGCATGCTAGACCGGTCAGGCTATAAACCTCCGACTACGAAGTACGCGACCACGTTTTCTTTGGAAAGGGATGGCAATTGGAGGCAAAGAAGGGGGAGGCAAAACGCTTTTTTGTGCTGACGCGTCAGGCTCCATTTTCGCTCTGAAGCTGGGCGTCCAGGGCCCAGGGCGCTGAAGTTTAACACGGGGACGGCGCTTCGATACTTTCATTGACCACCCTCACGTGATCAAACCATCACCTTGTTGGTACTTCGTATGAGGTACCTGCTCCTAGATTACGACGAAACGTCATTGACGTCTTTTCGCAAGATCTTCAGAGGGGGGGCTCTATTATTAGTTGTCGCCCAGATGTTTGGTTTCACGAGTAAACTGCCTCGTATACAAGTGCTCGCTGCCGTCTAGCTTAGACGACATCCAAATGCGTGATGGCGTGTTGACAGGGACGAGGGCGGTCTTTGAGCCTGTGGATGTCCTTTGCTTGGTGATGTCACCTTTATGCTTCGCAGCACGAAGTAGTGGTGCGTCCCATAACAGTTGAGAGAAAAGAAGAAGAAAAAAATCAGGAGCTGATCTGCCATTCGCTTCTCCCTCATTTTCGAGCCTCCTCCATCTTCCTGCACGTTAGACAAGCTAGGTGTAAACGCAAAAGGGACAAGCGAGAGGGTTCAATATCGACCGCCTGCCAAGCGGCTGTCATTCAGCCCTATTCCGTCCCCACCATCTTTTCTTCGCCAAGACCAAACATATAAA
>Ga0164243_10014427_pt1 | contig 11007 bp, 9 predicted proteins | sample OricompcompostOP_FD_108781 | JGI IMG/M metagenome (GOLD analysis project Ga0164243, IMG submission 108781) | Organic Plus compost microbial communities from Emeryville, California, USA - Original compost - Organic plus compost (OP) | ecosystem: Engineered > Solid waste > Mixed feedstock >...
GAGCGAGCCCGATCGTGTGGTCGCGCGTGTGGTCGATCCTGTGTCGGGCGCTGCGGCACCGAACGAGCTGGTGTCCGAGATCCACGCGGGGGTGTGGGGTACGGGCGGGATCGGGGCGCAGCTCGCGACCACGAGCGAGAGCAAGGGCGCCAGCGCGACGGGGTGACGGGACAGGCGGCGGGTCATGGCTCGAGCTCCTGCGGCTCGCCGGTGGGCGCCGGCTTCACGCCCCGCCGCGCGATCTCGACGAGCAGATCGATCACGGCCACGAACCGGTCCGCGTGGGTGACCGAGCGGCCGAGCGCGAGATCCGACAGCGGCAGCGGATGATCGAGCGGCGCGCCGCGGCCGGGATAGACGCGATAGCGCAGCCCCTCGGCGTCCCACACCGCGAGCCAGCCGTCGAGCGTGGTCACCGCGCGGTTGCGGAGCTCGTCGTCGAACAGCCGGTCGAACACCTGCGCGTTGCCCCGCGACTTGAAGCGCTCGTCGAACGGCAGGTCGCCCGTGCGGAACAGCGGGGTGGCCGGTGGGGCCGGTGGGTTGGAGCCGAGCGAGCGCGGCGCGATCGCCCACAGCGTCAGCGTGGCTCCGCGCAGCTCGTCGATCTCGCGCCCCACGACGACGTCGAGCGCGAGCACGCTTCCCTCGATCCGCTCGATCCGCGCGCGCACCGACAGGCCCGCGGTCTCGCCGACGATCAGCGACGACACCAGCCCGCCGTCGCCGCGCGTGGTGAGGCTGTGCACCTCGTCGAGCGTGCGCGCGAGGCCCTGCTTCACGGCCGCGAGGTACGCGGCCCACGCCGCGTCGGGGATCGCCGGGGTCTCCGTCGTGATCGGCAGCGCCTCGAGCTCCTCGTCCCGAACGCGCCGGACCGCGTCGACGACGAGCACGAGGCCGACCAGAGGCAAGAGGTAGTGGTGTGGCCAGCGGAAGCCGTAGCCGCCGAGCAGCACGAGAACGAGACCGGTCCCGACCTGGCGGCGCGCGCCCGACTCGGCGACCGCACAGGACGAGAGCGTCCACACGAGCGTGGCGAGCGCGAGCATGTACAGCGCGAGGCGCGGGTCCGCCTGGCTCGGGGTCAGCTCGACGCCGACACCGAGCGCCGCGACCTTCGCGACGGTCGGGTAGTACATGCGCGCGAGGATCGCGCCGGCCGCCGCGAACGCCATCGCGATCACGACGGGGACCGGGCGCGTCACGGCGCGCGCGAACGGCCGCGGTGCGAAGCAGTACGGCGACGCGAGCGCGGCCGCGCACAGCGCGACCACCCCGGCGCGCGCGACCGCGAACCCGGGCCCTTCGAACGTGCTCTCGGGCCACACGAAGCGCGCGCCGATCGCGGTCACGCCGTGCAGCACGAGCGGCAGCCCGACGATCGGCAGCCCGACCTGGATCCCGAGATCGCGGTCGCGCCCGAACACGCTCGTGATCAACGCCACGACCGCGAGCCCGAACGCCCCCTCGAGCACGAGGCTGTGCGCGGCGGGGACCGATGCGACCAGCGGCACCGCGGCGACCGCGCCGGCCGCCGCCGCGAGGGCGTGCGCGGCCCGGCTCCGAACGCCCGCGTGGTCCCGCACCGCCGCGATGCAGCGAGTCGCGAGCACGAGCGCGGCGAGCACGCCCGTGAAGTAGAAGAGGAACAGTCCCAGGTAGTCGAGCGCGGTGTGCCAGCCGGGCGGCTCGCCGCGCTCCGGGCGCAGCAGCGGGACCGAGATCCGGTTGACCACGACCTCGAGGACCGCGATCACGAGCAACGCGTGGATCGCTGTGACCCCCGATGAACGCGGACGTGACAACCAAAAAAACGTAGCTGTCTTGGTCAGTTGAATCAAGGACAGCCGGGGATCGCGACGCGATTTCGCTTCGCCGGACGGAAGCGGCCTCGCCGTCGCCGAAAACTGGGCCACCGCGGGTGGCTCGCGGCAACCTACATGTGGTGAAGCACGCAAGGCTCGTGATCGCGGGGGTGCTGCTCGGGCTCCCGCTGTCGACCGGCGCGACCCCGGATGCCCCGGCCTCGGGCGCACCGGTCCCCGCGCCCGACGCGAGCGAGCTCGCCGCGCCTCCGGACGCGCCGCCCGGTGCGCGGACCGTCGTCCTCGATCCGGGGCACGGCGGATCGAACACCGGCACGCGCGGTCACGGCGTGCTCGAGAAGCAGCTCACCCTCGCGCTCGCGAACCAGGTCGCGGAGCGGCTGCGCGCGCAGGGGATCCGCGTCGAGCTCACGCGCACGAGCGACCGCACGCTCACGCTCCGCCAGCGGATCGCGGTCGCCGATCGCCTGCCCGCCGACCTGTTCGTCAGCATCCACGCGAACGCGTCGCACACGCGCACGCAGCGCGGCTACGAGACGTTCGTGCTCACGCCCCGCGGCGTCGCCGTCGACGGCCGCGCGCTCCGCGCCGACACCCGCACGCGGCGCCCCGGCGTCGACGACGAGATCGCGCTCGTCCTCGACGACGTCGAGCGCGGCGCCACCCAGTGGGAGGCCGCGGATCTCGCGACCCGCATCCAGCGCGCGTTGCGCGAGCGCCGCGGCAAGACCGGCGACCGTGGGGTCCGGCAGGACGCGCACCACGTCCTCCTCGGCGCGACGATGCCCGCCGTCCTCGTCGAGGTCGGGTTCCTCGATCACCCGCTCGAGGGCAAGGAGCTCCTCCAGCCCGAGATCCAGGCGTCGATCGCCGACGCGCTCGCCGAGGCGATCGCCGAGCAGATCGCCGACTAGCGCGCGCTCGCCGAGCGTCTGCTCGCGTGCCTGCTGCGCAGGCGCGTGCGGCGCAGGGCGGGGTTGCGGCGCGGGCGTGCACGCCCTGCCAGCGAGCGCCCTGCCGGCGCACGCCCGGGCGGGCGGGGGCTGCCCGGCGGCTCAGCGCGGCGGGTAGCCGCCGCCACCACCCTGCGGTGGGTAGCCACCACCGGGCGGGCCGTAGCCGCTGCCGCCCTGCGGCGGGTAGCCACCACCCTGCGGCGGGTAGCCACCACCGGGCGGGCCGTAGCCGCTACCGCCCTGCGGAGGGAAACCACCACCGGGCGGGTTGCCGCCCTGCGGACCCTGCGGCGGGAACTGCATCGGCGCCGGGCCGGCGGGACGCGCGGGCATCGTCCAGCCCGAGATCGCGCCGAACCGGCTGATCGCGAGGAAGCCGATCGCGCCGTACACGCCGGTCCACGCGATGCTGCCCGACATGGCGTTCCAGCCGTAGTCGAGGAACAGCGCGGTCAGGAAGCCGTGGATGCCGAGGATGGCGAGGACGCTGTACTCGAGCCCGAGGAGACCGAGCATGAAGCGCTCCGCCTGACGCTGCACCGCGGCGTTGGTCCGCGGCAGGAGCACCTTGTAGACGGCGAACACGACAGCTCCGCCGACGACGATCGACGGGATCGCCGCGCGCATCGGGCCGCTGCCGCCCTTCGCGCCGCCCAGGATGTAGGCGAGCACGCCGGTGACGCCGCCCGCGGCGTAGTGGACACCTGCGAGCACCAGCCCGAACAGCACGAGCTTGAGGCCGACTTGCTTGTCGTCCTTGCTGGGACTGTCCGCTCGGTGGCGGTCGATGGTGACGAAGAGGTACGCCGCCGCGACGAATCCGATCGCTGCAACCGCACCGAGAACCTGGGCGCCTTCGCCCAAAACCGCCCGCAGAGCCGCTTCCAACGTTGCCTCCTAGCCAGAGATCGGCCTGGGACCGATCGGTGCCGGCGGTGGCCGGTCGACGTCCCAGATGTTCGTCTCCTGGTACTGGCCAGTATCCATCAACGTGAAGCCGACGAACAGCGCACCCGCGAGAATCGCACCCACGAAGATCACGGTGTGGAACACCTTGTCGTACTTCAGGTGCATGAAGAACAGGACGACGAGGGTTGCCTTGACCGCCGCGATGAACATCGCGAGCGCGAGGTTGATGCTCGGTCCGAAGTCGACCTTCGTCGCGAGCACGGTGACGACCGTCAGGAACAGCAGCGAACCGCCGGTCCCGAGCAGCACCTTCGCCGAGGCGACGTGCGAGATCCCGTGGTGATCGTCGTGGGCGTCGTGGTGAGCGGTAGCCATGGTTCGCCTCAGTGGATCAGGTAGAGGAGCGGGAACAGGAAGATCCAGATCAGGTCGACGATGTGCCAGTACAGCGCCGCGAAGTCGATCGGACCGAAGTAGTCGGGCGTGAAGTGGCCCTTGATCGCGCGGATCAGGAGCCAGATGAAGATGAACACGCCGATGAGCACGTGGATGCCGTGGAGGCCGGTCATCGCGAAGTAGATCGTGAAGAACATGTTCGTGTGCTCGGGCGGCGGGCCCGCGTACAGCGCGTTCTTCCTCTCTGCCTTCGTCAGCGGCGCCTCGGTGGCGAGCGAGGCCTGGCCGAGCGCGAGCGCCTGCGCCTTGTCCTCGAGCGGATCGCCCTCGGCGACCGGGGCCGCCGGGGCCTTGCACTCGGCCGTGATCCGCACGCCCTCGCGGACGTCGTGATCGCCGTACTCGACGAGGATACCCGACGCATGCGACGGAGCGCACTCCGTGACCGTGCCGGAGCCTTCCTTGCCGCGACGCGCGTCGACGCACGCCTGCTGCGTGGCGAACGGACCCTCGCCACCGAACGGCGCCGCGCACGAGTCACCCTCGCAGTACCAGGTGAAGTACCAGCCACCCTTGCAGACGTGCGGCTGGTGGTTCGTCTTCCAGCACGGATAGCTGGTCTTGCTCGGATCGGTCCCCGGCGGCAGACCGAGGTCGCGGCCGAACACCGGATCGGGGCAGCGCGCCGTGATCTCGCGGCGGCCCTTCTCGACGAAGACCTCCTTGCCGTCCTGGAACGTCGTCGAGCCCGTGAGCTCGAACACCTTGCAGTCGGCCTGGACGTTCGGCTTCTTCGGATCGAGGTCGATCGCGACGTCACCGAAGCAGCTCCCCTCCTTGGGCGAGCTCGTGGCGAAGTCCCACTGAACGGTCGACTTCGTGCCAGGGCACTCGTTGCTCTTGGTGAGCAGCGGCGTGCCGCCCGAGCTCACGCACGGATCGAAGCGCTTCCCGAACAGGATCTGCTCGTGGATCTTGTGCGTGTACTCGAAGTACTTGATCACGAGGAAGCCGAACGCGCACGCGATCGTCGTCGCGAGGCACGCGATCAGCAGCTTCTGCTGGCGGAGCTGCGCGGCGCGCACGGCCCACGCGGCCGTGAGGCTCGACACGATGAGGACGCCGGTGTTGATCGCGCCCATCTTGGTGTCGAGGTACTTGTGTGCGTACGCGTAGATCTCCGGGTGGTGGTGCCGGTAGAGGATGTACGCGACGAACAGCGCCGAGAAGAACAGCACCTCCTGGGCGAGGAAGATCCAGATGCCGAGCTTGCCGGCCTCGAACTGGTGCTTCGCGTCGTCGTAGTGGTGCTGGATGAACGGGGAGCCGTGGTGGCCGTGCCCGTGATCGTCGCCGTGGCCGGCGTGCGGGTGCTCGCTCACTTGTCACCCTCCTGCGTGTCGGTCGGAGGCTCGTCGGTCGTGGTAGCCGGAGTGGGTTCGGGCTCGCTCGTCTCGGCCGCCGCGGTCGTGGCCTCGGTCGCCGCGCTCGCGGTCTCGGTCGCCGCGCTCGCGGTCTCGGCCGCCGCGGTCGTGGTCTCGGTCGTCGCCGGGCGGCGCTCCCAGCGGTACTCCTCGACCTGGACGAGCTCGCTGTAGTCGTACAGCTCGCGGATCACCGGCGGCGTCTCGAAGTTGAAGAGCGGAGGCGGCGACGGCGCCTCCCACTCGAGCGAGCTACCACCCCACGGGTTGCGCGCCGCGCGAGCGCCCGTCTTCAGCGACATCACCAGGTAGACGACGACGACGAACAGCGAGATGCCGAGGACGAAGGCGCCGATGGTCGAGAGCTGGTGATAGATCGTGAAGTGCGGGTCGTAGTCCCAGTACCGGCGAGGCATGCCGCGCGAGCCCATGATGAACTGCGGCAAGAACGTCAGGTTGAACCCGAAGAACACGCCGAGCGAGCAGATCTTCGCCAGGCTCTCGGGGTACATGCGGCCCGTGAACTTCGGCCACCAGTAGTGGAGCGCGCCGAGGAACGCGACCAGCGTCGAGCCCATCATCACGTAGTGGAAGTGGGCGACGACGAAGTACGTGTCGTGCAGGTGGATGTCGACCGAGAGGATGCCGAGGAACAGGCCGGTCAAGCCGCCGATCGTGAACAGCAGCAGGAACGACAGCGCGTACAGCATCGGCGTCTTCAGCCGGATGTCACCCTTGTACAGGGTGGCGATCCAGTTGAAGACCTTGATCGCGGAGGGGATGCCGACGGTGAACGTCAGCGCCGAGAACACCATGTTCGCGAGGCGGCTCTGGCCCGAGACGAACATGTGGTGACCCCAGACGAGGAACGAGAGCAGCGCGAGCGAGACGCTCGAGTACGCGACGAAGCGGTAGCCGAACAGCGGCTTTCGCGAGAACGTCGAGAGGATCTCGCTGATCACGCCCATCGCCGGGATGATCATGATGTAGACGGCCGGGTGCGAGTAGAACCAGAAGAAGTGCTGGAACAGCACCGGGTCGCCGCCGAGCGTCGGGTCGAAGATGCCGATGTCGAAGAAGCGCTCGGCGCCGAGCAGGGCCACCGTGATGCCGAGGACCGGCGTCGCGAGGACCTGCATGATCGCCGTCGCGTACATCGCCCACAGGTTGAGCGGCATCTGGAACCAGCCCATGCCCTGCGGGCGGAACTTGTGGATCGTCACCAGGAAGTTGAGACCGGTGAAGATCGACGAGAACCCGAGGATGAACACGCCTATGACGGCGAGTAGCACCGGCGACTTCGAGTCGAGGCTGTACGGCGTGTACAGCGTCCACCCGGTGTCGAGGCCGCCGAACGGGATCGCGATCACCAGGCAGAGCGCGCCGGCGATCCACAGGTAGAACGAAGACAGGTTGAGCTTCGGGAACGCGACGTCGGGCGCGCCGAGCTGGACCGGCAGGATGATGTTGCCGAGCGCCGCCGGGATGCCGGGGATGATGACGAGGAACACCATCACCGCGCCGTGCAGGGTGAAGAACTTGTTGTAGGTGTCCTGGTCGACGATCGTCTTGCCCGTGCTCCACAGCTCGGTGCGGACGAGCAGCGCGAACGCGCCACCGACGAGCAGCGAGATCAGGATGCCCCACAGGTACATCATGCCGATCCGCTTGTGATCGAGCGTGATGAGCCAGCTCTTGAGCCCCTTGGTGACGTTCAGGAAGTCGGGCTCGTTGACCGGCCCGTCTTGCCACTTATCGGAGTTGTTCGTGGTCGCCATGGGACACCTACTCGAGCGACTTGATGAAGGCGATCAGGCCTTCGATTTCTTTCTCTTTGAGCTGACCGTCGAACGACGGCATCGACGGCGGGAACCCGGGGCGCGCCTTCGCCTGCGGATACATCAGCGACTCGCGGATGTAGTTCTCGTCGACGGTGACCGTCGAGCCGTCCGCCATCTGCGCCGGCTTGCCGAAGATGCCCTTCAGCGTGGGGCCGACGCGCGGCGAGCCGTCGGTCGTGTGGCACGCGACGCAGCCCTTCTTCTCGAACAGCATCGCGCCGAGCTTGTCGGGCTCCATGTTCGAGGACGCCGCCGCCTTGTCGGCGAGGTACTTCTCGTAACCACCGGGCTCGTGCACGACGACGACCGCGCGGCGACCGTCCTGCGTGCGGCCCATCTGCGAGTGGTCCGTGCCGCAGTACTCGGCGCACGCGAGCCGGTAGGTGCCCGGCTTGGTCGCCTGGAACCACGCGTACGTGTAGCGGCGCGGGACGATGTCCTGCTTGGTGCGGAACGCCGGCACGTAGAACGCGTGCAGGACGTCGCGCGAGGTCATCACGAGGCGGACCGGCGTGTTGACCGGGACGTGGAGGTCGGAGTCCTCGACGCCGTTGGCGTGCGTGAAGCCCCACGCCCAGCGCCAGGCCTGGACCTGGACCTCGACCGCCTTCTGCGGCGGGGTGACGATCCGGACGTACGAGCGCCAGCCGTAATAGAACAGGAACACGACGATGATCGTCGGGATCACGGTCCACGTGATCTCGAGGACGTCGTTGTGGCCCGCGCTCGGCTCCGCCTTGTGGCCCGGGCGGTGCCGGTACTTCCAGGTGAAGTAGATGACGGCGATCGTGATGGCGACGAAGAAGAAGATGCTCAGCGCGAGCACCGTGATGAACATCGTGTCGGAGCCGTCGGCCGCCGCGTTGACGGCCTTCGGCACCCACAGCGTGCCCTCGTCGTCGTTGATCGGCCGATTGACGAGCTGGTCGTACCACGCGATCTCGCCCGACGCGGCCGGCGCGGGTGCAGCCGCCGCATCGGCCGCCGGCGCCGCAGCGGCGGGCGCAGCTGGAGCGGCATCGGCAGCCGGAGCCGCGCTCGCGGGATCGGCCTCCGCCGCACCGTCGGCAGGCTGCGCGGCCTCGGGCGCCGCGGTGCCGGGCTCGGGTGCAGCGGTGGGCTGCGCGGTCTCGGCGGGCGCGGGGGCCGTGCTCGGCTGCGCGTCCGCGGACGGCAGGCCGAACAGGCTGACCACGGCCACCGCCGACAGCGCCGCCGTCAGGAGAATGGTGACGATGGGCCGAACAGGTGATCGTTTCGACTGAGGCTTCATGACTCTCCCGGAACTCGCCGCCGGCGCCGGACGTGGAGCACGCCGAGCGTCGACACGAGGAGCACGAGGAACCCGGCGGCACCGAGCCGCAAGGCGAGCACGCCCGAGCGGGCAGCACTGCTCGCGTCGGGATCGAAGTGGTAGCAGCGGTTCATGAACCCGACGGCCGTCGCCGGCTCGGCGAGCCCCGCCTTGACGATCGACTCGCGCATGATCTGCGGGTCGAACTCGATGCCGTACACGTAGCGGGTCACGACGCCTGCGGTGCTGAGCATGATCAGCGCCGCCGGGTGAGCCCACTCCGCCCGCTCCTTCACCCACATGTACCGGAAGCCGACGGCGTCGGCGACCTGCCGGATCGCGGCGTCGTCGCCGGGCGTGGCGGCGACGAGGAAGGTCCAGCCCTCGCGCGCGGCGGGCTGCTGCGCCTCGGGCAGACGCGCGATGTAGCGGTCGCGCATCTTCGCCGACTTCTCGGGAGACTCGGCCGGCTCGAGGTCGATGGTGACGACGCGGAACTGCGAGCCGAGCTCGAGCTTGACCTTCTTGCCGTCGAGCTCCACGGGCGTGGAGAGCTCGGGCAGCGCCTTCGACAGCCCGTTGAGCTGCAGGCTGCACAGCATCGGGCAGTCGGAGTAGTTGAACGTGAGGATCGTGGGCAGCTCGCCCGCGAGCACGTCGCCGAGCGTGACGAGCGTGCCGTCCTGCGTGCGGAACGTCGCGTCGAGCGGGACCGTCGCACCGACCTTCTCGTCGACGGTGACGCCGCCCGCCTTGAACATCGGGTGCGTCGCCGGGACGAAGTCCGGGCTCGCCACGTCCGAGGACGCGGGCGCAGCCGCCGGCTCCGCGACCGCGGTTCCGCCCGCGACGGCCGCCGAGGCGACGACCGCCGAGGCGACGACCCTGAGCGCGGCGCGGGCCGCGCGCGAGCACGCTATGTCAACGCTCCAGCGCATTACCTCTGGGCAGGAGCAGCACCGGTCGGCGCGCCCGGGGCAGCGGGCGCAGCAGCCGCGTCCGCCTCGGCGGCGGGCGGCGTGGTCTCGGCCGCGTCGTCCGCCGGAGCCGTCGCCGGATCCGCGGGCGCCTCGGCGTCACCCGCGGGCGCGGGCGCGGCGAGCGGCTTGGGGCGACCGAAGATCGGCTGCACCGTCGGGGCATCCGAGCGACCGAGCACCGGGACCAGGTTCGCCGGATCCTGCTTCGCCGCCTCGACGACGAGCTTCATCGCGTGGTCGACCGGCACCCGGTAGGTCGCCGGCTTGCCCTCGCCGGCGGGGTTGGCGCCGTACTCGCCGATGTTGTTGAGCTGCGACGAGCGGATCGAACGCGCGGTCAGATCGTTCCCGCCGTAGTCCGCCATCGTCTGGATCTCCGAGGTGTCGTTCAGATAGAACGCCTGGAGCGCGACGATCGTGACGTACACGAGCACCGCGCCGCAGATACCGACGACGACGATCGCGATGGTGTTGAGCTTGTCGGGGTTGCGCTGGGGGCCAGACATGGTGGGCTCCTAGAGGTTCTCGTGCGCGAGCGACAGCGGCAGCGTCGGATCCTTGACCGGGATCAGGTTGCCCTTGAGGTTCCGGCCGAGGCCGATGAGGAACACGCCGCACAGGCCGAGCCACACGGTGACGTCGACCGGCGTGAAGCCGACCTGGTGCAGCGCCGTGTTACCCGCGAGCGGGCCCGCGACGACGCGCGCGCCCTCGTGGGTCACGATGTCCCACTGGAAGCTCGGCATCACGTTCCAGTAGAGGTCGAGCCAGTGGAACACGAGCTGCCACACGGCGAAGAACACGAGCGACGGGACGATCCGCTTGGTCCACCGCGACAGCAGGAACACGAACGGGAAGGCCCAGTAGCCGACGAGCATGGCGATGGAGACCCACTGCCACTCGCTGAACATGCGGTACTTGTACCAGTGGGTCTCCTCCGGCATGTTGCCGTACCACTGCAGCATGAACTGCGAGAACTGGGTGTAGGCCCAGAAGAACGTGAACGCGAACATCCACTTGCCGATGTCGTGGTAGTGGTGCGCGTTGACCGAGTGGGTCAGCCGGCCCGTGCGCTGGATGCCGAGGACGATCAGCGCGAGCGCCGAGAAGCCACCGACGCAGGCGCTACCCCAGAAGTTCACGCCGTAGATCGTCGAGAACCACTTCGGGGCGAACGACATCAGGATGTCGAACGACGCCATGCAGGTCGCGAGCGCGTAGAGGATCATCGCCGGACCCGAGACGATGCGTAGCTTCTCGGAGATCGCGGGGTCGCCGCTCTCGTCCTGCTCGCGCGACTTCTTGGCGAAGTAGTGCGCGAGGCCGCAGAAGATCACGCCGTAGATCACGTAGCGGATCGCGAAGAAGCCAGGCGACA
>Ga0164243_10014428_pt1 | contig 11006 bp, 10 predicted proteins | sample OricompcompostOP_FD_108781 | JGI IMG/M metagenome (GOLD analysis project Ga0164243, IMG submission 108781) | Organic Plus compost microbial communities from Emeryville, California, USA - Original compost - Organic plus compost (OP) | ecosystem: Engineered > Solid waste > Mixed feedstock >...
ACGGATGGTGCTCGTCGGGTCGCTGGCGGGCGCCGTCGGCGTGAAGGGCGAGGCGGTGTACTCGGCGTCCAAGGCGGCGGTGGCGGTCTTCGCCGACGCGCTGCGCCAGGAGCTGCGCGGCACCGGCGTCGGCGTGAGCCTCGTGGTGCCGGGGGTGGTGGACACCCCCTTCTTCGACCGGCGCGGCACGCCGTACGCGCGGACCCGGCCCCGGCCGGTGCCGCCGGAGCGGGTGGCCGACGCCGTGTGGCGTGCCGTCGTCCGGGGGCGGGACGAGGTCTACGTCCCCGGGTGGCTGCGTCTTCCGGCCAGGGTGCGCGGCGCGGCACCGGGTCTGTACCGGCGGCTGGCCGCCACGTTCGGATGAGCGGCGCCGCGGCGTGCTGACCGTGGTCCTGGCGCTCCTCGCGGCGTTGGCGAACGCCGCGGCCTCCGTGCTGCAGCGGCGGGCCGCCGCCGACGAGCCGGAGAGCGGCAAGGGGCTGCGGCAGGCGCTGCGCTGGCTGGGGCACGTGCTGCGGCGCCCGTACTGGGTGGCGGGCGCGGGGATGCTCGCCCTGACGACGGTGCTCCAGGCCGCGGCGCTCGGCGTGGGCAGTCTCGCGCTGGTGCAGCCGCTGATGGCGGCCGAGCTGCTGTTCACCCTGGTGGTGGGGAGCGTCGTGTTCCGCCGCCTGCCGGACCTGAGAACCTGGCTGGCCTTCGTCGCCCTCGCGCTGGGCCTGTCCCTCTTCCTGACCGCGGCGGCGCCGACGTCCGGGCGGTCCATGGCGATACCGGGGCGCTGGTGGCCGGCGGGGGCGGCCCTGGTGGCGCTGGTGGCGGCGCTGGTGGCGGTGTCCCGCACCGTGCGGGGCGCGCCGCGCGCCGCGCTGCTGGGGCTGGCGTCCGCCGTGTCGTTCTCGGCGACGGCCGCGCTGCTGAAGGAGGTCACCGGGCTGATCCCGGACGGCCCGGTGGCCGTCCTGTCGACCTGGCCGCTCTACGCCACCGCCGTGGTGGGCGTCGTCGCGTTCCTGCTGCTGCAGGCCGCGTTCCGGGCGGGCACGCTGGCCGCGTCGCAGCCCGCCCTGACCCTCGGCGACGCCCTCACCAGCGTGGCACTCGGGTGGGCGTTGTTCGGGGAGCAGATCAACCTCGGAGCGCAGGTGGCGCCGGAGGTGATCGGCATCGTGCTGATGGGTGCGGGCAGCGTCGGCCTGGCGCGCGCCCCGTCGGTCGGGGGCGGCTGGGACCAGGCCAGGGTGCGGGACGACTCCGGGTCCGGGGCACAGCAACGGGTGTCCCGCCCGCCGTGAGCGGTCCGCGTGGTCGGTCCGTGAGGTCGGCCTGCGTGTCAGTCCGTGCGATCAGGAGGTCACCGCCATGCCCGAATCCGTCCCCCGGGCCGCCGTGCTGCCGCTCGCCGCGGGCGCCCTGGCGCACATCGGTCCCGCGGCCACCTGGCTGCCCCTGGTGCGCAGACATCTGTCCCCCCGCCTCGCCGGCGCGGGGCACCCCCGTCATGTCGCCCTGACCTTCGACGACGGCCCCGACCCGGTCTCGACGCCCCTCTTCCTCGACGCACTGGACGGCCTCGGCGTGCGGGCGACGTTCTTCGTCCTGGGCGACGCGGTCGTACGGCATCCGGGGGTGGTGCGGGAGACGGCGCGGCGGGGGCACGAGGTGGCCGTGCACGGCTGGAGCCATGACCGGCCGTGGCTGCCGGCGCCGGTGCGCGAGCTGCGCGCCGTGCGCCGCGCGGTGGCGGCCGTGCAGGACGTCACGGGGGTGACCCCCCAGTGGTACCGGCCGCCGTACGGCATCCTGACGTCCGGCCGGTGGGCGGCAGCCCGTGCGGCGGGGCTGCGCCCGGTGCTGTGGACGGCCTGGGGCCGGGACTGGACGGCCACGGCCACCCCCGCGTCGGTACGCGCCACCGTCGAGGCGGACCTGGGCGGCGGTGGCACGGTCCTGCTGCACGACACCGACCGCACGGCGGCCCCGGACTGCTGGCGCGCCGCACTGGGCGCGCTGCCCGACCTGGTGGCGGACTGGCGCGCGGCGGGCTGGACGGTCGGCCCGCTGGCGGACCACGGGACGGCAGTGGTGCACGCGACCGCTCCGCGGGTGCTGGGGCGACCTGGCGCGGTCCGACGCCCGCCGGTCTCGGGCCGGTCATGGCACGGGTGAGGACCCCTGCCGCCCCGCGGTCCGCGAAGAAGGACGCGCCGGTCCTCCGCTCCGTGGACCGACGGACCGACGTCGTCCCGTCGCCCGCGGCACGCCTGGGGGCCGCCGGCGCGCAGCACCGCGAGGACGGGCAGCCGGCCGCCGCTCCCCCGGTCGGGCCGTCCCCCGTGCCGGGCCGCCCGCCCACGGCCGCCCGCCCACGGCCGGTCGGAACGCGGGCAGCCGTACGCGAGCACGGCACCACGCCCTCGCGCCGGGCGCGCCGGCCGGACCCGCGTGGCATGGCCCCTGGGTCGGGACCACCGGTCGGGGCACGCGACCGCATCACGCCCCGGGCGCCGGGCGCAACGGGCACGGCTGTCACCCGACCCGCTCCCAGGCGCGCCCCGGGAGCGCAACGGCGCGAGCCGTCAGTCCTCCGCGATCTCCGTGGTGACCGGCGTGCCGAGTTCCACCGTGCGGCTGACCGTGCAGAGGCGGTCGTGGGAGGCCTTCACCGCGCGCGGGAGGATCGCGCGGGCGCGGTCGGCGCCCTCCCCGTCCGGGAAGGCGATGTGGAAGGTGACCCGCAGATCGGTCATGCGGTTGCCCTGCTCGTCGCTGATCTTGTCGCCGCTCACCTCGACGGTGAACCGGGTGGGCTCGGCGTGCCGGCCCGTGGCGACGTCGACGTCGGCCGCCGAGCAGCCCCCGATGGCGGCGAGCAGCAGTTCGACGGGGGTGAAGGCCTCACCCCCGTCGGTGCCGAACCGTACGGTCCCGCCGCGCGGGTTGGTCGCGATGAACTGGCCGGTGCTCGTCCGCTCGACGACGACGGAACGCTTGGACGCTTCGCTCATGCGTCGACAGTAGTCCCGAAGCGGCCACCACCCCGAGAGGAGAACGACATGCGGGAGTTTCTGGTGGAGCTCACCACCACCGTCCCGGACGGCACGGACCCGGCCGAGGTCGACCGGGTCCGTGCGCGGGAGGCCGTACGCGCGCGTGAGCTCGCGGCCTCCGGGCATCTGGCGCGCCTGTGGCGCCCCGCCGGGGAGAAGCGCAGCGTCGGCCTGTGGCGGGCCGAGGACGAGGCCGCGCTGCGCGACGAGGTGCTGGGCACGCTGCCCCTGTGGCCGTGGATGACCGCGGTCGTCACGGAGCTGGAGGCGCACCCCAACGACCCCGCCGGCTGACCCGCGCGGGTCAGATGCTGAAGCGCTCCTTCGCCAGCAGCGGCTTGACGCGGGAGCGGAAGCCGCCCGTGCGGAACGGGCGCTGCAGCAGACCGGGGCGCAGCTGCTGGGCGAGGGCGGCGGCGACCATGCCCTGGTCGAGGGCGAGGACGAAGTCGCTGACTCGGCCGGTCGCGGTGTCGACCGAGTCCCGGAAGCCGTAGCGGTCGTCGTACGCGCCGAAGTCGCGGTCCAGCGCGGTGAGGTTCCCGACGGCCGCGGCGGGCTCGTAGGGCAGGGCGAGGAAGGAGGCGTGCGGGGTGACCACGCCCTTGGAGTTGTAGCCCTCCTCCTGCATGCCGAGGGCGTCGACGCCGTACTCGCTGTAGCCGCCGTCGGGGATGTTGGCGGGCGAGAAGCCCCAGTAGCCGTAGCCGGCCTCCTTCAGGCCGTGGTCGATCTGGCCGCGGACGTAGCGGTGGTGCGTGGTGCCCCACGAGCGCGGCGACCACTCGGGCTCGGGCACGAACAGCGGCACCATCAGCGCCTCGAACATCGACCCGCCCCAGGTGGGGACGAGCTTGCGGCCCCGGTGGGTGTAGTGGCCCTGCCACACGCGGACGCCGTCGATCGTGACCCAGACGCCCTCCGGCTCCTGCTCCTGGCCCATGCCGGGCAGCAGGGTGCGAAAGACGTGCCAGTAGTGCTCCGGCGGGAGGGAGCCGTCGGCGATGCCGAGGTAACTCGCCATACGGGGCTCGGTGTTGAGGGCGCCGTAGTGGTGGCCGGTCGGCTCGCCCTTGCCGGGCTTGTCGGGCCAGTAGCCGCCGCGCAGCTGGCCGGGTCCCGCGACCGGGTCGGCGGGGTCGTAGGGGGTGTAGAAGTACGACCAGTCGGCGTCCTCCAGGAGCCTGGAGACGCGGGGGCGCAGCGACGGGTCGGCGTCGGCGGCGATCATCAGGCCGGTGACCAGCCAGGCGTTGTCGACGCTGGAGAGGAAGGGCCGCACCGGGTCGCCGGTCTCCGGCCAGCTCGTCAGCAGTGAGCCGTCGTGCGCGTCGTACCAGTTGAACCAGAAGCCGTGGGCGCGCTCCAGCCGTTCGACGGCGGCGACGGTGCGGGTCAGACGGCGGTGGAGGGTGTCGGAGTCGATGACGCCGAGTCCGGCGGCGGCGGCGGTGGTCCACAGGCCGCAGCCGATGTTGGTGGGTGAGGTCTGCGCGGACAGGACGGGGGCGCCGGTGCCGCTGACGTCCATCTTGTCGGTGGTGAGGCCGAAGTCGGTGGTCATGGCCTCGAGGGAGCGGTGGGTCGCCTCGAACCAGGTGCGGAGCGGGGCGCGCCCGGTGCGGCCGCCGGCCGAGGCGGGTGCGGCGCCGGCGAGGGCGGTCGCGGAGGCCGCGGCGGTGAGAGTGGCGGTGGTGAGGAACGTACGACGGTTCATGCGGCTCCTGCCTTCGGGGAAGGACGGGGTGCGGCCGGGCGGTGGGGCGCCGGCCGTCGGGGCGTCGTGCGGTGCGGGGTGGTGCGGCGGGGGTGCGGGAGCCGGTGGGTGTCAGGGGCCCACCGGCTCCCGGGTCCGGGGGGCGGCGCGCCGGGGCGCGCCGCTCGGCTCAGCGTTCGGCGCGCGGCAGCTGCCGGGTGCGGCCCATCTCGCCGAGCCATACGGCGGAGGGCTTGGCGGTGCGCTCGAAGGTGACCGGGTCGACGGCGATCAGGCCGAAGGTCGGCTTGTAGGAGCCCCACTCGTAGTTGTCGAGGGCGCTCCAGGCCAGGTACCCGTGGATGTTCACACCGTCCTCGAGCGCGGCGGAGACGGCTTCCAGGGCGCCGGTGTAGTAGTCGACGCGGCGGGCGTCGTCGGCGGTGGCGATGCCGTTCTCGGTGACGATCAGCGGCATGTCCGGGCCGGCGACGTCCGCGGTGTGGCGCAGGGCGTGGCCGACGGCGGCCGGGTAGTACTCCCACTGGGTGAGGGTGCGCTCGGCGTCCTCGGGCGCGGGGATCGGGCCGTCGGCGCCGATCTTGGTGCGGGTGTAGGACTGCACGCCGATCCAGTCGTCGCCGCGCGCGGCCTCGATGAAGACGTCCTCGCGGGGGTACCGGTAGGCGGCGGTGACGTCCTCGGCGCCGGGCAGCGCCTGGTACACCTGGTTGGCGATGGTCCAGCCGACCTGGATGTCCGGGTCGATGGCCCGTACGGCCTTGACGGCGGCGTGGTGGGCGGCGATGACCGCGTGGGTGGTCTCCTCGTCGGGGGTGGGCAGCCCCGCGGGCGGGAAGCCCTGGTCGCCGGTCTTGGCCAGACCCGCCATGACGGCGATCATGTTGGGCTCGTTGATGGTGCAGACGTGCCGGACGTCCTTGCCGATGATCGGGGCGCAGTGCTCGACGTAGCGGGCGAACAGGTCGGCCGCGCCGTCGGCGGTCCAGCCGCCGAGGTCCTCGAACCACTGTGGCACGGTGAAGTGGTGCAGGGTGACCATGGGCCGCAGCCCGCGGGCGAGGGCGCCGTCGACCATGCGCCGGTAGTGCGCGGTCTCGGCGTGCGAGAAGGTGCCGGGCACCGGCTCGATGCGGGCCCACTCGACGCTGAACCGGTAGTCGGTGAAGCCGAGTTCCGCGAGCAGGTCCATGTCCTGCTCCCAGCGGTGGTAGCTGTCGCAGGCGTCCAGGCTGGGTTCCGCGATGTTCGCCGCCGGGTCGTGTTCCTTCCGCCACCAGTCGCTGTTGACGTTGTTCCCCTCGATCTGGTGGGCGGCGGTGGACGCCCCCCACAGGAAGCCGTCGGGGAAGGGCAGGGAGGTACGCGTCATCGTCCTTGTCTCTCTGGTGGGGGTGGTGCGGTGCCGGTGTGACGGGCGGGCGGGACCGGTCACTTGAGTCCGGCGGTCGCGATGCCCTGGGTGAAGTGGCGCTGGAGGACCACGAAGACGAGCAGCACCGGGAGGACGACGAGCAGGGAGCCCGCCATCAGCATGCCGTTGCCGCCGCCGACGGTCCGGTTGGGATCGTTGGCGAAGGTGGCCAGGGCGACCGGCAGGGTGTACTTGTCCGGGTCGTTGGTCGCGATGAGCGGCCAGACGAAGTTGTTCCACGAGCCGAGGAACGTGAAGATCGTCAGCGTGGCGAGGGCGGGCTTCACCAGCGGCAGCACGATGCGCCAGAAGATGTACCACTCGCCGGCGCCGTCGATCCGGGCCGCCTCCAGCAGCTCGTCGGGGATGGACTGCATGAACTGCCGCATCAGGAACACGCCGAACGCCCCGGCGGCGAAGGGCAGGACGAGCCCGGCGTAGGTGTCGATGAGGCCGAGCTCGGTCATCAGCACGTACAGCGGAAGGATCAGCAGGTTGCCCGGGACCATGAGGGCCGCCAGGACGACGCCGAACACCTTGGACCGGCCGGTGAACTGCAGCTTGGCCAGGGCGTAGCCGAGCATGGAGCAGAACAGCAGGTTGCACAGCGTGACCAGTACGGCCACGATCAGGCTGTTCAGGAAGTACCGTGGCATGTCGAGCTGGTCGAGGAGCGCGGTGAAGTTGCTCAGCGTCCACTCGGAGGGGATCCACACCGGCGGGCTCGCGGTGAGGTCACGGCGGGTCTTGAAGGCGGACAGCGCCATCCACAGGAACGGCGCGGACATCACCAGCAGACCGAGTGAGGCGACCGTGTAGAGCAGGGGGGTGCGGACGCGGCCCCGGCCGCCGGGGCGGTCCTGCGCGGGCACCGGGCGCGCGGTCGTGGTGGGGGCGCTCATCGGGTGTTGTCCTTCAGCAGTCGGAGCTGGAGCACCGTGATGCCCATGATGACCACGAACAGCACGTACGCCATGGCGCTCGCATAGCCCATGTGGAAGAAGTTGAAGCCCTCGCGGTACATGTCCAGGGACACCGTCAGCGTCGCGTCGGACGGGCCGCCCTGGGTCATCACGAACGGCTCCTCGAAGACGTTGAGGTAGCCGATGGTGGTGATGACGGTGGCGTAGAGCATGGTGGGCCGCAGCAGCGGCACGGTGATGCGGCGCATCTCCTGCCAGGCGCCGGCGCCGTCGAGCCGGGCGGCCTCCCGCACGTCGGCGGGGACGGCCTGGAGGCCGGCGATGAACAGCACCATGACGGTGCCGAGGTTGCGCCACACCGCCATGGCGATGAGCGAGGGCATGGCCCAGGTCTCGGAGCCGAGGAAGTCCGGTGCGGTCATGCCCAGTTCGGCGGCGAGGCCGGCGATCAGTCCGTCGGACGGGTCGAGGACGAACCGCCAGACGACGGCGACCGCGACGATGGCGGTGACCACGGGGGCGTAGAAGCCGACGCGGAAGAAGGTGCGGGCGCGGTCGATGCCGTTGTTCAGCAGGATCGCGACGAGCAGTCCGAGCAGGATGGTCAGCGGCACGCCGACGACCACGAAGTACGCCGTGTTGAACAGGGCCGTGAGGAAGCGGTCGTCCTCGAAGAGCTTGGTGTAGTTCTCCAGGCCGACGAACTCCGCCTCCAGCGGGCGGGTGACGTGGCGGGCCCCGAAGTCGGTGAAGCTCATCAGGAGCGTCGCGACGATCGGGAACGCCATGAAGACGGCGAACAGCACCAGGAACGGCGTGGAGAACAGCCAGCCGTACAGGTTGTGCCGGCCGAGCGGGCGGCGCGGACGCCGCCCGTCTCCCGGCGGCCCGTCCGGGCCGGTCTTGGTCACTGGGGCCGCGGGGTCGGCGGCCGCCTTGGTCAGCGGGGGCATGCCGGTTACTCCACGAGCCCTTCGATCTCGGCCTGCGCCTTGTCCAGGGCGGCCTTGGCGCTGGACTTGCCCTGGGTGACCGACTCGATGGCCGAGTCCACCTTGGAGGTGATCTCGGTCAGCCGGGGCTGGGACGGCGTGGTCCGCGCCGTCTCCATCTGCTCGCGCCACACCTTCAGCTTGGGATCGGTGGCGAGCGTGCCGGTCTCCCAGGCCTGCTGGTTGGCGGGCAGGTCACGGGTGCGCTCGTACCAGTCGGACTGGCCCTTGGCGTCGGTGAGGAAGGAGACGAACTCCTTGGCGGCGGCCTTGTGCTCGCTGTCCGCGGACACGGCGAGGCTGGAGCCGCCGGCCATCGACACGGACTCCTTGTCGGCGGGGACGGGGGCGACGGCCCACTTGCCCTTGATGTCCGGGTAGTTCTCGTCGAGCAGCGACATGATCCACGGACCGCCGAAGAACATCGGCACGTCGCCGGTGTTGAAGTCCTTCGTCACGTCGTAGCCGGGCCGGACCGCCTTCTCGCTGACGCCCTTGGCGAAGAACTCGCCGTAGGTCTCCAGCGCCTTGACCGCCTCGGGGCTGTTGACGGCGGCCTTGCCGTCCTCGTCGATGATCTCGCCGCCGGCGGAGTACAGGAACGGGTAGAAGCTCTGCACCGTGTCCAGGCCGCCCGGCTGGATGGACAGGCCCCACTTGGTCTTCGCCTTGTCCTGGTGGGCCTGGGCGGCCTTCAGCAGCTCGTCCATGGTGGCGGGCGGCCTGGCGGCACCGGCCTTGCGGGCGAGGTCGGTGCGGTAGAAGAGGACGCGGGTGTCGACGTACCAGGGGACGCCGTACGTCTCGCCGTCGTACGAGGCCTGCTCCCAGGCGGCGGGGAAGAAGTCGCCCTTCTTGACGGTCTGGGTGTCGACCGGCTCGAGGACGCCCATGTCGGCGAACTCGCCGAGGTAGGTCCCGCCCATCTGCATGACGTCGGGCAGCTTGCCCGCGGCGGCCGCGGCGACGAGCTTCTGGTGCGCCACGTCCCAGCCGACCGGGGTCACCTTGACGGTGATGTTCGGGTGGGACTTCTTGTAGACGTCGGCGACCTCGGCGAGCTTCTCGCCCTCGGTGCCCATGGCCCAGACGGTGAGCGTCTGCTCGGCGTCGGCGTCCACGTCCGCGCCACCGGAGCCGCCGCAGGCGGTGAGGGTGAGCGCGGACGCCACGGTGAGGGCGATCGCGGCAGGTGTGGCGCGGTGCATGGACTGCTCCTCCTCGAGCGTTCCTGATGTATGCGCATTCTGTAAGCGCATACATGACTCTGTAGGAGGGGTTCCGCCGTGACAAGGGGGAGCCTGGTCACACTCCGGTAACGGCTGCGGTGCGCCCTTCCCGGGTGAGGGAGGGCACGGAAAAGGGGCGTTCACCTGCGCGCTGTTCGTCGCGACAGGCGGACACCCCCGGGGACGGGCACAGGGCCCTGTCAGCAACCTAAGGCGGGGGTGGGGCGTACGGAAGCGGGTGTGAGATACGTCCCGTGGGGGTGTGGTGAACGGGGTGTGGTGGAGGTGTTCAGGCAGGTGCAGGAGCCGTCCGCTCGCCCTGGGGGCGGGGCGCGAGTGTGGGCGCCGCGGTACGGGTGCGGGGGCGACCGCGTGTGCCGCCGGCTCGCGGGGGGCGGCCGTCAGGCCCCGATGGCGACGGAGGTCTGCTCCTCGGGGCCGCAGCCGCAGCTGGCGCGGCGGGCGACGGTGACGGGGAGCATCAGGGAGACGGGATCGGTGCCGGGTGTGCCGCTGAGACGGCGTACGAGGAGTTCGACCGCCTCCTCCCCCATCCGCAGCATGGGCTGGCGGACGGTGGTGAGCGTGGGGCGGACGAGCCGGCCGAGGGGGATGCCGTCGAACCCGGTGACGGCGACGTCGTCCGGCACGGTCAGGCCGCGGCGCTCCAGCGCGTGCAGGGCGCCGACGGCCATCTGGTCGTTGGCGCAGACGAGGGCCTGCGGGGGCCCGCCGTCGCGGTCGCAGAGGGCGTCGGCGGCGCGGGCGCCCTCTGCCTGGGTCATCATGGCGGCGCGCACGGCGGGTTCCCCGGGGGTGTCGACGCCGGCGGAGCGGCAGGCGACGAGGAAGCCCTGGAAGCGGGCCTCGACGTCCGGGGACTCCTCGGCGGAGCCGACGAAGGCGAGCCGGCGCAGGCCGTGGTCCTCGATGAGGTGGCGGGTCAGCTCACGCTGTCCGTCGAAGTTGGCGACCTCGATGTGGTCGAGGTGGTCCAGGTGGTCGCCCTCCTCGCGGGGCCCGGCGAGCATGACGACGGGGCGGCGCCGGGAGATGCCGTCGAGTTCCTCGGTGGGCACGGTGCGGGCCATCACGGCGAAGCCGTCGACCCGCCCGGCGACCTTGGCGACGAGGCTCTCAGGACCGCCCTTGAGCGAGGCGGCGATGAGGAGGGCGTACCCGTGCCGGCGGGCGGCGCGTTCCATGCCGCGGATGATCTGGTCGGAGTAGAGCATCGCCGCGTCGTCGTCCTCGGCGTCGGCGTCCGGGTCGGCGTAGTCGGGGAAGCAGAGGCCGAGGACGCCGGTGGAGCGGCTGGCGAGTCCGCGCGCGTTGCCGCTGGGCACGTAGCCGAGGTCACGCGCGGCGGCGAGCACCCGCTCACGGGTCTGCGCGCGCACGGAGTCGGGGTTGCGGTACACGCGGGACACGGTGGCGATGGACACGCCGGAGCGTTCGGCCACGTCGTACACCGTGGGGGCGGTACTCATCGCGGGTCATCCCTAGTCTGTGCGCGCGCAGATGGAGTTCGATCAAGATGAAAGCGCATTCATCGTAGGTGGGGCGCAGGTCAGGGCACAAGGGAGGAATTCGAGACAGGGGTGGGTCGGCGGGGTGGACGGCGTTGCCCCGACGGGCACACCGCGGGCATGACCGACGGGAACCCCACGGGGATGGC
>Ga0164243_10014431_pt1 | contig 11005 bp, 11 predicted proteins | sample OricompcompostOP_FD_108781 | JGI IMG/M metagenome (GOLD analysis project Ga0164243, IMG submission 108781) | Organic Plus compost microbial communities from Emeryville, California, USA - Original compost - Organic plus compost (OP) | ecosystem: Engineered > Solid waste > Mixed feedstock >...
CGAAAACATCGCGATGTTGCGCTTGCCGAGATAGGCGACGGCTTCCTGCGTATCGACAAGAGTCGGGAAACGAAAGAACGGCGCGATGGGCCCGCCGACCGCGCGATGAACGGCACTGATGCCGCGCTCGATTTCGTCCTTGCCATCATCGAAGGTCTTGAGCTTGCCGATCGCTTTGTGGCTCCAGGTATGAGTGCCGATGGTATGACCTGCCTTCGCCACGTTGCGAATGATCTCAGGATAGCCAAGCGCCATCTTGCCGATGGAGAAGAAGGTCGCCTTCACGCACTCATCGGCAAGCGCTTTCAAGACGGCTTCGGTCGTGTATTTCTGAGGGCCGTCGTCGAAGGTCAGCACCACTTCCTTGTCCTGGAGGAAGTCATAGGCCTTGTAATGCTCCATGCCGAAGCCTGGGCCGCCAGTCGTATCGATCTCGACTGTGCGCGAAACGCCAAGCGTTCCGGCTCTTGGACAAGTGCCTTCGTCGGCCGCCCGAGCTGCCGGAAGACCGACAAGCGCCGTCAAGAGAATGGCAAGCCCCGCCCAGCGTATGACCATGTCGTCCTCCCGTTTTTTGTTAAGCAACCTAACAGAACGCCCTCTGCGTCGCAGCCCAGCCTTGCAAATTCGGCAGGGTACGTCGCATTCGGGCCCCAGTAATTGCCTCATCGCAAGCACAAGTGTTGCACGAGTCGGGCAATTGCCGCATCCGAGGTTGCGAACCAAGGGCGCGCTCCTTAGTTGTCCTGTCGTGGAAGCAATAAGGAAAAGAGTATTGTCATGACGGCATTTTTCCGTCCCATCACAGCGGCTACGGCGGTGATCGCATCGCTGATGGCCGTATCGGCTGCCAACGCCGTACCGGTGGCGAACCGCGCGACCGAAGGCGCTACATCCAATCTGGTAAAGGTTCACGATCGCTATGATCGTGACGGTTATCGCCATCACCGTCGCTATTATCGTGGGCGCCATGTCGTGCACGCGCCGTTTACCCGCGTCGAAAGCGGGGGTCGGACGGTGGTCGACGCTCCGTTCGCTCATGTGTACGACGGTCGACACGGCACGCATGTCGTCGCCCCATTTGTTGATCTGTGGCGTTGACGCCGCACAATTCGAAATAGAAGCGGGTCGTCCGAACAGGGCGGCCCGCTTTCTTTTCAGCGAATAGGCGCGGGATTTTAGTCGAAAAATCAAAATTGAAGCGTGGCGAAACAATCCTGGCGCGGCGGCCCCGTTGGACATAATGTGCGCAAACTAGCGTGATTGAACTGCCGCAGCGGGACGGGCGACTGCAGTTCATTTTGTTTGGGGGTAAAACGATGTTCAACCGCGTAGCGACGCCGGAACCACGCGCCGCAGAGCCAGCCAAGACACTCTCGCCACAAGCGCCGTCGATGTCATCGATGACGCCCCTCAAGACCCCGGCTCCGCCGCTGTTCGGCTCGCCGATCCAGCAACAGACATCGCACACCGCGCACGCGATCGACGCGCCGACATCCGTCCTCGGCCAGGACATCACGATCTCGGGCCATCAGCTTGTCATCAAGACCAAGGGATCGTTGCTCATCGCCGGCCATATCCAGGGCGATGTCCACGGCGAGGCGGTGACCGTGGGTGAAACCGGCAGCGTCGTCGGTACGATCACCGCGCGAACGATCACTGTGCAGGGTGAGGTCAGTGGCGCGCTGAAGGGGTCCTCCGTCAATCTCAACGCCACGTCTCGCGTCGATGGCGACATCGTCAAGCAGACGCTGTCGATCGACGAAGGCGCCCAGTTTGACGGAAGCGTCCGCCGCGCCAAGGAACCGAGCGAAGTGACGCCGGACCTCAGCTGAACTGCGCCGAGAAGTCCGGCGCGACGACTGGCGGTAAGCTGAAACTTTCAATGCCGTTGCGGTGATGCTTGCTCCAAGCAATCGTCACCGTAAACTTTTTCGTCCAGCTGATTTTTTCCTGGGTTGGCGACGGACGCTTGCTAGTAAAATCCGCGGCCCGGAACCGGCGTCACCTCGCTGCAGGTTTCTTTGATCCGGATGTCCTGCCCGACGAAACGGCACAGCCGTTGCTTGAACATCGGATTGTTCCGGACGGCTTCAGCCGTGGCTTTGAAGCCATATTCGCGGGCGACCTGTGCGACCAACGCGTCCTGGCAATACGGCGTCGCGAGCCATGCGCCCTGCACGAGTTGGTTGCCATTGTTGCAGACGATTTTGGCGTCGGCTCCGGTGGCGAAGCCCATTAGGGCGAAGCTCGCGGCGCTGACGATAATCGTCGATCGTGGAGACATGGGCCGACTCCATGGAAAGTTCTTGGCCCATTAAGGGCCTGCTGCCGGGCCACAACCCGGCACAGCAAAACGCAGCCGTGAGCAGACTTGGACGGAGTCGCTCGCGATGAAAAGGCTCGCGATAGACCCATCCGGCCTACTTTAGCGTAGCTACGACCGGCTGGGCGTGGCCGGATTGCCGTCAGCAATAACAAACTATGACGCCTGGCCCGCAAATTGGTTCAATGCTGGCGTCTCGGCATCCGCGCGAGCGTCACGATGCGAGGCTCAGCACAAGTGAGATGAATGCCGAGACGCCGAGCGTCGTCACGATTCCGGTTCGCATCACGAAGAGCAAGACCGCGGCGAGCGCTGCGAGCCCGACGGCGACCGGGTCGAGGCTCGCGGCGGAAGGCATCTCGAACCGCAACGGCCCCATGATCACCTCATGCCGGGTGCGGAAAAAGACGTGAAGCGCGAACCAAAGCGAGAGGTTGAAGATTACCCCGACAACCGCGGCCGTGATCGCCGCCAGCGCCGACCTTAACTTCGGAACGGATTTCAGCCATTCGACATAGGGCGCACCGGCAAAGATCCAGAGAAAGCACGGCGCGAAAGTCGCCCACAGCGCCACGGCCGCACCCGATAGCCCGAACAAGAAGGCTGGGGCACCCCCATGGCGCGCCCCGGCGATAAATCCAACGAACTCCGTCACGAGGATCAAAGGCCCCGGCGTCGTCTCGGCAAGTCCAAGTCCGTCGAGCATTTCTCCGGGCTTCAGCCATCCGTATGTCTCGACGACGTCCTGCGCCATGTAGGCGAGCACCGCATAGGCGCCGCCGAACGTGACGATCGCGAGTTTCGAGAAAAAGAACGCGAGGCGCGCCAGGACGTGATCGAACCCGAAGATGAGAGCGACGGCGAGGAGCGGCAGGATCCAGATCGAGATCCAAAGGGCGACTGTTTTGACGGTCGACGCGAGCGGCACAGGAGATGACGCTCGCCAAGGTCCTTCGTGCACTGCACCAGCCGCACGCAAGAGCCCGACGCACGCCGCGGCGAGAACGATTAAGGGAAACGGGACCTTAAGGAAAAAGATCGCGACGAACGACAGCGCCGCGATCAGCCAATCGACCGAACCGGTAAGCGCCCGCCGGGCAATACGCAGCAGCGCTTCGACCACGATCGCGAGAACGGCCGCCTTGATGCCCTCGAACACGGCCACCACGAGCGGCAGGCTACCGAAGCTCGCGTAAAGGGCAGCAATCGCAAGGATCACCAGGGCGCCAGGAGCGACGAACAACAGCCCGGCCGTCAGCCCACCTCGCGTGCCGTGGAGCCGCCAGCCCGTGTACGTTGCAAGTTGCATCGCCTCCGGCCCCGGCAGCAGCGTGCAGAAGTTGAGCGCCAGCAGGAACGTCGCCTCGTCGATCCAGCGTTTCTGATCGACGAGGACCTTATGCATCATCGCGATCTGGCCGGCCGGGCCGCCGAACGACAGCAGTCCGATGCGCATCCAGGTCCTGGTTGCCTCGGGAAATGTAGGATGAGCCGTTGGCCGCTCTTCTCCCCTCTCGGGTCGACCGTCGCTCATCGATTCACGTGTCCCGTCCAAAGGCCGCGCAAAAACGAGCTCACATTAGCGGCTCACGAGCGCAGCAGAACAACACCTCGTCGGCCCATCTCGCCAGTGCAAAACGAAGGCGTGCAATGGGCGTATGCAGACCATCACCGCCCGCCCTATGGCATAGGCAATTGAATGGTAAACGAATTATTGCGGATGCCCTAAGCCGAGGCGTATTCCGTAAAAGCACATGGTTTCTGCGACGTGGCGTCGCGCAACTTAAAAGTGCAGTCAAATTAGATGATAGTTTTCCGACAGTTACGAATTGTGGTTAAAAGGTGGTATCAGCCATGGGTTGACCGGCCACCATTCCGGATGCTCGTTGTGCGCTGCCAGGACGGGGGTAACCCCAGTCAACAGCACGGGCAGCAGTACGAACTGGGTTCTGGAGTTCTGTTTAGGGTCACACGGGGTATTCCGGCTACGGGCTACTTTCTCCCAACGTAAAGGACGGTGCCGCCTGAGGGGCGGTTGATCCGCGGTCGCGATGGCTGACCACGGACGGGGGAAACCGCCCATTCGACCCAAACCACTGCTGCTCCTTGATGAAGGAGTGCATTTATGCGTTCAACTCTTGCGGTAGCCGCGTTCGCGCTGGCGGGGGTTACGGTCGCTGCCGTGCCGGCAAATGCGGCCTGGAAGTGCGAAGGCGCAGCTTATGTTTGCGGATCGTCGCACCACAAGTCTACCTATCGCAAAGCTTCGTATAGATCCTACCACAAGACATCGAAGTCACGGTATGCTTACCACAAGACTTCGAAATCGCGGTACGCTTACAGGACGTCCCGGAAACACTATGCACAGGCTTCGTCGCGCAAGCGCCACTATGCCTATGGCGGTGGCTCGGGTGGCGGCGGCTTGGCCTCTTATTACTGGCAGGGTCAGCGCACGGCATCGGGCGCACGCTTCAATCCTGATGGATTGACGGCCGCCCACCGCACGCTGCCGTTCGGAACGCGCGTTCGCGTCACGAACAACTCGAATGGCCAGTCGGTCGTCGTCACCATCAATGACCGTGGTCCGTTCGTGGGCGGCCGGGTGATCGACCTCTCGCGCGGTGCCGCGCGGGCGATCAGCATGACCGGTGCCGGCGTGGCCCGAGTCTCGCTCCAAGTCTTGAACTAAGACTTATGCTCTGACCGGATCTTCGGGAGGCGCTGGATAACCGGCGTCTCCCGACGTTTTTCCGCCATCCGAATCGCCATACTCAGGAGCCTAGGGGACGAGTTCCGGGGGGATGTGCGTGCGCCGAAGCACTCGTGTGGCTTATGTTGCCGTTTTAGTAGGTCCAGCCGCTCTTATTGGAACGGTCTCATCGAAAGCCCAATCGCTGACCGACGCCCTCGCGGGGCCCGCGAGCCAGGTGGCTATGGGCGGAGCGTGGGCGACCGTAACCCAGCCGGATCCCCCGAAGCCGGCGTTCGATCATTGGCAGGCCAAGATCATTTTTGCCAAGCCGACGTTGAAGCACGCCCTCAAAAAGGCAGCCGACGCGATGCATGGCCTCGCCTCCTATTATGGAAAAGGCGAACGGACAGCGACGGGGGAGGTCTTCGATCCGCGCGGGCTGACGGCGGCTCATCGAACGCTACCCTTCGGAACCCGCGTTCGCGTGACGAGGGTGGACACCGGAGACAGCGTCATCGTCAGGATCAACGACCGCGGCCCCTTCAAGGAAGGACGCGTCATCGATCTTTCGCAACGTGCCGCGGAAGACCTCCGGATGACCGATAAGGGCCTGACCGCGGTCAAGCTCGAAGTACTCGACCGGCAGGAAGAGCCCCGGCAAGCCGAGAACGTCGCTCAACGTTCGCTGCGCCGGTAAGCGCGTTCAAGGCGCGATTCCAGAACGCTGATCTGATCGAGATAGGCGCCCTTGATGCATTCGACGTCCCGACCACAGCTGTCGCGAGCGTCGAGAAACTGGTGTTGGTACGCTTTGAGGCTGTCGCGCTGAAACCGGCTGCCGTACGCTGCTTTCAGATCGGCATAGAGGCCGCTCATACGCTCATCGAGCGCCGCCAGACGATCGTTTCGGCAAATCATTTGCTCCGAGGCGAGTTCGGCGTACCGACAATCGAACTCCTGAGCCGAGGCCGCACGGGCGAAGCCTGCCATCGCAGCGAGCGCCAACAGCGAACCCGCCGAAATCGCCGCCGCCAATTTCAATGTGAATGTCTCCGACATGGTGCCCATCTCCTCGTTCCGCGCCGGTCCGCGCGTCGTTTCCACCCCAGCGGTGGCGAATGAAGAATGTGGAAATCCGCGCGGAAACAGGAGCCCGTCGGGCGCCAGCGGGCGACAACCGGAGGAAGCCCGAATTTGACCTTCGATTCCGATTGCCTCCGGCAGATAAAAATCGGTAATTTTCGGCAACGGCGGCGTCCGTCGCCAGCATCAGCATTCGTGGTCCAAGATGAAAGCCGCCGCCCATATCGCGCCTGCCACGACCCGCGCCGAGGCGCTCGACCGCATCAAGACGGCGATGGTCGAGAAAAAGCTGACGCAGGCCGAGTTGGCCGACGCCGCCGACTGCCACGAAAAGACGATCCAAAATCTATTGGGCGGCCGCTCGGTGCGCGATCAAACGCTGTTCGATGTCTGCATGGTGCTGGGTCTCGATTTTCACGGCCTTCGCGATGCCTGGCACGGCGAGACCGTCGCCGTCGAGAGCGCGAACGGACCACTCGAATTCGCAGGCAGCGGTGGCGCCATCGCACCGATTTACATGGGCGCCTATACGCAGGCCGCCGTCGACCACTATATCGGCAGCTATCTCACGCTCCGGCGATCGTTCGCCCTGCCCGATACGATCGTCGCCTATCGTACCGATATAAGCTGGGATCCCGAGTGGCCGAGCCTGCTTTTTCAGGAACGCGACCGGCCCGACGCACCCTATGCCCATCGGGGCCGGCTCTATATTCCAGCGTCGTCAAGCTTCATTCACCTCGTCTCGTTGACGAAAGGCGCGATGCGGATGGTGCTCGTTTCGCAGCTCGATCGCGCAGGCGAGATGCGTGGCATCATCACGACGCTCAACAAACAACGGGCGACATTCATCCCGGTCTCGACACCGATCCTGTACGCCCAGCGCCAGAGCTTCGACGGCGATACGTTCGGCGAAGTTACGCCGAAGAGCGCGGCTTACGCCGGTTACAACCGACTGCTTCAGGAAACCATTGCTGAAGGCTACGCCCGCCTCGTCGGTTGAACTGCTAGGACTTCTGCTCGAAGAAATAATTGTTGAGCAGATACGTCAAACTTCGCGACCAGGATTCATCCGTATTGCTGCGAATGTCGACGCTCTTGACGAACGTGTACTTGTCCGTATTCGGATCGGCCACATAGAGGTTCATGTTCAGGATCAGGTTCGAGACCTTCTGCACCATGATCCACGCCACGAGATCGGCCTTGAGCTTCTTTCCGTAATCTGCCTCGCAACCGCCGCAGTGGCCGACCGGCTGCCCGCGCGCAATCTCGGAGCGGATCTCGTCGGTCAGAGGTACGATCGTGTAAGAGCCGGACTTCGCCAGCGCCGACGTGAATTGCCGTCCGAGCGCAGCGACCCGCTCGCGCTCGGCAGTCGTCGTCGGTTCCAGGCCTTCGTTGTCATTCTGAAGGCGCACGCCGAGAAAGGCGAGACGCTCGGGCGTAGCCGCCGCGCTCCCGACTGAAAGCGACGGCAACAATGCGAAGGCTGCAAACAGCCCGAGAACGATATTCCAGCGCAAACTCATAACAATAAAACCAACCGGCAAAGAGAGAGTTGCCCAGTTTACTAAACTTTATCACCTCGCGCTCGCACCGAAGCATCATGCAGCCGCACGGCCGTCAGAAGCCTCCGGGGATACTGCTCACTTGGCTCGCTTGCCGCCGATGCCGCGCTTCTGCGTCGGCCTTTTAGGAGGAGCAGCCGTCCGGAATGTCACGCCGTCTTCGACGGGCGGGAAGAAGTAGTTTGCAAGATCGACGGTCTCGAGCCGGCCGACCGCCGAACGGGCGACGTCGAGCCATTTTTCCGCATGATCACGCCCCGCGCCATGCAGATAGGTAATGATGTCCCAATCCGGCTTCAGCGTCGTCTCGGGATTGAGCGTTCCGGTGATCGGGCCGCCATCGATCAGATGAAAGCGATGACGGCAGAGCGGCGCCAACCGGCCCTTCGCCAGCAGCGGCCCCGACGTCTCCCGCACCGCGGTCACCACCTCGATATCGCGCAACAGCGGCGCGTTGAACGTCAGCCGGTTAGCATGATTGGAGATGTCCCGCGCCGTCGTTGGTAAGCGCTCGTTGACGCGCGGCGAAACCATGACAAGCAGCGTATCGCCAATCGGGCTCTCGCTCGCAAGCGTGACGATATCCGGATTTGCGGAGAAGCCTCCGTCCCAGTAGGCGGCCCCTTCGATTTCGACGGCGTGGTGCATCACCGGCAGACACGCGGACGCTAAGACCGCATCGACGGTGATCTCGTCCTGCCGGAAAAGGCGCGCCCGCCCTGTTGCGACGTGCGTCGCGGCAATCAGCAGCTCGACCGGCGATTTCGACCGGATGAGATCGAAATCGACGTGATCCGTGATCAGCCGTCGAAGCGGGTCGAAGCCGAGCGGATTGAATTCGTAGGGCGACAGCATCGTCGCAAGATGCGTCGTCAATTGCGACGGTCGGACCAGTCCGTTGAGAAACGGATTGAGGCGCGTCAGATCCGGAACGCCAGCCTGGTGGATGGCGTGCCAGATCTTGAACAGGTTCTCGCGGGCTTTGGCACGCGATCCTTCCGCCAGTCCCGCAGCAAGCGCCACGGCATTCACCGCACCCGCGCTCGTTGCGCTGATCCAGCCGAACCGTAGCGTGTCATCTTCTAGGAGACGGTCGAGCACGCCCCACGTAAAGGCGCCGTGAGCTCCGCCACCCTGAAGGGCAAGATTGATATCGACAGGTTTCGGCAAAACCGCATTGCTCCCCGCAAGCCACTCACACGAAAGTCATTGCGATGGCATATCATTATTGCGAGCGGCAAGCTTGTGTCATCGGCGCCGCGGCAGAACGACAGGCTTTGACTCATATTGGTCACTACCGCGTGAATGTTACGCAGGCGACCTGCGCCGACCCTGCTCATCGCGCGGGCATTCGCCGATCACGTGGGCCGACGAGATGTCATTCGATCCAGGTTACGCGAAGAAAACGAGCATCCGCGTCATGATGCGGCATCGTTGTTCAGCCGTCACAATGCGCGTGGCATTTGGCCGCGACAAAGCGCGACACCGTCATAATCTTCATCTGGGCGCGGTCAAAACAGATTCACTGATTTTTTTGACGGGCGTGTCTGCCCCTTCAACACCGCGCACCACGTGGCGGATGCGAAGCCCGTTGTCATGTTTGAAAAACGTGAAAAGATTGTAGCGCCCGGTCGGTTCATCACCATGCCCGACCGCGGCCGACGCTGAACTGATACCGACGACCGGCACATCCCTCTCAGCGGTGGTCAGCCAGTCGAGACGCGTCTGATGATTGTGCCCGTAGAGGACGAGTTCGGCATTTCCGCGCTCGAGGAGATGGGCAAGATGAGCCGCGTCGCTCAACGCCCTCCGCGGTGGCGCGAGATCAGGTAGCGGCGGATGATGGATCAGAACGACGCGAATGAAGCCTTCTTCCCCCAGCGCGTCGAGCAGCTCACCCGCGATCTCGAGTTGATGCCGGCCTAGCTTGCCGCTGGCGACGAACGGCGGCGTCTCGACCGCCGAGTTCAATCCGACGAGCGCAATCGGCCCAACCCGGCGCACGAAAGGGAACGCCAGCGTGTCGTTTTCTCCACCCATGTATTCCGCCCACCGCGCGATACCGGGATCGCCGTGTAGCCTGGAATAGATATCGTGATTGCCCGGAACGACCGTGACGTCCGCCGGCGCACCCACGCCCCTGAGCCACGATAGCGCCGACTTGTATTCGGACGGCAGTCCGAGATTGATCAAATCGCCCGTGATTGCGATATGGTCGGGACGCAGTGCAAGGGCATCGGCAACGAGCTTGTCTGCGATCGCGGGTTGATGAACACGGCGGCGTTTGCGAACCCAGTTCGCATACCCCAACAGACGTTTGGCATTCCAATAGGGCCATGCGCCGCCGAAGGCAGGCGGCAGGTGCACGTCGGAGAAGTGCGCGAGCGTGAACGTCTCGGTCATGTGGGGAATGATGAATATCTTACGAGGGGCACGGCCTAGAACACCCTCTGGATAGGCAAAAGTCCAGCGGCAGACGCAAAAAAGGAGAATTTGCCGTTGAGGGAAGACATACCACTGCTCGGTCGATGGATTGCGCGCGCCTTCCAGCAATATTGGCGCGTCGCCCGTGGATTGCACCTGTTCGCGGAAGCCTGCGTCCTCGACGAGACCGGTCGCGTCCTGATGATCGGAAATGAAAATGGCGGCAGCTGGGAATTGCCCATAGGACGTGTCCGGAAGAACGAAACGCTCGAGATGGCCGTGCGCCGGCTCTTGCGCGATGCCAGCGGCATCGAAGTTAACGGCAAACCGGAACTGGCGTTTTTCTACGCGTGCCGCAAGGACCGGCAAACAGGCGTATTCACCGTGCGGAGTTGGCGGAAGGTCTCAAGCGACAATTCCGGCGAGATGCGCTTTTTCTCGCCGGACTCCCTGCCTCCCGGCACCGTTCCCGGCATCGCCGAGCGAATTCGCCGCTGCCTTGAGGATCGCACAAAGTCTGAAGTGTGATAGAAGCCGCGCCGACACTCAGTTCCTTGGCTCCGACGATCACGCATGTCTCCATCGCTGACGATTCGACCTGCATTACCCGAAGATATCGCCGAGATATCAAAGTTGCATGCGCGCGTCTTCGGGCCTGGACGCTTCGCGCGCTCGGCCTATCGCGTGCGCGAGGGTAAGGGCCACCTCTCCCGGTTCTGTCTCGTCGCCTGCCTCGGCCGGGAGATCATCGCCTCCATCAGAACGACGGAGATTTCCATCGGCGGCAAGACAGGCGCCGTCCTGCTCGGCCCCGTCGCGGTGGACGACAGCCACCGGAGCAACGGCCTCGGTCGCCAGTTGATCGCGGCCGCGCTCGACGCCACGCGGGCCGCGGGAGCGAAACTCATCGTCCTC
>Ga0164243_10014432_pt1 | contig 11004 bp, 8 predicted proteins | sample OricompcompostOP_FD_108781 | JGI IMG/M metagenome (GOLD analysis project Ga0164243, IMG submission 108781) | Organic Plus compost microbial communities from Emeryville, California, USA - Original compost - Organic plus compost (OP) | ecosystem: Engineered > Solid waste > Mixed feedstock >...
CCTGACCCCGGTCGCGGCGGTGTGCCTCTGGTACGACGTCGGCTCCCGCCACGAGGTCAAGGGCCGTACCGGACTCGCCCACCTCTTCGAGCACCTGATGTTCCAGGGGTCGAACAGCGTGAAGGGCACGGGCCACTTCGAACTCGTCCAGGGCGCGGGCGGCTCGCCGAACGGCACCACCAGCTTCGAGCGCACCAACTACTTCGAGACCATGCCCGCCCACCAGCTGGAGCTCGCGCTGTGGCTGGAGGCCGACCGCATGGGCAGCCTCCTGGTGGCGCTCGACGAGGAGGGCTTGGAGAACCAGCGCGACGTCGTGAAGAACGAGCGCCGCCAGCGCTACGACAACGTCCCGTACGGCACGGCCTTCGAGCGCCTGACGGCGATGTCGTATCCCGACGGGCACCCCTACCACCACACGCCGATCGGCTCGATGGCCGACCTCGACGCGGCGAGCCTGGAGGACGCGCGCGCGTTCTTCCGCACCTACTACGCGCCGAACAACGCCGTGCTGTCGATCGTCGGCGACATCGACCCGGAGCAGACGCTGGCCTGGGTCGAGAAGTACTTCGGCTCCATCCCGGCGCACGACGGCAAGCCGGCCCCGCGTGACGGCTCACTGCCCGACGTCATCGGCGAGGAGCTGCGCGAGGTCGTCGAGGAGAACGTCCCCGCGCGCGCGATGATGGCCGCCTACCGCCTGCCCAGCGACGGCACGCGCGAGTGCGACGCGGCCGACCTGGCGCTGACGGTCCTCGGCGGCGGCGAGTCCTCCCGGCTCTACAACCGGCTCGTGCGGCGCGACCGCACGGCCGTGGCGGCCGGCTTCGGCCTGCTGCGTCTGGCCGGCGCGCCCTCGCTCGGCTGGCTCGACGTGAAGACCTCCGGTGACGTCGAGGTGCCTGTGATCGAGGCGGCCGTCGACGAGGAGCTCGCCCGCTTCGCCGCGGAGGGCCCCACCGCCGAGGAGATGGAGCGCGCGCAGGCCCAGCTCGAGCGCGAGTGGCTGGACCGGCTCGGCACCTGCGCCGGCCGCGCTGACGAACTGTGCCGGTACGCCGTCCTGTTCGGCGACCCGCAGCTCGCCTTCACCGCCGTGCAGCGCGTGCTCGACGTCACCGCCGAGGAGGTGCGGGCGGTCGCCCAGGCCCGGCTGCGCCCCGACAACCGCGCGGTGCTCGTGTACGAGCCGACCGCTGCCGAGGCCGACGAGACCACCGACGAGAACGAGGAGTCGGCGCAGTGACCGAGCTCGCCAGCATGGAGTTCCACCCGCAGCCCCAGGCCGGCGCGCCCCGGCCCTGGGCGTTCCCGGCCCCCGAGCGCGGCACGCTGGACAACGGCCTGACGGTGCTGCGCTGCCACCGCCCCGGCCAGCAGGTCGTCGCCGTCGAGGTCCTCCTCGACACCCCGCTCGACGCCGAGCCCGCGGGCCTGGACGGCATCGCCACGATCATGGCGCGGGCCCTGTCCGAGGGCACCGACAAGCACACCGCCGAGGAGTACGCCGCCGAGCTGGAGCGCTGCGGCGCCACCCTCGACGCCTACGCCGACCACCCCGGCGTCCGGGTCAGCCTGGAGGTGCCGGTCTCCCGGCTGCCGAAGGCGCTGGACCTGCTCGCCGACGCGCTCAGGGCGCCGCTGTTCGCCGACGCCGAGGTGGAGCGCCTGGTGCGCAACCGCCTGGACGAGATCCCGCACGAGCTGGCGAACCCCTCGCGACGGGCCGCCAAGGAGCTCGCCCGGCAGCTGTTCCCGGCGTCCTCGCGCATGTCCCGCCCGCGCCAGGGCACCGAGGAGACGGTCGCCGGCATCGACTCCGCGGCCGTCCGCGCCTTCTTCGAGCGGCATGTGCGCCCCTCGACGTCCACGGTCGTGGTCGTCGGCGACCTCACCGGCGTCGACCTCGACGCCCTGCTCGGCGACAGCCTGGGCGCCTGGACCGGTTCGCAGGCCGAGCCGCGGCCCGTCCCGCCGGTCACCGCCGACGACACCGGCCGCGTCGTCATCGTGGACCGTCCCGGCGCCGTGCAGACGCAGCTGCTGATCGGCCGGATCGGGCCCGACCGGCACGACCGCGTGTGGCCGGCCCAGGTCCTCGGCACGTACTGCCTCGGCGGCACCCTCACCTCCCGCCTGGACAAGGTCCTGCGCGAGGAGAAGGGCTACACCTACGGCGTGCGCGCCTTCGGGCAGGTTCTGCGCTCCGCTCCGGACGGCACCGGCGCCTCGATGCTCGCCATCACCGGCTCCGTCGACACCCCCAACACCGGCCCCGCCCTGGACGACCTGTGGACCGTCCTGCGCGGCATCGCCGCCGACGGACTCACCGACGCCGAGCGGGACTTCGCCGTGCAGAACCTGGTCGGGGTGGCGCCGCTGAAGTACGAGACGGCCGCCGCCGTGGCGAGCACGCTGGCCGACCAGGTCGAGCAGCACCTCCCCGACGACTTCCAGGCGACGCTGTACCAGCAGCTCGTCGCCACCGGCACCGTCGAGGCCACGGCCGCGGTCGTGAGCGCCTTCCCGGCGGACCGCCTCGTCACGGTCCTCGTCGGCGACGCCTCCGCGATCCGGGAGCCCGTGGAGGCCCTCGGCATCGGTGAAGTCACCGTCGTGACGGCCGAGTAGAGGTCCTGCCGGCCCTCCGCGCGCGGGAGCCCTGGTGACGGCAACGTCACCAGGGCTCCCTTATGCCCGAATTGAGACGGAGGTGGCCTGTCTGCCCTGTGGGATGCGCTACAAAAGCCGCGTTCCGTTTGGGAATTGGACACTGCCCCGCTTAGCGTCTTCCGGGCTGTTCGTCAGGCAGTGCGCCGCGCCCGCGGCACCGGACAGTCATCGCCGAGTCCCCGCATGGCGCGAGCCAGGGGAGCCGGGGACCCACCGCAGTCCCTGGGGTGAATCGGACGCCCGCGCAGCCGCGAGGGGGTCCGTAGGAGACCTTCCTGCTCCGAACCCGTCAGCTAACCCGGTAGGCGAGAGGGAAGGAAAGGACCAGCCACCACATGGCGTTCAGCTGCGCCACGGGGAAGAACCGCCCCTCCGGGAAGCACCGCAAGCCCGGCCGGTTCGAGCGCACCACGGCCCGTGCGGCCGGTGTCGCCGCCCTCACCGCCACCGGCGTCGTGGGCACCCTCGCCGCCCCCGCGCTGGCCGCCGAGCCCGCCGCGGAGCAGACCGGTCTCATCCCGGTCGTCGCCGTCGAGGACTCCATCGCCACCCAGATCGACGCGCAGGCCGCCGCGCAGGAGCGGGCCGCCGCCGAGGCCGCGGCCCGCGAGCAGGCCGCCCGGGAGGCCGCGCGCCACAAGGCCGCCGAGAAGGCCAAGCAGGAGCGGGAGGCCAAGGAGCGCGCCGCGCGGGAGGCCGAGCGCAAGCGCCTGCTGTCCTACGTCGCCCCGATCGCCGGGTCGTACGTGTCGACCTCCTACCAGTCCGGCGGTGGCATCTGGTCCTCCGGCAGCCACACCGGCATCGACTTCCACGCCGCCAGCGGCACCTCGGTGCACGCGGTCGGCGCCGGCACCGTCGTCGAGGCCGGCTGGGGCGGGGCCTACGGCAACAACGTCGTGATCAAGATGAACGACGGCACTTACACCCAGTACGGGCACCTGTCGTCGATCGGCGTCTCGGTGGGCCAGACGGTCACGCCCGGCCAGCAGATCGGCCTGTCCGGCGCCACCGGCAACGTCACCGGGCCGCACCTGCACTTCGAGGCGCGCACCACCGCCGAGTACGGCTCCGACATCGACCCGATCGGCTATCTGCGCGCGCACGGCGTCACGCTCTGACGCGTCTGTCCGCCTTACCGTGGCCCCGGCTCCCGAGCCGGGGCTTTCGGTCTTTCTGGACAACGACTGTCCAAAAAATATCCATGGATTCCGGTCCGCCGTCGGAAATTCACGTCTCTTGCCATAGAGTCGCTGGACACACGTCATTCGTCGACGTTTCACGGGCATTAAGGCGGAGGTCGGCATGCGTATTCCGGCGCACTCGGTGTGCACCGCGATCCGGGACGACATCGTCGCCGGTGTCCTGGAGCGCGGCGGCCGGCTCACGGAGGAAGTCCTCGCCCGCCGGTACGGCGTCTCCCGTGTCCCCGTGCGCGAGGCGCTGCGCACCCTGGAGGCGGAGGGCTTCGTGGTGACCCGCCGGCACGCGGGCGCGTGCGTGGCCGAGCCCACCGAGCAGGAGGCGGCCGACGTGCTGGAGATGCGCACCCTGCTGGAGCCGCTCGGCGCCGCCCGGGCCGCCCAGCGCCGCACGGAGGCCCATCTGAAGGTGCTGCGCGGCCTGGTCAGGCTGGGCCAGGAGCGCGCCAGGCGGGGGAACAGCGAGGACCTGCGCTCGCTGGGCGGCTGGTTCCACGAGACGCTGGCCCAGGCGTCCGGCAGCACCGCGCTGACCTCGACGCTGACCCAGCTGCGCCACAAGATCGCCTGGATGTACGCCGTGGAGGCGTCCGCCGACCCCGTGGAGTCCTGGGCGGAGCACGGCGCGATCGTGGACGCGGTGGCGCGAGGGGACGGCGAACGCGCCCGCGCGCTCACCGCCCTGCACACCGAGCGCGGGCTGTCCGCGCACCGGCTGCGCTTCGGCGCGGGAGGCGACCGCGCGGAGCGTGTGAGGAATTCGCAACATGCCGTAAACATGCCGAGCCTGCGGAATTAACACGGGCACCGTATACAAAGAAGAGCAATTCCGGGGCGGTGAATTCATGCTGCCCTTTTCCGGCTGCCCGGGCAATTCAGGTGCCCGCCGCCATGAAATTCCACGCGCTCCGGCCGGGGAAGACGAAGCCGCGCCCGCCGGAAAGGTGAAGCCGCGCCCCCCGGAAAGGCGAAGCCGCGCCCCCCCGTAAAGGCGGACGCGGCTCGTGTGCCGTGCGGGACGACCCGCTCGGGCTGATCAGACCGTCTCGGGCAGTTCCTCGAGGCCCTCGGCGACCAGCTTGGCCAGACGGTCGAGCGCGGCGTCCGCGCCCTCGGCGTCGGAGGCGAGGACGATCTCCTCGCCGCCCTGGGCGCCCAGGCCCAGGACCGCCAGCATCGAGGCCGCGTTGACGGGGTTGCCGTCGGCCTTGGCGATGGTCACCGGGACGCCTGTGGCCGTGGCGGCCCGGACGAAGATGGAGGCGGGGCGGGCGTGGAGACCCTCGGCCCAGCCGACGTTGACGCGGCGCTCAGCCATGTGTTGCTGCCCTTCGGTGTTCAGGGTTGTCTAGACCAGTTTCACACATCGGGGGCGCCCGATGGAACGGCCCGCGCGCCCCTGCCTCGACGACCGCCGCACCCCGCGGGACGTCGGGACCAGCCTGCCTCGCGCCGGTGTCGTACGCGAGCCGTAACCTGGCCCCATGCAGAGCGCCTCGGACCGGCACGTGTACCCCGCCCACTGGGAAGCCGACGTGGTGCTGCGCGACGGCGGCACCGCGCGCATCCGGCCCATCACCGTCGACGACGCCGAGCGCCTGGTCAGCTTCTACGAGCAGGTGTCGGACGAGTCGAAGTACTACCGCTTCTTCGCGCCCTACCCGCGCCTGTCCGCCAAGGACGTCCACCGGTTCACCCACCACGACTTCGTCGACCGGGTGGGACTCGCGGCCACGGTCGGCGGCGAGTTCATCGCCACCGTGCGGTACGACCGCATCGGCGCCGACGGGACGCCCGCGTCCGCCCCCGCCGACGAGGCCGAGGTCGCCTTCCTCGTCCAGGACGCCCACCAGGGACGCGGCGTCGCCTCCGCCCTGCTCGAACACATCGCGGCGGTCGCCCGCGAGCGCGGCATACGCCGGTTCGCCGCCGAGGTGCTGCCCGCCAACACCAAGATGATCAAGGTGTTCACGGACGCCGGGTACACCCAGAAGCGCAGCTTCGAGGACGGCGTCGTCCGCCTGGAGTTCGACCTGGAGCCCACCGACCGCTCGCTCGCCGTGCAGTACGCGCGCGAGCAGCGCGCCGAGGCCCGGTCCGTGCAGCGCCTCCTCGTGCCCGGCTCCGTCGCCGTCATCGGCGTCGGCCGTACCCCCGGCGGCGTCGGCCGAGGCGTCCTCGGCAACATCACGGAGGCCGGGTTCACCGGCCGGGTGTACGCGGTGAACAAGGCGTTCCCGAAGGACCTGGAGGAGATCGACGGGGTGCCCGCGCACCGGTCCGTGCGCGAGATCGCGGAGCAGGTCGACCTCGCGGTCGTCGCCGTCCCCGCCGAGCACGTGCCGGAGGTGGTCGCCGAGTGCGGCGCGCACGGCGTCCAGGGCCTGGTCGTCCTCGCCGCCGGATACGCCGAGAGCGGAGCCGAGGGGCGCGAGCGGCAGCGCGCGCTCGTACGGCAGGCGCGCAGCTACGGCATGCGCATCATCGGCCCCAACGCCTTCGGCGTCATCAACACCTCCCAGGACGTGCGCCTCAACGCCTCCCTCGCCCCCGAGATGCCCCGCCCCGGCCGGATCGGGCTGTTCGCGCAGTCCGGCGCCATCGGCATCGCCCTGCTGTCCCGGCTGCACCGCCGCGGCGGCGGCGTCACCGGCGTCACCGGAGTGTCCACGTTCGTCTCCTCGGGCAACCGCGCCGACGTCAGCGGCAACGACGTCCTCCAGTACTGGTACGACGACCCCGACACCGACGTCGTCCTCATGTACCTGGAGTCCATCGGCAACCCCCGCAAGTTCACCCGCCTCGCGCGGCGCACGGCGGCCGCCAAACCCCTGGTCGTGGTCCAGGGCGCCCGGCACGGCGGTGCCGCCCCGCAGGGCCACACCGTCCGCGTCACCCGGCTGCCCCACGCCACCGTGTCCGCGCTGCTGCGCCAGGCCGGCGTGATCCGCGTCGACACGATCACCGAGCTGGTCGACGCGGGACTGCTGCTCGCCCGCCAGCCGCTGCCCGCCGGACCCCGCGTGGCCATCCTCGGCAACTCCGAGTCGCTCGGCCTGCTCACCTACGACGCCTGCCTCGCCGAGGGCCTGCGGCCCCTGCCGCCGCTCGACCTGACGACCCAGGCGTCCGCCGCCGACTTCCACGCCGCGCTGTCCCACGCGCTCGCCGACGACACCTGCGACGCCGTCGTCGTCACCGCCATCCCCGCGATCGGCGACGCCTCCACCGGGGACGCCGAGCTCGCCGAGGCCCTGCGGTCGGCGGCCGAGCGGGTGCCGGGCAAGCCGGTCCTCGTGGTCCACGTCGAGCTGGGCGGACTGGCCGAGGCCCTGTCCGCGGCCGCCAGCACCGCCCCGCAGACCGGCACGCCCCGCGGCACCGTGCCCCGCCCGCACCCCGTCCGCCCCCTGGACTTCCCGGCTGAAGCGCCGTCCGGACCGGACGGCGACCCCGACGGCGGCCCCCGCCTGATCCCCGCCTACCCGGCCGCCGAACGGGCCGTCCGCGCGCTCGGCGAGGCCGTCAAGTACGCCCAGTGGCGGCGCGAGGCCGCCGAACCCGGCCGCGTCCCCGAGTACGACGACATCGACGAGAAGGGCGCCGCACGGCTGATCGACCGGCTGCTCGCGCGCGGCCAGGGCCTCACGCTCGGCACCGACGACACCTGCGAGCTGCTCGGCAGGTACGGCGTCCACGTGCACCGCGCGCTGCACGCCCCCACCGCCGACGCGGCCGTGGAGGCCGCCGAGGCGCTCGGCTACCCCGTCGCCCTCAAGGCCACCGCACCCCACCTGCGGCACCGCGCCGACCTCGGAGGTGTCCGCCTCGACCTCGCGGACGAGGAGCAACTGCGGCGGGCGTACACCGAGTTGGCCGAGCTGTTCGGCAAGCCGGAGGAGCTCAGGCCGGTCGTGCAGCGCATGGCGCCGCGCGGCGTGGACACCGTCGTACGGGCCGTGATCGACCCGGCGGCCGGTGCCGTGCTGTCCTTCGGGCTCGCCGGTGCCGCCTCCCAGCTGCTCGGGGACATGGCGCACCGCCTGGTGCCGGTCACCGACCGCGACGCCGCCTCGCTCGTCCGCGCCATCCGCACCGCCCCGCTGCTGTTCGGCTGGCGGGGCTCCGCCCCCGTGGACACCCCGGCCCTGGAGGAGCTGCTGCTGCGGGTGTCCCGTCTGGTGCACGACCATCCCGAGGTCGTCGCCGTCACCCTGGAGCCGGTGGTCGTCGCCGCGCACGGCCTGAGCGTGCTCGGCGCCTCCGTGCGCCTGGCGCCGCCGCCCGCCCGCGACGACCTCGGGCCCCGGACCCTGCCCGCCTACTGAGACGGCGGTGACCGGTGCCTCGCAGTCGGCGCACCCCCGTAGGATGGCGTCATGGCCAAGACCAGTACGACGACCCAGGGGCTGCGTGCGGCGATCGAGCGCAGCGGCTACTACCCGGCCCTCGTGGCCGAGGCGGTGGAGGCCGCCGTGGGCGGCGAGCCCATCCGGTCGTACCTGGTCCACCAGGAGACGACGTTCGACCAGAACGAGGTGCGCCGGCACGTGACCGTGCTGGTCCTCACGCACAACCGCTTCATCGTCAGCCACACCGACGAGCAGGCCGCGGACAGCACCTCCCCGACGCCGTACGCCACGACGTCCACCGAGTCGGTCAAGCTCGGCCGGATCTCGTCGGTCGTCGTCAGCCGCGTCGTCGCCAACCCGGAGCAGTACACCCCGGGCACCCTGCCCCGCGAGATCGTCCTCACCATCGGCTGGGGCGCCGTCTCCCGCATCGACCTGGAGCCCGCCGCCTGCGGCGACCCCAACTGCGAGGCCGACCACGGCTACACGGGCAGCTCGACGGCGGACGACCTCAGCCTGCGCGTCAGCGAGGCCGGTGACGGCCCGGAGACCGTCCGCCAGGCCCTCCTCTTCGCCCAGTCCCTCTCCGAGGCGACCGCGGACGTCGCCCGCTGATGGTCCAGACCGCCGCCTGGGACGCCCACCCGGAACCCCTCGCCGTCGCCTCCGCCCCCGTCCCCCAGTACGGCGGCGGCTCCCTCGCCGACCTGCTGCCCACGCTGGCCGCGGGCATGGGCGTACCGGACATGACGGCCGCGATCTCCGAGCTGTCCGCCGCCGACCGCAACTGCGTGTTCCTGATCGACGGCCTCGGCTGGGAGCAGCTGCGGGCGCACCCCGACGAGGCGCCGTTCATGACGTCGCTCCTCGCCGGCTCACGCGGCGGCAGCGGGCACCCCATCACGGCGGGCTTCCCGGCCACCACGGCGACCTCGCTCGCCTCCGTCGGCACCGGCCGCCCGCCCGGCGCGCACGGCCTCCCCGGCTACACCGTGCGCAACCCCGACACCGGCGAGCTGATGAACCAGCTCCGCTGGAACCCGTGGACCCCGCCGCACGTCTGGCAGCCGTACCCCACCGTCTTCGAACTGGCGCACCGCGCGGGCGTGCACGCCGCGCAGGTGTCGTCCCCCACGTTCGAGAACACCCCGCTCACCAAGGTCGCCCTCAGCGGCGGCCGGTTCCTCGGGCGTCTGGCCGGCGAGGAACGCGTCGACCTGGCCGCCGAGCAGCTCGCGGCGGGCGACCGCTCCCTCGTCTACACGTACTACGCCGAGCTGGACGGCGCCGGGCACCGCTACGGCGTCGACTCCGACACCTGGCGCGGGCAGCTGATGTACGTCGACCGGCTCGTCCAGCGCCTGGCCGAACAGCTCCCGCCGCGCACCGCGCTCTACGTCACCGCCGACCACGGCATGATCGACGTGCCCTTCGACGAGGAGCACCGCATCGACTTCGACGAGGACTGGGAGCTGCGCGCCGGGGTCGCCCTGCTGGGCGGCGAGGGCCGCGCCCGGCACGTCTACGCGGTGCCCGGTGCCGCGCAGGACGTCCTGACCTGCTGGCGCGAGGTGCTGGGCGAGCAGTTCTGGGTGGCGTCGCGGGACGAGGCGATCGAGGCGGGCTGGTTCGGCCCGCACATCGACGAGCGGGTGTACGGCCGCCTCGGCGACGTGATCGCGGCCGCGCGGGACGACGTCCTGATCATCGCCTCCGAACGGGAACCGAAGGAGTCCGCCATGGTCGGCAACCACGGCTCGATGACCCCCGCCGAGCAACTGGTCCCGCTGCTCGAAGTACGCTCCTGACGCCCCTCGTACTCTCCGTCTCCCCTCACCGAAAGGTGCTCGACCCCCCATGCCCGAGCTGGTCTTCTTCTCCGGAACCATGGACTGCGGGAAGTCGACGCTGGCTCTCCAGATCGAGCACAACCGTTCGGCGCGCGGCCTGGCCGGCATCATCTTCACGCGCGACGACCGCGCGGGCGAGGGCAAGCTGTCCTCCCGGCTGGGCCTGGTCACCGACGCGGTGGAGGTCGAGGACGGCGCCGACCTGTACGCCTATGTGGTCGACCACCTCTCCCGGGGCGGCCGCGCGGACTACGTCATCGCCGACGAGGCGCAGTTCCTCGCCCCGGAACAGATCGACCAACTCGCCCGCGTCGTCGACGACCTGAGCCTCGACGTCTTCGCCTTCGGCATCACCACCGACTTCCGCACCAAGCTGTTCCCCGGCTCCCAGCGCCTGGTGGAACTGGCCGACCGCGTCGAGGTCCTCCAGGTCGAGGCCCTGTGCTGGTGCGGCGCCCGCGCCACCCACAACGCCCGCACGACAGGCGGCGAGATGGTCGTCGAGGGCGCCCAGGTCGTCGTCGGCGACGTCGACCAGTCCGACACGATCGGCTACGAGGTCCTGTGCCGCCGCCACCACCGCCGCCGCATGACGGCGGCGACGGCGCGTGCGGCGGCCCTGTCACCGGACGTGTTGCCGGTCACGACCACCTGACCAACGGAACGCGGAACCTCTGAGGAGCGAGCTGTGCAACGTCGACATCTTCCGACCGCCCCGGCCGCTCTGGCCGCCGCACTGGCCCTCGTCTCCGGGTGCGCGTCCGGCGACGACGCGAGCGAGCCGCCCGGCCGTCCGGCCTCCTCGTCCTCCGCGGACGGGGCTCGCGAGGCGGTGGCCGCGTACGTGGAAGCCCTGAACTCGCGCAGCACCTCCCGGCTGATCGCCGTCGGGGGTGTGGACGACGAGAAGTGGTCCAGGCAGGAGGC
>Ga0164243_10014434_pt1 | contig 11003 bp, 9 predicted proteins | sample OricompcompostOP_FD_108781 | JGI IMG/M metagenome (GOLD analysis project Ga0164243, IMG submission 108781) | Organic Plus compost microbial communities from Emeryville, California, USA - Original compost - Organic plus compost (OP) | ecosystem: Engineered > Solid waste > Mixed feedstock >...
ACACCGTCGAACGACAGCGGCTTGTTGGTCGCCGGCGTCTGCGCGTCCCAGGCGCCGGTGTTGGTGCCGCTGAAGGTCCACTGGAAGGCGATGCCGTCCTTGTCGACGATGGGCTTGCCGTTCATCTTCCACTTCAGGTCCGGCACGGCGCCGACGAAGACCTTGATCACGTTGTCGCGCGCGGCCTCGCGGCCCTTCTGCGGGGTGCCGACGGTGACGTCGAAGTACTCCGCGTCCTTGGCCAGGTAGCCGGCGGCCTTCTCGGCGTCGTGGGCGTTCCACGCGGCCATGTAGGCGTCGACTATCTGTTTCGGTGTTTCCTGGGATGAAGAGCTGGCGGCCTGGGCCAGGCCGGCGAGGGTGAACAGCGACAGCAGGTAGAACGCTCTGACGAGGTGACGCATGCTTGCCTCCGTTGCGGGCGCGCCCGCGGATTGTGGGCCTCAGTGCTTGAACATCACATGACGAACGGCGGTATAGTCCTCCAGCCCGTACATGGACATGTCCTTGCCGTAGCCGGAAAGCTTCATGCCGCCATGGGGCATCTCGGTGGTCAGCATGAAGTGAGTGTTGACCCAGGTGCAGCCGTACTGCAGGCGGGCCGCCAGGCGGTGGGCGCGGCCGATGTCGCTGGTCCACACCGAGCTGGCCAGGCCGTAGTCGGAGTCGTTGGCCCAGGCCAGCGCCTGCGCTTCGTCGTCGAACTCGGTGACCGAGACCACCGGGCCGAAGATCTCGCGGCGCACCACTTCGTCGTCCTGGCGGGCGCCGGCCAGCACGGTCGGCTCGAAGAAGAAGCCGGGGCGGTCGGCGCGCTTGCCGCCGGTGACCACCTCGATGTGCGGCTGCTGGCGGGCACGCTCGACGAAGCCGATGACGCGCTCCAGGTGCTGCTCGGTGATGACCGGGCCGAGTTCGGTGTCCGGGTCGTCCTGCTCGCCGTAGCGGATGCTGGCGACGGCTTCGCCCAGTTTCTCCACGAATTTGGCGTAGATGCCCTTCTGCGCATAGATGCGGCAGGCGGCGGTGCAGTCCTGGCCGGCGTTGTAGAAGCCGAAGGTGCGGATGCCTTCCACGGCGGCGTCGATGTCGGCGTCGTCGAAGATGATCACCGGGGCCTTGCCGCCCAGCTCCATGTGCATGCGCTTCACGGTGTCGGCGGTGCCGGCGATGATGCGGCTGCCGGTGGCGACCGAGCCGGTCAGCGAGACCATGCGCACTTTCGGGTGGGTGGTCAGCGGCTCGCCGACGCTGGGGCCGCGGCCGAAGACCAGGTTGACCACGCCGGCGGGGAAGATGTCGGCCATCAGCTCGGCCAGGCGCAGGGCGGTCAGCGGCGTCTGCTCGGAGGGCTTGAGCACCACGGTGTTGCCGGCGGCCAGGGCCGGGCCGAGTTTCCACGCGACCATCATCAGCGGGTAGTTCCAGGGCGCGATGGAGGCCACCACGCCGATCGGGTCGCGGCGGATCATCGAGGTGTGGCCGGGCAGGTATTCGCCGGCGGCGGAACCCTGCAGGCAGCGGCTGGCGCCGGCGAAGAAGCGGAACACGTCGGCGATGGCCGGCAGTTCGTCGTTCAGCGCGGCGCTGTAGGGCTTGCCGCAGTTGTTGGATTCCAGGCGGGCCAGTTCCTCGGCGTGGGCGTCGATGGTGTCGGCCAGTTTCAGCAGCAAAAGCGAGCGGTCCTTCGGCGCGGTCTGCGACCAGGCGTCGAAGGCGGCGTCGGCGGCCTGCACGGCGGCGTCGACCTGGGCCGGGGTGGCCTCGGCGATTTCCACCAGGGTGGTGCCCAGGGAGGGATTGAGCACGGCGAGCTTCTCGCCTTCGCCAGCGACCAGTTGGCCGTTGATCAGCAGTTTGGTTTGCATTCTTGAAGTCCTCTTGGTCAGGAGCTTGTGGCGTAATCGTTGGTCTTTCTTGTGGGGCCGCCGCTTGCGGCAGTCCTGAGGGGGTTCTATTTGCCGCTGCCCGCCACGCCCTCGCCACCCTTGGTCAGGTAGTAGGCGCCGAGGATCGGCAGCATGGTCACCAGCATCACCAGCATGGCCACCACGTTGGTCACCGGCACGTCGCGCGGGCGCGTCAGCTGGTTGAGCAGCCAGATCGGCAGGGTGCGTTCGTGGCCGGCGGTGAAGGTGGTGACGATGATCTCGTCGAAGGACAGGGCGAAGGCCAGCATGCCGCCGGCCAGCAGGGCCGAGCCGAGGTTCGGCAGGATCACGTAGCGGAAGGTCTGCCAGCCGTCGGCGCCCAGGTCCATCGAGGCCTCGATCAGGCTGTGGGAGGTGCGGCGGAAACGGGCGATCACGTTGTTGTAGACGATCACCACGCAGAAGGTCGCGTGGCCGATGACGATGGTCAGGAAGCCCGGTTCTATCCCCAGCGTCTTGAACGCCGAGAGCAGCGCGATGCCGGTGATGATGCCGGGCAGGGCGATCGGCAGGATCAGCATCAGCGAGATGCCCTCCTTGCCGAAGAAGTCGCGGCGGTACAGCGCGGCCGCGGCCAGGGTGCCCAGGAGCATGGCGATCAGGGTGGCGATGCAGGCGATCTTCAGCGACAGGGTGATCGACTCCAGCACGTCCTGGCGGCCGAAGGCGACGCTGAACCAGTGCAGGGTGAAGCCCTGCGGCGGGAAGCTGAACGCGGCGTCCTCGGTGTTGAAGGCGTACATGAAGATGATCAGGATCGGGAAGTGCAGGAACACCAGCCCGCCCCAGGCGGCGGCTTTCAGGCCCCAGGAAGCCTTCTCTTGAGATGAGGAGTCAGAGTGCATCGAAGGCCCCCAGGCGTTTGACGATGGACAGGTACACGGCGATCAGCACGATGGGCACCAGGGTGAAGGCGGCGGCCATCGGCATGTTGCCGATCGCGCCCTGCTGGGCGTAGACCATGCTGCCGATGAAGTAGCCCGGCGGGCCCACCAGCTGCGGCACGATGAAGTCGCCGAGGGTCAGGCTGAAGGTGAAGATCGAGCCGGCGGCGATGCCCGGGATCGACAGCGGCAGGATCACTTGCAGGAAGGTCTGCCGCGGGTGCGCGCCGAGGTCCGCGCTGGCTTGCAGCAGCGACGGCGGCAGGCGCTCCAGGGAGGCCTGGATCGGCAGGATCATGAACGGCAGCCAGATGTACACGAACACCAGGAAGCGCCCCAGGTGCGAGGTGGACAGGGTGTTGCCGCCCACGCCGGGCACGTCCATCAGCAGGTCCAGCAGCCATTGCAGGCCGAGGTGGTGCACGAACCACATGGCCACGCCGCCCTTGGCCAGCAGCAGGGTCCAGGCGTAGGCCTTGACGATGTAGCTGGCCCACATCGGCATCATCACCGCGATGTAGAAGAACGCCTTGGTCTTGCCGCTGGTGTAGCGCGCCATGTAGTAGGCGATGGGGAAGGCCACCACGCCGCTGGCGATGGACACGGCGATGGCCATCGCCAGGGTGCGCTGGATGATGTCGAAGTTGGCCGGGGTGAACAGGGCGGCGAAGTTGGCCCAGGTCAGGTCCGGCGTCACCGTCATGGTGAAGTCGTCGAAGGTGTAGAAGCCCTGCCACATCAGGGTCAGCAGCGAGCCCAGGTAGATGGCGCCGAACCACAGCAGCGGCGGCACCAGCAGCAGCGAGAGGTACAGCGTCGGCTTGCGGTACAGCAGGTTGGACAGCCGGCGCAGCGGGCCGTTGCCGGCCGTGGGCGCCTGCGCGTTCATCGTCAGCTCCATCTCAGGCGCCCTCGTTCAGCGCCACCATGGCCTCGCGCGCCCAGCGTGCAGTGACGCGCTGCCCCGGCTGGTGGGCCACGGCGGCGGCGTCCCACTGGCTGTTGGCCTGGCTCAGGCAGAGGTTCTGGCCGTTGTCCAGGCGGATTTCGTAGCGGGTGGCGGCGCCCTGGTACTGGATGTCGTGCAGCAGGCCGCTGATCTCCAGGTCGCCGGCGCCCCGTTCGCCGCTGGCGAAGCGAATGTGCTCGGGGCGGATGGAGAACGGCTGGGCGTTGCCGGTGAGCTGTTGGGCGAGGTCGCCGCGCAGCACGTTGGAGGTGCCGACGAACTCGGCGACGAAGGGCGTGGCCGGCTGCATGTACAGGTTGCGCGGGGTGTCGACCTGCTCGATGCGGCCCTTGTTGAACACCGCCACGCGGTCGGACATCGACAGCGCTTCGCTCTGGTCGTGGGTGACGAAGATGAAGGTGATGCCCAGCTGGCGCTGCAGCTTCTTCAGCTCGCTCTGCATCTGCTCGCGCAGCTTCAGGTCCAGCGCGCCCAGGGGTTCGTCCAGCAGCAGCACCCGCGGGCGATTCACCAGGGCCCGGGCGAGCGCTACGCGCTGGCGCTGGCCGCCGGACAGCTGCACCGGCTTGCGGCTGCCGTAGCCGCCGAGGGCGACCATGCCCAGGGCTTCCTCGGCGCGCTTGAGGCGTTCGGCCTTGCCCACGCCTTCCACCTTCAGGCCGTAGGCGACGTTCTCCAGCACGTTCATGTGCGGGAACAGCGCGTAGTCCTGGAACACCGTGTTGACGTCGCGCTGGTACGGCGGCAGGCCGGCGGCCTCCTCGCCATGGATGCGGATGGAGCCGGCGGAGGGCTGTTCGAAACCGGCGATCAGGCGCAGGCAGGTGGTCTTGCCCGAGCCCGAGGGGCCGAGCATGGAGAAGAACTCGCCATCCTTGATGTCGATGGACACCCGGTCGACGGCTTTCACCTCGCCGAACTGGCGGGAGACCTGGGTGAATTGAACAGCGGGGGTGGTCATGGGGCACGCTCCAGGGGCAGGAATTCGGCGTGCGAAGGCCCTGCCCGGAAAAATCGGGTGAATCAGAAACGGATGGTGGGCTGGGCGCCCCCTCTCCCTTCAGGGAGAGGGACGGGGAGAGGGGAGCCTTGGCATCGGCACGGGGCATTGCCCTCTCCCCCAGCCCCTCTCCCTGAAGGGAGAGGGGAGCCAGTCAGGCGCGAAGCGAAGCCTCGTGCTTAACGGCCGCCCATGATCGCGATGTAGTCCTGGGTCCAGCGGCTGTACGGGACGAACTTGCCGCCCTCGGCCTGCGGGGTCTTCCAGAAGGCGATCCTGGCGAACTGGTCGAAGCCATTGGTGGCGCAGCCTTCGGCGCCGAGCAGCTCGCTGGCCTTGCAGCCTTCCGGCGCGGCCGGCACCGAGCCGAACCAGGCGGCGACGTCGCCCTGTACCTTGGGCTCCAGCGACCAGTTCATCCACTTGTAGGCGCAGTTCGGGTGCGCGGCCTCGGCGTGCAGCATGGTGGTGTCGGCCCAGCCGGTGACGCCTTCCTTCGGGAACACGGTGGCGATCGGCTGCTTCTCGGCCTTCAGCGCGTTGGCCTGGTACGGCCAGGAGCTGGAGGCGGCCACACCCTCGTTCTTGAAGTCGCTCATCTGCACGGTCGCGTCGTGCCAGTAGCGGTGGATCAGCGAATGCTGCTTGCGCAGCAGGTCGAGCACGGCGCCGTACTGCGCCTCGGTCAGCTGATACGGGTCCTGGATGCCCAGTTCCGGCTGGGTGCTCTTCAGGTACAGCGCGGCGTCGGCGATGTAGATGGGGCCGTCGTAGGCCTGCACGCGGCCCTTGTTCGGCTTGCCGTCGGGCAGGTCCTGCGCCTGGAACACCACGCTCCAGCTGTCCGGCGCCTTGGGGAAGACCTTGGTGTTGTACATCAGCACGTTCGGGCCCCACTGGTACGGGGTGCCGTAGGTCTTGCCGTTGACGGTGTACCAGGGCGCGTCCTTCAGGCGCGCGTCGACGTTCTTCCAGTTGGGGATCAGCTCGGGGTTGATCGGCTGCACGCGCTTGCCGTAGATCAGCCGCAGCGAGGCGTCGCCGGAGGCGGTGACCAGGTCGTAGCCGCCCTTGGCCATCAGGCTGACCATCTCGTCGGAGGTGGCGGCGGTCTTCACGTTGACCTGGCAGCCGGTGTCCTTCTCGAACTGGGTGACCCAGTCGTAGGCCTTGTCGGATTGGCCGCGTTCGATGTAGCCCGGCCAGGCGATGATGTCCAGGCGGCCTTCACCGGCGCCGACCGCCTTGATGGCGTCGGCGGCCTGTACGCCGGCGCTGGCCAGCAGGGCGGTGGTGATGGCGCTGAACAGTGCTGTCTTGCGCATGCGATGTCTCCCTCGTTTGTTGTCTCTATTGGTGGGGCAGTGTCAATCGAGCAACGGCCCTCGCGCGGCGTACCGCCGGGGCATTTCTTATGTACCGGCGGGCGGGCCCGCCGGGGCGTTCAATCCAGGCGGTCGCCGTGGCGGGCCATGATGTGGCGCACCACGCTGTAGTCCTGCAGCGAGTCGCTGGACAGGTCCTTGCCGTAGCCCGAGCGCTTGAGGCCGCCGTGGGGCATCTCGCTGGCGAGCATGAAATGGGTGTTGATCCAGGTGCAGCCGTACTGCAGGCGGTTGGCGATCTGGAAGGCCTTGTCCAGGTTCTGCGTCCACACCGAGGAGGCCAGGCCGTACTCGGAGTCGTTGGCCCAGTCCACCGCCTGCTCCAACTGGTCGAAGCGGGTGACCGTGACCACCGGGCCGAACACCTCGCGCTGGACGATCTCGTCCTGCTGCTTGCAGCCGGCCAGCAGCGTGGGCTGGTAGTAGAAGCCGGGGCCGGAGTGCACGGCGGCGCCGGTCACGCGCTCGATGTGCGGCTGGCCCAGGGCGCGTTCGACGAAGCTGGCCACGCGGTCGCGCTGGCGGGCGCTGATCAGCGGGCCGATCTCGTTGTCCTGATCGCGCTTGCGGGCGAAGCGGATGCTCGCCACCGCCTCGCCCAGCTCGGCCACCAGGCGGTCGTGGATGCCGGCCTGGGCGTAGATGCGGCAGGCGGCGGTGCAGTCCTGCCCGGCGTTGTAGTAGCCGTGGGTGCGCACGCCCTGGACGACCGCCTCGATATCGGCGTCGTTGCAGACGATGACCGGCGCCTTGCCGCCCAGCTCCAGGTGGGTGCGCTTCAGGGTGCGCGCGGCGGCCTGGAGAATCTTCTGCCCGGTGACGATATCGCCGGTCAGCGAGACCATGCGCACCCGCGGGTGGCCGACCAGGTGGCTGCCGACGTTCTCGCCGCCGCCGCAGACGATGTTGAGCACGCCCGGCGGGAGGATGTCCGCCAGCGCCGGGGCCAGCGCCAGGATCGACAGCGGGGTGTGCTCGGAAGGCTTGAACACCAGGGTGTTGCCGGCGGCCAGGGCCGGGGCGATCTTCCACGCGGCCATCATCAGCGGGTAGTTCCAGGGCGCGATGGAGGCCACCACGCCCACCGGGTCGCGGCGCACCATGCTGGTGTGCCCGGGCACGTACTCGCCGGCCAGCTGGCCCTGCTGGCAGCGCACGGCGCCGGCGAAGAAGCGGAACACGTCGGCGGTGGCGGGGATGTCGTCCTGCCGCGCCAGGTGCAGCGGCTTGCCGCAGTTCAGGGCTTCCAGGCGGGCGAGGGCGTCGGCGCGCTTGTCGATGGCGTCGGCGATGGCCAGCAGCGCGGCGGAGCGTTGCGCCGGGGTGGTCCGCGACCAGGCCGGGAAGGCGCGCTGGGCGGCGTCGATGGCCTGTTCGATCTGCTCGGGGGAAGCATCGGCGACCGAGACCAGGGTTTCGCCGCTGGCGGGGTTGAGGATCGCCTCGGCAAGGCCCTGGCCGGGCGTCAACTGACCGTCGATCAGCAGCTCGGTGTACAGGGTCGGGGGGCTCGCCAGGGCGTTCATCTTCGCGGCTCTTTTCTTCTCGGTCTTGTTTTCGGGGGCCATGGGCTGCTCCGCTGGGTTGCCCGGCCCTTCTGTATGAAGCCAGAGACTAGATTCCGGGCCTGAGGTCGACAAATTCTAAATACTGAAAGTGGCATTCGATTAAATCGAATGCTGCTAGATGGAAGGCCGCTTGGCGTTGGGTTGCTCGCGGGCCACGGTGAGGAATGGGTCCACCAGCGCCGGCCGCGCCGTGCCGCGGCGCCAGGCCAGGCCGACGTCCAGCGGCTCGCCCAGGTCCACCAGCGGGCGTGCCTCGATGATGTCGCCCTCGAGCGACCAGGGGCGGTAGGTCATGTCCGGCTGGATCGACAGGCCGAGGCCGGCGGCTACCAGGCTACGCACGGCCTCCACCGAGGCGGTGCGCAGCGTCACCTGCGGCACCAGCCCGGCGCGCGACCAGATGCGCTGGGTGTGCAGGCCCATCTCGTCGGCGTTGAGCTGGATCAGCGGCTCCCCGGCGACGTCCGCCAGGCCGATGCTGTCGCGCTCCAGCAGCGGGTGCTGGGCCGGCAGCCAGAGGCGGTGCGGAGAGTGGGTGAGCACCTCGGTCTGCAGGGCGTGGCGGTCTTCCAGGTTGGAGAGGATCAGCACGCCGACGTCGATCTCGCCGCTCACCAGCAGGTGCTCTATATAAGGCCGCTCGTCCTCCACCACGCGCGTCTGCACGTTGGGGTAGGCGCGCTGGAAGCGGGTGATCAGGTCGGCCAGGTAGTAGCCGGCGACCAGGCTGGTCACGCCGATGGTCAGGCTGCCGGCGACCTTGTCGGTGCTCTGCTGCAGGCTGCGCTTGGCGTTTTCCACCGTGGCCAGGATCAGGTGCGCCTGGCGCAGGAACTGGTGGCCCTGGTGGGTGAGCGTCATGCCCTTGGCGTGGCGCTCGAACAGGCGCACGCCGATCTCCTCCTCCAGTTGCTGGATGGCCAGGGTCAGGGTGGACTGGGAAATGAACACCGCCTGGGCGGCGGCGGAGATCGAGCCGGTCTCGGCGACGGCGATGAAATGGCGGATCTGGCGCAGGGTCATCATGGGTGGCGGGCCATGGCTTTTGTGCTTTATCGAAAATCTATAGGAGCATTCTTTTAAATCGAATGAAAGCACCCGCCCAGCCGCTCGCTCTTCGTAGGATGGGTTGAGCCTGCGAAACCCATCGGGCCGCGGTAACGGGTATCACTTCGCTCAACCCGTCCTATGACGACGTTCTCCTGCACCTGTAGGAGCGGGCCCTGCCCGCGATTCGTACTCCCCAGCAATATCCCGAAGCACTCTGCGCCTGCGCACATACGGGGGCGGGCGCTAGAGTCGAGGTTTCCCTCAACCGACCCAGGAGATCGCCATGAACACCCGTGGCCTGCTCGACCAACTGCTCAAATCCGGCCAGGACCTCCTGCAGAACAAGGGGCTCGCCCAGACCGGCGGCCAAGCCCAGGCCGGGCAGGGCGCCGGCAAGGGCGGCCTGGACATCGGCAGCCTGCTCTCCGGCGCCGGTGGCGGCGCCCTGGCCGCCGGCGCGCTGGGCCTGCTGCTGGGCAGCAAGAAGGCGCGGAAGATGGGCGGCAAGGTCGTCACCTATGGCGGCCTGGCCGCCCTCGGGGTGATCGCCTACAAGGCCTACGGCAACTGGCAGCGCCAGCAGGCCAGCGCGCCGCGCGGCGAACCGCAGACCGTCGACCGCCTGCCGCCGGTGGAAGCCGAGGCCCACAGCCACGCCATCCTCCGCGCCCTGGTGGCGGCGGCCAAGGCCGACGGCCATATCGATGCCCGCGAGCGCCAACTGATCGACGGCGAGATCGCCAAGCTCACCGGCGACCTGGAGCTGCAGGGCTGGCTCGACCGCGAACTGGCCAAGCCGCTGGACCCGCAGGAAGTGGCGCGCGCCGCGCAGAGCGAGGAAATGGCCGCCGAGATGTACCTGGCCAGCCTGCTGATGGTCGACGAGGAGAACTACATGGAGCGCGCCTACCTCGACGAACTGGCCCGCCAACTGAGCCTCGACCCGGGCCTCAAGGCCGAGCTGGAAGCCCAGGCGCAGAAGGCCCTGCAGGCACTGCCGGCCTGATTCTCAGCGCGCCCCTGAATAGTCCCGGACGGCATTGGCGGAATCCGCCACCGGGACTATCGTTGCCTGACTGCAACCACGCCGAGGGCGCTGCCATGAACACCACGGATCTGCTGGAACAACTGCTGCGGGCCGGCCAGGGCGCGCAGGCGCAACAGGGCGGCGCAGGCGGCCTGGGAGGCCTTGGCGGGTTGCTCGGCGGCCTGCTTGGCGGAGCCTCCGGCGGCGGCGCAGCGGCCGGAGGCCTGGGCGGCCTCGGCGGCCTCGGCGGCGTGCTGGGCAGCATGCTCGGCGGCGGCGCCCCGGCCAGCCAGGGCCGCTCCAGCGGCGGCGGGGTCAACTACGCCATGCTCGCCTCCCTGGGCATGATGGCCTTCCAGGCCTACCAGAACTGGCAACGACAACAGGCGGCCGCCGCGCCGCAACAGGCGCCGACCACCGTCGACCAGCTTTCCGGCGACGAAGCCGAAGCCCACAGCCACGCAATCCTCATCGCCCTGATCGCCGCGGCCAAGGCCGACGGCCGCATCGACGACAAGGAAAAGCAGGCGATCTACGCGGAAATCTCCCGCCACGCCGGCGAGCCGGAACTGCAAGCCTGGCTCGACAACGAAGTGCAGAAACCCCTCGAAGCCGCCGACGTGGCCCAGGCCGCGCAAGGCGACCCGGGCAAGGCCGCGGAAATGTACCTGGCCAGCGTGATGCTGGTGGACGACCAGCAGGAAAGCGAGCGCAACTACCTGGACGAGTTGGCCTACCAGCTTCAGCTCGACCCGGAACTGCAGGCGCACCTGGAACAGCAGGCCAAGACCGGCGGTGAAGTAGCCTGAAACAACTTCGCGCGGCCCCGGGCCGCGCATTCGCACAGGCGCATGGTCGAAGGGATGCAATCAATCCGGACGAACGCATCCTGCGCGATGCGTTCGCCCTCAACCGGCAAGGAGGCGTCATGCCCTTCACCCGTTTCACCCTCTGCACCGCGCTGCTGCTCAGCGCCACCGCCACCCTGGCCAACGCCGCCAAACTCGAAGACGTGGCGCCCTATCCCAAGGCCGAAGACTGCTTCGTGCGCCAGGTCATCCACTTGCCGCAGCAAGCCCACGAAGAGAACTTCAAGGTCGAAGTCCTGGCCGGCAAGACCCTCACCGTCGACTGCAACCGCCAACGCCTGGGCGGCAGCCTGGAAGAAAAGACCCTGGAAGGCTGGGG
>Ga0164243_10014435_pt1 | contig 11003 bp, 9 predicted proteins | sample OricompcompostOP_FD_108781 | JGI IMG/M metagenome (GOLD analysis project Ga0164243, IMG submission 108781) | Organic Plus compost microbial communities from Emeryville, California, USA - Original compost - Organic plus compost (OP) | ecosystem: Engineered > Solid waste > Mixed feedstock >...
ATGCGCTTCCGGCCGAGCTTCTTCCCCTTCACGGAACCGAGCCTCGAGGTGGATATCCAGTGCGACCGTTCCAAGCCGGGCGAAGTTCGTTTCGGCGAGGGCAAAGACTGGATGGAGATCCTGGGCTGCGGGATGGTGCACCCCAACGTGCTGCGCTATGGCGGGCTCGATCCCGATGAGTACCAGGGTTTCGCCTGGGGCATGGGCATCGATCGCATCGCCATGCTGAAATACGGCATGCCGGACCTGCGTGCCTTCTTCGACGCGGATGTCCGCTGGCTCCAGCATTACGGCTTCCGCCCGCTCGACCTGCCGACGCTGTTCGGCGGACTGAGCAACTGATTATTCCAGGCAGGCTGAACAAATGAAATTCACACTCTCCTGGCTCAAGGATCATCTCGAGACCGAGGCCACGCTCGAAGAGATCGTCGAGACGCTCACCATGATCGGGCTCGAGGTCGAGTCCGTCGATGACAAGGCGGCGCTGAAGCCTTTCGTCATCGCCAAGGTTTTGACAGCGCAAAGGCATCCGGACGCAGATAAGCTCCAGGTGCTCACCGTGGACACCGGCGACGGCAAACCGGTCCAGGTCGTTTGCGGGGCGCCCAATGCGCGCGCCGGGCTGATCGGCGCCTTCGCCGCCCCTGGTACTTACGTTCCGGGCATCGATCTCACGCTTTCGGTGGGAAAGATCCGGGGCGTGGAAAGCCACGGCATGATGTGTTCGGAGCGCGAGCTTCAACTTTCCGACGAGCATACGGGCATCATCGACTTGCCGGCGGATGCGCCGGTCGGTGAATCCTTCGCCAAATGGGCCAAGCTCGATGACCCGGTGATCGAGATCGGGCTCACGCCCAATCGTCCCGACTGCACGAGCGTTTATGGCATCGCGCGCGACCTTGCCGCCGCCGGGATCGGCAAGCTGAAAAGCGGTGCAGTGGAGCCGATCGCCGGTCGCGGAGCCTGCCCCGTGGAGGTGAAGATCGTGGCGCCGGAACTCTGCCCCGGTTTCGCGCTGAGGCTCGTTCGCGGCGTGAAGAACGGGCCGTCGCCAAAATGGCTGCAGCAGCGTCTCATCGCCATCGGCCTTCGTCCCATCAATGCTCTGGTGGACATCACCAACTACATCACCTTCGATCGTGGCCGGCCGCTGCATGTGTTCGATGCCGCGAAGGTGAAGGGCAATCTCGCTGTTCGCCGCGCCGAAGCGGGCGAGAAGGTGCTGGCGCTCGACGGTCGCGAGTATGAGCTCAATCCTGAAGTCTGTGTCATCGCCGATGACAATGGCGTGGAATCCATCGCCGGCGTCATGGGTGGCGAGCATTCGGGCTGTGACGAGAACACCACCGACGTGCTCATCGAGTCGGCTCTCTGGGACCCGCTCAACATCGCCCGTACCGGCCGTACCCTGGGCATCATCACTGATGCGCGCTATCGCTTCGAACGCGGCGTTGATCCCGAATTCATGGTGCCGGGGCTGGAGCTCGCCACGCGCATGGTGCTCGACCTCTGCGGGGGTGAGGCATCCGAAGCGCGCGTCGTCGGTTACACAGGATACACACCCAAGGTGGTCTCATTTCCGACAACGGAGGTCAAACGTCTCACTGGCCTTGATGTGCCGGCGGCCGAGAGCCTTTCCATCCTCTCCCGCCTTGGCTTCCAGCCGGAAGGTTCGGGAGAGGTGGTGAACGTCTCCGTCCCTTCCTGGCGGCCGGATATCGACGGCAAGGCGGACCTTGTGGAAGAGATCATGCGCATCCACGGCGTGAACAGGATAGCGCCGCAGCCAATGGTTTCGAAGGACGCGGTCGGTGGCCGCATCCTCACCACGGCGCAGGTCCGCACCAGGCTTGCCAAGCGTGCGCTCGCTGTCCGCGGCATGATGGAGGCCGTGACCTGGTCCTTCATCCCGGACGAGCATGCGCGCCTCTTTGCCGAGAACCGCAAGCTCGTCAGGCTCGCCAACCCGATCGCGGCTGACATGTCCACGATGCGCCCTTCATTGTTGCCGGGCTTGATGGCCGCCGCGCAGCGCAATGCCGACCGGGGCTTCGCCGACGTGGCGCTGTTCGAGGTGTCCAGCGCCTATGAAGGCGACCGTCCTGAGGATCAGCGCCGCGTGGCCGCCGGCATTCGCCGCGGTACGGCGCGGCTGGAAGCGCAGGGCCGTCACTGGCAAGGCAACGCGGCGCCGGTCGACGTCTTCGAGGCAAAGGCCGATGCGCTCGCGGTGCTTGAAGCTTGCGGGGCGCCGGTCGAGAAGTTGCAGATCGAAGCTGGTGGACCAGGCTGGTATCATCCCGGCCGCTCCGGCACGATCAAGCTCGGGCCGAAGAACATCCTGGGCACGTTCGGCGAATTCCATCCGAAGACGTTGGAGGAGATGGATGTCTCCGGCCCTCTCTGCGGCTTTGAGGTGTTTCTGGATGCGATCCCCGAGCCCAAGGCTCGCGCCACGCGTACCAAGCCGCGTCTCGATCTTTCGCCATTCCAGGCGGTGAAGCGCGACTTCGCCTTCGTGGTCGACAAGAAGGTGGAGGCGGCGACACTCACGCGCGCCGCGGCGGCGGCCGACAAGAAATTGATCGCCGATGTGAATGTCTTCGACGTGTTCGAAGGCGCGGCACTTGGCCCGGACAAGAAGTCGATCGCCATCGAGGTCACGATCCAGCCTGTCGAACGCACGCTGACGGACGATGATTTCGAAGCGCTTGCCGGGCGCATCGTAGAGAATGTCGGCAAGCAGACCGGCGGTGTGCTAAGAAGTTAGATTACTGGAGGAAAAGCCATGTTCCGCTGGGGTATCCTGTCTACGGCCAAGATTGGCCGCGAGCATGTCATTCCGCAGCTTCTGGATGCGGAGAACGGCGTCGTGACGGCAATCGCCAGTCGCGATGAGGCGCGGGGAAGGGCGGTTGCCGAGCGTTTCGGCATCCCGCACGTTTTCTCTTCCTACGAGGCGCTGCTTGCTTCGCCGGAGGTGGACGGCGTCTACATTCCGCTCCCCACCTCGCAGCATGTGGAATGGGCGGTGAAGGCGGCCAATGCCGGCAAGCATGTTCTGGTAGAAAAGCCGCTCGCCCTCAAGGCTGAGGACATCAAGCAGGTGATCGAGGCGCGCGACCGCAATGGCGTGCTCGTCTGCGAAGCCTTCATGGTCACCTATCATCCGCAGTGGCGTAAGGTGCGCGAGTTGATCGCGGAGGGTGCCATCGGGCGGTTGCGCCATGTGCAGGGCGCTTTCACCTACCACAATGTCGACCCTTCCAATATGCGCAACAAGCTGGAACTCGGCGGCGGAGGCCTGCCCGACATTGGCGTCTATCCAACCGTCACCACCCGGTTCGTGACCGGCAAGGAACCGCTCCGCGTTCAGGCTGTGGTCGAGCGCGACCCGACTTTCGGCACGGACATCTATGCCAGCGTGAAGGCAGCGTTCGAGGATTTCGAGATGAGCTTTTACGTGGCGACCCAGATGGCCGCCCGGCAGCTTATGGTCTTCCACGGCGACAAGGGGTTCATTGAGGTCGAAACTCCCTTCAACTCGCGTATCTATGGCGATGACCGCGTGACGCTCCACAACGCGAACCATGCTCAATCCACCGTCTTCCGCTTTGGCGACACCCGTCAGTATCGGCTTCAGGCCGAAGCCTTCGCACGCGCCGCCGCAGGAGAGGATGCGCAGGTCTTCGCTCTGGAGGATTCGCTTAAGAACCAGAAGATGATCGACGCGATCTACCGGGCTGCGGCCCATGATCGCTGGGAGCCTGTGTGACCCGATTTCCCGCCGCGCAAACAGGTTTCAACGCGTGAGAACGGGCAGAAGCTGCCTTGCACGAAAAAAAGGTGGTTCTTATATACCCCGTCATGTTGCGAGCCGCGTTTTGCCGACGGGCGCGCCGCGACAAATCCAACAAACAGGGGCTGTTGCCTGGAACGCCGGAATGGGTCCTGACAGTCTGCTAAGCGGAGAAGAATAAATGGCAAAAGTTATCGGTATCGACCTCGGAACCACGAATTCCTGCGTCGCCGTGATGGACGGCAAGGATGCGAAGGTTATTGAGAATTCGGAGGGTGCGCGCACGACGCCTTCGATCGTCGCCTTCACCGATTCGGACGAGCGTCTGGTCGGCCAGCCGGCCAAGCGCCAGGCCGTTACCAATCCCGAAAACACGTTTTTTGCTATCAAGCGCCTTATCGGCCGCCGGTTCGACGACCCGATGGTCGAGAAGGACAAGAATCTTGTTCCTTACAAGATCGTGAAGGCCGGCAATGGCGACGCCTGGGTCGAAAGCCAGGGCAAGCAGTATTCCCCCTCCCAGATTTCGGCGATGATCCTTCAGAAGATGAAGGAGACGGCGGAAGCTTATCTCGGAGAGAAGGTCGAGAAGGCGGTGATCACCGTTCCCGCCTATTTCAACGACGCCCAGCGCCAGGCCACCAAGGATGCCGGCAAGATCGCCGGGCTCGAGGTCCTGCGCATCATCAACGAGCCGACCGCGGCGGCGCTCGCCTATGGCCTTGACAAGAAGGACGGCAAGACCATCGCTGTTTATGACCTTGGCGGCGGCACCTTCGATATTTCGATCCTCGAGATCGGCGATGGCGTGTTCGAGGTGAAGTCCACCAATGGTGACACGTTCCTTGGCGGTGAAGACTTCGACATGCGGCTCGTCAACTATCTCGCTGACGAGTTCAAGAAGGAGCAGGGCATCGACCTCAAGAACGACAAGCTCGCCCTCCAGCGCCTCAAGGAGGCTGCGGAGAAGGCCAAGATCGAGCTGTCGTCCGCCTCGCAGACCGAGATCAACCTGCCCTTCATCACCGCTGACCAGACCGGCCCGAAGCATCTGGCGATGAAGCTGACGCGCGCCAAGTTTGAAAGCCTCGTGGACGACCTGATCACGCGCACGATCGAGCCGTGCAAGGCCGCGCTCAAGGATGCAGGCCTCTCCGCCGGCGAGATCGACGAGGTGGTGCTCGTGGGCGGTATGACTCGCATGCCCAAGGTGCAGGAGACGGTGAAGAACTTCTTCGGCAAGGATCCGCACAAGGGCGTGAATCCGGACGAAGTGGTCGCCATGGGCGCTGCCATTCAGGCCGGCGTGCTGCAGGGCGATGTGAAGGACGTGCTGCTGCTCGACGTGACCCCGCTGTCGCTGGGCATCGAGACGCTGGGCGGCGTATTCACGCGTCTGATCGACCGCAACACGACCATCCCGACCAAGAAGAGCCAGGTCTTCTCAACCGCCGAGGACAACCAGAACGCGGTGACGATCCGCGTCTTCCAGGGCGAACGCGAGATGGCGGCAGACAACAAGCTGCTCGGCCAGTTCGACCTGGTGGGCATTCCGCCCGCACCGCGCGGCGTGCCGCAGATCGAGGTGACGTTCGACATAGACGCCAACGGCATCGTCAATGTCTCGGCCAAGGACAAGGGCACCGGCAAGGAGCAGCAGATCCGCATCCAGGCATCCGGTGGTCTTTCCGACGCCGAGATCGAGAAGATGGTGAAGGACGCCGAGGCCAACGCCGAGGCGGACAAGAAGCGGCGTGAGACGGTCGAGGTGAAGAACCAGGCCGAGGCGCTGATCCACTCCACCGAAAAGTCGCTGAAGGAATACGGCGACAAGGTTTCGGAGGAGGACCACAAGGCTATCGAGAACGCCATTGCCGAACTCAGGACGGCGACGGAAGGCGACAATGTCGACACCATTCGCGCCAAGACCACGGCGCTGGCGGAAGCTTCCATGAAGCTTGGCCAGGCGGTCTACGAGGCAAGCCAGGCGGAGAACGCCGCTGGCTCCAACGCGGGTGATGGCGCGAAGCCGAAGGATGATGTGGTCGACGCCGACTTCGAGGAAATCGACGAGAACGACAAGAAGTCGGCCTGACGCATTTAACGGAACTGAGAAACCAAGCCCGGGCAGGAAGCCCGGGCTTTTTTGTTTTCTTCAAGCTTTCGGCGCTATAGACAAGCTGCGTTTGGCAAGGAGCGGGAAGCCATTCATGGTTGGACCGAAATATTCTGCCGGGCCGGTTTGCCGGATGCCGAGTCCCGCGCTTCGCCCTTTTCAACATGAATCGTCTCATCGGACGAGAAACGGCATGATTGCGATCCAGCTATGAAAGGCTCTCTCGTCCGGTATCGCCTGTTTGAAATATGGCGATTCATCGCTGCCCTCCTCATCATGTTCTACCACTTCGCGCATTTCGCGCCGGAGCAGAGCCAGTGGGTGAAGACCTCGTTGGAGTCTCTCCGCCTTCTGCTCGACCTGTTCTTCATCATCTCGGGCTATCTGATCTTCACCCGCTATGCCGACCAGGTTCAGGGTGTCTCCAGTTATCTGCGCTATCTGGGCAGGCGGCTTGTGCGGCTATATCCCCTGCATGTGATCACGCTCGGCTATTTTGTCGCGGTAGGCGTTGCCGTCTCGCTCGGGCTCACGCGCACCGGAGGCGGGCGTGATCTCTATCAATGGGACATGCTCATCCCCAATCTTCTCCTGATCCAGGCCTGGGGCGTGAGCGATGCGTTGACCTTCAACTTCGTCTCATGGTCGGTATCGGCCGAATGGTTCGCCTATCTTGCGCTTCCCATCCTCATCCTCGTCCACCGCAGCGCCGGCCTCGTGGGCCTTTTCGCGCTTTCGGTGTTCTCCTATGCCGCGCTCCAGGTGATGATCAGGTTCGGCCTCATGCCCTTCCCAAGCTGGGTTCAGGCAGATACCTGGGGAGCCTACCGTGTCTTTGCCGATTTCGCGCTGGGAGCCTTCCTATCCGTCCTCGTTACCCGATGTCCCCTGCGCTTCGGCAGCCGCTTGCCGGCCTGGGCGGCCTTGATCGGCGCCTGTGCGCTGATGACGTTGGACGTCAATCTCTACCTTTCGCTTGTTGTGCTCGCCCTGGCGGTGTTCCTGGCCGGGCTCGTCGAAACGAACGAACCGGAACGTTTTTCCTATCCGGTTTTCCTGCAGCCGGCCGCCGTCGTCTCCTTCGGCATCTATCTCTGGCATCCCGTGATTGAAAACCTGATGCTGTCCTTCGTCTGGAACAAGTTCATCGCATCACCATCCAGCACCGTGTTCTTCGGCTATGTGGCTATCGCGATGCTGCTGACGGTCGTGGTGGCCATCATTTCCTTCCGATGCTTTGAGACGCCAATGGCCCATCTGCTGTCCCGGCTGATGGGGTTGAAGAAAACCGCCGTCTCCGTGGCTCCGGCTGCGGTTTGAAGCGAACCACTGGCAAAATCGCGCAAACTATGGCATTCGCTCCATGCAATAACTAAATAGCGGGCACCGATTGGGGCCTTGCCGTGCCCCCCAGAAAGAATGCGGGATCTCTTGTATGAAGGCCGATTTTTACGAGACGCTTTGCGTGTCGAGAAACGCCGATGAAAAGGAACTGAAGAGCGCATTCCGCAAGCTTGCCATGAAGTATCACCCGGATCGCAATCCGGGTGACAAGGAAGCCGAGCAGAAATTCAAGGAAATCAACGAGGCATACGAGACGCTGCGCGACCCTCAGAAGCGCGCAGCCTATGATCGCTTCGGCCACGCGGCTTTCGAGAATGGCGGCATGGGCGCGCGGGGCGGCTTCAATGGCGGCGGCTTCGCCGATATTTTCGAAGACATCTTCGGCGACATCATGGGAGGCGGCCGCCAACGCCGCTCGGGTGGCCGCGAGCGCGGCGCGGATCTGCGCTACAACATGGAGATTACGCTGGAAGAAGCCTTTACCGGCAAGACGGCGCAGATCCATGTTCCCACATCCGTGACCTGCGACGAATGCGCGGGCTCCGGCGCCAAGCCCGGCTCCTCCCCCGTCCAATGTCCGATGTGCCACGGTGCGGGCCGCATCCGCGCTGCACAGGGCTTCTTCTCCATCGAGCGTACGTGCCCCCAATGCCAGGGACGAGGACAGATCATCGACGATCCCTGCCGCAAATGTTCCGGCCAGGGGAGGGTGACGGAGGAGCGGACGCTCTCGGTCAATATCCCCGCGGGTATAGAGGACGGCACGCGAATCCGGCTAGCGGGCGAGGGAGAGGCAGGCCTTCGTGGTGGGCCGCCGGGCGATCTTTACATTTTCCTTTCAATCAAGCCGCATGAATTTTTCCAGCGCGACGGGGCCGATCTCTATTGCAAGGTGCCCATCTCCATGACGACTGCAGCGCTCGGCGGCTCCTTCGAGGTCACGACACTTGACGGAACGCAGACGCGCGTCAAGATACCCGAGGGCACACAGAATGGTCGCCAGTTCCGGTTGCGCGGTAAGGGCATGCCTGTCCTCCGGCAGCCGCAGGTCGGCGATCTTTACATTCAGGTCGCTGTGGAGACGCCGCAAAATCTCACAAGAAGGCAACGGGAACTGCTTGAGGAATTCGAGAAGATATCCTCCAATGAAAACAACCCTCAATCGACAGGATTCTTCGCGCGAATGAAAGATTTCTTCGAATCCTTCGGCGAATAGGGGCTGGCCTGGTTCCGGCCATTAGGGCGGCTGAATGTCTGATTTTGGCCCGAGGAGGATCAAGGATGGGAAAACCCTTCGATGTTCGCAAGGCGATTGCCTCGCGCTTCGATGAGGAGCTGCGCTTTTTACGCGGCTGGATCGACAAGCCCAAGGCGGTGGGCTCCATTGTTCCCACAAGCAGCATAACCGCACGGCGCATGGCATCCATCGTGCGCCGCGATCGCGACGATCTCGTTCTGGAGTTGGGTCCCGGAACCGGTGTGATCACCCGGGCCATTCTCGAACGAGGCATAAAGCCGGAGAACCTTGTTTCGATCGAATATTCGCACGATTTCGTTGAAAGGCTGTGCGAGGATTTTCCGCACGTGAACATCGTCCATGGCGATGCGTTCGATCTTGAAACCTCTCTTGCTCCCTGGAAGGGCCGGACTTTCGACAGCGTGATATCCGCCATCCCGCTTCTCAACTTCCCTGTCGAAAAGCGGATTGAACTTATTGAAAGCCTCCTCGATCTCATGCCGGCAGGCAGGCCGATCGTTCAGATCACCTATGGTGCGCTGTCGCCGGTGCCTGCGGGCAGGGGCACCTATGCGGTCGAGCGTTTCGATTTCGTCATGCGCAATATCCCTCCTGCGCATCTATGGATTTATCGTCGCCACGCCCGCGCTTGACGCGGTTGCCATATGCGTGATGATGGCGCCCGCATGGGGCCATTCAAGGGAAATCTGATGATGCCGCGAATACTGGTTTTCGCCGGTTCCACTCGCACGGGCGCCTATAGCGGCAAGACCGCCGACGCTGCCATGAAGGAACTGGGGCTACAGGGCGCCGAGGTAACCCGCATCTCGCTTGCGGACTACCCGCTCCCTATCATGAACCAGGATCTCGAGCGGGAAAAAGGCATCCCGGTGAACGCAATCAAGCTTGCGCATATGATCGGCGCGCATGATGCGCTGCTCATCGCCACGCCTGAATATAACGGCTCCATCCCGCCTCTCCTCAAGAACACGATCGATTGGGTCAGTCGGGTCAAGGCGGATGCCCATGGTCGGCCCTTTCGCGCCTTCAATGGCAAGCTCATTGCACTCTGCTCTTCTTCGGACGGGATGTACGCCGGAATCCGTGCGATCAACCATTTGCGCGCCATTCTGGTGCAGTGCCAAGCGGAGGTGATTGCCTCACAATGCTCGGTGCCGCGCGCGGCTGAAGCATTTGACGAGAACGGCGACTTCCGCGAGGAGCGGCTGAAAAAGGCCATGACCAAGGTCTGCAGTTCGCTTCTGGAGCATGCCCGGCTGTTTTCGACACGCGTCGAGCCGTGATCGCCTATACTTACCCACACGTGGTGGAGATCGAACCGCAAAGGCCTGTGCCTCGGTGGCGCCTCTAACCCCTCGGCCGCGCTTTCGGGATTGAAAGCCGCAGGCTGTTATGCGACTGGACGCCGGTCGAATCTTTTCGAGGAGTGGACGATGCCGGCTGACGAACTGCGCGAACGCCTTATCGTCGGCCTGGATGTTCCGACTGTCGCGGACGCTGAGAAGGTGGTGAGCACACTCGGCGATACCGTCAACTTCTATAAGATCGGTTATCAGCTCGCCTTCGCCGGCGGGCTCGAGTTTGCCCGTGAGCTTGTCCAGTCCGGTCGGAAAGTCTTCCTCGACATGAAGCTGCTGGACATCGACAACACTGTGTCGAAGGGCGTCGAGAACATCGCCCGCATGGGCGTTACGATGCTGACGCTTCATGCCTATCCGAAGGCGATGCGCGCTGCCGTCGCTGCCGCCGAAGGCTCAGGCCTTTGCCTGCTCGGCGTTACCGTGCTCACCTCGATGGACGAGCAGGATCTGATCGAGGCGGGATACGAGCTTGATCCGCAGACGCTGGTGCTTCGCCGCTCCGAGCAGGCACGCGATGCCGGCATGGGCGGCGTGGTCTGCTCTGCTGCTGAAGCGGCCGTGGTGCGTGGCGTTGTTGGTCCCGATCTGGCGGTGGTCACGCCCGGCATCAGGCCCGCAGGCGCCGCTCACGGCGACCAGAAGCGGGTGGTGACGCCGGCCGACGCCATCCGCGCCGGCGCCAGCCACCTTGTGGTCGCCCGCCCTATCGTTTCTGCGAGCGAGCCGAGATCCGCCGCCGAGGCGATCCTGCAGGAAATGCGAGACGCGGCAAAGAACGTTTGAGCGAGTTGGTTGGAATTCTTGATCCGGCCCTGCGTAGAGGAGGAAACATGCCCAAGGGATATTGGATCGCCCATGTCGATGTCCGCGACCCGGAGCGATACAAGGATTATGTAGCAACAGCGAAACCCGCCTTCGAGAAATACGGTGCGCGATTCCTGGCGCGCGGCGGCGCCTATGAGGCCGTGGAAGGCAAGGGGCGCGGACGCAATGTCGTGATCGAATTCCCCTCCCTCCAACACGCGAGGGATTGCTACAACTCCCCGGAATATCAGGCTGCCAAGGCCATTCGCCAGCAGGTGGCCGATGCCGAGCTGATCCTCGTCGAGGGCTATGAAGGCTGAA
>Ga0164243_10014436_pt1 | contig 11002 bp, 7 predicted proteins | sample OricompcompostOP_FD_108781 | JGI IMG/M metagenome (GOLD analysis project Ga0164243, IMG submission 108781) | Organic Plus compost microbial communities from Emeryville, California, USA - Original compost - Organic plus compost (OP) | ecosystem: Engineered > Solid waste > Mixed feedstock >...
CCGAGCCCGCGGATGGCACCACCACGCCCGCCATCGTAGTCGCGGGCTCCTCCGGTGCCCACCGTCGGTGGTCGTCGCTCATGGCTCAGATCTGACCGACGGGCTCGCGCTTCTCCGCCTGGAACTGGTCCTCCACGCGACCGCGGGCCCAGTAGGCCGAGATCGAGAGCCTGCCGCGGTCGATGCAGCGCTCGTCGGTCAGGTGGCGACGCAGCAGCTTGACCGCGCCGCGCTCCCCGTGGACGAACGCCTGGACGTCGCCGCCGCGCCAGGGCAGGGCCCGCACCGCCTCGACGAGCGCCTCCTCGTCCGCGCCGTGCACCCAGGTGACCTCGAGACCGTCGGGCCGGGCGAGGTCCACGACGTCGGACGGGCTCTCGACCTGCACCACCGCGTGCCCGACGGCGTCGGCCGGCAACGCCTCGAGGGCGGCCGCGATCGCCGGCAGCGCGGCGAGGTCGCCGACGAGCAGGTGCCAGTCCGCGGTGGGGTCGGGGGCGTACGCCCCGCCCGGGCCGCTGAGGACCAGCCGGTCGCCGGGCCGCGCACGGTCGGCCCACGGGCCCGCGAGACCGTCGTCGCCGTGCAGCACGAAGTCGATGGCGAGCTGCTGCGCGGCCTCGTCGACCCAGCGCACCGTGTAGGTGCGTGGCCGCGGCAGCGCCTCGGGACGGTCGCGGCGCAGCGCCTCGAGGTCGTACGGCGGCTCGAGCCCGGCGGCGGGGTCGGCGAACAACAGCTTCACGTAGCGGTCGGTGAACGCGTTGTTCTGGAAGGACGCGAAGCCCGGGCCGCCCGCGACGACGCGCACGAGGTGCGGGCCGAGACGCTCGGTGCGGAGCACCTCGAGCACCGTCTGCGGACGGCGTCCCCGCCCGCGCGCTGGCTGCGTCATGTCCCCTCCGATCGGGTCAGCAGCCTAGCCGCCGTCGCGCGGCCGACCGAGCCGCGGCCAGAGTCCGGACGCTGGTCAGCCGACGGCGAGGCTCGCCACGAGGTCGTCGCAGCCGCGCTCGATCACCTCGCGGTCACCGTCCGGCGTCCACTGGCAGTACAGGTGCAGCAGCTGGTCGGAGCTGAACAGCCACCAGCCGGCATAGGAGTAGCGGTCGAGACCGATGTCCTGCCGGATGGCGGGGTGCCCGGCCAGCTCGGTCGTGCGCGCCTCCGACAGCGGTTCGGCGCCGATCTGCTCGCGGTAGCGCGCGAGCTTCTCCTCGACGGCGGCGATCGGCACCCGCCCGCACCCGTCGGCGAGGTCGCCCCAGTCGATGTCGACGTAGACGACGACCTGCACGACGTTGAGCGAGGGCAGCACCGGGTCGGTGGGCACCGCGTACCAGGTCGAGTGGATCCGCTCGACCGGGTTGTCCTCGACGTAGGACGTCGAGACCTCGAAGCCGGGCGGCGTCGCCCACGTCGCCGTCGTCAGGTCGAGGTCCGCGAGCTGCAGCTCCTCGTCCTTGCCGTCGTCGGCGCCGCACTCGAGCAGCCACGAGGGGATCTCGGTGGGTGTCGAGCCCGTGCCGGGGGCCGACGTCGACGCCGTCGGGTCGGATCCCGGTCCGGCGCCCGGGTCGGCGCCGGGCACGCAGCCGACCAGCGCGGCCGCGAGCAGCAGCGCGCCGCACGCGACGCGAGCGGCCTCACGCACCAGGCACCTGCACCGACGCCACGAGCTCGTCGCACCCGCTCGTGATCGTCGCCCGGTAGGAGTCGGAGGTCCACTGGCAGTACACGTGCAGCAGCTGGTCGGAGCTGAACAGCCAGTAGCCGACGTAGTCGTAGGAGGCGAGCCCCACCTCCTGGGTGACCGCAGGCAGGCCCGACACCTCGGTCATCGTCGCCTCGCCCATCGGGGTGGCGCCGATCTGGTCGCGGTAGCGCGCGAGCTTCTCCTCGACCGCCGCGAGCGGCACCCGGCCGCACCCGTCGGCCAGGTCGCCCCAGTCGACGTCGGTGTAGAGCACGACGTTGACGACGTTGAGGCTCGGCAGCGGCGGGTCGGCCGGCTCCGCCACCCAGATGCTGTGCAGCGTCTCGACCGGGTTGTCCTCGACGTAACCGCTCGCGCGCTGGAAGCCGGCGGGCATCGCCCAGGTCGCCTGCGTGAGGTCGAGGGTGCTCAGCTGCAGCTCGTCGCGCTCGTCGTCCGAGGAGCCGCACTCCAGCAGCCACGACGGGATCTCGCTCGGCATGGTCGCGGGCTCGCCGGGCGACGACGTCGCGACGTCGTCGGGCTCCTCGTCCCCGGTGCCCGGCAGCATCCCGCAGCCCGCGAGCAGCACAGCGAGCACCGCGCACGCGAGCAGCCGGGCGCTACGCACCCGGCGCCTCGAACGAGGCCAGCAGCTCCTCGCAGCCGGCGAGCACGCGCTCCTGCTCCGCCTCCGAGGTCCACTGGCAGTACAGGTGGACCATCTGGTCGCGCCCGAACACCCAGTAGCCGCGGTAGGAGTAGTCGGGCAGCTCCAGGTCCTGGCGCAGCGCCGGCAGGCCAGCGAGCTCGACCTGCTCCACCTCGGTGAGCGGCTGCGCACCGTTGACCTCGTGGTAGCCGGCGAGCCGCTCGTCGACCGCGCTGATCGGCACCCGGCCGCACTCGTCCGCGTCGCCGCTCCAGTCCATCCGCCCGTACACCACGACCGTGAGGACGTTCAGCGGCACCGGGTCCTCCTCGGGCTCGGCGGCCCAGAACGACTCGATGTGCTCGACCGGCAGGTCCTCGCTGTAGGCGAAGGTCTCGACGAACCCCGACGGCATCTCCCAGGTGACCTGGGTCAGGTCGACCTCGGAGAGCTGCAGCGTCGGGTCGGCGCCGGCGGGGTCGCCGCACTCCAGCAGCGCCGCGTCGATCGGCGTCGGCCGCTCCGCGGCGCTGCCGGAGCCGTCGGCCCCCTCACCGCCGCCGGTCGCGTCGCCGTCGCTGCTGCACCCGGCCAGCGCCAGGACCAGCCCGGCAGCGGCCAGCGCCGTCGCCCGTCGTCTCCCCATGCGCAGAGTTCTAACACAGCCCGGCGGGCGCCCCGCGGCGCGCCGATGGGCAGGAGGACCCGTCAGGAGTGGACGATCTGGTCCCCGATGGCGTGCAGCCGGATCGAGTTCGTGCTGCCCGCGACGCCCGGCGGCAGGCCCGCCACGACGACGACCGGGTCGCCGACGTCGGCCAGCCCGCTGGTCTGCAGCACCTGGTCCATCTGGGCGATCATGTCGTCGGTGTGCTTGACCTGCTCGACGATGAACGCCTGCACGCCCCACGTGAGCGCGAGCTGGTTGCGCACCGCCTCCAGGGGCGTAAACGCCAGCAGCGGGATCGCCGAGCGCAGCCGCGCCATGCGGCGGGCGCTGTCGCCCGACTGCGTGAAGCACGCGACGTAACGGACCTCGAGCGACTCCGCGATCTGCTTGGCCGCGCGGGTCATGACACCGCCACGGGTGTGCGGCGGCGCCGTCACGCGCGTCACCCGCTCCAGGCCGTGCTCCTCGGTGTTCTCGATGATCCGCGCCATCGTGCGGACGCACTCGACCGGGTAGTCGCCCACGCTGGTCTCGCCCGAGAGCATGACCGCGTCGGCGCCGTCGAGGACGGCGTTGGCGCAGTCGGACGCCTCGGCGCGCGTCGGGCGCGGCGCCGAGATCATCGACTCGAGCACCTGGGTGGCGACGATGACCGGCTTGGCGTTGCGCTGCGCGAGCTCGATCGCGGTCTTCTGGACCAGCGGCACCTCCTCGAGCGGCAGCTCGACGCCGAGGTCGCCGCGGGCGACCATGATGCCGTCGAAGGCGTCGATGATCTCCGAGAGGTTCTCGACGGCCTGCGGCTTCTCGATCTTGGCGATGACCGGGACGGTCACGCCCTCCTCGTCCATGATCGCCGCGACGTCGTCGTAGTCGCGCGCCGATCGCACGAACGACAGCGCGATGAAGTCGACCCCGAGCCGCAGCGCCCAGCGCAGGTCCTCGGCGTCCTTCTCGCTCAGCGCCGGCACGTTCACCGCGACACCGGGCAGGTTGAGGCCCTTGTTGTTCGACACCGGGCCGGGGACCTCGACGCGCGTGACCACGCGCGGGCCCTCGACCGAGACCACCCGCACCGCGACGCGACCGTCGTCGATGAGGATGACGTCGCCGGGGTTGACGTCGTCCGGCAGCCCCTTGAACGTCGTCGACACCAGCTCCTTGGTGCCCGGGACGTCCTCGGTGGTGATCGTGAAGGTGTCGCCCTCGGCGAGCTCGTGACGGCCCTCGACGAATCGACCGAGGCGGATCTTCGGGCCCTGGAGGTCGACGAGCACGGCGACCGCACGGCCGGAGGCGGCCGCCGCCGCCCGCACGCGCTCGATGACGACAGCGTGCTGGTCCGCGTCACCGTGGCTGCGGTTGATCCGCGCCACATCCATGCCGGCGTCCACGAGAGCCTGGATCATCTCCGTGCTCTCGGTCGCCGGGCCCAGCGTGCAGACGATCTTGGCTCTACGCATGCATCAACCCTAAGAGAAAGTAGGTAACGAGGAAGTCGGTGGAACTGGTGCCTCAGACGGCCATCTGGACCGTCGTCGGCTCGATCGGGGCCGGCAGCTCGGTGTAGCCCCGCAGGTAGGTGTCGACCGCGGCGGCCGCGGCCCTCCCCTCGGCGATGGCCCACACGATGAGGCTCTGGCCGCGACCGGCGTCGCCGGCGACGAACACGCCGGGCACGCTGGTGGCGAAGTGCTTGTCGCGCACGATGCGACCGCGCGGGTCGACCTCGAGGCCGAGCTGCGACACCACGCCGTCGGTCTCCACACCCGTGAAGCCCATCGCGAGCAGCACCAGCTGCGCCGGTATCGTCCGCTCGGTGCCCTCGACGGGGGTGGGCCGGCCGTCGACGAGCTGGACCTCGTGCACGCGCAGCGCCTGCACGTTGCCGTCCTCGTCGCCCACGAACTCGGCCGTCGAGGTCGCGTACACGCGCTCGCCGCCCTCCTCGTGGGCGCTGGCGACCCGGTAGATCATCGGGTAGGTCGGCCACGGCTGGTGCGGCGGCCGCTCCTCGGAGGGCCGCGGCATGATCTCGAGCTGGGTGACGCTGCGCGCCCCCTGCCGCAGCGCGGTCCCGAGGCAGTCGGCGCCGGTGTCGCCGCCGCCGATGATGATCACGTCCTTGCCCTCGGCGGTGATCTGGTTCTCGACGTGCTGGCCGAGCGCCGCCCGGTTGCCCTGCGGCAGGTACTCCATCGCCTGGTGGATGCCGCCGAGCTCGCGGCCCGGCACCGGCAGGTCGCGGCGCACCGTGGCGCCCGTCGCGAGGACGACCGCGTCGTAGCGCTCCAGCAGGTCCTGACCGGTGGTGCCCTCGTCGAAGCCGACGCGGACGCCCGGGCGGAACCGGGTGCCCTCCTCGGCCATCTGCTCCAGGCGCCGGTCGAGGACGGCCTTCTCCATCTTGAACTCGGGGATGCCGTAGCGCAGCAGCCCGCCGATGGCGTCGTCGCGCTCGTACACCGCCACCGTGTGGCCGATCCGGGTCAGCTGCTGGGCAGCCGCGAGGCCGGCGGGGCCCGAGCCGACGACGGCGACCGTCGAGCCGGTCAGGCGGCCGGGGATCTGCGGCGTGACCAGCCCGTCCTCGAACGCCTTGTCGATGATCGACTGCTCGATGAGCTTGATCGTCACCGGCTCCTGGTTGATCCCGAGCACGCAGGCGGTCTCGCACGGCGCGGGGCACAGCCGCCCGGTGAACTCCGGGAAGTTGTTGGTCGCGTGCAGCCGCTCGATCGCGTCACCCCACCGCCCCAGGCGGGTGAGGTCGTTCCACTCGGGGATGAGGTTCCCGAGCGGGCAGCCGTTGTGGCAGAACGGGATGCCGCAGTCCATGCAGCGGCCGGCCTGCCGTGTCAGCGCCGGGCCGTCCTCGGGACGCTTCTCGTACACCTCGCGCCAGTCCTGGAGCCGGATCGGCACCGGACGGCGAGCGGGCAGCTCACGCTCCCTCCACTTGAGGAAGCCCTTCGGGTCAGCCATGGGTCGCCTCCAGGACGCGGTTCCAGACGGTGGGCTCGCTGACGTCGACGCCGTCGGCGTCGGCGCGTGCCAGCACCTCGGTCACGCGTGCGTACGCAGGCGGCAGCACGCGCGTGAAGCGCTCGCGGATCGCGTCACGGTCACCCTGCAGCTCGGCCGCGATGCGGGAGTCGGTGTGACGGTGGTGCTCCGCGAGCAGGCGGGCGATGATCGAGACGTCCTCCTCGTCGGGCACGGACAGGCTGAGCTCGCCGGAGGCGAGCGCCGGTCCGTTGACGAGGGCGGGGTCCAGGTCGAGCACGTAGGCGGTGCCGCCCGACATGCCGGCGCCGAAGTTGCGCCCGGTCGGGCCGAGCACGAGCACGGTGCCGCCGGTCATGTACTCGCAGCCGTGGTCGCCCACGCCCTCGACGACCAGCGTCGCGCCGGAGTTGCGCACCGCGAACCGCTCCCCCACGACACCGCGCAGGTAGATCTCGCCCGAGGTGGCGCCGTAGGCGATGACGTTGCCGGCGATGACGTTCTCACCGGGCGCGAACACCGCGGACCGCTCCGGGCGCACGATGATCCGCCCGCCCGAGAGGCCCTTGCCGACGTAGTCGTTGGCGTCGCCGAACAGCCGCAGCGTGATCCCCGGCGGCAGGAACGCCCCCAGCGACTGCCCGGCGGAGCCGGTCAGCGTGATGTCGATCGTGCCGTCGGGCAGGCCGGCGGCCTGGTACCGCTTGGTCACCTCGGAGCCGAGCATCGTGCCGACGGTGCGGTTGACGTTGCGCACCCGCGCGCTGATCTGCACCGGCTGCCCGGTCTCGAGCGCGGGCCTGGCCTGCGCGAGCAGCTCGTTGTCGAGCGCGCGGTCGAGGCCGTGGTCCTGCGCACGGGTCCGGTGCAGCGTCGAGCCGGCCGGCGGCTCGACCTTGGTGAGGATCGGCCGCAGGTCGAGACCGGAGGCCTTCCAGTGCTCGACGGCGGCGCTGGTGTCGAGCATCTCGACGGCGCCGACCGCCTCGTCGATCGAGCGGAACCCGAGCTGGGCGAGGTAGCCGCGGACCTCCTCGGCGATGTACTCGAAGAACGTCACGACGAACTCGGGCTTGCCCGAGAACCGCGCCCGCAGCTCCGGGTTCTGGGTCGCGATGCCCACCGGGCAGGTGTCGAGGTGGCAGACGCGCATCATGATGCAGCCGGACACCACGAGCGGCGCGGTCGCGAACCCGAACTCCTCGGCGCCGAGCAGCGCCGCGATGACGACGTCGCGCCCGGTCTTCAGCTGGCCGTCGGCCTGCACGACGATGCGGTCGCGCAGGTTGTTGAGGACCAGCGTCTGCTGGGTCTCGGCGAGGCCGATCTCCCAGGGCGCGCCCGCGTGCTTGAGCGACGTGAGCGGGCTCGCGCCGGTGCCGCCGTCGTGCCCGGAGATCAGCACGACGTCGGAGTGCGCCTTGGAGACGCCCGCCGCGACCGTGCCGACGCCGACCTCGGAGACCAGCTTGACGTGCACCCGCGCCTGCGGGTTCGCGTTCTTGAGGTCGTGGATCAGCTGGGCGATGTCCTCGATCGAGTAGATGTCGTGGTGCGGCGGCGGCGAGATCAGGCCGACACCAGGCGTGGCGTGCCGGGTCTTGGCGACCCAGGGGTACACCTTGCCGCCGGGCAGCTGGCCGCCCTCACCGGGCTTGGCGCCCTGCGCCATCTTGATCTGCAGGTCGTCGGCGTTGACCAGGTAGTCGGACGTGACACCGAACCGGCCCGACGCGACCTGCTTGATCGCGCTGCGACGACGCGGGTCGTGCAGCCGGTCGGCGTCCTCACCGCCCTCGCCCGTGTTGGACTTCGCGCCGAGCTGGTTCATCGCGATCGCGAGCGTCTCGTGCGCCTCCTGCGAGATCGAGCCGTAGCTCATCGCACCGGTCGAGAAGCGCTTGACGATCTCCGAGACCGGTTCGACCTCCTCGATCGGCACCGGCTCGCGCACGCCCTCCTTGAACCGGAACAGGCCGCGCAGCGTCATCAGCCGCTCCGACTGCTCGTCGACGCGGCGGGTGTAGTCGCGGAACACGTCGAACCGGCGGTTGCGGGTCGAGTGCTGCAGCCGGAACACCGTCTCGGGGTCGAACAGGTGCGGGTCGCCCTCGCGGCGCCACTGGTACTCGCCGCCGACCTCCAGGCGCCGGTGCGGCGCCGGGTTGCCGCTGCGCGGGTAGGCGGTGGCGTGGCGCGCCGCGACCTCGGCCGCGATGACGTCCAGCCCGACGCCGCCGAGCGGGGTGGGGGTGGCGGTGAAGTACTTGTCGACGAGCTCCTGCGAGAGCCCGACGGCCTGGAACACCTGCGCGCCGCGGTAGGACGCGACGGTCGAGATGCCCATCTTGCTCATCACCTTGAGCACGCCCTTGCCGAGCGCCTTGATGAGGTGCGTGACCGCCTGCTCGGGGGTGACGCCCTCGACGACGCCGGAGTGCACGAGCTCCTCGACGCTCTCCATCGCGAGGTACGGGTTGACGCACGCCGCGCCGTAGCCGATCAGCAGCGCGACGTGGTGCACCTCGCGCACGTCGCCGGCCTCGACCAGCAGCGAGATCCGCGTGCGGGTCTGGCGCCGCAGCGTGTGGTGGTGCACCGCGGAGGTGAGCAGCAGCGACGGGATCGGGGCCCACTCGTGGTCGGACTCGCGGTCGGAGAGCACGATGAAGCTGACGCCGCGCTCCACGGCCTCGTCGACCTCGCGGAAGATCTCCTCGAGCCGCTCCTCGAGCGCCTGGGCGCCGCCAGCGACCCGGTACAGACCGCGGATCGTGATCGCGCTGAAGTCCTTGCCCGGCCCGCGGGTGCGGTGGATGTGCTTGATCTTCGCGAGCTGGTCGTTGTCGATCGTCGGGAACGGGATCAGCAGCTTGCGCGCGTGCGCCTCGTCGTCGACGAGCAGGTTCGGCTCCGGGCCGATCGCCCCGCCGAGCGAGGTGACGAGCTCCTCACGGATCGCGTCCAGCGGCGGGTTCGTCACCTGCGCGAACAGCTGCGTGAAGTAGTCGAACAGCAGCCGCGGCCGCGACGACAGCACCGCGACCGGCGTGTCGGTGCCCATCGAGCCGAGCGCCTCGACGCCCTGCTGCGCCATCGGTCGCAGCAGGATCCGCAGCTCCTCCTCGGTGTAGCCGAAGGTCTGCTGGCGGCGCAGCACCGAGCTGCGCGAGTGTGCGACGTGCTCGCGCTCCGGCAGGTCCTCCAGCCGCACGAGGTTGTCCTCGAGCATGCGGGCGTAGGGCAGCCGTGCCGCGAGCTCGGACTTGATCGCGGCGTCCTCCAGGACCCGCCCCACGCCGGTGTCGACGAGGAACATCTTCCCGGGCGCCAGCCGACCCTTGCGGGCGATCTTGTCGGCGGGGATGTCGAGCACGCCGGACTCCGACGCGAGCACGACCAGGCCGTCCTCGGTGATCCAGAACCGGCCGGGGCGCAGCCCGTTGCGGTCGAGCACGGCGCCGATGTAGCGGCCGTCGGTGAAGCACATGGCCGCCGGGCCGTCCCAGGGCTCCATGATCGTGGAGTTGTACTCGTAGAACGCGCGCCGCTCGGGCGACATCGTCTCGTGGTTCTCCCACGCCTCCGGGATCATCATCAGCACCGCGTGCGGCAGCGACCGGCCGCCGAGGTGCAGCAGCTCGAGGACCTCGTCGAAGCTCGCCGAGTCCGACTCCTCCTCGCTGCAGATCGGCAGCAGGTCCTGCACGTCGCCCAGCAGCTCCGAGGCGAGAGTGCCCTGGCGGGCCGCCATCCAGTTGCGGTTGCCGCGCACGGTGTTGATCTCACCGTTGTGGGCGATCAGCCGGAACGGGTGCGCCAGCGGCCACGACGGGAACGTGTTGGTCGAGAACCGCGAGTGCACGAGCGCGATCTCGGTCGCGAACCGCGGGTCGGACAGGTCCGGGAAGAACGGCTCGAGCTGCGACGTCGTCAGCATGCCCTTGTAGACGAGGGTGCGCGAGGACAGCGACGCGAAGTACACGCCCTGGTCGTGCTCGGCGCGCTTGCGCAGCCGGTAGGTCTTGCGGTCGAGCTCGACGCCGTGCAGCTGCCAGCCCTTGGCCGCGACCACGAGCTGCTTGAACGTCGGCATGCAGGCACGCGCCGTCGGGCCGACGAGCGAGGCGTCGACCGGGACGTCGCGCCACGCGAGGACCTCGAGGCCCTCCTCCGCGGCGATCTCGCCGATGCGGCGCATCGCGACCTCGAGCGCGTTCGCCTCCTGCGGCAGGAAGCACAGGCCGATCGCGTAGTGGCCGGGCGCGGGCAGCTCGGCGGCGACGACGTCGCGCACGAACGCGTCCGGCACCTGGGTGAGGATGCCGGCGCCGTCGCCCGAGTTCTCCTCGGCGCCGACGGCGCCGCGGTGGTCGAGGTTCGCCAGCGCGGTCAGGCCGGCGTCGACGATGTCGCGGCCGGGCGTGCCGCGCAGGGTGGCCACGAAGGCCACGCCGCACGAGTCCTTCTCGGCGGCGGGGTCGTACAGGCCCTGCTTGGGCGGCAGGGCGGAGAAGGCCTGAAAGGCGCTGGGGCTCGCGTGACCGGTAGCCGCACGGGTGCCACGCTGGTCGGAGCTGCGCCCACCGTGTCTGGTGCTCATCGGGTCGTCCTCTCGCCGCGGCGAGTCGCCGCGGCCGTAGTGCTGGCGAGGGACATCGTCGGCCCGGGTGCGGGTCAGGATAGCGACCCGTGCGTCCGAGCCTCGTGATCAGTCCGTGGAGCGGGACTCCTCGGTCGAGGAGCCCGCGGGGGAAGACGTCTCACGCTCGGTCGTTCCGTCGGGGTGAGCCGGGTGGTCGTCCGGCTCCGCCTCCTCCAGCGACTCCTCGGCGGAACCGCCGTCCTCGTCCTGCTCGTCCTCACCGGCCGGTTCGCGGCCGGGCAGCCAGATCGGGTCGTCGCGGTGCTTGGTGCGGCGGCCGACGACGACGAACGCGGCGAGCGCGAGCAGCAGCACGATGATCGACGTCCAGAC
>Ga0164243_10014437_pt1 | contig 11002 bp, 9 predicted proteins | sample OricompcompostOP_FD_108781 | JGI IMG/M metagenome (GOLD analysis project Ga0164243, IMG submission 108781) | Organic Plus compost microbial communities from Emeryville, California, USA - Original compost - Organic plus compost (OP) | ecosystem: Engineered > Solid waste > Mixed feedstock >...
ACCTGTACGGCCTGACGCTGGATGAGGAAGACCTTGCGTTCTTCCGTCAGATGATCCGGCGCTCGCTGGCCACCTATCACCGGTTTGACGCGCTGACGCAATCACCGCCAGTTACCCCGGGGCTCAGGGCCTTTACGCGCCCTTCTGAGGCCGAGAATCCATACAATGCCTGGTACTGTACCTGCGCTGTGCGGCGAGCAAGCGAGGGACCACTGATCGGGAAACGGATCGCGCTGAAAGATACGATCGCTCTGGCCGGGGTGCCGATGATGGTTGGCGCGGCGCTCCTGGGCGACTATGTGCCGGATGAGGATGCGACCGTTGTGTCACGGGTGCTCGATGCCGGGGGCGAGATCTGCGGAAAGGCCGTCTGTGAGCAGTTCTGTTTCTCGGCAGGGAGCCATACGACCGATACGGGGGCGGTGCGAAATCCGCGTCAGCCTGCCTGTTCTGCTGGAGGCTCTTCCAGCGGGTGCGCGGCGCTCGTTGCGGCCGGGGCCTGTGATATGGCGCTTGGAGGCGATCAAGGGGGCTCAATTCGGGTGCCGAGCGCGTGGTGTGGCGTCTATGGCCTGAAGCCGACCTTTGGTCTGGTTCCCTATACAGGTGTTTTTCCGCTAGAGCCGACCCTGGATCATGTGGGACCTATGGCGGCTTCAGTGGCTGATGTCGCGCTGTTACTCGATGTGATCGCGGGCGCGGACGGGCTTGACCCCCGACAGTCAGGAGTCTCCTTTGCACCCTGCCTGCCAGGTCTGACGGAGCCGATTGATGGCTTGCGTGTCGGGTTGCTGCGTGAAGGGTTTGGCTGGCCCGGGCTCTCGGAGGAGGCGGTTGATGTCTGCGTCGAACAGGCGGCGCTCAGCCTGCGGGAGGTTGGCGCCACAGTAGAGGCCGTCTCACTGCCTCTGCATCGCGATGGGGTGACGCTGCTTGCACCACTCTATTTTGAGGGTGGTTGGATGACTGTCTTTGTGCAGCGCGGGCGGGCGGCAACAAGCAAGGGATACACTCCGCTTGCGCTGCTTGCCGCAATGGATCGGGGGCAGCGCGAGCGCATACACACCCTGTCGGATGTCGCGAAGCTGCATCTTTTGCTCGGACATTACCTGCATGAAGACTATCATGGTGCATACTACGCGAGGGCACAGAATTGTGTTCCGGCGCTCACCCGGGCCTACGATGCGCTTTTTCAGCAGGTCGATCTGCTGGCGCTGCCCACAACCCCGATGCGAGCATGCAGGCTGCCCGAGGCCGGAGCAACGCGAGAAGAGCGCTTTACACAGGTCAATTCCGTGACGGTCAATACCTGCCCGTTTAATGCGACCGGCCACCCGGCGCTCAGCGTGCCCTGTGGCGTAATTGATGGATTGCCTGTGGGCATGATGCTGGTCGGGCGGCGCGGTGAGGATGCGTTGGTGTTGCGAGCAGCGGCGGCCTTTGAGCACCTCACTGAGCGATCACACGTTCGGGCTCAATTTTGACAATCAGCCGTGTTTCGCCCGGAACCCGTGAGGGATAGGTTGGCACGCCGAGATAGCGCTGTGAGAGCCGGTCTATATGCTCTTCAGTGCCATCGGCGGTGGCCTCGATGACGCGCCCCATGATCATCAGCTTGCGTGAGGCGTTGTCGGGGTCAACAATGTCGAGCGCCACCGCGGGCCGCTCACGCATATTTCGCTCCTTCTTTCGCCCCGCAGCCGTGTTAACAAGCAACAGAGAGCCGTCGTAATCGATCCAGACGGGGGTGATCTGTGGGCTTCCATCCTCCATAATGGTTGCCAGATGTGCGAGAATGGGCCTCTGAACAAGGTCGAGGTGGCTTTCCGGTATCATAACTACAATCCTTTCTTGCATCTAATGCTGTTCGTCCTGATAGAAAACCCAGTGACGTGAGGTCAGGAAGGCAATTCCGGTAAAGAGGGCGATAAGCAGCAGGAGAATCCAGGCCATCGCAGAGGCGTAGCCCATACGGAAGTTTCCAAAGCCCTCAAGGTAGATGTAGAGCGTGTAGAATAGCGATGAGTCGAGCACGCCGCCGGTTCCTCCACTCAGGATAAAGGCGGGTGTGAATGCCTGAAAGGCTGCTATCATCTGCAAGATCATATTGAAAAAGATTAACGGTGTGAGCATTGGCATGGTGATGTGAAAGAAGGTCCTGAGCGGTCCCGCACCGTCAACGGCTGCTGCCTCATAGAGCTCACGCGGGATCTGTCGCAAGCCAGCCAGAAAGATAATCATGGGTGAGCCGAACTGCCAGAGTGCCAGCGCAACCAGCGTCAGCAGCGCCTGCCGTGGGTGTAAGATCCAGGTCCCGGCATGCTGTACGCCAAACAGGCTGGCGAGCTGCTCGGCAATGCTGCCCGGGCCAAACATCTGCCGCCACAGGATCGCGATGGCGACGCTGCCACCAAGCAAGGAGGGAATGTAGAAGATGGCGCGATAAATGGCGAGTCCGCGCACCCCCTTGTTCAGCACCAGCGCCAGGAGCAGTGCAAAAACCAGCTTGAGCGGCACCGAGAGAAAAACATAGGAAAAGGTGACTTGAAGGGCCGTCAGAAAGCGGGGATCTCCTGGCAGGGTGAGGTAATTCTGTAGTCCGATCCACTGCGGCGCGGACAGCAGATCGAAGCGCGTAAAGGAGAGATAGAGTGATGCAAGGATCGGGCCAATGGTCAGCAGGAAGAGCCCGAGCAGCCAGGGAAGCAGGAACAGATAGCCGCTGACGTTCTCTCTTTTTGCCGCTGCGCTCTTCTTCTGTGCCTGCCTGGCAGCTTTCTCCTGGCTCTCGATACTCTTTTGTTGTGAAATGGGTAATGTCATCCTCGTATTCCTGTCGTTGCGATACCACTTATCAAGAAGCGCTGGAAGAGGAAAAAGAAGGCGACAATCGGGATGAGCGAAAGCACCGACATCGCGAAGAGCGCCCCATATTCCGTATTGCCACTGTTATCAAGAAAAGCCCGAAGCGCTATAGAAATGGTATAGGTATTCTGGTCATTTAAGAAGATAAGCTGCGTAAAGAAATCGCTCCATGTCCAGATAAAGGTGAGAATGGCCGTGGTTGCCAGCGCGGGTAGAGAGAGAGGCAGGATGATGCGCCAGTAGAGTTGAAAAGCGTTACATCCATCAATACGGGCGGCGGAGTCCAGTTCACGCGGGATCGTGCGAATAAACTGAACCAGAAGAAAGATAAAGAAGGTATCGGTGGCCAGAAACTTCGGGACAATCAGTGGAAGAAATGTATTGATCCAACCAAGATGTAGAAAAAGGATATATTGCGGTACAACAAGCACGTGATAGGGCAACATAACGGTAACCAGCATCAGCGCGAACCAGACGCGTTTGAGCCGAAAGCGAAGACGTGCAAACGCGTATGCCGCCATTGAGCAGGCAAGCACGTTCCCTGCAACAGCCCCGATGCAGACAAACAGAGAGTTCCCGAGAAAGAGCCCAAAGGGATACTGGAGCGCGTTCCATCCCGCCCGGTAGTTGTCCAGGGTAAGCGAGCGGGGAAGCAAGCTCATATCCTGGATAGAGGCCGCTGGCTTGAATGAAGAGGAGAACAGCCAGAGCAGCGGATAGAGCATAATAAACGAGCCGAGAATAAGCAGGATATGCCAGATAAAACGGGTGGATACCCTGTAGAGCGTTGTATGACGCACTTCTTCCTCCTTTCGACTGGAAGGGGTGCAGGGCTTTGTCGCTTGTAAGCAATGAAACGAAGCTATGAACAATTATACGTGTTCAGCCAATTTTTCCCGGCTGTGCATCTCTGGTACGACTCGGGAATAGTGCCCACAGACACCAGTCTCTGCCAGAGTTCTCTTTATTATACCGTATTTGATGAGCAAAAGATATGTCCATCCCAGTTAAGCAGTATGAACGCGCTTCTCAGCCTCTTGTATAGCTGAACTTGATTGCTGGCTTGCTCTGCCGATTAAGAGATAGAGAGAGGGCTGAGGTATGGTGGTGTGCTTCGCGTTTCCTCTCCGGGTATGCCTCATTCATGTTATTTAAAGAATTCACTGTTTTTTCTGTGCAATTGAACTGCTCAGTACAATATATAGTATTGCTCTTTTCATAAAGTACTGATAGAAAGGATTGTATGATTTTCGTTCGTACGTTGAAGAAGCCTGTGCTTGCCCTGCTGTGGAGCGGTCAGACGCTTTCAGCCTTCGGCAGTCAGTTTTCGGGCATGGCGCTCCTCTGGCTGACAACACAGAAGCTAGGCGGCGTGGCGGGCTTCATCTTCGGGATAACGACGCTTGTCGCTTTGCTGTTTGGCCCTCTTGGTGGGATTATTGCGGATCGTGTGGATAGGGGAAAACTGCTCATCTGGACTGATATTGCTCGTGCTCTCTTGCTTGGTATCCTTGTGATTATGACGGTGCTGACCGGCGTTCAGATAGGCTTGCTTGTTTGTGTGGTGCTGGCTATAGAGCTGCTTGGCACTATCTTTGATCCCGCGCTGACGGCAAGTCTGCCAATGCTGGCAGGAGACACCAAGACACTGTATGAAACAAACTGGGTCATGGAGACAACGAAGCGGCTCGCAAGGACGATTTGCCCGGCAATCTCCGGGGTGATCCTCGCGGTTCTTCCCTTCTTCGCCTTCTTCTCGCTCGATGCGCTGAGCTTTGTGGTATCAGCGGGCTCGCTGCTGTTGATCTGGAAGCGCCTGCTCTCGCCTCCGCAGGTGCATGAGGAGCAACCGCCGAAAAAGCAGGCCTTCTTTCTCGACCTCTGGCGCGATATCGCAACCGGCTATACGCTTGCGCGAAAGAACACGGTCTTCTTCTGGTCGCTGATCGTGCTTGGCATCACCAATATTGCATGGAGTGCGGCGTATATGATCGGGTTGCCGCTGTGGGTGCAGCATACGTTTCATGAGAACGCTGCGCTGTGGGGCATGATCGCCAGCGCGTATGGCCTGGGCAACATTTGCAGCGTCTTTCTGGGCGTGTTGAAGAAGCGTCTGCTGTTGTTGATGTACCTGGGAAAGATTCTTCAGGGTGCCAGTTTCCTGCTTCTTGTGCTGGCTGGAACGGGATATATGGCTGTAGGAAGTATGTTTCTTGGTGCAATTGGTGGCTCGCTGGCAGAACTGATTCTGGTGATGTTGCTACAAACTCAATTCCCCTCTGAACACCTCGGCAAACTCTACAGCCTGCAACGGACCATCAGCAATGTAGGGATCTCGCTTGGCAGCATGGGTGCAAGCCTGCTGTATGCGCACCTCTCGCCCGCCGCTGGCATTGCGCTGTGTGGCGTGGTCATTATGCTGTTTGGCGGGTCCAGCCTCTTCTTGCTTGCTCCACGATTTCAGGAGCGGGAAATACAGGCGGCTAGCGTACTATAGCTGCCTGCCTGCTCCTCTGGGGTATTCAATTTATATTTTGAAATTTTGCCCATTTTATGGTAGTATTGCTTGTAAGAAAAAAGACATGCAAAAAGATAGATTGTATGTCCAGGTGTTTCTTGCTGTATTTCTAGAGAGTGCCTGACAAAGAAAGGACGTGATGGCATGTTGACAGAAGCACAACGCTCACAGTACGAGGAGCAGGGATATCTCATCCTGCCTCATCTCTTTACGCGCGAGGAGATGGAAGCGGCGAGCGCTGAATGTGAGCGCTTTCAGGCGATGGTGGCCGATTGGGAGGAGAGTTCTGGTGACTTCAACCTTGAAGCGCCTGGAGGCGGCTTTTTCGGGATGCAGGGTGGTGTGAAGAGCTATAAGGGTGTACTGCGAAAAGTCCATAACGTGATTGCGCATTCTGCTCTTTTTAAAAGCTTTTCCGAAGATCCCCGTATTACCGATCTGATGCAAGCGATCATTGGCCCGCGTTTGCAGGTGACGACTACGGTGCTCTGGTTCAAGCCGTCACGCGTTGGATCGGTCAAGCCGTGGCATCAGGAACTTGCCTATTTTACGGAGCGTGGCCTGATAGAAACAAGTATCTGGATCGCGATTGATCCTGCAACAAAAGAGAATGGATGTATGCAGTTTATCCCCGGTTCACATAAGCTCGGGTTGATTCCTCATGACGGAGATGAGTTACAGCTTGATGAGCAACGCGTTGATGTATCGAAGGCCATCTACTGCGAGCTTGAGCCTGGTTCGGCGGTGATGTTCCATAGCCTGATTCTCCATAAGACCGCCGAGAACCTGTCAGACAAGCCCCGCCGCTCATTTACATTCCAGTATAACCGTCCTGCTTGATTTCTCGCTTCAAGACGTGTTGTGAGAGAAGCGCACGCGTTGTTCGCATTGAGAAAGGAACCGGAGAGCTATGGTACAGCGGATCGCTCCTGATGATCCACGGCTTACCTATGAGGGAAGCATCTCGTTGCTGAAGACACCGCAATGGGTCGCCCCGTGGCGTATCCCCTATCAGGAAGCGCCTCTTTTCTTCCCCAACGGCTATGGAAAGACCGGCATCCCTTCGGGTGTGGGTCGGGCGGCGATGCCTTCAGGAGTACGCATCGTCTTAAAGAGTGATACGACGCTGCTTGCGGGCACCTTTGAAGCCGACCCGCCACCCTCGACGCTCCGCGAACCGGCGGAAATTCCCCGGCTTGATCTCTCTATCAATGGGATATTGTGGGAGACAATCGAGCAGGGGGATACCGGTTCCTTTCAATTTCTCAATCTGCCAGCCGGAGAAAAGACGCTGGCGCTCTGGCTGCCACACTACAATCAATTTCGGCTCTGCTCGCTTCAGATCAGCGACGGGGCCACGCTGGAACCTGTTCACGATACGCGGCCACGCTGGCTGATCTTTGGCGATTCGACCACTCAGGGGCGCGGTGCTGCCTCTCCATCGCAGATCTGGCCTGCGCTGTTTGCTCGAAGCTGTGGTTTTCATCTGGTCTCGCTTGCGATGGGCGATGGCTGCCATTTGCAGGTGATGTTTGCTCGCCTGATGCGCGATCTGGATGCGGACCTGCTGACGATCTGTGTAGGAGGCAACATCTACGAGCGGGGGAGCCTGAATGCCTATTCCTTCCGCTCGGCGCTGATCGGCTTTATTCAGATTGTGCGAGAAAAGCATCCAGAAACGCCTTTTGTGGTTATATCCCCTATTTACACCCCCTCGTTGGAACAGCGCCCCGGTCCCGGCGGGCTCTCATTCCAGGGCATCCGGGAGGAGATTCAGACGGCGCTGGCGATCCTGCGCGAGGCTGGCGATCGGCATGTGTACTACCTGGATGGGCGCACGCTGTTCGGGCCCGAGCATGTTCACCTGTTTTTGCCCGAGAAGGGTGACCTGTTGCACCCCGGCGCTGAGGGCTATCGTGCCTGCGCCTTGAATTTCGAGGAATGGTATTGCACGCATATTGCTCCTTTCTACGCCTTTCCCTCTCGAAAAGTATAATGCTGGCTGGAAAGGAGCCTCTGTATGTGTGGATTGGTTGGTATCTACTCGCGTGCCTGCTCACCCGAACAGAAACAGATTCTACTTGCTCGGATGCTTGCGGCTATCGAGCATCGCGGCCCTGATGGCGTGGCGATGTATAGCGATGAGGAGGCAGGCATTGCGCTCTGTCGCCTGGCAATTGTGGATAGGGCCTGTGCGAGCCCACTGCACTGGAACGAGGACGACACCTGTGTGCTGGCGCTCAATGGCGAGATCTACAATCACCGGGAGCTCCGTAAGCAGTTGAGCAAGCATCGTTTCCGCTCGCAGACGGATGCGGAAGTGCTCTTGCATGCGTTTGAGGAGTGGGGTATACAAAGCGTTCAGACGCTTGATGGAGATTTCGCCTTTGTGTTCTGGGATCGGCTGGCGAAGCGTGGCGTGCTGGTTCGCGATCGAAGCGGGGTCAAGCCGCTCTATTACGCACGCATCGGGGACGGGCTGGTGTTTGCCTCAGAGCTGAAGGCGCTTCTGGCGGGCTTTCCTGAGCTTGCGCAGCTCTCCTCGCAGGCGCTTGCTCGCTATCTGACACACCGCTTTGTGCCGGGCCCGCGGACGATCTTTCAGAAGATCATGAAGCTACAGCCCGGTTGTTATCTCACCTTTTCGGCCGTAGATGAGCCTGAGCAGCGGCGTTACTGGGATTATCCTCGGGAAGAGGTGACAGCCTATGACGAAGAAGCGCAGATTGTCAGGGGACGCGCCCTGTTAGAGGCGGCGGTGACTGCTCGCTTGGCTGATGAGGTGGCATATGGCGTGCTGCTCAGTGGTGGACTGGATTCGAGCCTGTTGACTGCGATGGCTGCCCGAGCCAGTCAGGATCCCTTGCAGACGTTCTCGGTTGTCTTTTTTGGGAATGCGTTGCTTGAAGAGAGCGTCTCGGAGCACCGCTATAGCCGGCTGGTTGCCCGAACAACGGGCACACGGCACGCAGAATTACCGGTTGACGCGGAGCTCTTTATGCATGCCTGTACGAAAGCGCTATATCAGCTTGAGGAGCCGATTGCGGACCCGCCTGCTGTGTTGTTGCACCTGCTCTGTGATTGGATCAAGCAGGCAGGGGTGACGGTTCTGTTATCGGGTGAGGGCGCCGATGAACTCTTTGCGGGCTATCCGGTCTATGCGCAGCCGCGTCCCGGTTATATGGGGATGGGCGTGCTGTTCACCGAGGAAGAGAAGGCGCAGCTTCTCTCATTCGAGGCACTCCCGGAGCCGCTTCAATTGCCTGCGACCGTGCGTTCGTGGGATTGGCTGCATCAGATGCTCTATGTCGATTGTACCTGCTGGTTGGTGGATGATCTGCTTCTGAAGGCGGATAAGATGGGCATGCTGTCCGCTGTTGAGATTCGCGTCCCGTTTCTGGATCATCGTGTTGCTGAATATGCCTTTTCGCTGCCTCCACAGGCCAAACGGAACGGTTCGATGAACAAGTATCTGCTACGCAAGATCGCCGAGCCCTATTTGCCCGAGACCATCATTCACCAGCACAAGCGTGGCTTCCCTTTGCCGCTTGGTATCTGGTTGAAAGGGGAACTGCGCTCGTGGGTTGAGGCGCTGCTGCTGGACGGGCTGAGGCGGCGCGGATACTTTGAGCCTGTGGCGCTTGAGCGTCTGCTACAGGGCTATTTCGAGGAAGAGATCCCTCACGATGCGTACCGCCCTCACCATATGATCTGGGCGCTTGTGACGCTGGAACTGTTTCTTCAATCGCTGCAATCGGGCAATGTGCAGACAAAGCCTCAGTGATGAGGATCGAGAGGAAAAGAGGATGCTCACACCGCTATTTGAGCTGCTTCGTTGTAGCTGGCCGCGTCCAGGCGAACAGCCGGAGTGGGATGCGCCACTGATGCCGACGCTTCCACAGCCAGACTGGCAAGAGATACAGGACGAGGTTGCGTATGTGATCGACTGGAACCGCTTCTTTGCGGGCTCGCTTCGCTACTGGGGCTCCTATCCTCATCGGGGAGAGATGCGCGGTTTTCATGTTGTTTTTCAGCTTCGGCTTTGTGCGAGTGGAACCCTGCATGTGAAGGCATCTCATGCGTGTACGATCAGGCGCGATGGGGCCGTACTGGCTACGGGCGCTTCCTGTACGCTTGAGGTGCGGCCCGGGGACTGTCTGGAAGTCGCGGACTGGCAGCGCTCTGGCCGCTGGCAGTGGAGTGCAGCACTGCAGGTGGGGCAGGATGATACATGGATCGACGAAGCGCGGAGACGGGTTGAGCGGCGTCTGCAACAGCCCAATGGCCCGACGTTGAAGATGTATTTTGATGGCAGGACGCCGCTTCGGACGGCGCTGTCACTCTATAGCATGGTGCTGAATGGCTATCAGCCAGCGCAGGTGCTTGTCTTTGGAGAGTATCAATGGAGCGAGCAGAGTCGCAGGCGCTTCGCCGAACTGTTCCCCTTTGCCCGGATCGTGCCGACCGATGAGGTGCTTGAGCATGTTCGTCTGCTTGCCGGGACGCGGCTTGTAGAGCTGGCTTTGCGTCACTGGTTCGTGATGAAGGGCTGTATCGGGCCACTCTATCCGCCTGCTGACTACTGTTTTATGGATGACGATATCTTTGTGCTACAGCCGGTTCAGGACGCGCTTACGGCGTTTCAACGTCATCAGTTGGTCTACATTCCCGATCAGGACCATAGCGCGGAATATGAGGCATTCTGGGGGCGTCCCGCACATGGGACGGGGGAGATTAACACGGGGCTGTACTGGTTGCGCCGTCGGCGGGAGGCGCGTGCGCTTGCGGAGACAATGGTACAGGTTGTGCCACGGATCGCGGAGATGGGGATTCCGATTCGCTATATCTGGGATCAGGGGCTGATCGCAACGCATTGCGTGCAGGGGAAGGCGTATCAGCTTCCCTCAACGCGCTACTTTTATCCCTATCTGGATGGCCTGCCGGGCGGCATCATGGGATATGACTATGCGCTGAATCCGTGTGGGTTTACCTGTGTGCACTATGGGGCAGTGGATAAGCCATCGGACCGCGTGGCGAGCCTGCTTGCGCGTGATGTGCTGCACCTCGATCGACCGGACTAAAAAAAGAGCCCGCGATTCCAGCCTGTAAGGCCGGGCGGGCTATTTCATTGCGTTTCTAATTCGCGGTTTCTGCTTCTATGGCTTTCTCGGCACGGAGCTCAGTTTCGTAGCTGTAAAGCATATAGCCAAATGAACCTACGAAAATAAGCAGGAGCAAGAAGAGAAGAATAAAGGTGAACATATGCACTTCCTTTCCGTGGGAGAACAAAACAACATCCGATTTTGAACATACAACATTTTTTACATTACATAACGATGATACATATTGACGCTATAAAAGGCCGAAAAAGCATAGATATCTGTTTTTCGTTCGCCTGTCGCACCAGGGCCACCGATCCGAACGAAGACAGTGGATCACTCATTCAGAAAATGCTACATACTTGCTCTCGGTTGCTTCAGGGTTGAAGAACCGACCCATACATAAAGAGCGTCTACTGAGGAGACAAACAACAAGATGAGTAGATGGTCATGTGCTCTGAGGAGGGAACGGGTATCTCCCTCAGAAGACATGCCGAGGGCTGTGCATACATGTAGCATA
>Ga0164243_10014440_pt1 | contig 11001 bp, 11 predicted proteins | sample OricompcompostOP_FD_108781 | JGI IMG/M metagenome (GOLD analysis project Ga0164243, IMG submission 108781) | Organic Plus compost microbial communities from Emeryville, California, USA - Original compost - Organic plus compost (OP) | ecosystem: Engineered > Solid waste > Mixed feedstock >...
GGACGGAACCTCCCCGGCCCTGCCTTACGAGGGCAGGACGGAGGCGCCGGTCCCTTTCCCGCGGGACCGCCGTCGCGACCCGCTTTCCCGCGGAAAGGGATGGGGCAAGGATAGCGCAGGTTAGGAAGGCGGGGATGAAATGGTGAATGGGGAGTAGTGAATGGTGAAGGGCGACAATGGCTTGGCGCGGAGAGGGCGAAGAATCTATCCCCGCGCGTGTTCCTTCACCGCCTGTTGAATGGAGACAGAGAGGAGCGGCTGCACCTCTAATTCAGATCGCGGTGATGCCGCCGTCGGCGGCGAGCGTCTGGCCTGTCATGAAGCTGTTTTTCGGATCGGCGGCAAAAAGGATCACTTCGACAATCTCTTCCACCTCGGCGAGCCGTTTCATCGGCACACCGCGCGTCAGGTCGGCTTCGGCTGCGGCGTTGTCCGGAGCCAGCTTCAACGTGCCCGTCACCATGGCCGTGCGGGCGAAGGAGGGGCAGACGGCGTTCACGCGGATGCCCTTGGTGGCATATTCCGCCGCCGCGGAACGGGTCAGGCCGACGACGCCGTGCTTGGCCGCCGCATAGGCCGCAAGCCGCGGCGCGCCGGCAATGCCGGCGACGGAGGCGATGTTGACGATCGCTCCGCCGCGCGATCCTTCGCGATGCTGGCGCTCCATCACCGGCAATTGATGCTTCATGGCGTAGAATACGCCGAGCAGGTCCACCTCAAGGATGCGCCGCGCCTCCTCGGAAGGAATGAGAGGGAGTTTCACGAAATTCTGCGCGATGCCGGCATTGTTGACGGCGATATCGAGCCGGCCGAATTTCTCCAGCGCCAGCTTCACCAGATTCTCCGAAAGGCTTTCCCTGGCGATGTCGCCGGCCAGTGTCGCCGTCTCGGCTTCCAGCGAGGCCGCCAGGGTTTCAAGCGGCTCGGGACTGATGTCGGACAGGACAAGGCGTGCTCCCTCGGCGGCGAAACGCGCGGCCGCCCGGCTGCCGAAGCCGCCACATGCCCCCGTCACCAATACGGTAAGTCCGTCGAAGCGTTTCATCGCATCCTCGATCCTTTCCCGTCGATCAGCTCACCGGCGAGCCCGGCAAGCAGCTTTACCGCTTCCCCATAGGTCTTTGCCTTTTCCGGGTTCGACGCGTTGCCGTCCAGGGCGCGCTTGTAGACGCCCTGGCAGATCGCGGCGAGGCGGAAGAAGGAGAAAGCAAGATAGAAGGTCCAGTTGCCGATCGCGGCAATTCCGCGCCGCGCGCAATAGCTTTCGACATAGGCCTCCTCGGAGGGAAGACCGATGGCTGACCGGTCGATGCCGCCCAGCCCCTTGAAGCCGGAACTGTGCGGCAGGCGCCACTGCATGCATTGATAGGCGACGTCGGCAAAGGGATGACCGAGGGTGGAAAGCTCCCAATCCAGCACCGCCGCGACTTTGGGCCTGTCCGGCGCGAAGATCATGTTGTCGAGCCGGTAATCGCCATGGACGAGCGACACGCGCCCGTCGTCCGGCGGCATATGCTCCTCCAGCCAGGCGATCAGCCGGTCCATGTCGGGCACGGTCTCCGTCTCGGAGGCGCGGTACTGGCTCGTCCAGCGCGAGAACTGACGTTCGAAATAGCTGCCCGGCTTGCCGAAATCCGCAAGGCCCGCCTTTTCGATATCCACGTCGTGAAGGGCGGCCAGCGTTTCGTTCATGGCGTCGTAGATGGCGGTGCGCTCGTCATTGCTTCCAACCTCCGGCAGGGCCGGATCCCAGAAGATGCGGCCCTCCACGAGGCCCATGACATAGAACATGCGGCCGATGGGGGAATCCTCCGGCGACAGATGCAGGACGGGCGGCACGGGAACCGGCGTGTCGGCAAGCGCCTGCATGACGCGGAATTCGCGATCCACCTGATGCGCCGATTTCAGCAGCTCGCCCGGCGGCTTGGCGCGCAGCACGTAACGGCCGCTTTTCGCCTTCAGGAGATAGGTCGGGTTCGACTGGCCGGAACTGAATTTCTCGATTACCTCGAGGCCGGAGAAGCCTTCCACATGGGTTTCGAGATAGGGGCCGAGTGTGGCCGCGTCGAGCCTGTTGGGATCCTTCATGCGGTTTCTTCCCCGGCACGGTCGGGCATGGCGAGCGTCAGCCAGCGGGCGGTCAGTGCCGGCTTCAGGAAATTCTCGATCTCGACCGTCACGTCATAGCCGATCTCGACGATGCCGGAAGGGCGCAGGTTGAATTTGGCCAGAACGAAACGGGCGCGGATGCGGGCGCCCGACTTGACCGGCGCCAGGAAGCGCACCTTGTCGAAGCCGAAATTGACCCCCATTGCCGCGCCTTCGACCCGCGGCACTGCCTCGAAGACCATGGCGGACAGAAGAGAAAGCGACAGGAAGCCATGGGCGATCGTGCCGCCGAATTGCGTCTCGCGCGCCGCCCTTTCAGGGTCCGTATGGATGAATTGATGATCGTCGGTCGCCTCGGCGAACTGGTCGATCATCCGCTGCGAGACGACGCGCCATCCTGACACGCCGATCTCCTTGCCGACCAGCGCCTTTGCCTCGTCTATCGTAACGGTTCTGTCGTTCAAAGACCCTGCTCCGTCCCGGTGCCCGACAGGTCAGTCCTTGAACAGCTTCATCCCGTGCTGCACCGACTGACCCCCATCGAGCGGAAGTATTGCGCCGGTCACATAGCTGCCGGCCCGGCTGCACAGATACAGTGTTGCTCCCGCGATGTCATCCGGAGCGCCGATCCGCCCCATCGGTACCCGGCTGCCGATCCTGGCAGCCTGTTCGTCGGTCTTGGTGGCGAAGGCCGTCATGCGGCTCTGGAAGGGGCCGGGCGCGAAAGCGTTGACGGTGATGCGCCTTTCGGCAAGTTCGATGGCGAGGGTGCGCGTCAGATGGTGAACGGCAGCCTTCGAGGCCGTATAGGAATAGGCACCGTCGGCGATCGGCTGCGTTCCCATGACGGAGCCCAGATTGATGATGCGGGCCGGGTCTTCATGGCTGGCGGCTTTTTCAAGCAGCGGAACGAGCTCGCGCGTCAAATGGAAGAGACCGGTGACATTGACGTTCAGCACGCGCGCCCAGGCGTGATAGGGAAAGGTCTCGAAGGGCTCGCCCCAGCTCACGCCGGCATTGTTGATGAGGATATGGAGCTTGTCCGTGCGCTTCTTGACCTCCCCGGCAAGCGCCAGCACGCCTTCCTCGGAACTCACGTCGCCGGCAAAGCCCTCCGCCTTTCCGGCACCACCCAGCGCGTTCAGCTCCTCGGCCGTCTTTTCGCATTCGGCACCCTTGCGTGAGGCGATCATGACATTCGCGCCCGCCTGGATCAGCCCGGTCGCGGCCATACGTCCAATGCCGGTGGCGGCTCCGGTGACAAGCGCCGTCTTGCCGGCGACAGAAAACAGTTCGTCCAGATAGCTCATGAAATCACTCCTCCCGCGACAATCGGCACGGCGCGCACATTGACAACATACCCGGTAGTATGTTCATCATTCCATGGTCCGTAAAGCCCCGCCGGTGGATCGACAAGAATAATAGCCGGCGAAGACGGGAGGAGGGTTTTCCGCATGACGCTCGACGTCCGGGAGCACAATCTGGACAGTTCGCGCCTGGACATATTGCGGGCGGCGGCGACATGCTTCATGGAGCGCGGCTATGCGGCGGCTTCCATCGACGAAGTGGCGCGCAGCCTTGGCGCAACCAAGGGCCGCATCTACCATCATTATCCGTCCAAGGCCGATCTGTTCGCGGATGTCTTCCGCACCGGCATGGACATGAATTACGAAGCGATCGCGCCTTATCGCGATCTGGCCGGTCCGGCCCTGCCGCGCTGGCGGTGCATGGCCTTCGCCCATGTCATGCAGATGATCACCACCAGAGCGTTCCAGCGCGCGGTATGGATCGGGGTGGAAATGCATCTGCGCGGTGCCACCACGCCGGAGCAGCGCACCGTCTTCAACGAACTGATCGCCTACCGGTCGGCCTATGGGGACGTCTTCCGCGAGACCCTCAGGCAAGGCCGGGCTGAAGGCGTGTTTTTCTACGAGGACCTGAGCATCACCAACCAGCTCATGTTCATGACGCTGAATTCGCCCATCTTCTGGTATAGCCCGCGTTCGGGAGAGACCCTGGCCGACATAGAGCATCTGGCCACGCAGGTTGTCGATTTCGCAGAGGGGGGGCTCGTCACCAGGAAGGAACAGGCAGCATGACGGAAATGAATCTCGGCATGACCGAGCGGCTGAAGCCGATCCACGAAAAGGTCGCGCGCATGGTGCGCGAGGAGATCATGCCGCTCGACCAGGAATTCCTGGGCGAGGTCGGCAAGAGCGGCGACCGCTGGAGCTACACGCCGCGCCAGACCGAGATTCTGGAAGGGCTGAAGGCCAAGGCGCGCGAACGCGGATTGTGGAATTTCTGGCTTACCGGCTCCGAGCGCGGCTACGGGCTTTCGACCGTGGAATATGCCTATCTCGCCGAGGAGATGGGCAAGGCGCATCTGGGGGCCGAGACCTTCAACTGCTCCGCGCCCGATACGGGCAATATGGAGGTTCTGGAGCGTTTCGGCTCGCCCGAGCACAAGAAGAAATGGCTGGAGCCGCTGCTCGAGGGGAAGATCCGTTCGGCCTATCTGATGACCGAGCCAGACGTTGCCTCGTCGGACGCCACCAACATCTCCATGCGCTGCGAACGAGACGGCGACGGCTATGTGCTGAACGGCGAGAAATGGTGGTCATCGGGCGCCGGCGACCCGCGCTGCGCCATCTACATCACCATGGTGAAGACCGGCGGCGACGACATGCCGAAGCACCAGCGGCACTCGATGATCCTGGTGCCGGCCGACACGCCGGGCATCACCAAGCTGCGGGCGATGAAAGTCTATGGCGACGACGACGCGCCGCACGGGCATCTGCATCTGAAATTCGAGAATGTGCGCGTACCCGCCGAAAACCTGATCCTTGGCGAAGGGAAGGGCTTCGAGATCGCGCAGGGGCGGCTCGGGCCGGGCCGCATCCACCACTGCATGCGCGCCATCGGCCAGGCGGAAATGGCGCTGGAGCTGATGTGCAAGCGGGCGCTGCGCCGCGAGGCCTTCGGCAAGCCGCTCGCCCAGCTCGGCGCCAATTACGACATCATCGCCGAATGCCGCATGGAGATCGAGATGGCGCGGCTTCTGTGCCTCAAGGCGGCCTGGATGATGGACCAGGGCGATCCGCGGGCGGCCGCCCCCTGGATCAGCCAGATCAAGGTGGTGGCGCCGCGTGTCGCGCTCAAGGTTGCCGACGAGGCGATCCAGATGCATGGCGGGCAGGGCATCAGCCAGGACACGCCGCTGGCGCGCGCCTGGACGCATCTGCGCACCCTGCGGCTGGCCGACGGCCCCGATGCGGTCCATCGCCGGCAGGTCGCCCGCGCCGAACTGAAGAAATATACGCAAGAGAAGGTCTGATGAAGGCAATCGTCGCTCGCGATTTCGCTCCGCTCGACAAGCTCGAATATGCCGACTGGCCGGAGCCGGAGGCGAAGGGCGATGCGGTCGTGATCGGGGCGGAGGCCATCGGTGTCAACTATCCCGACGGCCTGCTCGTGCAGGGGCTCTATCAGATGCGGCCCGAAACCCCCTTCGTGCCCGGCATGGAAGTGGCTGGCAAGGTGCTGGCGGTCGGCGACAAGGTGGCGAGCGTCAAGCCAGGCGATCGCGTCGCCGCGCTGATGACCCATGGAGCCTATGCCGAAAAGGTGGCCGTGCCGGAAGCGACAGTGATGAAGCTGCCCGACGGCATAGGCAATGAGGATGCCTGCGCCCTGATATGCGGCTACGGCACGGCGCATCACGCGCTGAAGCAGCGCGGCGAGCTGAAGCCCGGCGAGACGCTCTGCGTGCTGGGCGCTTCGGGCGCGACCGGCGTGGCTGCCGTGCAGATCGGCAAGGCCATGGGCGCGAAGGTGATCGGCGTCGCCTCGACGGAGGAGAAGCGCCGGGTCGCCGGGGAAGCGGGTGCGGATATAGTCATCGGCTACGAGAACCTCAAGGACGAGCTGAAGCGCCTGACGGACGGCAAGGGCGTCGATGTCGCCTTCGATCCGGTCGGCGGCGAGTCCTTCGACGCGCTTTCGCGTTCCATGGGGTGGAAGGGAAGGCTGCTGATTATCGGTTTCGCTTCCGGAACGATCCCCAAATTCTCGGTCAATCTGGCGCTCGTCAAGGGCTTCAGCCTTGTCGGCGTGTTCTGGGGCTCATTCACCCAGCGGGAGCCGGAAGTCTATGCCGAGAATATGAAGGAGCTGATCGGCTGGCATATTGCGGGCAAGGTGAAGCCGGTGATCGAAGGAACCTATCCGCTGGCACAGGCGCCGGAAGTGCTGAAACGCGTTCTCGGGCGCGGCGCCACCGGCAAGCTGATACTGAAACCGTGAGCCGCCGATGATGACCGGAACCATGCGCGCCCTGATCCAGAAACATGACGGCTATGCCACACGGCATTCGGGCACCGTGCTGGAAGCCATGGAACCCTATGTGGAAGAGGCGCAGGTCCCGATGCCGGAGCCCGGCCCGAGCCAGGTGCTGATCAAGATCAGGATCGCCGCCGTCAATCCATCCGATGTCATGTTCGTCAAAGGCCTTTATGGCCAGCCGCGCCGCAAGGGCCAGCCTGCCGGCTTCGAAGGTGTGGGGGACGTGGTCTCGGCGGGCAGCGAGGCCGGACAGGCCCTGGTCGGCAAGCGCGTCGCATTCACCGTCGGGCTGACCGGCTGGGGCTCGTGGGCGGAATATGCCGTGGCCGAGGCGGCAGCCTGCATTCCGCTTGTCGAAGGCGTGCGCGACGAGGACGGGGCGGCACTGATCGTCAACCCGATCACCGCTCTCGCCATGTTCGACATCGTGCGCGAGGAGGGTCAGAAGTCCTTCATCCTGACGGCCGGTGCAAGCCAGCTCTGCAAGCTGATGATCGGCGTGGCAAAGGACGAAGGCTTCCGGCCCATAGCTGTGGTGCGCCGTGACGAGCAGATACCGCTTCTCGAAAGGCTCGGCGCCGCGCATGTGCTCAACAGCGAGGCGCCGGACTTTTCCCAGCGCATGGCCGCGCTCTGCAAGGAGGAGGAGCCGCGCATCCTGCTCGACGCGACCACCGGCCCGGTCGCCTCGGAGATATTCCATTCCATGCGCCATGGCGCGCGCTGGATCATCTATGGCCGGCTCGATCCGGCCGGGACGGTCATCCGCGAGCCCGGCCAGATGATCTTCATGCGCAAGCGGATCGAAGGCTTCTGGCTGGTGGAATGGATCCGCCAGGTGCCAACCGAAAGGAAGGTGCAGGCCTTCACCGAGGCGCAGAAGCGTTTTTCGGACGGGCGCTGGAAAACGGATGTAACGGCCATGGTATCGCTTGAGGAGGCGATGGCGCGCGTGCCGGAGGAATTGGCAAAGCCGAACGGAAAGGTGTTTATACGCCCTTAAAAGGGCGCAGGGAGGAGCGCCTTGTCCTTTGGGCGGGGTGCAATAAGGTAGGCTCGAAAGCCGGCACAAGACCGGCCGGGAACGTGGGAGGAATGCGTCTTGGACGTATTGCAGCTCTTTGTCAGCGGCCTTGCGAATGGCTGCGTGTACGGGCTGATCGCGCTTGGCTTCGTGCTCATCTACAAGGCAACCGAGGCGGTGAATTTCGCGCAGGGCGATTTCATGATGCTCGGCGCCTTCATCTGCCTCGGCCTGACCAATCCGCAATTCATGGATCTGCCGTTCTGGTTCTCGGTGCCGGTCGCGATCCTGATCATGGGAGTCTTCGGCTACCTGGTGGACATGGTCGTGCTCAGGCGGATGTTCGGCCAGTCGCAGGTGGCCGTCATCATCCTGACGATCGCGCTCGGCTTCGTGCTGCGTTTCGCGGCGGGAGTGATCTGGGGGCATGAACCGATCTCCCTGCGCACGCCCATGGCCGGCGAATATGTGCGCTTCGGAGGGCTGGTGCTTGGCCTGAGCGAGGTGATGGTCATCATCGTGACCTTCCTGCTCACGCTTGTCCTCTATGTCTATTTCAACCGCACGAAACTCGGCGTCGCCATGCAGGCGGCCTCGCAGAACCAGCTCGCAGCATACTACATGGGCATCCCCGTCAAGCGGCTGCATTCGCTGATCTGGGGGCTCGCGGGCATGGTGGCCGCCGTGGCCGGCATCCTCTTCGCCTCCAAGGGCTCCATCGAACCGTCTATCGGCCTGCTGGGAATCAAGGCTTTTGCGGCCGCCGTGATCGGCGGGTTCGGCAGTCTGCCCGGCGCGCTGCTCGGCGGCATCATCGTCGGGCTGATCGAACCCTTCGCCTCCTATTACATCGCCGCCGGCTATTCGCAGATCACGCCGTATCTGCTGCTCTTCCTGATCCTCGTCTTCCGGCCGCACGGCATCCTGGCCCAGATCCACAGCAAGAAGGTCTGAGCCATGCGGATGATCTTCAAGACCTCCTACGACGCAGACATCAATCTCTTCCGCGACCGCGAGCAGGGCTTCTGGTACATGACGCTGCTCGTCCTGTCGCTGATCCTGCCCTTCCTGCTCGACACCTTCTGGCTCGGCGAGATCACCAATGTGCTGATCTGGGCGATCGCCGGCATGGGGCTGATGATCCTTGTCGGCCAGACGGGACAGGCGAGCCTCGGGCACGCGGCCTTCCTGGCGGTCGGCTGCTACGCGAATGTGCTCCTGCAGGACCCGGTGGGCCTTCCCTTCATCCTATCCTTCCCGCTGGCGGGGCTCATCGCAGGGCTTGCCGGAATGCTGATCGCGCTGCCGATGACGCGGCTGCACGGCGTCTATCTGGCGATCGGCACGCTGGCGATCGCCATCCTCACGGAGGACCTGATCGTGATCGCGGAGCCGCTGACCAGCGGCGTCATGGGGCTCGTGGCGCCGACGATCAATATTTTCGGCCTCGAATTCGACCGCTACGGCACGCCTGGCCGCTTCTACTGGCTGGTGCTTGCCATCGCGATCCTGATGGTGCTTGCTTATCGCAACATCCTGCGCACGCCGCTCGGGCGGTCCTTTGCCGCCATTCGCGACTCGGAGGTCTCGGCGCGCGCGATGGGCGTCAATGTGGCGTGGACGAAGGCAATCTCCTTCGGCATCTCCAGCACCATCACGGGTCTTGCCGGCGCGCTGATGGGGCATTTCGCGGGCATCTTCAACAACGAGACCTTCAACATCATCATCTCGATCCAGCTCCTGCTGATGATCGTGATCGGTGGTCTCGGCTCCATTCACGGCGCATTCTTCGGGGCGATCATCGTGGCCTTGATGCCCCAGACCATCGCCATTCTGCGGGATACGGCCGGCAGCGTCTTCGGCGGCGGGTCGGTGGCGATACCGGGGCTGGAATCGGCGATCTTCGGCGCGATCCTCATCCTCTTCATCCTGTTCGAGCCGATGGGGATCTATGGCCGCTGGGTCAAGATACGCACCTATTTCCAGCTCTTCCCCTTCTATCGCCGCGACATGTTCCGCCGGCAGAAAAGCTACCTGAAGACGGAGCGCATGCGATGAAGGCCTTGCTAGAGATCGACAATGTCACGCTGCGCTTCGGCGGGGTCGTCGCCGTCAACAAGGTCTCCTTCTCCGTCGAGGAGGGCGAGGTCTTTGCGCTGGTCGGGCCGAACGGGGCCGGCAAGTCGACCCTCTTCAACCTTGTCTCGCGCTTCTACGACCCCGTGGAAGGCGACATCCGCTTCGCAGGCGAGAGCATACTGGACCGCAGGCCGCACGAGATTGCCCGCCTTGGTATCGCCCGTACATTCCAGAACATCGAGCTGTTCGAGCAGGCGACGGTGCTGCAGAATCTGCTGGTCGGGCGGCATCGTCACAGGCAAGGAAGTTTTGCCGGGCAGATACTGTTCACGCCCTTCGTCCGCAAAGAGGAACGACGGCACCGCGAGGCGGTCGAGAAGGTGATCGATTTCCTCGATCTCCAGCCCTATCGCGAAAAATACATCGCCGGCCTGCCCTATGGCGTGCGCAAGGTGGTCGAGCTGGGCCGCGCGCTGGCGATCGAGCCGCGGCTTCTCCTGCTCGACGAACCGGCTTCGGGCCTTTCGGTGGAGGAGACGCAGGACGTCGCGTTCTGGATCGAGGATATCCGCAAACAGATGGGCATCACCGTGCTCATGGTCGAGCATGACATGCATCTCGTCTCGTCAGTATCCGACCGGGTGCTGGCGCTGGCGGACGGCAAGATGCTTTCGCTCGGCACGCTGCAGGAAGTGCAGAACGATCCGGCAGTGATCGAGGCCTATATAGGCACTTCGGACGAGCATGAAAGGGTGGTGGCCTGATGCTGATGCAGGAGGAAAGGCCGGCGCAGGCCGACACGTCCGTGATTCTGACGGTCAGGAACCTGGAATCCTATTACGGGCCGATCATGGCGATCCGCGGCGTAAGCCTGGAAGTGCGCGAGGGGCAGATTGTCAGCGTGCTTGGCGCCAATGGCGCCGGCAAGACGACGCTTCTAAAGACGATCTCCGGCGTGATGGACCCGGAAAAGGGCGAAATTCTCTATCAGGGCCGCGATATCGCGGGCTTCGATCCCGACAAGATCGTGCGCATGGGCATCGTCCATGTGCCGGAAGGGCGCGAGGTGTTTCCGCTGCTCACGGTGGAGGAGAACCTGAAGATGGGCGCCTATGTGCGCTCCGACGCCGACGGTATCCGTCAGGATCAGGAGATGGTCTATTCCTATTTCCCGATCCTTGCCGAAAGGCGGCGTCAGGCAGCGGGCACGCTTTCAGGCGGGCAGCAGCAGATGCTGGCGATCGGACGCGGGCTGATGGCGCGGCCGAAGCTGATGCTGCTTGACGAGCCGAGCCTCGGCCTGTCGCCGCTTCTGGTGAGGGAAATCTTCCAGATCATCCGCCGGCTCAACCGGGAGCAGAAGGTGACGATGATGCTGGTGGAGCAGAACGCCAAGGTGGCGCTGGAAGTGGCCGACCATGGCTACGTCATGGAGCTCGGCCGCA
>Ga0164243_10014441_pt1 | contig 11000 bp, 7 predicted proteins | sample OricompcompostOP_FD_108781 | JGI IMG/M metagenome (GOLD analysis project Ga0164243, IMG submission 108781) | Organic Plus compost microbial communities from Emeryville, California, USA - Original compost - Organic plus compost (OP) | ecosystem: Engineered > Solid waste > Mixed feedstock >...
CGCGGTGCCGGTGGCCCTACCGGGTCCGAGCCCGCAATCCGTTCCGCCGTCGCCGGAATGACGAGTTCGCCCAAACCTTCGGTTGGCGGTTCCGGATTGTTTGCCGGTGCCGGAGCGAAGGCATCCGCTTCGAGCTTCGGAATGAAATCGCCGAGCGACGGCCGAGCGCGCATGCTTTTTGCCGCGGCGCGGAGAGCTCCGATCGAATCCTCGAGCGCCGAAGACGGCGCACCGGGACGCGGACTTACGCGCGCGGGCTTCGGCCTCAAGGCCTCTGCGGCATTCACCTCATCGGCAAGCTCCTTGATCTTGCGCTGCACGAGTTCGAGGTCACCCTCAATCGTGGTCGCGGCCGGAGCTTTGGGCTCTTGCGGTCCGATGCTCATGGGGGCCATCGGGCCAAAAGGTTCCTGCGACGACGCTTGTGCTTCCGTCCGCGGCCGGAACGACCATTGCTCGCGGACTGGCTCGCTTGGGCCAATCTGAGCCGCTGCAGCTGTAGCCTCGGAAACCGGGGCCGACATGGCTGCGGTCATATCGGCCGTCACTTCGGGTTCCGCTTTCGGAAGCGTTTCAGCCGGCGCCTGTTGCACCGTCCGCTGCAGCTTTCTTGCCGCGCGCTCGCTAAGGACATCAGACGGCACCGGTCCCGGAGCTGACGGCTGCGGCATCGGTCCACTGCCCGGCTCCCCATCCTGTCGCGGCACGAGATTCCCGATATCGCGGCTGAGTTCGCGGATCCGGGCCTCAGCCGAAGTCGGAGCGGGCGCCGCGCGAGGCGCTGCCTTGGGTTTGGCCGCCTGCCGCGTCCGCGCAAGCTCGGCCTTGAGTTCGGCGATTTGCGCCGTCTTTTGCGTCTGCTTGTGAACGAGCATCAGGAGCGCCAGCGTCACAACCCCGACCGCGCCGGAAATTGGAAGCGACAGCCCGAATTGCGAAAGACACATCATCGAAACGGCGACCGAGACGATCAGGATCGAAGCAACGATGAGACCGTCACGTGTTTTGGGCTCACGAGGCGAATCGGCCTCTTGAACGGCGGTTGGTGCGGCAGGACCGCTGGTCGGAGCAGGTCCAAGAGCCGCCATAGGTGCAGCGGTGTCAGTTGGCGCGACACCAGCCTGCGGCTTTGAATTGTCCTGTTTTGTCATCGTGTTCCACACCGCCCAATCGATTCGTGTTGGCTAACTTTCGCAGACGCTCGAAAAGATAAGCAACGTCAGGTCCATGACCTATCACCACCTTTTGCACCGCGCTTGGCCCTATTGCCGCCAGTCGGGGCGCCCGGGTCACAACCTATAACTACGGCGGCCGTGCATAGTCGCAAAAGCGCCCTTGACCCGTCTCCCACAAACCCGAATCGGCTGTCTGTTTAGGTCTCGTTAGGCGAATCGGCGTGCTATCATGCGACCGACGGCGCCTCTCGCGTTCGCCGGTTTAGCGTGTTGTCAGGAGGGGAAGAGCGCCATGTACATGGATCGAGTTGGTACCAGCGTCGAAGATGAAGTATCGAGTGAGCTTTCCCGGGCGCGAATCCTCATCACTGGTTTGACGGGCGCCGCAGGCGTCGACGTTGCGCGCACTTTTGCCGACCTCAACGTCCGCCTCGTTGTCCATACGACCGAGCTGTCTCCCGATCTCGTCGAGCTGTTCGCCTTCCTGTCCCAGAGTGCCAGCGAAATCCGGCTTCATACGCTTGATATTTCGGCCGCAAACGCGGCTGCAAGGTTCGCCCAAACATCGGCACAGGCCTTCGGGGGCCTCGATGCGGCAATCAATATGACGTCGGTTTCCATCGAGGAGATTGAGAACATTCGCACCGACGTCGATCTCGACACGCTGATTGAATCGAAACTCGCCCCGCTTGCCCAACTGACGCGCGTCATTGCCAACCGCATGTGCGTCGTCATGAGCGAAGGACTTGTGCTGAACGTCTTAAGCATGCCGGAGCCGCGAGATTCCCGCACGGCCGCCATCGCCGGATGTGTGCGAACGGCGCTCGCTGCGATGACGGCCGAAGAAGCCCGCGCTTGGGCCGATAAGGGCGTTCGCATCAATGGCGTGGGCCCTCGCGCCTATTTTGATCCGAGCACTTCCGGAGCCTATCTTGCCAACGAGCCCGATGTTGCGTCCCTTGCCCTGCATCTTGCATCGCGCCGGGGCCGTTCGCTTTCCGGCTACGTATTCGATGCCTGCGGGCTCGACGACTGAGGCAATTCCACCGCAACTTCAATTGCTTTTCGATGCCGGAGCGTCGATAACCGCCGTTCTCGGGCGTAAGAGGCTCGGATGGACATCCGGCAACTGCAATATCTGGTCGCGCTCGCGCGCGAGAAGCATTTCACGCGCGCTGCGCAGGCCTGCAACGTTACGCAGCCCACGCTGTCAGGCCGCATCCGCCAGCTCGAACTCGAACTCGGCGTCCCGATCGTCGAACGAGGGCAACGCTACCAAGGGCTGACGCAAGAGGGCGAGCGGGTCCTCAAATGGGCCCAGCTCATCCTCAACAATTGGTCGTCGATGCATCAGGAACTGGCACAGCTTGCCGTCAGTGATTTCGGGTTGACGGGTCGTCTGGCACTTGGGGCAATTCCGTCGGCGCTTCCGATCCTGCCTTACCTGACGCGCGACGTGCAGCGCCTCCATCCCAAGATCAACTTCACCATCATGTCGATGAGCTCGGAGGAAATCCTTCGCGGCCTCGACGAATATTCGATCGATGCCGGCATTACCTACCTCGACAACGAGCCGATCCACGGTTTCGCGGCGACACCGCTTTACGTCGAGCGTTACTGCCTGTTCATTCCGGAAGACCACCCCTTCGCCCATCGCGAAACAGTGACGTGGCGCGAGGTGGCCGACCTGCCGCTTGGCCTTTTGACCACCAACATGCAGAACCGCCGTATCATCGACCGCGCTTTCCGGGCCGCCGGCTGCCATCCCGAGCCGGCCCTCGAAACGAATTCCGTCATTAATCTCTATTCGAACGTTCGCCTGATGGGACTCGCGAGCGTGATGCCCCATTATTTGATCGACCTGCTTGGCAGCGACTCGGGGCTGAAAGCGGTATGGCTCGTCGAGCCCGAGGTCGCTCATAGCGTCGGATTGGTCATCCAAGACCGTGATCCGATTGCACCACTTGTCCGGGCCTTTCGGGAAGCCGCGGCGGCATTTTCGGCGAAAGAGATTTCCTGAGTGAGAGGCAACGGCTTAACCACACGCACTGAGCCGAACCATACGATTTGCCATAGTTGGCGCGCCGCACTATTGATATGGTCTATGGTGAGATCGACCATATCGATTTGAATGACGGGTCGGAATGACCCACTAGAAATCGTGCGGCAAAGTGCGCATCTCCATGATGAACGGCCGTCAAAACATACCCTGAGGAAACGCCGAAAAATGGCGAAGAAAGCCGGAAACAAACCGAACGGCTCGATGACGGATCACACGCCGGCTCTGACCCCTGTCGAGGTCGCTGCTCTCAGCGTCTGCGCCCGTCACGGCAACAAGCCGGATGAGCTACTAGAGATCTTCCACGAGTTGCAGCATCAGCTTGGCTATGTGCCGGACGCCACGCTGCCCGTTATCGCGAAAGCGCTCAATCGTTCGCGCGCCGAGATCTATGGCGTTCTGACGTTTTATCATGAATACAAGCGACACCCGGTCGGCAAGCACGTCATCAAGATTTGCCGCGCCGAGGCCTGCCAGTCGATGGGCACCGAAGCGCTCTGCCGGCACGCGGAGCAGTCGCTGAAGACCAAACTCGGCGAGACGACCCCCGACGGCATGGTCACGATCGAGCAGGTCTTCTGCCTCGGCAATTGCGCACTCTCACCCGCTGTGATGGTCGGCGAAAAGCTCTACGGCAAGGTCGATTCCAAGCGCTTCGACGAGATCATCGGAAGCCTCGAAAAGGAGGCCGCGGAATGATCAGAGTTTTTGTTCCAAGAGATGCCGCAGCCCTCTCCGTCGGCGCTGACGAAGTTGCCGCCGCCATCGCCAGCGAAGCAAAGAAGCGCAATCTCGACATTCAGATCGTGCGCAATGGCTCGCGGGGCATGCTTTATCTGGAGCCGCTGGTCGAAGTCGAAATGCCGAAAGCACGCGTCGCCTACGGCCCGGTTGCCGCGAGCGACGTTGCCGGTCTCTTCGATGCCGGCTTCCTCGAAGGCAAGCCGCATGTGTTGGCCCACGGCCCGACCGAAGAGATCCCGTACTTCAAAACCCAGGAACGGCTGACGTTTGCACGCTGCGGCATCACCGATCCGCTCTCGATCGAAGATTATCGCGCGCACGGCGGCTTTGTGGGCCTCGCCAAGGCGCTTCATATGAAACCGATCGATATCGTCACCGAAGTGACGACGTCCGGTCTTCGCGGTCGCGGCGGCGCCGGCTTCCCGACCGGCATCAAATGGAAGACGGTTCACGATCTTCCGGCCGGCGAGAAGTACGTCGCTTGCAACGCTGATGAAGGCGACAGCGGCACGTTCGCCGACCGCATGCTGATGGAGGGGGATCCGTTCTGCCTCATCGAAGGCATGACGATCGCGGCCGTCGCTGGCGGTGCCCAGAAGGGTTACATCTACGTCCGCTCCGAATATCCTCACGCTGTCAAGATTTTGCGCGAAGCGATCGAGATCGCGAAAAAGGCCAACTGGCTCGGCGACAATATTCAGGGAACGAAATACTCCTTCGATCTTTTCGTTCGTATGGGTGCCGGCGCCTACATTTGCGGCGAAGAAACGTCGATGCTCGAAAGCATTGAGGGTAAGCGCGGCATCGTGCGCTACAAGCCGCCGATCCCCGCCATAGAAGGCCTCTTCGGCAAGCCGACGATCATCAACAACGTGATGAGCTTTGCTGCGGTGCCGATCATCATCGACAAGGGTGGTGAGTTCTATCGCGATTACGGCGTCGGCCGCTCGCGCGGCACGCTGGCGTTCCAGCTCGCCGGCAACATCAAGCAGGGCGGTCTCGTCGAGAAGGCTTTCGGCGTCACGACACGCCAGCTGATCGAGGACTGGGGCGGCGGCACCGCGACGGGCCGACCAGTTCGCGTGGTTCAGGTCGGCGGCCCCCTCGGCGCCTACATCCCGGAATCGAAGTTCGACGTGCCGATGGATTACGAGGAATTCGCCAAGGTCGACGCGATGGTCGGCCACGGCGGCCTTGTCGTTTTCGATGACACGGTCGACATGGCTAAACAGGCGCGCTTTGCGATGGAATTCTGCGCCATCGAGAGCTGCGGCAAGTGCACGCCATGCCGGATCGGCTCGACCCGCGGGGTCGAGGTGATCGACCGGATCATCGCCGACGTCGATCGCGAGAAAAATTTGGCACTTCTTGAAGACTTGTGCGTCACGATGACGGACGGCTCGCTGTGCGCGATGGGCGGCTTGACGCCATTCCCGGTCATGAGCGCGTTGCGAGGATTCCCGGAGGACTTCCACAAGCCGTCGCCGGACAGGTTTCTTGCAGATGCCGCTGAGTAAAATTCCAGGATCAGCAGACCTCAAAGAGGACGCTCGATGAACCAGCATATCAAGCCGATGACCCTCATCAAAGAGACGGACTACGGCACGCCCACGCCCGAAATTCACGAGGCCACCAAGATGGTGACGCTCGAAATCGACGGCCAAGAGATTACGGTGCCGGAAGGCACCTCGATCATGAACGCGGCGATGCAGCTCGGCATCCAGATCCCGAAGCTCTGCGCGACCGACAGCCTCGACCCCTGGGGTTCTTGCCGGCTCTGTCTTTGCGAGATCGAAGGCCGCAGGGGCACACCCGCATCCTGCACCACCCCCGTGGCGCCCGGCATTAAGGTCACGACGCAAAACGAGCGGCTGGCGAAGCTGCGTCGCGGCGTGATGGAACTCTATATTTCCGACCATCCGCTCGATTGCCTGACCTGCGGCGCCAACGGCGACTGCGAATTGCAGGATATGGCTGGCGCCGTCGGACTTCGCGAAGTCCGCTACGGCTACGACGGCGAGAACCACGTCTTTGCAAAGAACAAGGACGGCAGCGCGAATGACATGTTCAAGCCCAAGGACGGCTCCAACCCCTACTTCCAGTTCGATCCGTCGAAGTGCATCGTGTGCTCGCGCTGCGTTCGCGCGTGCGAAGAGGTGCAAGGCACGTTCGCTCTGACGATCGACGGCCGCGGTTTCGCCTCGCACGTCTCGGCTGGCATGGACGAAGAGTTCTTGGCGTCCGAATGCGTCTCCTGCGGCGCCTGTGTGCAGGCTTGCCCAACCGCGACGCTCATCGAGAAATCTATTCTGGACCACGGCCAGCCTGAGCACTCGCTTGTCACGACCTGCGCCTACTGCGGCGTCGGCTGCTCGTTCAAGGCCGAGATGCGCGGCGAGGAAGTCGTCCGCATGATGCCTTACAAGGATGGCGGCGCCAACGAGGGCCATTCCTGCGTGAAAGGCCGCTTCGCGTTCGGCTACGCGACCCACAAAGATCGCGTTCTAACGCCGATGATCCGCGAGAAGATCACTGATCCGTGGCAGGTCGTCTCGTGGGACGAAGCAATCGCCTACGCTGCGAAACGCCTCAAGGATACGCAGGAGAAGTACGGCAAGGACTCGATCGGCGGCATCACCTCGTCACGCACGACGAACGAAGAAGTCTACGCCGTGCAGCGCATGGTCCGCGGTGCCTTCCGCACGAACAACATCGACACCTGCGCCCGCGTCTGCCACTCGCCGACAGGTTACGGCCTGAAGCAGACGTTCGGCGAATCCGCCGGCACACAGGACTTCAAGAGCATCGACCAGACCGATGTGATCATGGTCGTCGGCGCGAACCCGACCGACGGCCATCCGGTCTTCGGCTCGCGCATGAAGAAGCGCATACGCGAAGGCGCCAAGCTGATCGTGATCGATCCGCGCCGAACGGACATCGTGCGCTCGCCCCACGTCGAAGCGGCCTATCATCTGCAGCTTCAACCGTCGACCAACGTCGCGATCATGAATGCGATCGGCCACGTGATCGCGACCGAAAACCTGATCGACACCAAGTTTGTGAAGCGCCGGTGCGAACCGGCCGACTTCTACCGCTGGGAAGAGTTCATCAAGCGACCCGAGAATTCTCCGGAAGCGACGGAGGCCGTCACGGGCGTTCCAGCCGAAATGGTCCGCGGGGCCGCGCGCCTCTTCGCGACCGGCGGCAACGCCGCAATCTATTATGGCCTCGGCGTTACCGAGCACAGCCAGGGTTCGACGATGGTCATGGCGATGGCCAATCTTGCGATGGCGACCGGCAACATCGGCCGCGAAGGCGTCGGCGTGAATCCGTTGCGCGGCCAGAATAACGTGCAAGGCTCCTGCGACATGGGTTCCTTCCCGCACGAGTTCCCAGGCTACCGGCATGTTTCAAATGCGGAAGTCCGCACGATCTTCGAAAAGGAATGGGGCACGAAACTCGACCCCGATCCGGGCCTCCGGCTTCCGAACATGTTCGACGCCGCCGCCGACGGTACATTTATGGGCATGTTCATCCAGGGCGAAGACATCGCCCAGTCGGACCCGAACACCCATCACGTCGAGCACGCGCTGGAATCGATGGACATCGTCATCGTCCAGGATCTCTTCCTGAACGAGACGGCGGCCTTCGCTCATGTCTTCCTGCCGGGCACTTCGTTCCTCGAGAAGGACGGCACCTTCACGAACGCCGAACGCCGCATCAACCGCGTCCGCAAGGTCATGCGCGAGAAGCAGGGCATGGCCGAATGGGAAGTCGTCTCCCGCATCGCGACGGCAATGGGCCACCCGATGCATTATAATTCGGCCGCCGAAATCATGGACGAGATCGCGCGCGTGACCCCGACGTTCGAGGGCGTGTCCTTTGCAAAGATCGACGAGCTGGGTTCCATCCAGTGGCCGTGCAACGAGGAGCACCCGACTGGCACGCCGGTTATGCACACGGACGAATTTACCCGCGGCAAGGGCCGCTTCATGCTGACGGGCTTCGTCCCGACGGCCGAGCGCACGAACCGCAACTTCCCACTTATCCTGACGACGGGTCGCATTCTCTCGCAGTACAACGTCGGTGCCCAGACGCGCCGCACCGAGAACGTTGCCTGGCATCCCGAGGATATTCTCGAGATCCATCCGCACGACGCCGAGGTGCGCGGCATCAAGACAGGCATGAAGGTGTCGCTCGCGAGCCGCGTCGGCGCCACGACACTGACCGCGAAGATTTCCGACCGCATGCCGCAGGGCGTCGTCTATACGACGTTCCACCACCCGGTGACTGGCGCTAACGTCATCACTACCGAAAATTCCGATTGGGCAACGAACTGCCCCGAATACAAGGTGACGGCCGTGCAGGTGCACGTCTCGAACCACCCGTCGGAATGGCAGGAAGAATGGCAGGAGCGCGAGTTCGAGAACAAGCGCATCGCGAAAGAGAAGAAGCTGGAACCGGCGGAGTAACGAAGGCTCCCCCCGGAGTTTGACTTGATGAATGTCGTGCCCAAAGCCGTATCTCAGCCAAAGGGCGGCGCGGACCTCTGTTCGCGCGCCGCTGCGGGAGAGCTGTCGACGGCTTCTGGAACCCAGGCAATCACATGGCAGCTTCCCGAAGAAACGCCTGTAGCGCTGCAGATCAACTCCGAGCCCTATACGGTGATGATGGCGACGCCCGCGGACCTTCGCGATTTCGCCGTCGGCTTTCTCGTCGGCGAAGGCATCGTTCCCGATCCGGGCAAAATCCAGGGCATCCTCGTCATGCCGGTTGACGGGGGCATCGCCGTCGATGTCGCTGTGCCCGAGGACGCAATCGACAAGACACGGCTGTCTCGCCGCACGATCGAAGCGCGCACCGGCTGTGGGCTCTGCGGTGTCGAGGACATCGAATCCGCTGTCAGACCTCTGCAGCGGCTTGATCGGAGTTGGTCACCATCTTCCGAGGCCATTCGGCGCGCGGCGCAGAACCTTGGCGATCAGCAGCCGATGAACCGCTTCAACCGATCGGTTCACGGCGCGGCGTGGGTGTCGAACAACGGAGACATTCTCTTCGTGCGCGAGGACGTCGGCCGTCACAACGCCCTCGATAAGCTCATCGGCGCGCTCTACAGGAAAAATATCGACCGGAAAAACGGCTTCGTGCTGATGACGAGCCGCTGTAGCTTCGAACTCGTGCAGAAAACCGTGACCGCGGGTATCGGCGCGCTCGTCACTGTTTCCGCTCCGACAGCACTGGCGCTTGAACTCGCGATAAACGCCAATCTTTTCCTCGCGGCGCTTGGTCCAGGCGGTCCCGTCGTCTTCAATCGTTGAAAACATCCATCAAACCCGGAAATCAGTCCCAAGATGCAAACTTCCGACCTCGTTCGCATGGCCAATCAGATCGCCGCCTATTTCGAAGCCTACCCGAAACAGGAAGCGCTCGATGGCATCGCGATGCACATCCACAATTTCTGGGAGCCGCGGATGCGCAACGAGTTGAAGGCGTATCTCGATAAGGGCGGTGAGGGCCTCTCGCCTCTCTTCCTCGAAGCCATGGAGTCCTACTACAAAGGTCCCAAGTCGCCGGTGAAGCAGGCCGTCATGCAGAATCAGAACAAGACGGCGCCGCAGGGCGCGATGCCGAGCGTCGCCGACGGTGGCGGCGACGCCGGCTAATAAGCCTACTCCTGGAAATCAACCTAATCCGTCATCCTCGACCGAATGAGCGAAGCGATTGAAGGTCGGGCATCCAGCATAAGACTCGTCGAAGACCCGATATCGAGCCTTCGGCAGCCTTGCGCTGGATTCCCGAACGGCCTCGTAAACTCGCCCATTCGAGTGACGATGCTATTGGCTCCTTTACTCCGCCGCGGCTCTGCTCGCAGCCAGCACCTGGTCCCGGAGCCGCCCGGATACTTCCGACAAGTGGTCGAACCCAAACGTGAACGACCCGACGCCTGCGGTCGCCGACCTCAAATCGATGATCAGGTTGTCCATCTCGGCCTCCGGAATATGCGCCTCGATCACGTCCCATCCGGGCCAGCCGGGCCGTGCGTCGAAGCCGAGGATTTGCCCCCGGCGTTGCGAGATGATGCTGTTGATGCGCGCGTTGGCTTCCGACGGCACCGCGATCGAAACGGCCATGATCGGCTCGAGCAGCACGGGATTGCACTTCGGCATCCCTTCTGACATCGCCAGCCGCCCGGCCTGACGGAACGCCATGTCGGAAGAATCGACCGAATGATATGAGCCGTCCGTCAGCGTCACGGCAACGTCGACCACCGGAAAGCCGAGCGGCCCCTCGGCAAGGTAATCGCGTACCCCGATTTCGACCGAAGGAATGAAGTTCTTCGGAATGACGCCGCCTGTGATCTTCTCGTCGAAGGCGATGCCGCTGGACCGCGGCAACGGCTTGATATCGAGCTTCACGTCACCGAACTGACCGTGACCGCCCGACTGCTTCTTATGTCTGCCACGAACTTCCGTCGCCGTGCGGATCGTTTCTTTGTATCCGATCCGCCGTTTCTCGCGCGTCACGTCGATGCCGTACTTCCGCATCAGCCGTTCAAGCGCGACACGCAAGTGCATCTCGCCCTGCCCATGCAGCAAGATTTGATGCATTTCCGCGTTATGCTCGAGCGTCAGTGACGGATCTTCATCCGTGAGCTTCGTGACCGCCGACGACAGCTTCACCTCATCCTTACGGTCCTTGAGACCAAGGCCGATGGCGAGCGCAGGCTGCGGTGGCTTCGGTGCAGCGATCTGCATGACAACCGTCTTCCCGACAGCAATAGTCTCGCCTGACCGAATGGAATCGAGCCGGCCCAGCGCCACGGTTTCTCCAGCTTTGGCAGTTCCGCGTTTTGTCGGCTCTTCTCCACGAACCGTGAAAATGCCCGCAACGCGTTCTTCCTGACCCTGCGCACCCGTGACGGTCGCGCCGTCAGCAATCTCTCCGGCAAAGACGCGCGCGAGCGAAAGCTTGCCCCCGGATTTGGTGTGCACGCTTTTGAAAACATAGGCCGCCGATTTGGC
>Ga0164243_10014442_pt1 | contig 11000 bp, 9 predicted proteins | sample OricompcompostOP_FD_108781 | JGI IMG/M metagenome (GOLD analysis project Ga0164243, IMG submission 108781) | Organic Plus compost microbial communities from Emeryville, California, USA - Original compost - Organic plus compost (OP) | ecosystem: Engineered > Solid waste > Mixed feedstock >...
AAAACAGGACCATTGGTGTTTTTAAATGAGAAAGAAAATTGGCATATTTCTCCAGCTTGTGCAACAGAATCAGGTATAGTAGAAGAAAAAGCGCCTGCACGATTGCTTGCACGCGAAGAAGTTGACTTGACACGCTCTTCTTTTTTATTATATAGTATGTCTACCTAAAATAATTTATCATACGATACATCCAAATTTCAGGAGAAAAAGATGTCTCATCCGTTTCGTTTTGGCGTTGTCTCGATGGGCACACCACCACATACGCGCAGTTCGTGGCTCGACCAGGCACGCCGCTGTGAGGATCTGGGGTACTCATCCCTATTGATGCCCGATGTTCCCTCGGTTGGTGGGCTCGCACCTTTTTCCGCGCTCACCATGGCAGCAGCGGTCACAACCACGCTTCGTATTGGCAGCTTTGTCTTCAACAATGAGTTACGCCACCCACTTCTTCTTGCTCGTGAAGCCGCAACACTGGATGTGTTTTCCAATGGACGACTTGAACTTGGTCTGGGCGTAGGATATGGGCCTCAGGAATCCCAAAAAATGGGATTACCCTTCGCAAGTGGTGGAGAGCGTGTCCAGCATCTTCAGGAAACAATTGATATTATCAAGCAGATTTCTACAAAAGAGCGCGTGACCTATACTGGAAAATATTATACGATTAAAGATGTAGCTGGCACGCCTGCGCCTGTACAGCAGCCTCACCCACCTATTCTGCTTGCAGGTGCTGGAGAACGAATACTGAAACTGGCGGGACGTGAGGCAGATATAGTTGAGGTTGCGATAATGTTCCAGGAGTCAAATACCTCAATTGAGCAAAAACTGAAATGGGTTAAAGAGGGGGCACAGGAGCGCTTTCCAGCACGAGAGCTCAGCAAAACAGTCTATTATCTACACATTACTGATAGTAAGCAAAAAGCAACCGCCGCACCTGGCGGGCCGCAGGTTCCAGTCCAGGAGATGAGCACACAGCAGGCAATCGAGCACCTGCTAGCGCTCAGGGAGCAGTATGGCTTCTCGTACCTGAAAGTGCATGAGGGACAGATTGAAAATTTCGCTCCCATCGTCGCACGGCTCCACGGGAGATAAGGCAACGTCCTGGGTCTGGCCCCTGCGCACCAGACCCGGCGTCTATGCTCGCTTGAGCGCAGTCAATTGAGCATCGAGCTGTAAAAGATACTCTCTTCCATACGGCCCTTGCTCAAGGTTTTGCACAAGTTGTCCAGGCAAATCCTGCGTTATTTCCACACTCCAGGAGCCAGCGGCCAACGCGATTGTAGACACAGTATCAACATCACCAGTAAATGCAATACATGCTTGCAGGAGATCACTCATCCGCGAATGATCGAGGAGTGCAGTAATAGCAGCACGAACGCTCATCCAGCCCTTTGCTTTCACCGGTCCCTGCCAGCGCTCCGCCCAGCGTCCGGGCACATGCTGCTCAAGAAAACGCCCCAGTTGCTGCTTCGGCCCCAGACGATAGATGAAATAATGGGCCATCAACGCCGCCGCAACAGCTGCGTTCACGCCATCAAAAGTGTTGTGCGTCAGCTCTGCCTGCAACGTCGCCTTCTCGATCACTTCATCAATAGTCGTATACAGCCCGATAGGAGCAGCACGCATCGCCGCACCGCTCTTGTCGCTATCAGGACGGATCTCGCCTAAGAACTGTGTACCATCGCGCACCCTGCTGAGAAAGCGATAGAAGCTGCCCGCATATCCCTCACGAGGGTCACGCTTGAACACCTCGACGAACTTTTCGGCCAGTGTCTCTTTTGTCCAGGGAACGCCAGATACCATTATTTCTGCAATGGCAAGCGTCATTTGTGTATCATCGGTATACGAACCCGGAGCGATATTGTGTCTGGGATGCAATACATATCGATCCAGCGTGTTGTGTTGCTCGACCCATGCACGCTCCGCATACTCAAAGCCGGCACCGTAGGCGTCACCAACTGCAAGTTCAATAAGCATGCCCGCCTCCTCGTTTGCTAAAAAATTGCTGTTATTTCATACAACGAGCAAAGCGGGCAAGCATAAAGTGACTATGCCTTCGTCTCCTACAAGGATGGCGGCCCCTGACGCAGCGCAGCATAAACGGCGTCAACATCTTGATTCGGCATTACAAATTCCAGCAGCCAGGTTGCACCCCCCTGTTCAGCCTCACGAAGTGCTGCCCGGGCCTGAGCATTTCTCGCAGCCTCAAACAGCGGCACGGACACCACGATATCAAACGGCGCCCCGGCGGTGTGATGCTCATCCATAAAGCGCTTCACTGGCGCAATGCCCTCCGGTGAAGAGAAGACATGCACACCGTCCCAACGAGCAGCCCGCTTCATAGGCCCCTTATTTGGCCATGTCCCGGCCACCCAGATCGGAATTCTGGGCTTCTGAAGTGGGGTTGGCAAGAATTGAATCTCATCGACCTGGTAATATTTTCCACTATAACTGAATGGCTCACCACTCCATAACCCCTGGATGATTTCCAGGCTTTCATCTAACATGCCTGCTCGCTGCTTTGCATCCAGTACCTCCCCAAAATGGGTAAAGCCCTTATCCTCAATATCCCCAATTCCTACACCCAGAATAAAGCGGCCATTCGAGACATGATCCAGCGTTACCGCCTCCCGAGCCAGCTTCTGAGGACGCCGCCGTGTTGGCGCAGTCACCATCGTGCCAAGCTTCACGCGCCTGGTCCGCATTGCCATTGCCGTAAGGGAAATCCAGGCCTCGGCTACCGGCTGCCCATCAGCCAGATAGTGCAGCGTGTCCCAGAGGAAAACTCCATCCCAACCGGCCTCTTCTGCGGTATGAGCCAGATCAGCCAGCAGATGTGGCTCAGCGAAGTTATAGACGTTCGGAAGAGTTATACCATAATGCATTTTTAACGTTTCCTACCTCTATCTATAGAATACAACATTTCTCAAGCTCTATTGGGGTCGAGAAAGCCGCTCTCCCAACCCGCCATCAACAGCAAGCGTGCTGCCAGTTGTAAACGTGGCCTCGAACGCGAGAAACAGCACCGCCCGCGCCACTTCTTCGGCCAAACCATGACGTCTCATCGGGGTCACCTTATCTCCTCGCTGCTTGAGTATCTCTTTGACAACTTCAGTCAACCCAACCACACCTATTGTCGGTATGTCGATAAAACCGGATCTGATCACACTTACCCGAATATCTCGCAGCAGTAACCTACCTCGATTAGCTTTGCAAATGCATCAATCACATCTTTTGTGACTACTTAGGCACTCACACCCGATCTTCCCCCACCTACAGCCACCGATGACGTCAAGACGATTGCATTTCCATCCCGCAATGCAGGAAGCAAGCGTTGCATCGTGAAAAATGCCCCTTTGTATTGACTTGAAACTGTCGAGCATACGATTCTTCTGTTACCTGCTCGAATGGCTCAAACAGCGCGGTCCCGACATGAATAAAGAGCAGCTCTACCTTACCAGACTTCTCCTCAACGATCGGCTTCAGTGCATCGATATCTGCCATGATAGTGGCATCAGAACGCACTACATGTGCTTTCGAGCCGAATTCTTGCCGCGCTGCTTCTAGATTTACCTCGTTTCGACCAGTCAACAGGACTTTAGCACTTCCTGCAACAAGCAAGCGGGCTGTTTCCAGCCCCATACCAATTGTTCAACCGATAATGACAGCTTTCTTCCCTGTACACTTCTCCTCCATTCTATTTCTATCCCTCTACTCTTATACTGGAGGCAATCTATTGTATTTCAGGCAAAGATCAATCAGTGCTCACATAATGAGGGACGATTATTTCTACTATTTCGCTTGTAGTGTCCGTCACTGGTTAGATGGACACCGTTTCCTGAGCCTTTGAGAGACTACGTTTGAGGTACATTCTGACTCGTTCGAGAGCTTCAATCTGCTCTTCCACTTCTGCAAGTCGCTTCCGATACAGCGCCAGTTCCTCAGGACACTCATAAAGATAGTTCGACTCAGGGGAAAATGATGACATATCAAGATCACAATCCCCTAAAGCGGCAGCTATTTCAGTAGTAGTCAAACCAAGTTTCAGGTAAAATTGAATAGCTTTCACTCGTTCAACCGCTGATTCATCATAAAAGCGATAGCCATTCTCGCGCCGCTGTGGCGATAGCAAATGCTTTGTTTCATAATAGCGTAATGATCGAATGCTGACACCAGTGCGCCGCGACAATTCGCCAATGTTCATATGTTTAAGCCTCCTGTTTGATCTTCACTGATATTGTAAAGTATGACACCGTGTCAGGGTCAAGCAAATTTCGTCCTTTATTTTGTGTATTCGTTCTACACCAGCATACTCATCAGCATACCATATTTCTTCCCACTTACCTGACAAAAAGAAAGGGTCCCCTTGCACTTTCGTGTAGCATCGTGTACAGTCAGTGTAGATTACATACATTGACGAGAAATAGAGGAAAAGTATGGAACAGCAAGGCCCTACCCAAAACCGTGCGCTGAGGCAGCCTTACACTGATCCTTCAGCATGGTTTGACGCCGTTTACACTCATGCTAAACATAACCCCTCAATGGTTCCCTGGGCCCGTCAGAGCGCTCATCCATTCCTGCTCGATTGGTTACAGCAGCGCCAGGGAGACAAACAGCGAGCGCTTGTCGTCGGCTGTGGGCTTGGAGACGATGCAGAGGCACTTGCTCATCAGCACTTTACCGTCACTGCCTTCGATGTGTCGCCGAACGCCGTTGCCTGGTGTCGCGAGCGCTTCCCGGGCTCTCCTGTCAACTATGAGGTCGCGGATCTCTTCACGCTTCCCGAGGGATATCAGCAGGCTTTCGATCTTGTCTTTGACGCGCTCACCATTCAATCGCTTCCGCCCCATCTGCATACAAAGGCCATAGAAGCTATTGCACACTGTGTCGCACCGGGTGGCACGTTGCTCATTATCTGTCATGGACGTGAGCCGGAAGAGGAGTTTGACGGTCCGCCCTGGCCGCTTGCCCGCTTCGAGCTTGACCATATACAACAGTGTGGTTTACACGAAGTACAGTTTCAAGATCGGCCTCTTTCTTCTGGCACGCGCACATTCCTCGCGGAATATCAGAAATAATGGGACAGCATAGCCGTCTACGTTCATGGTGGCAGGACAATCCAGCCAATCCGGATCACCCTACCCTGAATAATCCAGATGTGAAGCGGCTTCTCATGTCACGTTATCCTACCTCATCGGCGATCGATCTCGGCGGCACCATGAGCCTGAATATACACGTGGTACCGGAAAATATCGTTTTACGTGTACATCAACCATTCGTATCACGTGAGCGCCTGCTTGCCATTCAGCGTGTTCGACAAGCGCTTACAGCACAGGGGCTTCAGGTTCCGCTTCCCGAGCCGAACGCGACCGTGCTTCGCTGTGGGAAACGGTGGGCAGAAATCGAAGTGTATAGGCCGCATCAACGGCTACCTCATACCTTTGAGGCGTATTGCTGGCTCTTTCAGGCACTCGGCAGGTTGCATCATGCGCTTTCGACCTGTGACAACACGGTTCCCCGTCCCTTGGTCGCAACATATGCGCCTCCGAGCAGCTTGAGACGCTGGCTAACGGTGACACAACAGGCGCTTCACGATCATCCACAGGCATTTGAGATCGCTCATTATCTGGGAAAGCTCGTTCGGGAGCTCCGTCGGCAGTGGCATCCCGCCTCACATCTGCCACAACAGCTCATTCACGGCGACATCCACCTGAGCAACGTCTGCCAGACACCAGACAAGCAAACGATCTATCTGGATTTTGGCTTTCTTGCGTATCGCCCACGCATCCACGACCTCACCTACGCATTGGCTTTTATGCTGCTTGCTCTCAACGGGCCCCAGAAGCCGCAAGACTTCGCATGGCACCGCATTGCCTTGCTGCTCAACGCATACGAGACAACCGCCCATACGCGTCTATCGGAGCAAGAACGAAAAGCGCTGACACCGTACACGGCAGCAATACCGCTCTACGCAGCCGCACTTGATGGCTTCAGTTATAATCCTGCCAGGCAGCTTCAAGGCCGCCTCCCTTTTCTTCATTTGAGCGAATGGCTCCTGACCTGTCCTCAACTATTGCAGCAATAAAGCAAACGGTTATCCAGCAAACGATCATGTTTCACTTCTTGCTTCTTTAAGGCGTGAGGGCTTCTTCAATTGCTTCCTCTCCTATTACAGATATGGCCGTAAGTAGAGATATCCCATAAAATGGGGAAACCGTCGGTACTATCCCCTTTCCATAAAATGATCAAGTATTGTATAATCTCTTCGTAAGATATGCTTACCGCGTTTCGGACGCACCAACTCTTCAAAAAAGCAGCTATCTCGTACATCGCTTTTCTACTTACGGGTTTTGGGAGGCGTACAGGTGCGGAGTGTGTAGGATGCCCTCGTCTCCACAGTTTTTGCTATATGTGTCGTGTATGTTGTGGTAGATGTACTTCTTTTGCATTTCAGACAGCACAATAGAGAGAAGGCAAAGAAAGCACATGAATCAGCCTGAAGAGCTACTTTTTCTTCACTATGCCGCATTGGCTACGACCGCTCAGGAACGTCTGCAACTGCTTGCAACCATCAGCGCCCTGTTCAATCGTCCTCCAGGCCTCTACGATGGTACCGCATTGGGCCTCTCCCCTGGTGCCTGGCCTCAGCTCTGCGTCTGGCTTCAGCACAACCCCTCTCCCTTCTGGACGCTCGAACAGCAGTCCATTCGGATTCATCGAGCATGTCAGAAACACGTCATCATCGGAACCGGGCAATTGATCGAAGATCTTCACTTCTCCAGCCCTTCGCGTCCCTCTTTCGATGATGTATGGCAGGCAGCAAGCCGCTTTATTCAACAGAATATAGAAGGGATCTCTCATGATCAAAAAGCAGAAGCATGACCACGTCGCCCTCGAACTGCTTACCCGGGACGATTGGGACACGTTTGTCCACTTTCTCGGCAAGGAGGCCGTTCAAGAGGTAATTCAGAAGGATGATCACCGCAAGCCGCAGGATCGCTATTGGAAAAAAGGCTTTGAGCGCGGTCGCAATGTCCCGGAGAGCAAAATACAGGAGCTTATTACCCATTGCACCGGCTGCAAACATGCGCAATTCCTGCTATACAGTCACTGGCTCAATAAATATGGGCACCTCGTTATTCAGGCCTGGGAGCGGACTTCAACCGAACATCTAGAAGACGATGTTGTTCGTTTACTCGCTCATCAAAAGGACGATGAAAGAATCAGCATCGCGCTCTATTTTGCACTATTAATGCATAAAGAATTGAGCGCTGCCTGCACTCCTGAACTATTGCAGGAGCTTCTGCAAGCTGACAGCAAGCTCAAGCAAAAAGTGGCGATTCATCGCCTCCAGCATAAAATAGAGGAGCTTGAAGCGCGAAACACGGCGCTTGAGGAGCAGCATCAGAGCTTCGAGACCACACTTGAGGAGCGACAGCAGCGCATCTTGCAACTGGAACAGGAGCTCACAACCGAGCGCGAAAATGCGCTTACGCTTCAACAAAAAATCGCTTCTCTGCATATTGATCAATCTACCTTGAACAATCAAAAACAGCGGCTTCACGAACTCACTATATGTGTTCAGCAGCAGCAACAAAAGATCGAGCAGCTACAGAAACAATCTCATGACTTGCAACAAAAGCTCACTGAGCTACAAACGCGCCATCAAGAAGAACAGGAGCTTCTCCGTCAGGAGCTTTCTGAGGCTAACGATTGCTACACAATAACGCTGGAAAATTTTGAAGAGTCAGAAAAGGAATTACAGGAAGTAAAGACCACTCTTCAACTTATGAGCCAGAACAACAGCGAGATCCTTCACCGCGCGAGGCAACAATATGAAGCCCTGAAGCGCCAAACAGCCGAGCACGATGCACTGTTACGTAGCCATCTGACAGAGATGCGAGCACTTCTTCCGCTCGCTGACCGCAGAAAATCGATCTTCCGACAATACAGGCTCAACCAGGCCAAAAAGCTACTCGATAAGATATTCTTCACTCTCGACGGCGAGCAGGAGCAGCCTTCAACGCTTGACCCCGCCTGGCGACAGGCTTTAGCTCAATTGACACAACAATTGAACATCCATCCTCACACTACCACACACACCGGTAGCAAATGGGAGGATTGGAACCGCTGGCTCCGCCTGGAATCCACGCTCGTTGAGCCGCTCCTTGCCTCCATCGACACGCCACCATCCCCACATATCACCACTATCAACAAAGCGCAACAATTGTTGATGATACGCTGGTATCTCCTCGAATGGCTCAGGGAGCAGGCTGTATTCGATCCGATAGAAATTGAAGGGGAGCATATGGCATGACATTTCAACAGCAGAACCGATTGGGAGTGTATCGCGAACTCGTCTCGCGCCAATATCGTGCCGGCGGCTCGCTTGCTCAGGTCGAGTTCGACGAGCAGGAATACGCAGTGCTGCAAGAGCTGGCTCGCTCCATTTTCAAGCAACTGGCAGCCCTCGATGACCTCGAAGCCAGACGCCCAAATCTCCTTCAGGCTTACCTCAAGGAAGGCTACATCCTGCTTGCCTATGCCTGCGAATACATCCGGCACACGCTTTATCTCAAAGAGTACAAATTCTGGGAAGATTTTTTACCAGAGCTTGGCGCGTCCGGCATAACGTACTCCTACCCGCTCGCCGAGCTTCTCTGGCTCACGTATGCACAGGCTCATATTCCCCGGCGCGGGCAACAGCGCTACGAGCAGCACACAGATCAAACTCGCCGCCTGATTATCAAGTCGCTGACAGACGCTCTCCCCGGTGTTGCCAGCCTTGAACGCAAGCAGTTTATTGACTTCTTTTGCTGGTTTTATCAATATCGTTTTGTTTCGCATCAGAATCCGTACTCGCTGGAAGTGCAATCGATACTTCAGGGATATCAACGGCAAACAGGAGACAGCCTGCCAATCCATCACAAAGCATACCCGCGTTTCCGGGAAGATCTTTTCAAGCTCGCAGAGCTTATAGAGCGGATCGCAGAAGGAACATACCCCGATCAGGAGAGCCTGAAAGCCTTGCTCGAACAAAATGAAACGCCATCCTTTTTCCGCCGCCAGAAAGACATTATCCTGAGCGTCTACCAGCGCTTTCGCAACGCCCTCAGGCCTGAACGCTTTCTGGAACTTCTGCTCAGCTTGCCGTCCGACACGCAGATCAGTACACCTGCACACCGCGTCGTAAATATATCCCGGGTACATTATCAGTCGAACATGTTACACTATGGATATTATCAGATAGGAAAGACCCGCTATCAGGTAGTGCCGTTTGATTGGCTCTGGCTGGAAGCAATCCAGCAATGGCCCATCAACCGACTGATCCCGCTTCGGCAGAATCACTACATCGCCTATAAAAAGGCACAGCCGTTCGAGGTCCGGAAAGGAGAGCAGCGCATTCATGTCACCCGACGATGTTATGATGAGCAGGGAAATAGCTTCTACCTCTATGTCGATGAGATAACGCCCGGGGAATTGTTGCTCATAGATACACAAAAAGTGCAAGCCTCCCAGGGCCTCTCCGTTAAAATAGCGCTGGAGCTGACATTCGAGGAACAGCGCCCGGCTATTCTGCTTACCTTTCCCTGGGTCAGAGTTGGGTTCTGGAATCAGACTATACGCACTCTCACCGTCCGCACCTCGCAAGGTGATACCCAACAGTGGCCGCTATATCCTACCGACACAGGCGGGGTCCAGAGTGAGTCCCACATGCCCGGCCTGCTGCTCAAGCGCATTGATTGCGACCTTTCTATCGAATATAGTTTCGAGACACTTCCATCCAAATATATGCATAAAACGCTGGATGATGCGCTTCTCTTCGCCTCCAGTACCCGTCAGAATGTTCCTGCCGGTACAAGGAGAAAATGGGGAGATACGCTTTATTATCTCTTCGTGAAGCAGGGATGCAGCATCTGGCACGCACCGCATATTGCACTCGAAAATGTAGAATCCTACTCTACTTCTTATAGAGTCTATCGCGTCATCTGGAAAGAGACCGAGAAACCGTTTCAGCTCTCTGCGGGCCTATGTCGCTGGACCTTCAAGCAACCAGGCAAGTTTTCGATCAGTATTCAGCCGGAAAATGGCTCTTCCGTGCACCTGAAACATGGTCAGTTTTATGCCTTCAATCAGCTTCAGATCAACACAAATCGTTCTCTAGAGGGACTGCGCTGTCAGCTTGCTTACCGGGATGAACAGGTCACGCTTCCCATCACCCTGACCGAGATCGCAGAACAGTGCTACAGGCTCGATCAGAAGACGCTGCGCAGTTTGCACACCTTCACCCGCGCACGCTATGGCAAATGGCAGCTTCACTTTCTTCAGGAAGATGAAGTTATAGAGCAATGCACATTTTCCCTCATCCCATCGGTCGAAATCAGTGCATCATCCTATCCGCTTATCGAGGGCCAGCCGACAACGCTCGAAATCAGTGCCTCACACCCGCTCTTCGGGCCTCCCGAGCGGCCCACCAGACAAACAAGCATTCAGGTAACAGCCGAAGCAGTCACGCCAGCCTCGCCCATCGATACACAACAACACTTTCCTGAAGGCGTGCAAGAGCTCACTGCGCCCCGGCTCACGGTGCCGCTGTCCTTTCCAACCCTTGCACAAACAATCGATCTTTGTTTCTCCCCGCCTCTTTTCGGCATACGGTTCTATCAGCGGAGTTCGGGCACAACATGGCAACGCGTCGAGAGATTACAGTATTATTACATTGCTCATTCCCTTCTATATATCTTTTCAGTTCCCGAAAGTGAGATTCGACTATACGCCGGGAAACAATTGCTCGGCACATATCACACAAATAGTGCAGGGAATGCGCTTCTCAATGACCTTCAAATACTTGCACCTTGTTGCCTGTCTGAGTACACCACCTTCACACTCACAAGCGGACAAAAAGCGCTCTCGTTTGAGGTCCATAGACCACCGCGCATCCTTGAGAGCCATCTGCAAGCAAACAAGCTCACATTGACACTGGAAGGTCCACCACGAACAGG
>Ga0164243_10014443_pt1 | contig 11000 bp, 6 predicted proteins | sample OricompcompostOP_FD_108781 | JGI IMG/M metagenome (GOLD analysis project Ga0164243, IMG submission 108781) | Organic Plus compost microbial communities from Emeryville, California, USA - Original compost - Organic plus compost (OP) | ecosystem: Engineered > Solid waste > Mixed feedstock >...
AGACCGCCGCCCACCTCCGGCATCGCATCGGTCACCACCACCACGTCGTCGTTGAAGACGTAGTCCTCCACGATGTCGTGCCCAGCGCCGTCCTTGTTGGCGTCGCCGATGATCTCGGCGTACATGTCGAACAGCCCGGGCTCGGGGAGGTCCGCCTTGTCACGGAGCGGGTTCTCGATGTGCACGCCGCCGTCGGCGTCCTTGATGGCGTGGCCGTCGGCGCCGTACTCGAACGACGTGAAGGTCGGAAGTCCCCCGGTGTCACCGCCGTCGTAGCCGTCCCGGTCCGTCAGGTGGTGGCCGGGGCCGAGGGCTGGCGGAAGCTTCGCGCCGACGACCGACTCGATCCAGCCGTTCAGCGCCGTGAGGGCCTTGTTCTCGAGGTCGGCCGCGTTCTCCTCGTCGAGGGACGACAGGGTGAGCGCCGCCTTCTCCAGTGTGGACGCCAGGCCGTCGAAGATGAGCCGCAGGTTCTTGGCGTGCTCGATCAGACCGTGGCGCCGGTCGATGACGAGGTCCTTCAGCCAGACCGCGGCGTCGAAGCCGTCCGGCCCGGCGTAGAGGTCGTGCTCCGTGAGCCGCTGGAAATCGGCGATCACGTCGTCGGTCACCAGTTCCCGAAGGCTCCGGGCCGCGCTTCTCAGCGCGGTTCCGCTGACGCTGGTCACGTTTGCCACGGCGTCCACACCATCCTTTCGTGCACCTCCACACCGACTCCGGGCCGCCGCGCGACGCGACGCCGGTGGCCGGGCCCGTGCGGTGCCCGGCTGGCGTCCCCGCGGCGGTCAGGTCACATCCCGTCGCCGAGCTTGATGTCGGTCTGGCCCATCTGGTGGAACCTGTCCTGCAGGATGTTCGCGCGCTGCGTCAGTTCCCCGTTGAGCCGGTCGAAGTCGTCCTTGAGCACCCTGACCTTCGACTCGTACTGGGCGGCGTACTGGCCGCCGATCCGCTGCAGGAGCGCCCCGGTGTCCGACGTCATGGTCTCGATGCCGTCCTCGATGGCCCGCGTGGCGCGCAGGAGGTTCTCGTACGCCTGGTCCATCGCGTCGTAGTTGTACTGGATCTCGTCGCTCATCGGTCCTCTTCTCGTCTCCGCGCCGGGTCTCGAGGGTCAGGCCAGGCCGCTGCCGGCCTCGGCGTCCTGCTGCTGAATCTGGTCGGCGACCGTCTGGAGGTACTGCCCCAGCTCGTCGAACTTGTTGATGATGGGGGTGATGTCCTCGGTCCAGGCGTCCTGGAGCTGGTCCAGCTTGGTCATCAGGTCACCCCAGTTGGTGGCCTTGAGGTTCTCCACCTCCTGCTCAACCTCCCGCACCTGGGACCGGAACACCTGCGCGGTGTCGATGTGCTTCTGCCCCGTGGCGCGGATCTCGGTGATGGCACCCGTGGTCGTCTGCTGTGCCACTTCAGGTCCTCCATGGATGTGTGGCTACCGACGTGAGCCCGTCGCGCCGTCTGCGCGCGGCAAGGGTTATGCAATCACCGCCGTCGGCCTCGCGGAGCGGTCGCGTCCAGCCGCGCGGACCATCGGGGGGTTTCCTTCGTCAGCCCTGGGTGGCCACGGCCGCCTGCCGGCTCAGTGCCGGTCCGGTGGGCAGCAGGGCGAGCAGCTCGCTCGGCACGTCCACCGGTGCCACGCCCTGGTAGCCCAGCGCCGCCAGGGAATCGGCGTCGGCGATGGGGAACTTCACGCCGAACTCGCCGATCAGGTAGAGGGTTCCAGGAGCCGCCGCGGGACGTGCGACATTACGGGCCAGCACGCCGCCACCCGCCGGGATCACCGCCTCGTCGACGGTCGCCCCGCCGGCGCCGCTCTGCCGGCCGGCCACCGGGGCGGTCAGGTCGGCGCCCGCGGGGACCGCCGCCGCCGGCGCCACCGTGGTGGCGGCGCTCGTCTCGCCACCGGCCCCGAGGGTGAACCGCGTGCAGGGCAGCTCGCCGCGGCCGCCGGCACGGGGCCGGGGCGGTGCGGGAGGGTAACCCAGCGCGAGCGTGCCCGGATCGCCGAACCCCACCGAGGCGACCACGTCCGGAGTGACGGCGATGGGGCGGACCGGTCCACCCGGGTACGCCGTCGCGCTCGCCGGATCGGCGAGGATCAGCGCGGCCACGGTGTCGCCGACCCGGGTCAAGCCGTCGCCGCGCAGCACGTATCGGTCGACCGCACCAGTGACCGGGTTGCGCGCCTCGTAGACCTGGCCCACGACGCCGATGTGCCCGCCGACCGCGGGACCCGCGTCACCCCGCCCGGCGATCCGCGGGAAGCCGAGGTCCGGCCCGGCCGGCACCGCGTTGAGCCACGCCGGCGGGACGGGGATCGGCTCCACGCCGCCGTACCCGAGCGCGGCCGCGACGGCGGCGCTCGCCAGACGGTAGCGCCGGCCCTGCCAGACGAGGTGCCGTTGGCTGTCCGGAGTGGACACGAGCAGCCCTTCGTCGGCCGGCAACGGCGGCGTGTCAGGGCCCCCTAGCAACAGCGCCGTCCGTCCCGGCGCGGCCGGCGCACCGGTCGGGTCCGCGGCCGCCGGGCGTACGCACACGGTCCATGCTCCGGCGAGCAGCCGGTCCGGTGCGGGCAGGGCGTCCGGCGCGCCGGGGATGCCGATCGGCTGACCTATGGGCACATTGGACAGTGATGCGGCGGCCACCCGGGTCAACGGTGCGCCGTTACCCAACGCCAACCGCGCGGACGCGTAGTTCAGCACCGGCCGGAGCTGCCCGGCCAGCATGACGTACCGCGCACCGGTCTCCTTGACCACGATCACCGAGTCGGTCTTCGTGCGCCACGCGTCGGTGCCGCCGGGACGCAGCAGACCGTAGATGGCGAAGCCGGCCGAGATCAGCACGGCGAGCAGCAGCCCGATCGCCGTGCCCGTCGACGGCCGCCGGTTCGGCCGCTCGGAGGTGTCCGGCTCGCCCAGCAATACGCCGGCCACGACCCGGCCGATGAGAAACGTGTACGCCTGTGCCCGGTCCCGCCGCGATCGCACGTCAGCCGCCCGTCCACGCGCGCATCGCGCCGTAGACGCCGAGGACGGCGCCGAGCAGCGGCAGCATCGCCACCGCGACGACCGTCTCGAGGATCTCCAGGGCCCGCCCCCAGTACGGCGCGAAGCGGTGTCCGGGCACCGCCGCGCTGCCGACCGCCAGCAGTATCCCGGCCATTGTCAGCGCCGGGATGACCACCACCGCCCGCGCGAAGAAGTCCTGGTCCGCCGCGAGGCGCAGCACCACCCCGCCGACGAGGACAGCGGCCGGCGTCAGCAATGCCCACCGGTGCGTGGTCGTGACGACGTGGCGGGTCCGGATCAGCAGCCACGCGGCCGTGGCGAGGGCCAGCAGCGCGGCCCAGCGGCCGCCGGGCAAGACCAGCGGCCCCGCCAGCAGCACCTGGGCCGCGCCGAGGCCGATGCTCAGCGCGCCGAGGTAGCGGACCGTCGCCGCTCCGTGCACCACGACCAGTTGGTACGGCACGGGCTCGATGTCGTCGGCGAGCTCGCGTGCGCTGCCGGGCAGCAGGGGCAGCCGCAGGCCGCCGAGCCGGTACGCCAGCACCGGGACGAACAGCCCGAGCACGAGGCTCTGTACGAGGCCGATCGCCGCGGCGTGCTGGGCCGGGACGCCACCGACGGCGGCGACCAGGGCCGGGCCACACAGCGTGACGGCGAACGTGATGGCCGCCGCGAACAGCAGCGCCGCGTCGGCCACCAAGGCGAGTCCCACGGCGAGCGTGGCGAGGACGGCGAGCACCGCGCACGCCGCCAGCACCGGCCAGTCCGCGTCCGGCGCCGCCCACCGGCCCCCCAGCCACCCCGCCGTGCCGGCGTGGGCCACCGCCGCGACCGTGAACACCGTGCCGACCAGGGTGTCGACGGCGCCGCGGCTGGCCAGGCCGGCGGCGACGAGCAGTGCGGCGGCGAGCGTGCCGGCGACGATGGCTCGCGCGCCAGCCGGTCCGCCGAGCCACAGCACGGGCATGGCGAGCACCAGGGCGGTGCCCGCGTACGCGACCAGCATCCCGCGCAGCCGGCGCGGGGTCCACGCGTGGGCACTGGTCCGGACCTGCTCGGCCACCCCGTCGACGAGGTCGTCGAAGTTGATCGGCGGCAGCTCGGCGGCCCGCGGACGCAGGTAGACGGTTTCGCCGTCGAGCAGGTTGAGCTCAGCGGCGGTCCGCTCCTCGTCCAGCGCCGGGCCGCCGATCCGCTGCATCACCCAGCCGTCGTGGTCGCTGCCCTGGTCCGCGGCGTCCGGGCCGAGCGCCGGTAGCACGGAGGGCAGCACGTCCACGAGCGCCACCTGCGCCGGCACGGCCAGATCGGCGGCCTTCGCGCCGAGGACGAACCGTAGCCGTACCGGCGCCGGCGTGCGATGCTGTGTGCGCTCTTCCATTCGCGTGTCCGGTTCCTTCCTGCCAGGGCGAAAACCGTGACGCGACCCGCAGGCTAGCCGCGCGCGCCGGTGCCCACCGTGCGCCGCGGTCGCGGTCGCTGATCGGGGGGGAAACCCTCGCGCGGAGAGGAGAGCGGCGTGGGCACAACGGTGTTCAAACGGAAGGCGCGGCGGACGGGGCCGGTCGCGCCGGGTGGAGAGATCGAGCTGCAGCCGCCGCCCACGGTGCCGGAGCCGGCACCCGGCGGCATCGGCCAGGTCCTGCTGTACGTCCCGATGGGCATCGGTTCGCTGGCGATGATGCTCATGCTGCTGCGGCCGAACGCGGGCGTGCTGGCGTACATCGGTGTGGTGCTCATGGTGTTCTCCGTGCTGGGAATGGCCGTGGTGCCCTTCCTGAAGTCCGCGAGCGAGCACAAGGAGAACGTGCAGGGCGACCGGCGCGACTACCTGCGCTACCTGGCCCAGACCCGGCGGCGGGTGCGCGGCGCTCTGGCCGAGCAGCACCGCGCGGCCCGCTGGCAGCACCCCGATCCCGCGGCGCTGTGGTCGGTCGCGCTCAGCTCGCGGCTGTGGGAGCGGCGCACCGCGCACGACGACTTCGGCGAGGTGCGCGTCGGCACCGGCGACCGGCGCTCCACCACCCGCCTGCTGCCGCCGCAGACGAAGCCGGTCGAGGATCTGGAGCCACTGAGCGCGCATGCGTTGCGGCGGTTCCTGCGCGCGTACTCGGCGCTGGAGAACGCACCCATCGCCATCTATCTGCGCGGCTTCGCCCGGGTCCAGTTCCAGGGCGACTTGGACGCGGTCCGGGCCCAGGTCCGCGCGATCCTGGCCCAGGCGGTGGTAGCCCACGGTCCCGCGGACCTGCGGCTGCTGTTCTGGGTGGACGGTGACGCGCGCGCGTCCTGGCAGTGGGCCAAGTGGCTGCCGCACGCCCAGGACGACGAGCTCACCGACGGCGCCGGCGCGCGGCGGCTGTTCGCCCGGGACGCCACCGAGGCCGACCGCCTGCTCGACGACCTCGGCGTCGCGACGCGGCCGGGATTCGAGCCGGACACCCCGATCACCGCCTCGGAGCCCTTCGTCGTGGTGGTGCTCGACGGCGCCGACCTGCCGGCCGACCACCGCGCAAGCCAGGAGGGCTACCGCAACACCGTGGTCATCGACGTCGGCGGCGCGCTCGGCTGGCGGTCCCGGCCGCACACACTGTCCCTGAGCGTCACCGCGCACCAGGCCAGGCTCGTCACCTTCGACCACATCGGCAAGACGAGCGAAACCCCGCTGTGCCGCCCGGACCGGCTCGGCGTGACGGCGGCGGACGCGCTGGCCCGCTCCATCGCCCGGTTCCGCATCGGGCAGCTCGTGGACACCGACGAGCCGCTGGTCACCGACTACGACCTGGCGGGTCTGCTCGGCATCGACGATCTCTACACGTTCGACCCGACGACGTACCGCCGGGGCCGGCCGCCGTCGCAACGGCTGCGGGTGCCGATCGGCATCTCGTCCTCCGGCGTCGCGGTCGACCTGGACATCAAGGAGGCCGCGGAGAACGGCATGGGCCCGCACGGGATGCTGATCGGCGCCACTGGCTCGGGCAAGAGCGAGCTGCTCCGGACGCTGGTGCTGGCTCTCGCTGTCCGGCACTCCTCGGAGGAGCTCAACTTCATCCTCGTCGACTTCAAGGGCGGCGCGGCGTTCCTGGGCTTCGAGCGCCTGCCACACACCTCGGCGGTCATCACCAACCTCGCCGACGAACTGGAGCTGGTCGACCGGATGCAGGACGCGCTGACCGGCGAGCTGATCCGGCGGCAGGAACACCTGCGGGCGGCGGGCAGCTACGCGTCCCGGCGGGACTACGAGAAGGCACGGGCCGAGGGTGCGCCGCTGGAGCCGCTGCCGGCCCTGTTCGTCGTCGTGGACGAGTTCAGCGAGCTGCTGACCAACAAGCCGCAGTTCATCGAGGTCTTCGCGATGATCGGCCGGCTCGGCCGCAGCCTCGGCGTACACCTGCTGCTGGCCAGCCAGCGGCTGGACGAAGGGCGGATCCACCAGATCGAGTCGCACCTGTCGTACCGGATCGGGTTGCGCACCTTCTCGGCGATGGAGAGCCGCAGCGTGCTCGGCGTGCCCGACGCGTACGAGCTGCCGAACGTGCCGGGCAACGGCTACCTGCGGCCGGACACGACCTCGCTGGTCCGGTTCAAGGCCGCGTACTCGTCAGGGCCGTACCTGGCCAAGCGGAGTCGCCGCCGGGCCGGCGGGTCCGGGCGGCCGGTGCCGTTCGGCAGCGACCACGTGGCGCCGCAGCTGCCGGAGGAAGAGACCGAACCGGACCCCGCCGAGAACGAGAAGCCGCCCCTCCAGGTGGACATCCTGCTGCGGCGGCTGCAGGGCCACGGCCCGGCCGCGCACCAGGTGTGGCTGCCGCCGCTGGACCAGCCGGCCTCACTGGAGAAGCTGCTGCCGCCGCTCGTGGAGCACCCGGAGCTCGGGCCGCGGCCGGTCGGCGACTTCGGCACCGGCGGTCTCGTGGCGCCGCTCGGGCTCGTCGACCTCCCGGCCCAGCAGCGCCGCGAACTGCTCGGCGCCGACCTGTCGGGCAGCCGCGGCAACGTTGGCGTGGTCGGCGGGCCGCAGAGCGGGAAGAGCACGCTGCTGCGCACGCTGATCTGTGCGCTGGCGCTCACCCACACCGCCGCCGAGGTCCAGTTCTACTGCCTCGACTTCGGCGGCGGCAGCCTGGCGTCACTGGCCCGGCTGCCGCACGTGGGCAGCGTCGCCAACCGCATGGACCGCGACCGGGTGACCCGCACCGTGCTGGAGATCTCGAACCTGCTGGCCGCCCGGGAGGCGCTGTTCAGCGCGCACAACATCGACTCGATGGCGAGCTACCGCCGTGCGCGGCGGTCGGGCATGTTCACCGATCAGGATCCGTACGGCGACGTGTTCCTCGTGGTCGACGGCTGGTACACCGTCAAGCAGGACTTCGACGACCTGGAGGCGAGGTTCACCGAGATCGCCGCCCGCGGCCTCGGCTTCGGTATTCACCTGGTGATTGCGTCGACCCGGTGGGCCGAGATGCGGCCGTGGTTGCGCGACGTCCTGGGCAGCCGGTTCGAGCTGCGGCTCGGCGACCCGATCGACTCCGAGGTCAACAGCAAGCTCGCCGCCACCGTGCCGGCCCGGCCGGGTCGCGGCATCACGACCGACCGGCTGCACTTCCTCACCGCGTTGCCGCGCATCGATGGGGACAGCGGCACCGACGATCTCGCCGAGGCGACCGCCGACCTCGTGGCCGCGCTCGACCTGCCGACCGCGCCGCGCGCGCCGGGCGTACGGCTGCTGCCCAGCTCGTTCCCGGCCTCGGCACTCCCCCGCCCCACCGCCCCGACGCCGGAGGCCGACCTGCGGATCCCGCTCGGCCTCGACGACGTGCGGCTGGCGCCGCTCTGGCACGACTTCGACGCCGACCCGCACCTGCTCGTGTTCGGTGACGCCGAGACCGGCAAGACGAACCTGCTGCGGCACATCGCGCGCGCGATCGCGGGATACTACCGGCCGGACGAGGCGCGGGTGCTCTTCGGCGACTTCCGCCGGGAGTTGCACGACGCGATCCCGCCCGAGCACCAGATCGGCTACTCGGTGAGCGGGGACAGCCTGGCCGCCACGCTCAAGGAGACGGCGACGCTGCTGCGCGAACGCGTGCCCGGGCCGGACGTCGCGCCGAGCCGGCTGCCCCGGCGGGACTGGTGGACCGGCGGGCGGCTGTTCGTCCTGGTCGACAACTTCGAGCTGACGGAGGGCGGCGGCGAGTCACCGTTGCAGCCGCTGCTGCCGCTCCTGCCGCACGGCGCGGACATCGGTCTCCACCTCGTCATCGCCCGGCGGACCGCCGGTGCCTCGCGGTCGATGATGAACCAGGTGGTGCGGCGCGCGTGGGAGCTGGGAAGCCCGGCGCTGCTGTTCAGCTGCCCGCGGGACGAGGGTGCGTTCCTCGGCACCCTGCGGCCACGGGTCCTGCCGGTCGGGCGGGCCCAGCACGTCGACCGCCGCCGGTCCGTCCGCCTCGTGCAGACCCCGCTGACCACCGGCCCCGCGGAATGAAGGAAGGGCCCCTTCCTAACGATTTTTGAATAGGAAGGGGCCCTTCCTAACTGCGCGGCGGGCCGTCAGGGCCAGGGCTCCCGATCGGGGTGGACCCGCAGCGTGCGGGCCGGCCGCCAGCGCCGGCGATGGCCGGCCGGTCCCAGCACGGCCAGGAGTCCGGCCAGGCCGATGACCGCGAGCGTCGCACCGGCGCCGAGCAGGACGAGCAGCCGCCCGTTGTGCCGGACCACGGGCGGCGCGGCCGGCTGGGCGGACGGCCGAGCGGCGTGCGCGCCGCTCGCGGCCCCCTCCTCCGGCAGCTCGGTGGCGAGCGCCGCCAGCGGGTTGACCACGCCCCATCCCACGCCGGCGTCGGGCACCCGGGCCGGGCGGTCCGCCGTGACCTGCAGGCGGTGGCGCACCTGCGCGGCGGTCAGGCCCGGACGGTACGCGCGCACCAGCGCGGCGACTCCCGCGACGAACGGCGCCGCGTAACTGGTGCCGCTGCCCCGCAGGTGCCCCGGGCCGTCGGGCCCGACGCTGGTCACGTCCGCCCCGGGAGCCGCGAGGTCGATGTAGTGGCCGGGCTGCGAGAAGCTGGCCCGCTGCCCGGTCGCGTCGATCGCCGCCACGGCCAGCACGGTGGGCAGCGCGGCCGGGTACACCGTCGGGGACGCCGAGTCCGGCGACGCCGAGCCGTTGGCGACCGCGGCCACCACCACGACGTCGCGGCTCTCCGCGTAGCGCACCGCCTCGACCAGTCGCGGATCCTCGCTGGTGGTGCTGGCGGACACGTTGATCACCTTCGCGCCGGAGTCGACCGCCGCGACGATGCCCCTGGCGAACGCCTCGGCCGTGCCATCCTGCCCGTCCGTGGCCCGGACCGGCAGAATCCGCACGTCAGGAGCGACGCCGACGAACCCGGCACCGGTGAGCGGCGCGGCGCCGATGATGCCGGCGACGAACGTGCCGTGCCCAAAGCAGTCGGTGTTGCCGGCGCCGCCGCTGACCAGCATGTCGTGCCCGCGCAGTACCCGTCCCGAGAGCTGTGGCGTACGGGCGTCCACGCCGGTGTCCACCACCGCGACGGTGACACCGCCGCCCCGGCTCAGCTCCCACGCCCGGTCGAGCGCCAGCCGCTGCTGTGCCCAGGGCACCCGGTCGTCGATCCGCTCCGCCGCCGGCAGGCACTCCGCCTTCGCCGGGGCCGCGATCGCCGGCGCCGGCGGCCACAGGGTGGCCCCGATCGCCAGCGCGGCGGCGACGCACGCTACCCCGCGGCGCCTCACGACGGACCCGCCGCGCCGGGGTCCGGCAGGTAGCCCAGCGGCGGACCGGCGATCCGCGCGCGTGCCCCGATGTCCTCGACCGGTCGGGGCGGGGTCGCCCGGCGCCGGCGCAGGACCTCGGTCAGGCGGGCCAGCACCGTCCGGTCGCTGTCGTCCAGATCCCCGGCGGAGGGCTGGTCGTACGGCCTGAGCTGGCGCAGGAGCACGGCGGTGTGCGGCGGTCCGGCGTCGCCGCCGCCCTCCGCGGTGTCCACGGCAAGGACCTTGAAGCGGCTGCCCGCGGCGAACACCGCCTCGTCCACCTCCCGAGCGCCGGCGAGCACGCCGACCTGGCGGGCCGTGGCCGGCCAGATCAGGAAGTCCACGTCGGCGCCGGGCACGGTCACGTCGGTCGCCACGCTCGCGCAGGCGAAGCCGGGCTCGGCGAGCACCGCGCCGACCGGGTACAGCGGCGCCGCCGGATGGTCCAGGCGGGACTGGCGCAGCACGGGCCGCCGGTGCAGCGGGAGCCGGCGCAGCCCCGAGACAAGGCAGGGCAGGTAGGTGTCCGGCTCGACCGCCGCGCCGGCGCGCACCAGCTCGTCGATCCCGACCGCGCCCTCGGCGGACGCGCCGAGGTACAGGCAGACCGCGACCAGGTCGGCCTTTGCCGCAGGCGACGCGTCCGGCCGCAGCACCGGCCAGGTCGCGAGCGCGCCGTTGACCACCGCGAGCAGATCGGTGAACCGGTCCCCGAGCGCGGCCGCGAAGCGCCGTTGCTCCTCCTCGGTGCTCGGCCGGTCCTCGGCCGGGTACAGCGGCGCCAGGAGCCAGGCCCGCGCCGGCTCCGGCCGGTCGGGGACCGCTTCGGCGGGCGGCGGCCCGGCCACGTCCGCGCCGATGGCGACCAGCGTGCCGGTGCCAGTCGCTGCCGGCCGGATGCCGGGCACCGGGTCCGCGACCTCCGGCGCGGTGCCGCCGTCCGGGTCCACGATGGTGACCACGGGTGGCGGCGGGACAGCCGGTGAGACGACCGGCGGGACAGCCGGCGAGGGAGGCGGCGGGACAGCCGGCGCGACCGGCGGCGCGACCCGCGGCGCGACCGGCGGCGAGGCTGGCGGCGGGACAGCCGGCGAGGCGGCCGGCGGCGGGGCCACGAGGCTCGCGGGCGGAGCCGGCGGCGGCGCGGTCAGCGGTGTCGCGGGCGGCGTGGCAGCCTCGGGTGTCGGCGAGACCGGCGGCGCCGGC
>Ga0164243_10014444_pt1 | contig 10999 bp, 8 predicted proteins | sample OricompcompostOP_FD_108781 | JGI IMG/M metagenome (GOLD analysis project Ga0164243, IMG submission 108781) | Organic Plus compost microbial communities from Emeryville, California, USA - Original compost - Organic plus compost (OP) | ecosystem: Engineered > Solid waste > Mixed feedstock >...
CGTTGCCCTGCAGGTCGTGGGCGAGCAGGTGCTCCAGGTTGGCCAGCGCGCCCGCGGTGGTGACCGGGCTGCCGCCGAAGGTGGACAGCGAGCTGACCCGGATGCTGTTCATGATCTCCGCGCCGGCCACGACACCGCCGATGGACAGCCCGTTGCCCAGCCCCTTCGCGAAGGTCACCAGGTCCGGCGGCCCGGCGTCGGCGTGCGCCTGCCAACCCCAGAAGTGCTCACCGGTGCGGCCCCAGCCGGTCTGCACCTCGTCGCTGATCCACAGGATGCCGTGCCGGTCGAGCACCTCCTTGAACCGCGCGAACAGCCCGTCCGGTGGGACCGCGAACCCGCCGACGCCCTGGATCGGCTCGGCGATCAGGCACGCCACGGTGCCGTGCAGCTGGCCCAGCACGTCCTCCAGGTCGTCCACGCAGGCCGCGGTGAACTCCGCGTCGGACAACTCCGCGAGCCGGGTGCCGCGCCGCCGGCTGCCGTGCACGTAGGCGGTCTGCACCGGCGAGAGGCTCGTCGGTGACCAGGCCCGGTTGCCGGTGACGGCCAGCGCCGAGAAGGACCGGCCGTGGTAGCTGTTGCGCAGCGCCAGCACCTGGTTCGAGCCGCGGTGGCCGGTGGCCAGCAGCAGCGCGGTGTCGTTGGCCTCGGTGCCGCTGGCGGTGAAGAACACCCGCGGATCGGCCACCCCGGACAGCTCGGCGATCCGCTCGGCCAGCTCGATCATCGGCCGGTTCAGGTACAGCGTGGAGGAGTGCAGGATCCGGCCGGCCTGCTCGCTGACCGCGGCGGTGACCTCGGGCAGCGCGTGCTCGGTCATCGTGGTCAGGATGCCGCCGAAGAAGTCCAGGTAGCGGTTGCCCTCGGCGTCCCAGACGTGGCGGCCCCGCCCGCGCTCCACCTCGATCGGCTCGTCGTAGTAGGTCGCCACCCAGTCCGGCAGCACCGCCCGGCGCCGCTTGGCCAGGTGGTCGTGCACGCCCGTGCTCGCCATCGCAGTAGCTCCTTCCCCAGGGGTTCGCCGTCGTCGGTGGTGCGGCTCAGGGCGCGGTCAGCGGGCCGTAGGCGTCGGGCCGGCGGTCCCGGTAGAACGCCCACTTGGTGCGCACCTCGTCGATCAGGTCCAGGTCGAGGTCGCGCACCACGAGCTCTTCCTCGGAGTCGCTGGCGACGTCGCCGACGAACCGCCCGTAGGGGTCGACGAAGTAGCTGCTGCCGTAGAAGTCGTTGTCGCCGTACTCCTCCACCCCGACCCGGTTGATCGCGGCGACGAAGTACTCGTTGGCGACCGCGGCGGCCGGCTGCTCCAGCTGCCACAGGTAGGACGACAGCCCGCGGCTGGTCGCCGAGGGGTTGTAGACCAGCTGCGCCCCGGCCAGGCCGAGCGCGCGCCAGCCCTCCGGGAAGTGCCGGTCGTAGCAGATGTAGACCCCGACCCGACCCACGGCGGTGTCGAAGACCGGCCAGCCGAGGTTGCCGGGGCGGAAGTAGTACTTCTCCCAGAAGCCGGGCAGGTGCGGCAGGTGGTGCTTGCGGTACTTGCCGAGGTAGGCGCCGTCGGCGTCGATCACCGCGGCGGTGTTGTAGTAGAAGCCGGGCCCGTCGACCTCGAAGATCGGCACCACGACGACCATCCCGAGCTCGCGGGCCAGCTCGCGCATCCGGGCCGTGGTGGGCCCGTCCGGCACCGGCTCGGCCCAGCCGTAGTGCTCGGGTTCCTGCACCTGGCAGAAGTAGGGCGCGTTGAACACCTCCTGGAACCCGATGATCCGGGCGCCGCGGTCCGCGGCGGTGCGGGCGTGCTGTTCGTGCAGGTCGAGCATGGAGGTCGCGTCGCCGGTCCACTTGGCCTGGACGAGCGCGGCGCGGAGGAGGTTCGGCATGGCGGCACCTCATCAGCCGTGGCGGGGCGGACCCGTCGAACATATGGTTCGGCCGGTTCACCTGCAATCACCGCGCTGTTAAGCAGAATTTCGGCTCGCCGCGATGATCGTTCGGCCCGCCGCGGAAGCGCTGGTCCGGGCCGCGCCGCGGCCTCCGGCGAGCATCCCGGCCACCGCGGGAATCGCTCGTACGGAGGATCGGGCCGGTGTGTCGGCTCAGTCGCTGAGCCCGACCCCGAGCCGGTCCAGCAACCGCAGCCAGCGCCCGCGCTCGCCCCCGCGCGCATCGGCGGCGCGCAGCGCGCGCAGGGTCGCCATCACCAGCGGCCAGCGCAGCGGCTCCGGCGGGAACGGCACCGGGCGGCTGCGCACCGGGGCGGCCGCGGTGCGCTCGGTCGCCTCCCCGGCCAGCAGGTCCAGCACCGCCTCCGCGCCGAACCGGGACGCGCCCACGCCGAGCCCGGAGAACCCGGCCGCGCAGCCGACGCGGCCGGACAGCGCCGTGCCGAACACCGGGGTGCCGCGGGTGGTCGCGTCGATCACCCCGCCCCAGCGGTGGGTGAACCGCACGCCTTCCAGCTGCGGGAACGTCTCGAAGAACGCCTCGGCCAGCGGCCGGTACGGCGCCGGCCGCCGCCCGAGGTGCTCGCCGGTGCCGCCGCCGAAGCGGTAGCCGGGCAGCCCGCCGCCCCACAGGATCCGCCCGTCGGCGGTGGGCCGGTAGTAGTGGAACAGGTTGTGCCCGTCGGTGATCCCCTGCCGGTCGCGCCAGCCGAGCTCGGCCCAGGTGCGCTCGCACAGCGGTTCGGTGACGAGCACGTGGTCCCAGATCGGCAGCACGTAGCGGCGGAATCGGCGCAGCGGCGCGGCGAACGCGTTCGTCGCCAGCACCGCCGAACCCGCCCGCACCGTCCCCTGTGGACACTTCAGCGCCAGGCCGCCGCGCGCCCGCCGGACCGCCCGCACCGGCGAGCCCTCGCACAGCCGCACCCCGCACCGCTCAGCGGCCGCGGCAAGCCCGGCGGTGAGCCTGCCCGGGTCCACCAGCCCGCCGGAGTCCGGCAGCCGCAGCCCGGCCCGGTAGCGCGGCGAGCGCACGTCGGCTTGCACTCCGCCCGCGCCCTGGAAGATCGCCCGCAACCCGTGCTCGCGGTGCAGGTCGGCCTCGTCGCGCAGTTCCCCGACGTGGTGCGGCTCGGTGGCCACCGCGGTCCGCCCGCACATCCGCAGGTCGGCCTCGATCCCCTCGGCCTCCAGGAACGCGCGGAACTCGCGGAGGTTGCGCTGCCCGAGCTCGATCAGCCCGCCGATCTCGTCCGGCCACAGCCACGCGCCCTGCGCCGCCCCGTGCGTGATCGAGTCGGATAGGAACCCGCCGTTGCGCCCGCTGCCGCCGGATCCGACGCGACCGGCCTCCAGAACGAGCACGTCCCGGCCGGGGTCGCGCTGCTTGGCCAGCACCGCCGCCCACAGCCCGGTCAGCCCGGCTCCGACGACCACGAGATCCGTCTCGGCGGGACCGGGCAGCGGCGCGCGCTGCGGCCCGGAGGCGTTCCAGAACACGGCCGGCTCGGCCTCGGCCAGTGCCCGCTCGCCCGGCTCCCGCTCGCTCAGTGCCACCAAGGCCGGTACCCGACCCCGCGCCGACCGGCGCGCTCGACGTCCTTGCGCAGCTGCCGGGTCTCGCGGGCGATGCCCGGCGGGTGCCCGGCCTTGATCGACCGGTGCTCGCAGGCCTCGCCCATCAGGCAGACCGAGTAGAACAGGCCCACGACCAGCCCCAGCGCGATCGCGGTCAGCCGGATCGACCACGGCCCCGGCAGCAGCACCAGCAGGCAGAACGGCGCCAGCTGGGTCAGCGCGCGGGCAAGGTGGCGCAGCACCCAGGTGCGGCAGGTGACGTCGTGCAGCACCCACTCCGAGCAGCGCCGCGGCAGCCCGCCGCCGAAGGCGTACCAGACCCACTGGGCCGGGTTCGGCCGCTCGGCCCTCGCTCGCTCGCGCCCCGCCGTCACACCCGTCGAGGGTAGTCCGCGGGAGGCGGCGCGGGAGCCCGGCACCCGGGTCGCGCGGATCACCCGAACGCCTGCTAACGATCTTGGCGGGACGCCGATGTTCGGGGTGGAAGGGATCGTGACATGTTCATTTTCGTCGTAGTGCTGCTGTTCGTCCTCATCGCCGGCTCGGTGATGTTCACGGACCTGGTGGACAACGGTTTCCGCAACGCGGGCAGCACCTTCCTGGAGCTGCTGCGCGGCGGGCACCCGCACCCGTGACCGTCCACTTCGGACGTTCGTGGGGACCGCCCGGGTCCGGTCCAGCGCCGCACCGGACCCCCGGCCACCCGCCGCACTCCGGGGAACGCGCCGATCACCCGACCAACCGGCACCGCCGCGCGTTCGGAGCCGCGTGACCGGCCTGCATCGGCAGCGACGGAGTTCCGCCACCCGCACCGCCCCGCACAGCCGTGCCGCCACGGCTCCTAGAGTGGTGCCCGTGAGCAGTGCGAACGACCACGGCTGCTGCGCCCCGGGGCGCGCGGCACCGGCCGAGCCCGTCGACCGGTCCGCCCCCGGCAGCGCGGGACCGGCCGCCGAACGCCGCTGGGTGCCGCTGCCCGGCGGAACCTTCCGGATGGGCACCGAGGACGCCGCCGGCTTCCCGGACGACGGGGAGGGACCGGTCCGCGAGGTGCGGCTGAGCCCGTTCGAGATCGGCGCCTGCGCGGTCACCAACGCCGAGTTCGCCGAGTTCGCCGCCGACACCGGCTACACCACCGACGCCGAGCGCTTCGGCTGGTCCTACGTCTTCGCCGGGTTCCTGCCCGGCGCGCTGCGCCGCTCCTCCCCCAGGCCGGAGCAGACCCCCTGGTGGTGCGGTGTGGAAGGCGCCACCTGGCGCGCCCCCGAAGGCCCCGGCTCCGGCATCGACGACCGCCTCGACCACCCCGTGGTGCACGTGTCCTGGCACGACGCCGCCGCGTACTGCGAGTGGGCCGGCGGCCGGCTGCCGACCGAGGCCGAGTGGGAGTACGCCGCGCGCGGCGGCCTGGACCAGGCCCGCTACCCGTGGGGCGACGAGCTCACGCCGGGCGGGGAGCACCGCTGCAACATCTGGCAGGGCATGTTCCCGACGAAGAACCTCGTCGAGGACGGCTACCGCGGCACCGCGCCGGTCGACGCCTTCCCGCCGAACGGCTACGGGCTGCACAACGTCGCGGGCAACGTGTGGGAGTGGTGCGCGGACCGCTGGGGCACGCAGCACCCGGCGGCTCCGGTGGCGGATCCGCGCGGCCCGGCCGAGGGCGAGAACCGGGTCATGCGCGGCGGCTCGTACATGTGCCACGACTCGTACTGCAACCGCTACCGGGTCGCGGCCCGCACCTCGAACACCCCGGACAGCTCGGTGGGCAACCTCGGGTTCCGCTGCGTGCGCTGAGCCCGCGCGCCGTCAGCCGCCGTGCTCGACGTGATAGCCGGTCGGCGGCGGCACCATCTGCTGGCTGGCGACGTTGCCGACCTCGGCGAGCACCCCGAGCACGAGGAACACGATCGTCAGCGCCACCGCGCCCTTGGTCAGCACCAGCGGCCGGGTCCCCCGCGGCACCCCGTGCTGCTCGGCGTCCACGACCTGCTCGCCGAAGATGCTCTTCGGGTTCGGGTAGGCGGCGGTCAGCATCCCGAAGTACGCCCCGACCCGGGTGCTGTAGCGCAGCACCGCGGCCGTCGCGCCGAACACCGGGGCCGGGGTGCGCCCCGCGATCAGCACGGTGATCCACAGGAAGAACGAGCACGCCACCCATCCGCTGCTGAGCACCGCGGACACGATCGCGGCCGGGATCACGAGGAGGAACCGGAACAGCACCGCCCACCGGTTCAACCGCCCCGAGCGCACTTCGATCCGCGCCGGGTAGCCGTCGTCGTCGAACGCGAACGGCGGGTACCGGTCGACCAGCAGGTACATGTAGGCGTTGACCCGCGTGCCGTACCGCAGGTAGTTGGCCAGGAACCGCCGCGCCCACTCGGGCAGCCGCCCCATCGCCAGCGCCCCGAACCAGCCGAGGAACATCACCACCGCGTTCGCGATGCCGAGGAAGAACAGCACCACGAACTGCGGGATCAGCAGCAGCGCGCGGAACAGGACGGTCAGGCGCCGCTGCGGGGCCGGCCCGTCGACCTCCAGCTCCAGGTTCGCGTTCTCCGGCAGCGCGCTGTCGGCCGGCGGGGGCGGCATCGGCGGTGGCGTGGTCATGATCTGGGTGAACCTCCCGGGACGTGGTGATCGCGACCGAGGTTACGACCTCCCGGGGCTCGCCGTGGGGCGGTTCGGCCGATCAAGGCCGGGAGATCACAGCGGCAGGCCCACGTAGTTCTCCGCCAGCGAGGTCGCGGCCGCGCGCGACCCGGCCACGTACTCCAGGTGCGAGCGCTGCAACCGGCGGCCGAACTCGTCGCCGTCCGGGTCGGTGTGCAGCAGCGTGGTCATGGAGTACGAGAAGTGCTCGGCCCGCCAGACCCGCCGCAGCGCGCTGTCCGAGTAGCCGTCGAGCAGCGATTCGTCCCCGCGCACCGCGGAATCCAGGGCCCGCGCCAGCAGCGTCACGTCGGCGACGGCCAGGTTGAGCCCCTTCGCCCCGGTCGGCGGCACGATGTGCGCAGCGTCCCCGGCCAGCGCCAGCCGCCCGTACCGCATCGGCTCGGACACGAAGCTGCGCATCGGGGTCACGGACTTGTCGGTGATCGGTCCGCGCTGCAGCCGCCAGTCGCCGTCCACGGCGAAGCGGCGGTCGAGCTCGTCCCAGATCTGCTCGTCGGTCCAGTCCTGCGCGGAGGTTTCCGGCGGGACCTGCAGGTACAGCCGGCTGACATGGTGGGAGCGCATGCTGTGCAGCGCGAACCCGCGCTCGTGGCCGGCGTAGATGAGCTCGTCGGTGGACGGCGGCACGTCGGCCAGGATGCCCAGCCAGGCGTACGGGTAGGTGCGCTCGTAGGTGCGGACCCGCTCGGCGGGGATGGATTTCCGCGCCACGCCGTGGAATCCGTCCGCCCCGACGACGTAGTCGGCGGTGAGCACCTGCTCGCTGCCGCCCTGCCGGAACCGCACCCGGGGAGAGTCGGATTCGACGCCTTCCACGGCCAGCGCCTCGGCCTCGAACAGCAGCGGAGCCCCGGATTCCAGGCGCAGCGCGACGAGGTCCCGCACCACCTCGGTCTGGGCGTAGACCATCACCCGGCGCCCGCCGGTGAGCCCGGCCATGTCGATGCGGTGGCCGGCACCGCCGAAGCGCAGCTCGATGCCCTCGTGCGGCAGTCCTTCGCGGTCCATGCGCTCGCCCGCGCCGCATTCGCGCAGCACGTCGATCGTGCCCTGCTCGAGGATCCCGGCGCGCTGGCGGTGTTCGACGTGCTCGCGGCTGCGGGACTCGAGCACCACCGAGTCGATCCCGCGCTGCTGGAGCAGGCGGCCCAGCAGCAGCCCGGCCGGTCCCGCCCCGATGATCGCCACGGTGGTGCGCATCGCCCTCTCCTGCCCCGCCGACAACTCTGCCCGCCGGCAAATTGCTCCGTGTACTGATGAGTTGCGCTACACCGTCCAGCGAACTCCGTGCGTTGTCAACGATTCGGGCAGTACTTGCTCGGTCCAGCACGATCCGCGCACGGATCGACGGGCGTGATCCAGCACAATGGCCGGGTGGGACCCATCGACCTCGGCACGCACCCCGGCCACCTGTTCCGCCGCGTGCAGCAGGTGCACACCATGTTCTGGGGCGCGGCGGTCTCCGAGGAGATCACCCCGCCGCAGTTCGCGGTGCTCAACGGGCTGGCCGAGCAGCCCCGGCTGGACCAGCGGACGCTGGCCGAGCGGATCGCGCTGGACCGCTCCACCGCCGCCGACGTGATCGCCCGGCTGGCGCGCCGCGGCCTCGTGGCGCGCGAGCGCGACACCACCGACGGGCGCCGCAACGTGCTGCGGCTGACCGACGAGGGCGTGGCCGCGCACGAGAACCTGGTGCGCCGCACCGAGCGCATGATCGAGATCCTGCTGACGCCGCTCGATCGGGACGAGCGCGCGCAGCTGCTGCAGCTGCTGACCCGCGTCGCCGAGGCCGGCGAACGCATCCGCGACCCGGGCGCGGCCGCGGGCTGATCCGGCGATCAGCCCGCAGCGGGCGCTCCGGCCCCGGCGCGCCGACTGCACCCGAAACGGTTCCGGTCAAGCTTTCCCACCTGCCCAGGTGACTGCCCGCGTCGAGCTTCACCCGATCCACCCCGCCGGGCAGGTCGCGCTCGCCACGGAAAGGCCCCGGGTCGCACCGGCTGATCGACACCACCGCCGACGCGCCCGCACGACTCAGCGAACTCCCCGCTGCCGCGCACACGCAGCGTTCCCGCACCCGAACCGGCCGCCTCCGCGCACCCGGCGGCGCGGCCGCGCTGATCTCACCATGAGGGGCGTCAGAGCCGGTCTTCGAACCGCTGCCTCGGCGGCGGCGTTCCGCTCTTCACGACGACCGCGGCGAGCCGCGGGCGCGCACGCAACCGGCGATCGCGGCCACGCCGCTCGAGGGGGCCGGAACCGCCGCGCGAGGGAGTTCGAGGACGGGCGCGCAACGCAGGTGGGGAGGTGTGGTGACAGATCGGAACCGGCCCGTCCCGGCCCCGGCCGCGACGCGCGTACCGCGCCCGGAGCTCGACGAGGCCCTCGCCGCCGCCACCGGCAACCGGGTGTGCCTGGTCATCGCGGCGGCCGGCTGGGGCAAGACGACCGCGGTCCGCTCCTGGGCGGAGACCACCGACGCGACCATCGTGTGGTGGGCGCCCGACGGCGGGCCCGGCGGCGGGGAGCGGCTGCTGACCGAGCTGGCCAAGGAGGCGCTGCCGCACCTGCCCGACCACCTCTTCGACGCCGAGGACGAGTCCGGCCGGGCTCCGGGGCTGTCGCTCGACCCCGCCACCGCCTGCCGCCGGCTCGCCGAGCTGCGCACCGACCTGCACCTGGTCGTCGACGAGCTGCACGAGGCCGACGAGCCCACCGCCCGGCTGATCAGCGAGCTCTGCCGCTTCGCCCCGCCGCGGCTGCACCTGGTGCTGCTGTCCCGCCACGAGCCGGCGTTCTCCCTGGAGCGGCTGCGCGGGCAGGGCCTGGTCAGCGAGATCGACGCCGCGCACCTGGCGTTCGACGCCGCCGAGATCGGCGAGCTGCTGCGCACCGGGCTCGGCCTCGGCGGCCGGGAGCTGGCCGAGCAGCTGCTGGAGCGCACCGGCGGCTGGCCGGCCGCGGTCCACCGCGCCGTCGACGCACTGCCGGCCGTGCCCCAGCCGCGCACCGCCGAGGAGCTGCCCGCCGGCCGCTTCCACCCCTACCTCGTCGAAGAGGTGCTGGAGCACGAGCCGGAACGCTCCCGGCACGCGCTGCACCGGCTGGCCGTGCTGGGCGAGCCGACCTCCGACGAGTCCCGTGGGGTGCTCACCGACCTCGCCCGCCGCGGTCTGCTGCGCCCTGCCGGCGGCGGGCGGTGGTCGCTGGTGGCGCCGCTGGCGGAGTTCTTCGCCGAGCCGCGCACCGTCTCCCCCGAGGTCCGCACCGAGCTGCACCGGCAGGCCGCCGCCGAGCACCGCCGAGCGGGCCGCCCGGAGCGGGCGCTGCGGCACCTGATCGCCGCCCGCGAGGAGGACGGGTGCGCGCAGCTGCTGACCGACTCCGGCACGGAACTGCTGGAGTCCGGGCACGTGGACGCGGTGCTCGACGCCGTCGCCCTGCTCGGCGACCGCACCGACCGCTCGCTCGCCCGCGTCGCCGGGCACGCCCGGCTGCTGCGCGGCCGGTGGGCGGAGGCCGAGCAGCACTTCCGCAACGCCGGCCCGGCCACCGATCCCGCGGTCGCCTGGCGCCTGGCCGCGGGCGCGCTCGCCCGCGCGGAACCGGCCGAAGCGCTCGCGCTGTGCGCGCGGGCCGAGGTCACCGAGGACGGCGCCGGGGACGAGATCCGGCTGTTCGCGATCAGCGCGCTCGCGCACCGCATCACCGGGGACCTGCCGCGCGCCGAGGTCGCCGCCGACCGCGCCGTCGAAGCCGCCCAGCTGCTCGGCCGCGGCCCCGGCACGGCGACGCTGTTCGCGGTCGCCCTCGAAGCCCGCGCGGTGGTCGCCGCCGCTCGCGGCCAGCAGCAGGCCGCGGTGGCCGCCTGGTTCGACGCCGCCGAGTCCGCGCCCGCCGGCCGGCTCGCCGAGCTGCACGCGGTCCGCGCGCTGCACCTGGTCGAACGCGGCCGCCCGGCGGAGGCGCTGCAGCACGCCGACGACGCGCTGCGGCTGGCCGAGCAGCACGGAGATCCGCTGCTGCGCGCGCACGCCCTCACCCAGCGCAGCAGCGCGCTGGTGCAGCTGGGCCGGTTCGCCGAGGCCGCCCCCGCGCACGACGAGGCCTGCGCGGTGTTCCACCGGCACGGCAGCCGGTTCCTCGCCTGGTCGCTGTGCGCCCGCGGCGATCTGCACCGGCAGCGCGGCCGGCTGGAGCGCGCCCGCTCCGCCTACGAAGAGGCCCTGTCGCTGGCCGAACCCGCCCGGGACGCGATCGGCACCAGCACCGCCCTGCTCGGCCTGGCCCGGGTCCGCGTCGTCGACGATCCCGAGCAGGCGCACCGGCTGGCGCAGCGCGCGATCGACCTCGGCGAGCCGCTGCACGAGGTCAAGGCGCTGCTGACCCGCGGCTGGCTGGCGTGGGAGGCCGGCAACGCCGAACCGGCGCAGGTGGACGCCGCGCTCGCCGCCGAGCAGGCCCGCGCCCGCGGCGACGAACCCGGCCTCGCCGAAGCCCTGGAGCTGACCGCGGTCGCCTCCACCGATCCGCTGGAGCACACCCGCGCGCTGGACGAGGCGGTGCAGATCTGGCGCGACGGCGGCTTCGGCGTCGAGGAGGCCAAGGCCAAGCTGCTGCGCCACCGCCTCGGCCCCGCCCACGAAGGCGTGCCGGCGGTCGTCGAGCTCGCCGAGCGCACCCTGCGCGAACACGGCGTCCAACCGGACTCCCGCGCCGCGGCCGGTCCGCTGGCCGCGGTGGTGCACCTGGCTCCGCCGGTGGCGCTGCGCGCGCTCGGGGTGTTCCAGGTCGAG
>Ga0164243_10014445_pt1 | contig 10998 bp, 13 predicted proteins | sample OricompcompostOP_FD_108781 | JGI IMG/M metagenome (GOLD analysis project Ga0164243, IMG submission 108781) | Organic Plus compost microbial communities from Emeryville, California, USA - Original compost - Organic plus compost (OP) | ecosystem: Engineered > Solid waste > Mixed feedstock >...
GCGGTGTCCGCGTAGAACTTGTTCTCGTGCACGGTGAGCAGCGAGGCGTCCACATGGTCCACGCCGTTCGCCGCGAGCAGGCGCCGGCTCCACTCGGCCAGCAGCCCGGCCTTCTCCTCGTCGGGCACGGTGAACGGGTCGATCTCGTAGGACGACACCCAGGTCTTGTCGGCGTGCACCGGCTCGTCGGCCAGCTCCACGCTCCCCCACTGCCCGAAAGGCGTGGGAGGTGCCCCCACCTCGCTCCCGGCCGCCTTGATCACCTGCGCGGACAGCTTCGCCATGGCCACCGCCTGGGAGGCGACCTTCGCGGCGGCGTCGAGGGTGAGGTCCACGCCGGACGCGAAGCCCCAGGTGCCGCCGTGCACCACCCGCACCGCGTACCCGAGGTCGGTGGTGTCCGACGAACCGGCGGGCTTGGCGTCCCTCAGCCGCCAGGAGGCGCTGCGCACCCGCTCCAGACGGAAGTCCGCGTGCTCCGCCCCGAGCGCCCGCGCCCGGGCGAGCGCGGCGTCGGCGAGAGCGCGTAGCGGCAGGGCGAGGAACGACTGATCGACTTCATGGGGCACGGGTGGACGTCCCTTCGGGGGCTTGTCTGTGGTGACCATCGGAGGCAGTGAACCACGCAGTGCCCCACGAGGTCCCCCCACGAAGGGAGACGAGGACAGCGAATAGCCGACGAGAGGAGGGGGGCGGGGAAGTAAGGTGGATCAGTTGCGTGGTCCGCTTCTGGTGGGGATCTGTGTCGAGGACGCGGCACGCGATCAGGTAGAGGCAAGTGATCAAGGGGGCCGACCGACCCATGGACGTTTTCGGTGTCCACCATGACCTCATCGCGGAGTACGAGGCGTTCACCAGTTCCCTCGTAGCCGTACGAGACCCGGACATCGAGCGTCACCTTGCCGACGAGCGAGAACGCAAGACCCGCTGGCCCGACCCCGAACTCGCGCTGAACCCCACCTTCCGCAGCGGTGGAACGGTCGCCTCGCTGTGTGACGAGGGTCTGCTGCACCCGATGTGCCAGGAGTACTTCCGGCACAAGAAGCACCCGGACGACCCGGGCAGCCGCACCCTCTCCCTCCACCGGCACCAGCGCGAGGCCATCCTCATGGCCGACCGCGGACGCTCGTACGTGTTGACCACGGGGACCGGCTCGGGCAAGAGCCTGACCTACATCGTGCCGATCGTCCACGAGGTGCTGCGGCACCCGATTCCAGACGAACGGCCCCGACGACAGCCCGGTCACCCCGATCCCTGCGAAGATTGGACGCCGTGCCCAGCGTCACGACCGTCGTCGCCCAGGCCCTGCACACAGCCGCCACCGTCCTGCGCGAGGACGCGCCCCAGGACGGCATGGCCTTCGGGGAACTGTGGGAACGGGTTTTCGCCCGGAGCCCGGGGCTGAGGGACGACTGGGCGCAGGCAATGCCCGACTCCCCGCCTGCGGCCGGCGCACGCTTCACCCCGGTCGGCCTGGACTGAGCTTGGCCGTCACCCCGTACGCTCAACGCCGCTGGCAGCTGACGGGGGTCGGTGCTGACGCCCTTGACCACTTTCCCGACCCGGTCGATTTCTCCCTGGAGGCGGGCCGGCGCTACCGGACCGCCGGTCGGGTAAGGCACGAACGGTGTCCAGGCTGCTGCGGCCGGCGTCGAGGACTCCTTCCTCGTCGAGCAGGGAACGCCACTGGTCGCGCTCGTGGGGCAGCACGGGCAGTCCCGCTCCTGCCTGCCCGTCCTCGCCGAGCACGAGATGCCCGTGGAGGAGGCGCTGGCAGCCGCCAAGCAGTCGCTGGAAGAGACTGCGGCGGACGAGGTGACCCCCCGCCAGCTCTGGATCGTCCGGGGCGTGGACGCCGCCACCGGCGTGCCCTTCGTCCGGGGACCCTGGCGCGACGACTCGAAGGTCACCCTCGACACCGGTTTCCCGCCCCCGACCGCGGCGGCCCACAACCTGGACGGTGTCCGCCGGGCCATCGAAACGGCACTCCCCGCCACCGGCCCCGCGCGCAGGGAGGCCGTCGCCCGGGAACTCGACGCCTTCCTCAACCGCATGCGCAAGGGCGACATCGTGCTGTCCACCGACGGCTTCGAGACGTACGTCGGCGTGGTCGACGGCCCGGCGGTCCACGGCGCGGAGCGGCTGGAGCGCCCCGTGGACTGGCGCAACCTGAACAAGCCCCTGGACTTCCTCAAGGACCTGCCCTCCGGCCTCTCCAGTGTCGTCCAGGACGCGGACTCCCAGGCCCTGGAGCCCACCGAGTACGCCGAGACCGTCCTCGCCCTGATCGGCGACATGCCGCGCACCGCCTCGCTGCCCACCGGCCCGGCCGTCCTGCCCGACGCCACCTCCGAACTGGCCGAGGCGCTTCTCATGCCCGACACCACCTGGCTCCAGGACTGCGTCGAACTCCTCCGCGCCACCCCGCAGCTGATCTTCCACGGGCCGCCCGGCACCGGGAAGACGTACACGGCGCTCGCCCTCGCCCGCCATCTGGCCGGCGCCTCCAGCGCCACGAACGTACGCCTCGTCCAGTTCCACCCCGCCTATTCCTACGAGGACTTCTTCGAGGGCATCCGCCCGCGTCCGGGCGGCGGCCCGGACGGCGACGCGGGCAGCGGGCTTGCCTACGACCTGGTCCGGGGCCCGCTGCGCAAGCTCGCCGACGAGGCGGAACGGCGCCCTGCCGAGGTGTTCGTCCTGGTCGTCGACGAGATAAACCGCGGCCACCTGGCGAAGATCTTCGGTGAGCTGTACTTCTTCCTGGAGTACCGCAACGAGCGCGTCCACCTGCTCTACGGCTCCGACGACGGCCGGGTTTCCGTCTCCCGCCCAACCTGTACATCCTCGGCACCATGAACACCGTCGACCGGTCGGTGGCGTACATGGACGCGGCCATGCGCCGCCGCTTCTCCTTCATGGAACTGCACCCCGACACCCCGCCGGTCGCCGGACTGCTGGACTCCTGGCTGCGCAAGCGGACGGAGGAACAGGGCGTGGACCCGGACGCGTACGACGACTCCCACGTCCGCCTCCTCGACGAGATCAACCGCCTCCTCGCCGACGGCAGCCCCGGGGACCGCTCGTTCCGCGTCGGCCCCTCGTACTTCATGCAGGATCTCGCCCACACGGGAGACGGCGCCCTCGAACGACTGTGGAAGACCCAGATCATCCCGCTCCGCACCGAGCACCACTGGGGCGACGGAACCGACGTGGAGGCGGTCTACGGCCTCCCCGCCCTGCGCGCACGACTGAACATCCCGCCGCCCGCGAACGCGGGTTCCGCCGACAGCGCGGACGACTCCGCGAACCAGTGACCGCCCGCCGTACTCAGCCTCGTCACTGCCGCGACGCCGCCCTGCGCGTCGGTCTCGCGGAGGGCGCCGGCTGGACCGTATGGACCCTGACCCCGGCGCAGGTCGCCACGCTCGCCGAGCAGGACCGGCTCCTCCAGATGCATCCGGAGACGGCCACCCGCTGGCGACTGAAGGCCAAGGACCGGGTGGGCTCCGTCCGCCTCGGAGCCGGCGACGGCACGGTCCAGCTGATCATCAGCCCCAAGGTGCCCGTCGACCGGCTCCTGCACCTGATCTCGTACGCCCCCGACCGCGTCGCGTTCGACCCGCGCCCCGTCGCCGCCGACCCCCGTCCCGACCTCCTCCCCGCCCTCGCGCACGCCTTCGTCTCCGCCGCGGACCGTGCTCTGGAACACGGAGTCCTTCACGACTACCGGGAGACGCACGACACGCTGCCTGTCGTCCGGGGCCGCATCCGCCACGCCGACCAGCTCCGCCGCAGACCGGGCGTACCCGTGCCCCTGGAGGTCGTCTACGACGACCACACCCCCGACATACCGGAGAACCGCCTTCTCCTTGCCGCCGCCCGCCGCCTCCTCCGCGTGCCCGGCATCGATCCCGCGCCACGCGCCGCCCTTCAACGCCTCACTGCCCGCCTGGACGGAGTGCGCGTGCTGCCCTCGGGCGCCCCCGCCCCCCGCTGGACGCCCGACCGACGCAACGCCCGCTACGCGCACGCCCTCGCCCTGGCGGAACTCGTCCTGCGCGGTGCCTCGTACGAACTCGGCGACGGCCGGGAGATCGCCGTGGACGGGATGCTGGTCACCATGTGGCGGCTCTTCGAGGCCTATCTCGCCCGAGCCGTCGGGGAGGCGCTGCGCCACCGCGTCGGCGGCAGACCCGAGCCGCAGGACCGGAACTTCTCCCTCGACACCGCCGGCAGGCACGTGCTCAAGCCGGACCTGGTCCACTACCTGCCGTCGCCACGGGACGGGGCGCTCCGCCAGGCCGTGATCCTCGACGCCAAGTTCAAGACCAAGCCCCAGCGGGACGACCTCTACCAGATGACCGCCTACTGCGTACGCCTCGGTCTCACCGAGGGACACCTCGTCTACGCCTCCGGCAGGCCCGGGGTCGTGGAGGTACCGGTGGGGGAAGAGCGGCTGAGGATCTGGCGACACGTCGTCGACCTCTCCCGCCCCTGGCGGGACCTGGCCGCGGACATCGACGCCCTGGCCGAGTCGGTCGACATCGCGCGTGACAGCGGCACCCTCTGAAGGCGAGCACGGCGGGCTGAATGTAGGTACACTCTTGGATATGTACGCACAACCTGCCTGCTCTGAGGGGGGCGCGGTATGAGCACCATTTCCGTCCGCGAGTTCTCGTACAACCCCAGCGCGGTGTTCGCCCGGGTCGAGAAGGGCGAGGCGATCGAGGTCACCCGGCACGGCAACGTCATCGCGATACTGTCACCGGCCGGCAGCCCGATGGAGCGGTACGCGCACCTGGTGGCGCAGGGGAAGATCAAGCTGAAGCCGGTCACCGCCGCCGAGCGCCACAGCATGCCGCACTACGAGGTGCCAGAAGACGTCGATCCGGTTGCGCTCCTGCTGGCCGAGCGTGAAGAGGACGACCGTTGATCTATATGGACACGTCCGCACTGGTCACCTGGATGACCCGACGTAGTCACTGGGGCGCGCTGGACGTTTTCCTGCAGGAGCGGGCCACGGAACCGCTGGCCACCAGCACGCTCGGTTTCGTGGAGACCGTACGGACTCTGGACCTCATGGGGCACTTCCCCAAGGCCCTGGAGGACCTGGACGCCCGGATCACCGAAATTCTCCTCACGCGAGAGGTGCGAGATGCGGCGGCTCTGCTGGTCGGGCGCCTGAGGACCTTGGATGCGGTTCACGTGGCCAGTGCGCTCTCCCTCCGGGACGACCTGACCGTCCTGGTGACCTATGACCGCAGGATGCTCGAGACCGCTCGCGCCGAAGGGCTGTCGGCTCACGCACCCGGTATGGCGGACTGACCGGGGCCACGAACTGTAGGAACCCGACAGGAGGCCACGAGAGCCACTGTCGGTGCCCCGATGTCCCGGGGCGTACCGGGACCGATAGGTTTTCGGTGCAGCCGCCTGTCGTCACGGTGTCCGGGCGGATGGAACAGACCGCTATCGAAGGGGTGATCCGTTGAGCCGCTCGGTTCTCGTCACCGGAGGCAACCGGGGCATCGGCCTCGCCATCGCCCGCGCGTTCGCCGACGCCGGCGACAAGGTCGCCATCACGTACCGCTCGGGTGAGCCCCCGGCCGGCTTCCTCGCCGTCCGGTGCGACATCACCGACGCCGAGCAGGTGGAGCAGGCCTACAAGGAGATCGAGGAGGCGCACGGCCCCGTCGAGGTGCTGGTGGCCAACGCCGGGATCACCCGGGACCAGCTCCTGATGCGCATGACCGAGGAGGACTTCACGTCCGTCCTCGAGACCAACCTCACCGGCACCTTCCGCGTCGTCAAGCGCGCCAACCGCGGCATGCTGCGCGCCCGCAAGGGCCGCGTCGTGCTGATCTCCTCGGTCGTCGGACTGCTGGGCTCCGCGGGGCAGGCCAACTACGCCGCCTCCAAGGCCGGCCTGGTGGGCTTCGCCCGGTCCCTCGCCCGTGAGCTGGGCTCGCGCAACATCACCTTCAACGTCGTCGCGCCCGGTTTCGTCGACACCGACATGACCCGGGAGCTCACCGAGGAGCAGCAGGCGAAGATCCTCGCCCAGGTGCCGCTCGCCCGGTACGCGAAGACCGAGGAGATCGCCGCCGCGGTGCGCTTCCTCGCCTCGGACGACGCCTCGTACATCACTGGAGCCGTCATTCCCGTTGACGGCGGACTGGGAATGGGTCACTGACACACATGAGCGGAATTCTCGAGGGCAAGCGCGTCCTGATCACCGGTGTGCTGACGGAGGCGTCCATCGCCTTCCACACCGCGAAGCTGGCCCAGGAGCAGGGCGCCGAGGTCATCCTGACCGCGTTCCCGCGGCCGACCCTGACCGAGCGCATCGCCAAGAAGCTGCCCAAGCCCACCAAGGTCATCGAGCTCGACGTCACCAACGACGAGCACCTGGGCCGCCTGGCCGACGTCGTCGGCGAGGAGCTCGGCGGCCTGGACGGCGTCGTGCACTCCATCGGCTTCGCGCCGCAGGACGCCCTCGGCGGCAACTTCCTCAACACGCCGTTCGAGTCGGTCGCCACGGCCATGCACGTCTCGGCGTTCTCCCTGAAGTCGCTCACCATGGCCTGCCTGCCGCTGATGCAGAACGGCGGCTCCGTCGTCGGCCTCACCTTCGACGCGCAGTACGCCTGGCCGCAGTACGACTGGATGGGCCCGGCGAAGGCCGCCCTGGAGGCGACCAGCCGCTACATGGCGCGCGACCTGGGCAAGCAGAACATCCGCTGCAACCTGATCTCGGCCGGTCCGCTCGGCTCGATGGCCGCCAAGTCCATCCCCGGCTTCGCCGAGCTGGCGTCCGTGTGGGACAACCGCGCCCCGCTGGAGTGGGACCTGAAGGACCCGGAGCCGGCCGGCCGCGGCGTCGTCGCCCTGCTGAGCGACTGGTTCCCGAAGACCACGGGCGAGATCGTCCACGTGGACGGCGGTCTGCACGCCGTCGGCGCCTGACAGCGAGTACAGCCTGAGGGCCCGCGTCCCCCGAAGGGGCGCGGGCCCTCACATATGTCCGGAAGGGCGCGCTCAGCCGCGCGCGCGGGAGGTGAACCGCCCCGGCTTGCACGCCATCGGATAGGAGGCGGCCTCCTCGGCCGCCGTCGCCTCGTCGCCCGCGCGGATCGCGTCCACCAGCCGGCTGTGGTCCATGTGCGTCTCCGGCGACATGTCCCCGCCCACGTCGTCGCGCAGCCAGTCCCGCAGCACCTCGCCCAGATCCGCGTACAGCGCGGTCATCACGTCGTTGCGCGAGGCCGCCACGACGGCCATGTGGAAGGTCGCGTCCGCCGTCACGAACGCCTCCGCGTCGCCCGACTCCCACGCCTCCTCACGGCGCCGCAGCAGCGTGTCGAGCTGCTTGAGGTCCTTCTCGGTACGCCGCTGCGCCGCCAGCCGCGCCGCCGAGGACTCCAGGGAGGAACGCAGCTCGGCGATGTGCCGGGGGTCGGCGTCGGCGAAACGGCGGTGCATCACGCCGGCCAGCTCGCTGGTGGCGACGACATAGGTGCCCGAGCCCTGGCGGATGTCCAGCAGACCGTTGTGCGCCAGCGCGCGCACCGCCTCACGGACGGTGTTGCGGGCGACCCCCAGCTGTTCCACCAGCTCGGGCTCGGTGGGGATGCGTGAGCCGACCGGCCACTCGCCCGAGGTGATCTGGGCCCGCAGGGCGGCGATGACCTGCTCGGACAGCGCGGAGCGGCGCGGATGGCTCAGAGGCATGCTTCACCTTCGCACGGCGTGGGCCGCGTACGACGTCCGCGACATGGACAACCAATCATCCCATGATTCTATGATGGGTGTCATGACTCGTATGACTGGTGACGGAACCCGGACGACGGCGTCCGCCACCGCCCGTACGCCCGCCACGACCGCGCTCCCGGAGCACCCGGACGCCCCCCTGCGCGCGTGGCGGAAACGGCTGCTCGTCGCCGGCATCGTGCTGGCCGCCCTGAACCTGCGCCCCGCCATCACCAGCTTCGGCGCCCTGCTCGAAGAGGTGCGCGCCGGGCTGGGGATGAGCGGCAGCGTCGCCGGGCTGCTCACCTCCCTGCCCGCGCTGTGTTTCGCCGTCTTCGGCGTCACCGCGCCCCGCCTGGCCCGCCGCTTCGGCCCCGCCGCCGTGGTGTGCGCCGGCATGGCCGCCATCGCCACCGGCCTGCTCGTGAGGCCCTACGTCGGCAGCACGGCCGCCTTCCTGCTCGCCAGCGGCCTGGCGCTCGGCGGCATAGCCGTGAGCAACGTGCTGATGCCGGTCATCGTCAAGCGCTGGTTCCCCGACCGGGTCGGCCCCATGACCGGCCTGTACTCGATGGCCCTCGCCCTCGGCACCGCCTCGGCGGCGGCCGTGACCGTCCCGGTGACCGACGCGCTCGGCGGCGACTGGCAGGCGGGCCTCGCCGTCTGGGCGGCCCTCGCGGCGGCCGCCGCCCTGCCCTGGCTCCCCTTCGTACGGGGCCGGCGAGACGCCTCGGGAGCCTCCGGGGCGCCGAAGCCGTCGCAGGCGGACGGGCGTCCCGAGGAGCGGCCCGCCGGGCAGACGCCGGCGCTGCGCATCACCCGCAGCCGTACGGCGTGGGCGCTGGCCGTGTTCTTCGGACTCCAGGCCACCGGCGCCTACATCACCATGGGCTGGATGGCGCAGATCTTCCGGGACGCGGGCGTCTCCGCGGGCCGGGCGGGCATGCTGGTCGCCGTCACCATGGTGATGGGGGTCCCCCTGGCGTTCGTCATCCCGCGGATCGCCGCCCGGCTGCCCCGGCAGGGTCCCATCGTGGTCGGGCTGGGCGTCAGCGGCCTGCTCGGGTACGCGGGCCTCTGGTTCGCACCGGCCGCGGGCGCATGGGCCTGGGCGGTGCTGCTGGGCATCGCCAACTGCGCCTTCCCGCTCGCGCTCACCATGGTCGGCATGCGGGCGCGGACGGGCCCCGGGGTGGCCCAGCTGTCGGCCTTCGCGCAGAGCACCGGCTATCTGATCTCCATCCCCGGGCCGCTGCTGGTGGGCGTGCTGTACCAGCACAGCGGGGGCTGGGGCCTGCCGATCGCGCTCATGGCGGCTCTGATGGTCCCGCAGATGGTCTTCGGGGTGATGGCCGGACGGGACCGTACGGTGGAGGACGAGGCGGCGCGCCGAAGCGCCGGCCGGAGCACCCCCTGACCGGTGCCGGGCGGGGAGGGTGCGACACTTTCCCCATGCCAGTCCTCGAGCCGAACCCGCAGAACGGCCAGAAGAAGATGCTGCTCGTCTTCGGCGCCTTCTTCGCGATCTTCATCGTCATCGGCGTCATCGCGACGGTGCTCGCGCCCTGAGCCCGGCCCGGCAGACGCCCGATCCCCGGGCGCGGTGACCGGTTCCGCGCCCTGAGGGTGGTGCTGGCACCCCCGTCCCCTAGGGGGCCAGGCTCAGGGTCAAGTGGGTGGATCACCGGATGGGTTGGAGCCCCGCCGATCCGTACCTTCGAGATGTGGCCGCGGCAGGCGGCCACCGGACACTCGAAGAGCGGAGGCACCCATGTCGGCGCGCACGCACTCCCGGCCCGTTCCGGCCCCCCGGGCCGGTGCCGCCACCCGGCTGCCGTGGTGGGCCCTGGCCCTCCCCGCCCTCGCCTTCGTGGCCCTGCTCGCCCTCGTACTGAACCCCTCCGACGCGCACGCGGCCGCCGGTGAGCCCGCGCTCACCCTCCTCGTCGAGCGGGCGCAGCAGCTCATGGCCCGCTGAACGCGCCGAGGCGCCGGTCAACTCCCTGCGCCCCGCGGCCTGTTTCGTGCGAAGCTGGGTGCCATGAGCGTCGCAGAACCCCGCAGGATTGTCCTTTTCCGGCATGCGAAAGCCGACTGGCCTCCGGTGTCCGACCACGAGCGGCCCCTCGCCGAGCGAGGCCGCCTGGACGCAGCGGCCGCCGGCCGCAAGCTGGCCGACTCCGGCGTCGCCTTCGACCTGGCCCTGTGCTCCACGGCGGTCCGCACCCGCGAGACCTGGAAGCTGGCGGTCCACGAGTTCCCGAAGCGGCCGAAGACCGTCTACGAGGAGCGGATCTACGAGGCCTCGCCCGGTGAGCTGATCGCCCTGCTCAACGAGACCCCCGACGACGCGCAGAACGTCCTGCTGATCGGACACAACCCGGGCGTGCAGGGGCTGGCCGACATCCTGGCCGGCGCATCCGAGGGCGACGCGCGCGAGCGGATGACGCGGCGCGGCTTCCCGGCCGCCGCCTTCGCGGTCCTGACCTTCACCGGCCCCTGGAAGTCCCTGGAGCCCGGCACGGCCACGCTGGTCGACTACTGGGCGCCCACGGAGTGACCCCCGGCTGACCCGCCCGGCACGGCAGGGGCCCGGCACCGACCTCGTCGGCGCCGGGCCCCTGCCGTCGTCATGGCCGGTCCGTCGTCGAGGCCGGTCCGTCGTCACGGCCGGTGCGCGCCGCTCAGTCGACCGCGAGCGTGTCCGCGGCCTCGACCTCTTCCCGCGTGATGCCCAGCAGATAGAGGACCGTGTCCAGGAAGGGGACGTTCACCGCCGTGTGGGCCGCCTCGCGCACCACCGGCTTGGCGTTGAAGGCGACACCGAGACCGGCCGCGTTCAGCATGTCCAGGTCGTTCGCGCCGTCACCGATCGCCACCGTCTGCGACAGCGGCACCCCCGCCTCGGCCGCGAACCGCCGCAGCAGCCGCGCCTTGCCCGCCCGGTCCACGATCTCGCCGGTCACCCGGCCGGTGAGCTTGCCGTCGACGATCTCCAGCGTGTTCGCCTGGGCGAAGTCCAGCCCGAGACGCTCCTTCAGATCGTCGGTGACCTGCGTGAAGCCGCCTGATACCACGCCCACCTGGTAGCCGAGCCGCTTGAGCGTACGGATCAGGGTGCGGGCGCCCGGCGTCAGCCGCACCTCGCTGCGCACTTTGTCGATCACGGAGGCGTCGAGCCCCTCCAGCAGCGCCACGCGCGCGTGCAGCGACTGCTCGAAGTCCAGCTCCCCGCGCATCGCCGCCGCC
>Ga0164243_10014446_pt1 | contig 10997 bp, 13 predicted proteins | sample OricompcompostOP_FD_108781 | JGI IMG/M metagenome (GOLD analysis project Ga0164243, IMG submission 108781) | Organic Plus compost microbial communities from Emeryville, California, USA - Original compost - Organic plus compost (OP) | ecosystem: Engineered > Solid waste > Mixed feedstock >...
AACCTTTCTCGAAATCGGCCTCCGCCTCGCCTGAGACGATCGCTGCGAGATGGAAGATCACATCCGGCCGCGCCGCAGCCAATTTTTCGGCCGTCACGGGCGCCGAGACATCCATGGCCAATGCCGAGGCCACACCGCCGAATTGCGGCGGCACCGGCGGCTCGACGATATCTACAAGCGTCAGGCGACTTATCTCCGCTCCGAGCACACCCTGGGCGGCAGCCAGCCTTTCGACCAGCTTTCGGCCGATCATTCCCGCTGCACCGATCACCAGCACATGCATAGACACTCCTCCCGACGATCCAGCATGCTCACACCTGGGCAGACCAGTCGCCCAAGCTGAAATAGCGCATTGATGAAGGGGCGAGTCAACACGCGTGGATAGGCAAATGCCTCAACGCGACCCGCACGACGATCGAAGCTGGCTGTTAGCGGAGATGCTGGTGCTGCGAGAGAGGATTGAACTCTCGACCTCTCCCTTACCAAGGGAGTGCTCTACCACTGAGCTACCGCAGCGCTCGGTTCGGGCGGCCTTCTGCCATATCGATTGCCCAAGCGCAAGCACTAGCTCCAATATATAGGAAACATGAAAGGGAATGTGCATCCGAGCCTATAAAGCGCAGGGTTGCCAGTCCTTATCCCGCACATCAAGAGGTTGGCATGGAGCGAAAGGAAAAGACCGAAACCAAAAGCGAGCGCGAGAAGCGGCTGGCAGCCGAACTCAGGGCAAACCTCGCCCGGCGCAAGGCGCAGGCGCGATCACGCCGTGCAGGCGAGGCGGACCAGCGCGCCGAAGGAATCCCATCCATCGAGGAGGAGAAGAAAGGATAAAGCACGCTGTCTCGGCCTGCCGGGATCGGACGCATTTTCTTGAACCTGCCGCAACCTTGCTCTAGGACATGCAAACTCGCGACCACCCAGAGCCGGGATTCGAATCTCCCCGGGAAAGAGACGTCCATGGACCGCATACGCATTCGCGGAGGCAGTGAGCTCAACGGCACGATACCGATCTCAGGGGCCAAGAACGCCGCGCTACCGCTGATGATCGCCTCGCTTCTCACCGATGACACGCTGACGCTGGAAAACGTCCCGCATCTGGCCGATGTCGAGCAGCTCATCCGCATCCTTGGTAACCATGGCGTCGACTATTCCGTGAACGGCAGACGCGAGAACCAGGACAAGGGGTATTCGCGCACCATCCACTTCACCGCGCGCAGCATCGTCGATACCAGCGCCCCCTATGAACTCGTCTCCAAGATGAGGGCAAGCTTCTGGGTCATCGGGCCGCTTCTGGCGCGGATGGGCGAGGCGCGGGTGTCGCTGCCGGGCGGTTGCGCCATCGGCACCCGCCCGGTCGATTTCTTCATCGATGGCCTTCGCGCGCTTGGAGCGGACATCGAGATCGACAGCGGCTATGTCGTTGCGAAGGCGAAGAACGGTCTTGTGGGCGCGCGTCACCGCTTCCCCAAAACCTCGGTGGGCGCCACCCATGTGATGATGATGGCGGCCTCGCTCGCCAAGGGCGAGACGGTGCTCGAGAACGCCGCGCGCGAACCCGAGGTCGTCAACCTCGCCGAGTGCCTCAACGCCATGGGCGCGAAAATCTCCGGTGCAGGCACTCCCACCATTACCATCCAGGGCGTGACGAGTCTCTCCGGCGCACGCCACCGCATCATCCCCGACCGCATAGAGACGGGCACCTATGCGCTAGCCGTCGCCATGAGCGGGGGCGACGTGATTCTGGAAGGAGCACGGCCCGATCTGCTCGAAGAGGCGCTTACGGTTTTCGAGCAGGCCGGAGTGGAGATCACCCGTGCCAATACGGGCATCCGCGTGCGCCGCAACGGCGCCGGGATCGGCGCGGTCGACGTCACGACGGAGCCGTTTCCCGGTTTCCCGACCGACCTGCAGGCGCAGTTCATGGCCTTGATGACCATGGCGAGGGGACAGTCGCGCATAACCGAGACGATTTTCGAGAACCGCTTCATGCATGTGCAGGAGCTTGCCCGGCTCGGCGCACGCATTTCCCTTTCAGGACAGACCGCGATCGTGGATGGCGTTGAGCGCCTGAAGGGCGCGCCGGTGATGGCAACGGACCTCCGGGCTTCCGTTTCATTGCTGATCGCCGGCTTGGCGGCAGAGGGTGAGACGGTGGTCAACCGGGTCTATCATCTCGACCGCGGTTTCGAGCGGCTGGAGGAGAAACTGTCGAATTGCGGCGCGGAGATCGAACGCATTTCGGGCTGATGCCGCCAGCGGCAGACTGAGTAGGACGTGAGCTAGTTCAATGGATCTTTTGAAGCTTGCCGCGCTCGATGAGGAGGATCTGAGCATCATCTCCGCGCATGTACAGGACGCGGTGATGAAGATCGGCGAGCTCAAGTTTCAAAAGCGCGAGAAGCGCTTTGCCATCGTCATGCGCCGGTTTGCCTGGGAGAAGGAGAAGAAAGGTTTCTTCCGCCGCCACCATGAACGACGCCTCTCCGCGCTGAACTTCGACCGTGTGCTTGCAGCCCGATCGGCAGGCATCGACCTCAACAAGCCCGACGAAGTGCTTTCACTGCTGGCCATCCGCTTCGTTCCCGGCAAAGCTCCCTCGGGCACACTGGAACTCGCCTTTTCCGGTGGAGCCACGATCCATCTCGACGTGGAATGTATCGAGGCGCGACTGAGCGACCTTGGCGCGGCCTGGGAAACGCCCGTCCGCCCCCGGCACAATCCATGAGAGGCTTTCAGCCATGACCATGAGGCTTTTTACGGCCGATCCCGATTTCGAGGAGCGTTTCTCCGCCTTCCTCTCCACCAAGCGCGAGGTCTCCGAGGAGGTCGACACGGCCGTTCGTGACATCATTGCGCGCGTGCGCTCCGAGGGGGATGCAGCGGTAGCCGATTACACGAAGCGGTTCGATCGCTTCGACGTCAAAACGGCCGGCATGCAGGTAACGCGGGCGGAAATCGAAGCCGCATATGAGAAGACGGACTCCGGTACCCTGGATGCGCTGAAACTCGCGCAGAGCCGTATCGAGGCTCATCACCGCCGCCAACTGCCCACCGACGCACGTTACACGGATGCGCTCGGCGCGGAACTCGGCTGGCGATGGACGCCCATTGCGGCGGTAGGACTCTACGTCCCAGGAGGCACGGCGAGTTACCCAAGTTCGGTGCTGATGAACGCCGTGCCTGCGCGCGTGGCGGGGGTGGAGCGGCTCGTGATCACCGTGCCCTCACCCGACGGCATTCTCAATCCGCTCGTGCTGGTTGCCGCGGACCTCGCCGGCGTCACGGAAATCTACCGCATCGGCGGCGCCCAGGCGATTGCCGCCCTTGCCTACGGGACGGAGACCATCCCCCCGGTGGATAAGATCGTCGGCCCCGGAAACGCCTATGTGGCGGCCGCGAAGCGGCAGGTTTTCGGCCAGGTTGGCATCGATATGATCGCCGGCCCGTCCGAGGTGCTGGTGGTGGCGGACGCTGACAACGACCCCGAGTGGATAGCCGCCGACCTCCTGGCTCAGGCGGAACATGACACGGCCGCGCAGTCGATCCTGATGACCGACGATGCGCAATTAGCGGACGCGGTGGAGGCGGCGGTCGAACGTCAGCTCAGGCAGCTCTCACGTGCAGAAATCGCAACTGCAAGCTGGCGTGACTTCGGCGCCGTCATTCTGGTGCGCAGCTTCGGGGAGGCCTTCCCTCTTATCGACCGCATCGCGCCCGAGCACCTGGAACTTGCTACGCGAGATGCGGAAATACTTTTATCCCGCATCCGCAATGCGGGGGCGGTATTCCTCGGCCGGTATACGCCGGAGGTGATTGGCGACTATGTCGGCGGCTCGAACCACGTGCTGCCCACCGCGCGTTCGGCGCGCTTCTCCTCTGGCCTCTCCGTGCTCGATTTCCTCAAGCGCATGTCCATCCTGCGCCTCGATGCGGAACAGCTTCGCGAGCTGGGTCCCGCGGCGGTGGCGCTCGCCCGGGCGGAGGGCCTTGAGGCGCACGGCCGCTCGGTTTCCCTGAGATTAAACATCTAGGATCGACCGGGATGGGCGAGCGGAGTCCGGCCAAGGCGCGCCTCATCGATGTCGAGCTGGACGAGACCATCGGCCGTGCGCCGCCGGACATAGAGCACGAGCGCGCCGTCGCGATCTTCGATCTCGTCGAGGAGAACACCTTCCAACCGGTGGGCGATACTGTCGGCGGACCGTATCGGCTGAAGATCTCGCTGGTCGAATCGCGACTGGTCCTCGCCGTAACGCGTGAAGACGGAGACCCCGTGGTCACCCACATGCTCTCGCTCACGCCCTTCCGGCGCATCGTGAAGGACTATTTTCTCATCTGCGAGAGCTACTATCAGGCAATCCGCTCCGCCACTCCTAGCCAGATCGAGGCGATCGACATGGGACGGCGTGGTCTTCACAATGAAGGCTCACAAACATTGATGGAACGCCTCAGCGGCAAGATCGAAGTGGATTTCGATACCGCCCGACGGCTCTTCACCCTCGTGTGCGTGCTGCATTGGCGGGGTTGAACATGGTGACCGTGGCGGTACCGCCAGAAGAAGATGCGGACAACCCACCGTCACGGGACATGCCCCACTCTGTGCTTTTCCTCTGCGGCCAGAACTCCATCCGCTCGCCCATGGCCGAGGCCCTGGCAAAACGCATGCTGCCGAGATCGGTGTTCGTCGCCTCTGCAGGCGTGCGCGCCAGCGCGCGAGACCCCTTCGTGGACGCAGTGCTGGCTGAGAAGGCTCTTTCTCTCGGAGACTGGCGTCCGCGGCGGCTGGATGAACTGGAGGATTCCTTTTTCGACCTCATCATCACGCTCTCGCCGGAGGCACACCACGCTGCGCTCGAACTGACGCGCTCCATGGCGATCGAGGTCGAATACTGGCCGACGCTCGACCCTTCCGTGGTTGAGGGAACCCGCGAGCAGATCATGGCTGCCTACCGCGATGTCCGGGATGGGCTTGCGTTGCAGATTGCGCGACGCTTCGGCGTCAAACCGGCTTCCGGCGAAACATGAACAAGCGTGTTCACAAATGCGGGCGGATGAGCTAGGTTCCGCGCGTTTTCGGCCCGCCCCATCTTTTCCGTGCCTTAACCGCACGGAAAATCGTCAGGCCGGCTGGAACACTTTGTGGCCAGGTGCAATCACCTGGCATTGTACAAATGCGGCAAACAAGAATATGGAGCGGAAGCGCGAGCGAATGCAAGCGCCCGCTCTGAAGCCCGCCAAAACGAAGGTATCGGATGCCGAAGGAAGAAGTCCTCGAATTTCCAGGTGTGGTCACGGAACTCCTGCCCAACGCGATGTTCCGTGTGAAACTCGAAAACGATCACGAGATCATCGCACATACCGCCGGCCGCATGCGCAAGAACCGCATCCGCGTTCTGACCGGCGACAAGGTGCTGGTGGAAATGACGCCCTACGACCTCACCAAAGGTCGGATCACCTATCGCTTCAAATAAGCCGGCGGATCCGCCAGGTGTGATGAGCGCGCCCAGTAAACTCGTACTCGCTTCGGCATCGCCCAGGCGCGTGGAACTCCTGCAGCAGGCCGGCATAGAGCCGGACCGCCTCATACCGGCTGAAATTGACGAGACGCCCCTCAAGGCCGAACATCCGCGGTCGCTTGCCAAGCGCCTGGCGCGTGCCAAGGCGGAAAAGGCATTGGCACGCCTCAAAAAGGAAGGCGGGGAGGACAACGCCTTCGTGCTCGCCGCAGATACGGTGGTCGCCGTCGGGCGGCGCATCCTTCCCAAAGCGGAAGTTGCGGAGGATGCCTCGAATTGCCTTCGGCTCCTCTCCGGCCGTGCGCATCGCGTCTATACCGGGATCGTCCTCTTCACGCCGGCGGGCAAGCTGAGGCACCGCCTGGTGGAAACACGAGTACGCTTCAAGCGATTATCGCGCGAAGAGCTGGAGAGCTATCTCGCATCGGGAGAATGGCGCGGCAAGGCTGGCGGTTATGCCATCCAGGGGTTTGCCGGCACGTTCGTGGTCAAGCTCGTGGGTTCTTACACCAATGTTGTGGGCCTGCCGCTCTATGAGACCGTGAACCTTCTTGCGGCAGACGGCTACAAGGCCCATCTCAATTGGCTGAAGGGAACTCAAGCCTGAGCCATGCCGGACCAAGAGAACAGACCGGAAAACATCACGCCGCTACGCCCGCGACGCCCCTGCCCCGAGTGCGGCAAGCCCTCCCAACGCGAGTTCTATCCCTTCTGCTCCAAGCGATGCAAGGATGTCGACCTGAACCGCTGGCTGTCCGGTGCTTACGTCGTTCCAGGCAGGCTTGCCGCGGATGAAGATGACGAGCTGCCGCCTTCTCGATAACCCTGAAGAAAAAAGCCCGGCTCGCGTGGAGCCGGGCAATGTGCAGGCAGCCGGGGGGAACCGGCGTGATGGGAGTGAATGCCTGCATGGGAGAAGCTGGCAAATCAGGGATGGCGGCGGGCAGTGCCTTCGTCTCTGGCGCGGTCCCGTGCGATCTTTTCCAACCGCCGTGTAGGATCGTCGAAGATCGAGCCTTCATAGGCCCGCGCGATATCCTCGCGGGTCAGCCCGATATCGACGAGTTCCCAATCGGTCAGGTCGCTCAACCGCCGCATGGCGCGTCGATTGGACCACAGGCGCCACATTTGGGAGATCGTGCGTACAAGGCGCAGCCCGATTCCCGGCGCGGCGGCGATCGGCAAGGCAATCTGTTCTGTACGCATATCAACCTCCTCACGTTATCCGCATTTCGGACGGTTCCCCGAAACGCCTCAGGGTTTCGCGGGCAGATTCTCTGCCGCGACGATGCTTTCCCCGGCCCTTCTCAGGAACACGCGTTTCTCTCATATAAGCATTGATTAGTCGAACGAATGTTTCTAATCTTTTTCATCAATTATCATGATAGGAGTTTTCCATGCCGGCTCCGCTTGATCTCGACCAGCTCGCAACCTTCGTCGCTATCGCTGATACCGGCAGCTTCACCCGGGCGGCCGAGGAGGTGCACCGTACCCAGTCAGCGGTCTCCATGCAGATGCGGAGGCTTGAAGAGCGCATTGGCAAGCCCCTCTTCGAGAAGGACGGCCGTTCCAATCGGCTAACGGAGGATGGGGAGCGCCTGCTCGGCTATGCACGACGGCTCCTGAGGCTCAATCGCGAGACGCTTGCCGCTTTCGACGACGAAAGCCTGGAAGGTCATGTGCGGATCGGTATGCCGGATGATTATGCGGAACGTTTCCTGCCGGAAATCATGGCCCGCTTCGCCCGTTCCAATCCTCGCGTGGAGCTATCTGTGCTGTGCGAGCCGACGGCAAATCTCGTCCATCACGTCCGCCAGGGTAATGTCGACCTTGCCTTGCTGACGGATCAGGAGATCGCGGAGACCGTCCGGCGTGAACCTCTCCTTTGGGTTGGTTCGGCCAATCACACCACGCACGAGCGCGAGATCCTGCCCTTGGCATTCGGTCGGCCTACCTGCACATGGCGCCGTATCGCCTGCGAGACCCTGCGGGAAATCAACCGAGACTACCGCATCCTCTTCACCAGCTTTTCGGCCACCGTCATCTGTGCCGCCGTGGTTTCTGGCGTTGCCATTTCTGTTCTGCCGGAATGTGCCCTCAGGCCCGGAATGCGGGTGCTCGGCGAAAGGGATGGCTTTCCGACCCTTCCGGAATGCCGCATCGGCATCCTGCGCGGCCGCACGAACCAGACAGAACTGGTTGATGCCCTGGCTAGGCACATCACGGAGAGCCTGGACAACATTTCAGTGCCGCTTGCGCGAGAGGAAGCCGAAGGGATCGATTTTGCGGCTTTCACCCATCGCTACAGGCGGGGAAAGCGCTTAAGGCCGAACCAGGTGCTGCCGGGGTGGTAGCATCGCCGCCCCGGATCCGTGAGAAGGCGGTGAGCGGCCGGAAACGTCCGGCATTGCATGATATGTTGCGCCCCACAACAGGTGCTCACGAAAGGGGCGTTCCTTGCAATATGAGGTCAATCCCGCCGGAACGCGGTTTGAAAGCCGCACGGCGATGCTGTGCATTCTCATCATTGCCGGCATCCTTGCCGTCCAGTCGCTGGTTCTCGCATCGATGGGCAGGCTGCTCATCTGCGCCTGCGGCGAGGTGAAGTTGTGGTACCCCAATGCCGCGGGCCCTGAGACCTCCCAGCACCTGACGGACTGGTACACCTTCTCCCATTTCATCCACGGTTTGATCTTCTATTTCTTCCTGTGGCTGGTGGTGCCGCGCGCTCCTTTCTGGGTAAGGCTGGGCCTCGCGGTCGGCCTGGAAGCCGTGTGGGAGATCGTGGAGAACACTCCGATGATCATCGACCGCTACCGCCAGTCGGCCTTGGCGGAAGGATATTTCGGCGACAGCGTCGTCAATTCCCTCGCCGACACCGTTGCTGCAATTCTCGGCTTCCTTTTCGCCCGGATTGTCCTTGTCTGGGTGAGCGTGATGCTGCTGGTCGCGCTTGAAGTGTTCGTCGCCTATATGATCAGGGACAATCTGACGCTCAACATCATTCAACTCATTTATCCGACGGAAGCCATTTCCCGGTGGCAGGTCGGGAGTTGAGGGAAGGTGGCTCACCTCTTCCGGCTTGAAGGCTTGACCCCGGAAGGCACAGGCGGCTCAATCGATATATGGAAAAGGTCAGCACAGACGATTCGCTGAGCAACGTCGCCGAATTTACGGTGAGCGAAATCTCCTTTGCGCTCAAGCGCACGGTAGAGGACGCTTTCGGCCATGTACGGGTGCGCGGCGAGATTTCGGGCTTCCGCGGAGCGCATACTTCCGGTCACTGCTATTTCGCCCTGAAGGATGATCGGGCGCGTATCGAGGCCGTCATCTGGAAAACCACATTCTCAAAGCTGCGCTTTCCGCCCCAGGAGGGGTTGGAGGTCGTCGCCACAGGGCGGTTGACCACATATCCCGGGTCATCGAAATACCAGATCGTCATCGAAAGCCTCGAGCCTGCCGGGGCCGGTGCGCTGATGGCGCTTCTGGAAGAGCGCAAGCGCAAGCTCGCCGCCGAGGGCCTGTTTGCCGAAGGGCGGAAGAAGCCGCTGCCTTTCATGCCGCATGTCATCGGCGTCGTCACTTCGCCTACAGGCGCCGTTATCCGCGATATTATCCATCGCATCGCCGACCGGTTTCCGGTCCAGGTGATCGTATGGCCGGTGCGGGTCCAGGGCGAGACGACTGGCGAGGAGGTATCCGCAGCCGTGGCGGGCTTCAATGCGCTGGAGCCTGGCGGCTCCATTCCACGCCCGGATGTGCTGATCGTTGCGCGCGGCGGCGGAAGCCTAGAGGACTTTTGGGGCTTCAATGACGAGGCGGTGGTGCGGGCGGTCGCTGCCTCGACCATCCCGGTAATCTCCGCCGTCGGTCATGAGACGGACTGGACGCTGATCGATCTGGCAGCCGACCGGCGCGCGCCCACCCCGACGGGTGCTGCCGAAATGGCCGTGCCGGTGAAGGCGGAACTCGAAGCCAATCTTGCGCGATTTTCAGCGCGCCTCAGAGCCGCCATTTCCCGCGACCTGGACCGCCGGCGGCAGCACACCCGCAGCCTTTCTCGGGCGCTGCCCTCCCCCGACCAGCTTTTCGCCCTCTCGCGCCGTCGGTTCGACGAGGCAGCCGGTCGGCTGGTGCGCGCTCTCCAGACGGCCACCCAGCGCAAGCGCCTGCACTTCAACGGTCTTCGGCTTTCGATCGGGACTCTCGACCGACGCATCGGCGAGGCCCGCCGGCAAGCCTCTCAATGCGGCGACCGTCTTCCTGTCGTCTATCTCAGCCTCGTGCGCCATCGCCGCGCGCGTTTCGATCGCGATGCAGCGCGCGTAACGCCACGCTTTCATCTCGATCGAATCCGTCTCCTGCGCGAGCGTGCGGGAACGGCGCTGGCGCGCACGGAACGCGCGGTCATCCGCCGCCTGGAGAATGCGCATGCGGAGGTCGAGCAAACGATGCGGCTTATCCGATCGCTCTCCTACGAAGGCGTCCTGGAACGTGGATTCGCCCTGGTGCGGGATGCCGACGACAAGCCGCTCAAGCGCGCGCAGGATGTGCAGGCGGGGCAATTGTTGCGATTGCAGTTTTCAGACGGCAATGCCGGTGCGATCGCCACGGGCAAACCCGCAAGCGGTACGGCACGCAAGGCGCCCGTAACGCCGAAAGAGACAGGCAAGCAGGGTTCGCTGTTCTAGGGCCCTTGAACGGCTCCAGCGCCTGGGCACAGGCAACCACACATCGAACACATTCCTCTGGAAAGCATTGATTCCCGGCAGCGATTTTTCGCCGGATTGTTTTTTGACTGACAATATTTGGAGCAATTTTCATGAAGAAGAGCTTTGCAGCCGCACTCTTTGCGGCATTTGTCACCGCGACCATTGCACAGGCAGCAGATCACTTGTCCTCAACCGAGCTGCTGAAATCCGAATTGTCCGAAGTAGGGCCGGAGATCTTCACCAGCCCGGACTTCAAGTCAGGGACGGTTCGTCACATTGTCCTGTTCCGCTACCGCGACGGCACAACAGATGAGCAGCGGGAAGAAATCCGCCGGCGTTTCACCGCGCTCGCCACGCAGGCAAAGCGCGACGGCAAGCCATACATCGTTTCCATCGAGACAGGAAAGCAGTCGAGTGGGGAAGGCGTCGATGGCGGTTTCGAAGAGGCCTTCGTCGTCACCTTCCGTTCCGAAGGAGACCGGAATTACTATGTCGGTACGCCCGTTGTGGAGGACGCCGCGTTCTACGATCCTGAGCACCAGAAGTTCAAGGAGTTCGTAGGACCCTTCCTCGCAGAAAAGGGTGTGCTGGTTTTCGACTTCACCGTCGCAGGCGATACGCAGTAAACCGGACGAAGGCTTCCCTTCGTCGGTCCCGGGCAGCGGTTGATTCGGAGAAGATGGTACGGTTGGGTGGATTCGAACCACCGACCTCAGGAGCCACAATCCTGCGCTCTAACCAACTGAGCTACAACCGCATGGGCATTTGT
>Ga0164243_10014448_pt1 | contig 10995 bp, 5 predicted proteins | sample OricompcompostOP_FD_108781 | JGI IMG/M metagenome (GOLD analysis project Ga0164243, IMG submission 108781) | Organic Plus compost microbial communities from Emeryville, California, USA - Original compost - Organic plus compost (OP) | ecosystem: Engineered > Solid waste > Mixed feedstock >...
GCCGCCCGATGCACGTCTGGGACGGCGAATGCCATGTCCACGCGGGCATCCGGCCCGACGACATCTCGGCCGTGCGCGCCGCCCACCCGGGCGCCGACTTCCTGATCCACCCCGAGTGCGGCTGCTCGACGAGCGTGATGGAGTACGTCGCCGCCGGCGACGTCGACGCCAGCGGCGTCCACATGCTGTCGACCGGCGGGATGCTGAGATACGCCGAGTCGCACCGCGGCTCCGACAGACCGGTGATCGTCGCGACCGAGACCGGCATGCTCCACCCGCTGCGCGAGGCGGCGCCCGACCTCGACTTCATCGCCGCCAACGAGCGCGCCAGCTGCAAGTACATGAAGATGATCACGTTGCCGAAGCTGCGCGACTCGCTGCGCGAGCACCGCACCGAGGTGAAGGTGCCCGAGGCGGTCGCCGAGCGGGCCCGCGTCCCGATCGAGCGGATGGTCGCGATCAACGCGTAGCCGTTCGCCGCTCCGCGGCGGCGCCGCCTTCTCGCCGCCGCGCTTGACGTTTAGCGTAAGGGCGCCCTGACAGCATCTGTGTTAGGGTCGCCTAACTCGCGCTGTCCGGACGGCCGGGCACGCGCGGCGATCCCACCAGCTTCGGAGGCACGTTGAGAACGTTCCGTCCGCCGCGGCCGCGCTCGGCCCGGCGTCGCTTCCCGCTGCCCGCAGGCGCGCGGCAGCTCCACCACGCCGCCCGCGCGCTGCTGGCGGCCCTCTGCGTCGCGGTCGCCGCAGCCGCCGCGGCGCCGCCCGCTCACGCCGCGCCGACCGCGATCACGCAGGGCACGGTCGAATGGGGCTTCAAGGCGTCGTGGCGGGCGTACATCGGCGAGGCGGGGATCGCCACCGCCGGCGGCGTGACCCGCACCGCCTCCGGGTCGTTCTCCTGGCCGGTCACCGGCGGCTCCTACGACCCCGACGGCAGCGCGCTGGAGCTGACGCTCGGCGGCACGGTCCACTTCACCGCCCACGACGGCCTGCTCGACACGACGATCTCCAACGGACGGCTGGTGATCGGCGGCGCGGCCGCCGAGGTCCGCTTCGACGTGCGCTCCAAGACGATCGACGGCGGTCAGGTCGCCTTCGACGACGAGCCGATCGCCGTGCTCGACGCCTCGGCCGTCACGCCGCAGGTCGCCGGCGGGACGACGACGTGGAACGCGATCCCCACCGCGATCACCGAGCAGGGCGCCGCGGCGTTCACCTACGCCGCCGGCACGGCGCTCGACCCGCTGACGATCGCCTACGCCGGCCCGGGCGGCGCGCCCGACTGGGCGGAGAGCTGGACGGCGCCGGGCACGTACGGCTTCGCCCGGACCGCGTCGCGCGAGCTGCTGCCGAGCCCGAGCTGGTCGCCGTGGATCCGCGAGGCGTTCGTCGACGAGGAGGCCGGCGTCGTCCACGCGATTGGCTACCCCGACGCGAGCGCGACCGGCGACCACCTCTTCGCCGTCTCCCTCGCGACCGGCGCCGTCGTCGCCGACGCCGGCGCCGTCGTCGAGCAGCGCTACGCCTTCGACCCGGTCACCCACACCGTCTTCATCGGCGGCGCGGGCGGGACGCGCTTCACCGCCCACCGCTACCAGCCCGGCGGCGGCTACGCCTCGCAGACGCTCGCGACCGGCGTGACCGGCAGCGCGCTGGCCTGGGACGCGACGACCGCGACGGCCGCGCTCGCCAACTCCAACGGCTACGTCGTGCTGGCCTCGCCGGACGGTGACGGCGGCTACGCGACCCGCACCGTCACGGTCACCGGTCTCTCAGGCCTTTCCGGCTTCGCGCTCGACGGGCAGGGCGGCGCGATCTTCACGACCAGCACCGGCACCGACCGCGTCAAGCAGGTCGACCTCTCCGGCACGACGGCGACCGCCGAGGTCGTCGCCGGGCCGGTGCCGAGGGTCAGCTACGTGCTCGGGCTGACCAGACCCGGCGAGGCGTGGGTCTCCGGCAGCTTCGGCGGCGGCTGGAGAGCGCAGCGGCTGACGCGTGCGGGCAGCGGCGCCTGGGAGCCGGCCGGCGAGCCGCTGACGCTGCCCGGCTACGTCCAGGCGCTGCAGCCCTCGCCAGACGGCAGACGGCTCTACGGGGTCTTCGCCTACGGCAACGCCGTCCACGTGATCGAGGACGGGCGCGTCCGCGGCACGATCGCCGCCGACGGGCCGCGCGACAACGCCGACAACGCGCTCGAGCTGACGGCCGGGGACGACGGCGGGCTGTTCGTCGTCCACCCGCACCGGACGCTGCTGCGCGGGACGTTGACGACCGTCCCGTGGGTGGTCGACCGCTACGAGGTCGACGAGGTCTCTCCGACGGTCACCGAACAGCCGCGGGACGCGACCGTCACGCTCGCCGCCGACGAGGAGTCCGAGACGGTCGAGCTGACCGCCGCGGCGAGCGGCACGCCGACCCCAGCGGTGCGCTGGCAGTCGCGGGTCGGCGGCGTCGGGCGGTTCCGCGACGTCCCCGGCGCGACCGCGACGACGCTGACGGTCGAGGCGACCCGCGACCACGACGCGACCGAGTACCGCGCGGTCTTCACCAACGCGGTCGGCGAGCTGGCGACGGCGCCGGCGACGGTGACGGTCCTGTGGCCGCCGCGGATCTCACAGCAGCCGCGCTCGGTCGCGGTCGTCGAAGGCCAGGACGCGCTGCTGAAGGTGATGCCGCTCGGCAATCCCCATCCGACCGTCACCTGGCAGGCGCGCGTCGGCGGCTTCTGGCGTGACCTCGACCCCGACGACGGCGACGTCGCGCTGTCCGGCGAGGGCGGCGGCTTCCTGACCGTCAAGCACGCGACGCTCGACCAGGACGGCACGCGGCTGCGCGCGAAGGCCTCCAACGCGCACGGGACCGTCTTCTCCGACGTCGTCCAGCTCTCCGTCGCGCCGGCGGCCGGCGGTGTGGTGACGTTCGGCGCGGGCACCGTCGACTGGGGCTTCGCCGAGCGCTGGCGCTGCTACGTGGTCGGGACGGTCGCTCGCGGCGCGATCGAGCCGGGCGCCGGCGTCGGCCGCGTGCCGGGCAGCGCCGCGAGCGGCGCGACCTGCCCCGCCGGCGACCCTCGCTCGGAGGCGCTGCGATTCCCGGTCCGCGGCGGCAGCTGGGACGCGGCGAGCGGCCGCCTCGAGGTCCGTCTCGGCGGCTCGGTCCGCTTCTGGGGCCACGCGTACCACGTGCCGGGCGACACTCGCCCGCAGCTCGACACGACCTTCGCGAACCTGCGCGTGGTCGTCGAGGGCGGTCGTGGGGCGCTCTACGCCGACACCGTCGGCGCGACGACCGGCGACCCGACGCCGGTCGCGCGCCGGGCCGTCGAGCTGGTCAGCCTCGACCTCGCCGGCGTCAGCCCGTCGCCGACCGCCGACGGGCTCGCCTGGACGGCCGTCCCCACGACGCTGACGGCCGGCGGAGCGGCCGTCTTCGACCAGTATCCGGTCGGCGAGCCGTTCGACCCGATCTCGCTGTCGCTCGTCTACGGCACGCCGCAGCCCGACCCGGAGACGCCGTCGTCGACCGGCGGCGAGCAGCCCGGTCCCGGCACGCCCACCGACCCGGCGGTCGAGCAGCCGGCGCGCAGCGCGCCGAGGGCGACCGTCGCGGTCGTCAAGCGCCGGCAGCTCGTCGGCGCCAAGCGGCTCGCGCGGCTGGCGACGGTCGGCTGTCCCGCAAGCGCCGGCCGCTGCACGGTGACCGCTCCGGCGCGCGTGCGGGTGGCGATCCGCGGCAAGCGCCACGTCGCGCGCGTCGTCGTCGTGAAGTCGGTCAAGGCCGGCAAGCGCGCGCCCGTGCGACTCCGGCTGACGCGCGCGGCCCTCAGACGGCTGCGCGGGCGGACCGCGACGGTGAAGGTAGCGCTCCTCGTCAGAGCCGGCACGGCGGTCACGCGCAAGACGGTGACCGTCCGGATCGGCGCGCGGCGCGTCAGCTCGGCGGCGAGAGGAGCTGCGAGAGCAGCCGGCTCAGCTGCGCCCGCTCCGCGCGGCTGAGCGGTCTGAGCAGCTCCTCCTGCGCGGCGCTGACCTGCTCGTCCAGGCGGGTCAGCGCCGCACGTCCGGCGGCCGTGAGCGTGACGACGTTGCGGCGCCGGTCGTCGGGGTCGCGCTCGCGCGCGATCCGCCCGTCCCGCTCCAGCTCGGCGACGACCGCGGCCATGTCGCTGCGGTCGATCCCGAGCCGGCGGCCGATCGCCGCCTGGCTGGCGGGGCCGTCCTCGCTGAGCGCCAGCAGCACCGTGTAGTGGTGGCGGCGCACCCCTTCGCGCGCGAAGGCGGCGCCGGTCAGCTCGTCGGCCGCGCGCCCGACGCGGTTGAGCTGCCAGCTCGGCAGCTCGCGCAGCCGTCGCGGCGGTTCGTAGTCGCGTTCGTCCACGGTCGGAACGGTAGTCGATCGTTGGTCATCCCAACGTCCATCTGATACGTTGGTCATACCAACGTTGGTCAACCCAACAAATTCTCAGGAAGGGATGGGACGATGACGACGACGACGAACGAGAGCATTGGGGTGGAAGGGGCGCTGCGCGAGCTGCTCGACCGCGCGGAGCTCGACGAGCTGGTCACGAAGCTGGGCCGGTGGCTCGACGGCGGGGGCCATCGCCCGCCGCGCGACCTGCTGGCCGACGACGTGACCGTCTCGACGCCGGGCGGGCAGGCGGCGGGGATCGAGGCCGTCGCCGCGCAGGCCGCGCGCAACCACGGCGACCACGTCACCCAGCACGCGATCACCGACCGCCTGGTCGAGCTGGACGGCGACCGCGCCGTCGTGACGGCCAACCTGACCGTCCGCTTCGCCCCGCTCGTGGAGGGCGGCGAGTCCTCCACGCTCGGCGAGCGCTACCGCTTCGAGGTGGCGCGCCGTGACGGTGGCTGGCGGCTCGCGCGGATCGAGGTGGTGCCGGTGTGGAGGGCGGCCGGCACGCTCAGACGGCTCGGCGCCCCGTCAGCGTGAGAACAGGTGGTTGCTGAAATAAACATGAGTGTCTAAGGTGTGTCAACGCGCCAACTAGGTCGCTGGCAGCGGTGGCGCGCACCCCCGGAAGAAGATCGCCCGGTCGGCCCCGGCCGGGCCGATGGCCGCTGCCGTGAGGAGAGGAAGGCTGAAAGCCTGTGGACGTTCTCACCTTCGTGAGCCGAAGGCGGCTCGCACCTGCGCTGATGCTCGCGCTCGGAGGGCTCGCCGTGCCAGCGGCCGCGCCCGCCGTCGCCGACACCTGCGCCAACCAGGCGGCCCGCGAGCAGCAGGGCGTGACGCGCCTGCCTGACTGCCGCGCCTACGAGCGGGTCTCGCCGGTCGACAAGAACGGCGGCACGATCGCCGCCGGCCTGACCGCGCGCACGGAACCGGGAGGAATCGCCTTCTGGTCGACCGGCGGCTTCGCCGGGACGCAGAGCAACATCGGGTCCAACTACACCGCCGTGCGGACGGAGTCCGGCTGGCAGACGACGCCGTTGAGCCCGCCGCTGACCGGCCGCAACCCGGTCCTCGCCGACCAGGTCTACGTCGTCGGGCTGGCGCGTGACTACTCGCGCGCCCTGCTCGTGTCGAGATACCCGTTCGCTCCCGGCGACCAGGCTCCCGGCGGCGGCGCGACCGACGTCTTCCGGACGGAGCCCGACGGCCGCGTCACGTGGATCTCGCAGCCCGCGACGCTGCCGGACCTGTCGGCCAGAGCAGTCGACTTCGTCGCGGCGACCGCCGACCTCGAGCAGGTCGTCGTCAACAGCTTCAAGCCGCTGACGGCAGAGGTGACGACGGACACGACCCAGCAGGTCTACGTCCGCGACGGCGACGTCACCCGCCTCGTCAGCGTGGCGCCGGAGGGGACGCTCGACGGCGACGGCGACCCGCTGCCCCCTGGAAGCCCCCTGCCGACCGGCGCCATGTTCGGCGACGGGGTCGCGAGCAGCGGGAGCGGCAGCCTGGTCGGCGGAAGCAGCCCGTCGGCGCTCTCGGCGGACGGCTCGACGGTCTACTTCGTCACGTACAGAGGCATCAGCAACCCGCAGCTGTACGTCCGCGTCAACGCGCTCGACCCCGACCGCGGCGCGACGCGTCTCGTCACGCGCTCCCATGTCGACGGCGCGCCCGCCGGCCCGGCCTGCACCGTGGCGGTCAGCTTCCTCGCCGCCAACCGCGACGGCTCCAAGGCATGGTTCGCGTGCCCGGCGAGACTGACCGACGACGCCCCGGCCAACGGCGGCTTCTACGTCTACGACCGCATCGAGGACCGCCTCCACTTCATCGGCGCGACGGCCGGCGCGTCGAACCCCGGCGTGCTGGGCGCCGACCCCGACGTCGACCACCTGTGGTTCACATCGCGCGCGAGACTGACCGACGACGCCGACAGCAGCAAGCTCAACATCTACGTCCTGACCGGCGAGACCGTCTCGCTCGCCACCGCGACCGGCGACGCGTCGTTTGCGCCCGCCGGTGTCGCGATCTCGCCCGACGGCTCGCGCATCGTCTTCGAAGGGCGGGCGGCACTCGACCCGCGCGCGGGCAGCTTCGCGCAGGTCTACTCCGCGCAGGCGGGCGTCAGCGGCGTCGTCTGCGTCTCCTGCCGCCCGGACGGCACTCCCTCCGCGGCGATCGCGGACCTGCGCAACGTCGGGTTGTCGGCCTTCGTCGGCCCCAACAGAGCACGGCCGCTCGGCGCGATCGACGACGACGGGCGCGTCTTCTTCACGAGCGCCGACACGCTCGTGCCCGAGGACCAGAACGGCACCGCGGACGTCTACCAGTACCGCGACGGCGAGCTGACGCTGATCTCGTCGGGGACCGACCCCGGTGGAGCGGTCTTCGCGGGCGCCTCCGCCGACGGCACCGACGTCTACTTCATCACCGCCGAGCGGCTCGTCCCGCAGGACACCGACAACGGCGTCGCCGACATGTACACGGCCCGCGCCGGCGGCGGTTTCCTCGCGTCGACGCAGCCGCAGGAGTGCGAGGACGACTGTCAGGGACCGGCGCCCGCGCCGTTCGCCCCGCCGACGCCTGAGACCGGCGTCTTCAGCGGGCCGGGCGACGTCGACGACCCGGTGCCGCCCGCGGCGCCGAGGCTGACCGTCGGCACGATCACCGCCAAGCAGCGGACGGCGTGGGCGCGCACCGGGCGCGCGACGCTGAACGTGCGCGTGACGCAGGCCGGCACGGTCCGCGCGACCGTCCGCGCCAAGCTCGGCCGGCGCACCGTGCGCGTCGCGACGGCGACGCGCAGGTTCGCGCGCGGCGGCGCCGCCAAGCTGGCGCTGCGCCTCTCCAAGCGAGCGCGCACGTACCTGGCGCGCCACCGTGCGGTGAAGGTGACCGTCACCGTCAGCTACTCGCGCGTCCGAGGCGCGAAGCGGGCGACGGTGACGCTGCGCAAGCCGGCGGTCAAGCGGACGAACGGAGGGAAGCGGTGAAGCCGCTCATCACATGCCTGCTCGCGCTGCTGGCAGCGTGCGCGCTGGCGAGCCCCGCGAGCGCGGAGTTCGGCTTCGAGCCGGGCAGCTTCACCGCGACGCTCCACGACAGCGCCGGCGTCGAGGTGACGCAGGCGGGGTCGCATCCGAACGCGACCGTCGACTTCATGCTCAGACGCGCGACAGACGCGGACGGGAAGGTCGTCCCCGACCAGTCGCTGAAGGACGTGACGGTCGAGATGCCGCGCGGCCTGATCGGCAACCCGCTCGCGACGCCTCGCTGCCGCCACCAGGAGTTCAAGGCGACGAGATGCAGCGTGGAGTCGATCGTCGGCACCGAGCAGCTGTCCTACGCCGCCTCCCCGAACGGGGCGATCCTCAACGTGACGCTTCCGGTCTACAACCTCGTCCCGCCGGAGGGCGTCGTCGCGCGGTTCGCGTTCCAGCTGACCTCGATCGTCGTGATGGTCGACATGCGGGTCGCGGAAGACGGTGACTACCACCTCGTCGCAAACCTCCGCAACATCGCGACGATCCTGCTGATCTACGGGTCGAAGCTGACCTTCTGGGGCGTCCCGGCCGACCTGAACGGGCCCGGGCCGCTGCAGTTCTCCGGCACGTCGATCAAGTACGGCGGGCCTGGCACCGGTCCGCGCCTGCCGTTCCTGAACGCGCCGTCGGAGTGCGGCCCACCGCTGGCGACGACGATCGCGGCGCGCGCATGGCAGACGCCGGGCCTGCTCGCGACCGAGTCGTACACGCCCGCGAACGGGATCGACGGCTGCGACAGGCTGTCGTTCACCTCGACGCTGGACCTGCGCCCGGACAACGGCCGTGCCGGCGCGCCGTCGGCATACGACGTGACGATCGACGTGCCGCAGTCCGACGACCCCGACGGGCTGGCGACCCCGCCGGTCAAGGACGTGACGGTCGAGCTGCCCGAGGGCGTGGCGGTGTCGCCCTCCTCGGCGCACGGGCTGGTCGGCTGCGCCGACCGACAGGCGGCCGTCGGCAGCCTCGACGAGCCGGCCTGCCCGGCGGCGTCGAAGATCGGCACCCTGCGGATCGACACGCCGCTGCTGCCGGGGCCGATGACCGGCTCGGTCTACCTCGGGCAGCCGAAGTCGATGGTCGCTTCGACCGGCGAGATGCTGCGGCTGTGGCTGATCGCGCGCGGCTACGGCGTGACCGTCAAGCTGGAGGGCAAGATCACCCCCGATCCGGTCACCGGCCGGCTGACGGCGGTCTTCCCCGACAACCCGCAGCTGCCGTTCTCGAAGCTGTCGATGCGGCTGCAGGGCGGCGACCGCGCGCCGCTGACCAACCCGCAGACCTGCGGCACCCACACGACCACGACGACGATCACCTCCTGGGGCGGTCAGTCGTCGACGTCGAGCAGCTCGTTCGAGGTGACGCAGGACGTGAACGGCGATCCGTGCGCGCCGCTCGGGTTCGCGCCGTCGTTCAGCGCGGGCCTGGCGAGCGCGAAGGCCGGCGCCTTCGCGCCGTTCACGCTCACCTTCGGGCGTGACGACGCGCAGCAGGACCTCGGCGACCTGACGGTGCAGCTGCCGCCCGGAGTCACCGGGATGCTGGCGAGCGCTGAGCTGTGCGGCGAGGCGCAGGCGTCTGCCGGCACCTGCGGCGAGGGCTCCCGGCTGGGCAGCGCGACCGTGACGGCGGGGGCGGGCGGCAGCCCGTACCAGCTGCCGGGGCGCGTCTACCTGACCGGTCCGTACAAGGGCCAGCCGTTCGGGCTCTCGATCGTCGTGCCGGCCAACGCCGGTCCGTTCGAGCTGGGTGACGTGGTCGTGCGCGCGTCGATCGCGGTCGACCGCACGACCGCGGCGCTGCGGGTCACCTCCGACCCGCTGCCGACGATCCTGCAGGGGATCCCGCTGCGGATTCGGACGGTGTCGATCGCGATCGACCGGCCCGGGTTCATGCTCAACCCGACCTCCTGCTCGGAGAAGCGGGTGGAGGCGACGATCCGCTCGTCGACCGGCACCGCCGCCAACGTCGGCTCGCGCCTGCAGGTCGGCGGCTGTCGCGAGCTGCCGTTCGCGCCCAAGCTCGGGTTGCGGGTCGGCGCGAGAGGCCGGACCCGCGGCGGGGTCACGACCCCGCTGACGGCGAGCCTGAAGACGCGGGCGGGCGACGGGAACCTCAGAGCGGTGACGGTGAAGCTGCCGCGCACGCTCAACGCCCGGCTGATCGCGTTGCAGGACCCGTGCACGCTGGAGCAGTTCCACGCCGGTCAATGCGCCAAGCAGGTCGGGTCGGCGACGGCGGTCACGCCGCTGCTGAGAGAGCCGCTCAGCGGCCCCGCCTACTTCGTCAGAAACCCGGAGCGGAGACTGCCGGACCTGATGGTCGCGCTGCGCGGCCAGGTCGAGATCGACCTGACCGGCAAGGTCACGATCCCCAAGGACCTGACGATCAAGACCGCGTTCGACACGATCCCCGACGTGCCGATCACGTCGTTCTCGCTGAGACTGGTCGCGGGCAGACGCGGCCCGATCTCGACGATCCCGAACCTGTGCACCGCCAAGGCCAGACGCGCCTCCGTCGCGACGATCGGCTACCGCGCGCAGAGCGGCAGACTGGTCCAGCACAGCACGCGCGTCGGCGTCGACGGCTGCCCGAAGCCCAAGCAGGACAAGGGCAAGGCCAAGCCGAACGCCAAGGCCAAGCGGTAGGGCCACCGGGGGAGCAGGCAGCGCACACGATCCCGCGCCGGCACCGCTGTCGGCGCGGGACGCGCTCCGCACGACCCGCGCTCGCGCGGCTGCCCCCGCAGGCGAGACTCGCCTGAGACCCGAGCGCTACTGACGCGCCGCAATCCGTCTGCCAGCGTCCCGTCGGAGTCGCCGCGGCGCCGGGCCGCGGCCGGGGACGAAAGGTCGCGCGAGATGGCGATGGGACGGAGGTGGGCGGCGCTCGGCGCGCTGCTGGCGGCGATGCTGTTGGGGAGCGCGCCGGTCGCGCACGCGGGCCTGAGCAGCTGGACGCCGCTGGCGGGGCTGGGCCCCGACGCCGGCGCCGACTGGGTCCGCACGTGGGCCTCCGGGACGCCGCCGACGACGCTCTACGCCGGCACCGAGGGCGACGGCGTCTACCGCTCGCTGACCGACGGGCTCACCTGGCAGCCGTTCAGCACCGGCCTCGACGCACCCGCAGCCAAGGACGTCCGCGTCGTCTTCTCCGGCGGCTCGGCGGTCTGGGCCGGCACCGGCGCCGGCCTCTTCCGCTCGGTCGGCGGCGGCCCGTGGACGCCGGTCGCGCAAGGTCCCGAGGAGGACCCCGCCCATCCGAAGAAGCTCAACGCCTCCGTCCAGGCGGTGCTCGACACGACCGGCGGCCCGCTGCTCGCCGGCACCGCGTTCCAGGGCGTCTACCGCAGCACCGACGGCGGCATGACGTGGAGCCCGCCGGCGCCGTCGAACGGGATGCCGGCCGGGGAGACCGTCTGGAGCCTGACCGGGATCGGGCCGCTCGTCTTCGCGGCCACCTCCAGCGGCGTCTACCGCTCGTTCGACTGGGGCGCGACGTGGACGCTCGCCAGCGACGGCATCCCGGGA
>Ga0164243_10014449_pt1 | contig 10995 bp, 10 predicted proteins | sample OricompcompostOP_FD_108781 | JGI IMG/M metagenome (GOLD analysis project Ga0164243, IMG submission 108781) | Organic Plus compost microbial communities from Emeryville, California, USA - Original compost - Organic plus compost (OP) | ecosystem: Engineered > Solid waste > Mixed feedstock >...
AGTTCATTTTACCCTTGCAGATATGTTTTTGCGGAACAAAACGGAACGACTGACGAACACCGCTTTACCTGCGTTGGGGGGTGCGTTGGGAAAAGCAAGTGTGGCACGGTATGGAATGTAGCGTAGCGGAATGGAATAACGGGCTACTCTTGCTGTGCGGTGCTGGAAGTGGGTGAATGAAGAGAGTGAGGAACGAACGAGCGGAATGAACCTACTGGAGGCACATGGGTGTGGGAGGGGTTAGGAGGAACTATCTTTTGACCAACTAACCCCAATTTCAGCAAACCTATTTTTAAACTGAGTAGTATTTCTTTCTCAGCCAAAAAGCGACCCGAACTAATAAAATCAAAGCAGGAACTTCCACCAATGGGCCAATTACCCCTGTGAATGCCTGACCTGAATTGAGGCCAAAAACGGCAATGGCTACTGCAATTGCTAATTCAAAATTATTTCCTGCTGCTGTAAAAGCTACCGCTGCATTCTTATCATATTCTGCCCCCATTGCTTTGCTGATAAAAAAACCAATCAAGAACATGATAGCAAAGTAAATCAAAAGTGGAATGGCTATTCTCACTACATCCATTGGGATTTGAACAATCAATTCTCCCTTCAACGAGAACATTACAACGATAGTAAACAGCAAGGCAATTAAGGTGATTGGTGAAATCGTTGGGATGAATTTTGTTTTGTACCAATCTTCTCCTTTTGCTTTCACCAAAATGACTCTGCTCAACAGTCCGGCTAAAAACGGAATGCCTAAATAGATGGCAACACTTTCGGCAATGGTGGCAATGGAGATTTTTACTATAGCACCTTCAAAACCAAAATAAGGAGGAAGTACCGTGATAAAAATCCAAGCATAGAAACTATAAGCAAATACCTGAAATATGCTGTTGAGGGCAACCAACCCTGCACCGTACTCACTGCTACCTTCTGCCAAATCATTCCAAACTAATACCATTGCAATACATCTGGCTAAGCCGATAAGTATTAATCCAACCATGTATTCAGGATAATCCTGTAAAAAGATCAGTGCCAAAACAAACATCAGTACAGGGCCAATTATCCAATTGAGCAAAAGCGAAATGGATAGGACTTTTACATTTCTAAAGACCTGTGGTAGCAATTTGTAATTCACCTTTGCTAAAGGGGGGTACATCATCAGGATTAACCCAATAGCAATCGGAATATTGGTGCTTCCACTGCTGAAAGAATCAATAAAAGTTGATGTGGAAGGAAACAGGTAGCCAATACCTACACCTATGGCCATTGCAAGGAATATCCAGAGAGTTAAGTATTGGTCAAGGAAACTGAGCTTTTTTCTATTAGAAGTCATTTGGGTATTTTCACTTTTGAGAATACATAAAACATTTCACTGGCAATTTGCATAGACCGTTCGTCATACCTTGCTGACTCTTCAGGGGTATCATCAAATGCCTTAGGATCTTCATACCGAACCGGTATTCTTCTTTCTGTCCCTGGAATAAATGGACAATTCTCATCCGCATGAGAACAGGTCATCACCGCTGCGAATTGGTCTGCTTTATTGATAGGGTCATCAAAGAGCTTTGAAAATGCACTGACTGGCTCATTGTCATCTGAATTGAATACAAAATAGACGGGATTAGATTCGCCTTTGGCTGTAACTCTAAAACCACTTCTTTTGATTGATTCTACTGCTCGTTCATTGAATGCAGTAACCTCTACACCACCAGAATAGCAATTAGCAGGGATGCCGAAATAGTCCGCTGCTGTTTGTGCCCAGATTTGTGAAAACTGGCTTCTGCGAGAATTGTGTGTACAGATAAAATTGAGGTTGACATCTTTTCCCTGATCGATCTTGGATTGTATGTAGTCGATAAGCGGATTAAGCACCTGAATACGTTCGTCTAAGATATTTAATTGCCTTGCTTTTTCTATCGTGACCTCAAGTGTTGAAAGCATTTTTAATTTTTGTGTCTGCATGATATTATACTATCTAAATTGATTAACAACATCCTGAGCCCGGAGTACATCCGCTCTCTTGGGCTTGCAGGGTAGAAAGTCTTATTCTTGGCTTTTCTTGTGGAATACCGCATTTGTCTTTTGCAAGGCAATCGGTTTGAGTTGAAGTAAGCATAAAAACTCCATTGTGAAATTCTAAACCATACTTACCGATCGTGTCTCCTTGGTACTCTACTTCAATTTCCAGATTCTCCAGACCTAATTTCTCTTCTGATAGCTGGATGATTGAGCGAAGTTTCTCAGCACTTAATCTATGATCATAGTCTGTAGCTGTGAACAACTGAAAGTTGATTACCGATTCTTTGCGGATCGTTCCTCCACAATCAATAAAGTGTTTTTGGATGTTACCCACTTCTGTAACATGAAAGTGGGGTGGCACCTTGTCGCCATTCGGCAGGGTGAATATCACTTCTTTGACTTCTGACAAAGCTGATTTAATTTCTGATAAGTTCATTTCTATTTATGTTATTGCAATATTACGATACCATTAAACAAATTTTTTTAACAACAATCACCTGAGGAAGGAGTATCAAACTGATTGAATATTTCATTGAATTGACCTTTGATCTCCGCCCAACGTTCAGGATTGATACAATAGCTAATTCGAGAACCTTCTATAGTTCCCTGAATGATACCAATGTCCTTTAATTCTCGAAGATGTTGACTGATAGTAGCTTGTGCTAAACCTAATTCCTGAACCAAATCACCGTTGATACAGGCGTTGCTTCTTAACAGGTATTGAATAATGGCTACACGGGCAGGATGGGCAAATGCCTTTGCTGCCACGGCAATTTCGTTCTGTACGTCTGTGAATAAGTCTGTTTTAGTTACTCCCATAGCTTCTATTATGTCATTGCAATATTACGATAAGTTTTTTTGAGTAGCAAGAATTTATTCTTGGTATAGATTAAAGTCTATAAAAACCAAAGATTGTCTTTACCGTAATCGGGGATTTCATCACCGTCAAAGTATGGGAGCATTTCTGCCACCATTTCAGGGTACTTGATTGTTACGGGCAAATTTTGTTGTCTTACTGATTTCCAGTACATGCGACTGAATTGATATACCTGATCGATAAGTTCTTTTACTGTTTTGTAATCATCAACCAATTCAGGGTTGGAGCAATTTATCTTGAGCTTTACCGGAAATGAAAATCCATCATTGAAATTGAACTCTGATGCTGAATACCTGGTATTGTTGAAAAGTAGAAATCTGTTGTAGCCTAATTTGATAAAAGTTCCACTTACGGGCATCAAATCTTTCCAGTCCAAATCAAAGGCAACAATATCGGAGGATTCCGTTTTGTTGATGGTGACGATGAAGACCGGAATGTTCAATTCCAATTCTTTCAAGCCGTTCTCAATCGGTTCAACCTCCTCTTTGCTCATGTCCTTGTAAAAGTGAATTACAAGTCTCCTTATGCCTGAATTTACATTTACATAGTCTTTAACCGCTCTTAGTATGGAACCTGCCAACTCTTTTGTTTGGTCTTTCTGAAAGCATTCAAAGCGGTTGAATTTTCCTGTATTGGAGAAACTGAATGCGCTACCGATATATTGAATATCCACTTCTGTGTGCTTAAATGCTCCAACACCAACAATCAATTCATTCTTCAGCTTTGTGTCCAACCTCCACGGAGTGCCATTGAGCTTTGCAAGAATGGCAATTGCGATGTTAGGTAAGCTGAAATGATACTTCTCGTTGGCGTTGACTTTTTCGGGATCTATTACCTGAGAGGAAACTCCTTTTTTCAATAGTAGCTCTTTCAACTTGTAGTAAACCAATCGCTGAGATTTGGCTGGAACATTCTTGCTAATCGGAGTTATGTAAATGGCTATATGCTGAATGTCGGTATCAAAATCTTTATCATTAATTTGCTCATACAATTCCGGCCAAGGGTTATCCCTGTCCTTAAAATAGATTGCAAGTTGTTTATCTGGATGGTATGGTGTATGAATGAACTTTGATAGTCCTTTAAAGCCGTTGAGTTTGCCATTAAAGTAATTGTGAATCTTTGCAGCTACCTCTTTATCATCCTCATGAAGTATAAAGAAGAAATGAATCTTTGATGATGGACTTAACTCGAAAGGACCATTTTCAGTAATGCCATAATACGGCACATGATGAAGTTTTTGGTTTCCAAATACGAGTTTGTTGCTGGACTTTTCTATTGAACCAATGCGGACTTCATCTACTGGAATAAACCCATTTGATGAAAGCGGAATGATATTCTTGAACTCGTCAGTATTGAGCTGCTCCCTGTAGAATTTGTCAATGGCCGTTTTGAATTTCTTGTATTTGTTCGTCTTGTCCGGTGATTCTGTCTCCTGATGCAGAGCATCTCTGATTTCAAAATTCCAAACAGGATAAACTTTATCGTAATTTCTTTTTCCATCATCCGGCAATTCATCAAAGCGGTGAAGCCCTTTTTCATAGACCACCCAATTGAATGCCCTTACTGGTACTTCTTCAAATAATTCTGATACTGGTGTTTTGAAAATTTTTGACTTGCCTTCAAATGTGACCAATAATTCAAGGCTGTTGGAAACCGTTCTGAACTGCACTTTCAAAGAAAAACGGTCAAAGGTTTTGTATATCCCTTCTTTGTCTTGTGTATCGCTCGGCAACCAAAGCTCTGTATCGCTTACAAAATTGGGTTTGACCAGACAGCCCTTTGTCTTAAAATGATTATGGATTAGTGAATTGTAGTACCTTTTGAGAATGGAAGAAGAAAGAGCGGAATTGGAAACCGGAACGGTTTTCTCAATTCCTTCTTCATTTGTGATTTTTTCAAAGGTTGGTGTAGTGGGCTTAGTGACCGAAATAAAACCTTCGATTTTTTGACAAAAAGATGTGTAGTAATGCTCGTGTTCCCCATACTTATCAATGACCTCATCAGGAACCAATGAATGATAAATTCGTGTGGTTCCTTCTTGCTCCTTATCTGAAAAATAAAAGGTAAGCGAATCGCTCGGATGATTGAATGTTAGTATGTTGAAACAGTGCTTTGCCATTTAAGTATTCAAATTTGATATAGCTAAGATTCTACTCTTCCAAATATTTACTTCATTTGAAATAGACAATTTCCACTGTGGAGCCCTAACGTTTCTAAAAACCAAACACCTTTCAATAAGATTCTTAAACTCAGCGTTTGAATATCTCCTTGTTGTTAATCCTTCAATTGCGTTGATAAAATCAGATAAATTCATTGGAACAATGTTTACGAACTCCTCTTCATCGTGTTTATACCAAACACCAATCCTAAAGGTCTCTGCCACATTGTTATCAACCGTAGGGGCAATGAATAAACAATAAACATCCTTATTTGGATAAAGCTCTTTATACTGTACTGTATGTCTTCTTACCGGTTCACTCTCTACTGCCATTTGGCGATGGGAAGTGGTAAGTGTAACTTCGACAACCAGAACATATGTGTCAAACTCAAAGAGCAAATCTGCACCACCACCTGGAGCTGTATTTCTGGGCTGAAAGTCTTGGTCTACAGGGAACCTTCTTGTTAAATGTACAGGGGATATTATTTCATTTATTGCAAGGAAACTTCTCCAAACCGCCCATTCTAAGTACGCTGGTCTATCATCAATTTCAGGACCATCCGGAACAGTCTCACCATTCAATACCTTTAAATAGTTGATAATATCTGAAATTGCTTCTGGTGTTTGTTGTTCATTCGCAAAATCTTCTTCTCTTTCCCAATTATTATATTCAATTAATTGAAGTCTTATCCTCTGAATATCTGCAATTTCAGAGGCAGGTGATAAACCGTTTGCTTCGGTCAAAAGTGGGTTATTTCTGTCTCTAATTCCATCTTTTAAAGAGTTAATTTCTTGAAGAGCAAAATCCTTTTGATCGGTAGGGAGTGGGAAGTTGTTTTTATAGTAGGCTTCTAAGTATTGTGTAGGATTAGCCGAAAATAAGAAAGTAGGCTCTGATTGAAGTAGTTCTTGAACAAACCTCAATTTGTTAGATCTAATGACAATTGTTTGGCCTATTCTTGAAAAAAGCCCTGATAACGAAAAATATCTAAATGTCGTATCTGAATAATCGCTAACTACTGAGTTCGGATTAATACCAGTTTCTTCGCCTAATCCTGCCTTATACCTATTTTTTAATTCTCGGATTTCACGAGCATTTGAACAGGTTGCTAATTGCCGTCTGTATTCCAATATTTCATCCACAATCAATTGAGGCAATTCTGAGGTATGGTTCCTGAACTTTTGAAGAAACAAGCCAGTTTCAAATTTATTTAAGCCATCATGCCCACTCTGTTGAAGTAACAAAAGAACTTGTAATAAGAGAATAAATGGTTTCATTGAACCTTCGGGAAAGTTACTTTCCAGGGCATTTGGTAATTCGTAGCATACGAATTGGCGAGTGTAGATTTCTTCAATTTCTGGAATTGAGCCTGCATTAATAAGTTTACTACCAGCGGGAGTTAGCTCGTAATTAGAAGTAATATTCGGCAAACCAATTGTTGGAAAGAATTGATCGGTCGAAAGACGGGTTCCTGCAATATTATATCTTTCATAGCTAATGAAACCTAATTGATAAAATGCTGCTCGCCATTTTCTTCCATTCCAATCTGATGGCTCACCATCAAATTCAAGCACTTCTCTTTCCTTTAGTTTACCATGCAATCGAGCTTCAATATCTGAGCCTTTTGCGTTTCCTGAAAAACCTTCTTCTAAAAATACACGAAGGGCATTTTCAATTCTTTTTGGGTTTCTAACAGTAGTATTTCCTATATTCCAAACGTTTGGCATATACTTTATTAAAAGATTTTAAAGTTGTAGATTAAGAAATGGCAGCTCAATTTTTGATCGATCACTTCCATATAGCTTATTATCTCCATCCCATATCAAATGAATTTCTCTGTCTAATTCAAGATATTCTTGTCTCCATCGCTCATTTCTTGATAACGGGTTTTCGATAATGAGCACAAGCTTTGCTTGGGGTTTGTTTTGAAGATATCGATATTCATAAAGTTGACTTAAGCCCGCCCTAATTTGAGATTTTTCGTTAGCTTCTGTGGTAGATTTCATTTCAAAGATGAAGTCAGTATTATTAATATGGGCAGCTAAGTCAATAAATTGATTATATTTAGGAATAACTCCTGCTTGCCTAATTCTTTCCGAGGTGAGATTCACCAAATGCCTATGAGCGTTATCTGCTCGATCTATACTTGCTGATTTTCTATACGTGATTATTGATTCATTTGCAGCAGTAGCCCTCTGTTGGACAATTGTATATTCATTAAGATTATTTGCATTTGGAAGTAGAGGTTCATCAAGATTGTTGAACTCAATCATGTCAATTCTTTGGTTGACGACTAAGGTGGAAAGCACATATCTTGAATTGGAATATTGTATAACTCCTAAATCAGTTAACCAGCTTATGACGGTACTAATTCTTCTGTGAGCCATTGTTGAGGCACCTAAGTCGGCCGTATTACTAAGAAAGGATTCCAACTCATTTCTAGAAACTCCATTGTTACCAGTAAGCTCGAGAAATGGAATAATTCGTTGAAAAATTCTTGAGTTAAATACCGCTTGTAAAAGAATTGGGTTTGTTATAACTGGGTTTGAACGAAGAAACTCCTGTCCTAAAGCGGTAACTATAGATTCATTAAGATTAGGGGTAGCAATCATTCCGATAATTTCAGCTGCTTTTCTATAATATCTGCCTTGACGTTCGACTTTATTAATTGCGTTAGCTATTTGTTGAAACGTACGTGCACCTTGTGAAACAGCAATTACTGTTCTAATAACATCAATCAGATTATCTGCCTGAGGAATGTCTTCGCTTGGTACTTTCATCATTAAAAACCTATAAATAAATATTCTTTTACTCTATTTGCATTATTGCCAACCTTGTGATTTTGATTTCCAAATGAATAAAGGTGATCTATCTCATGAACAATAACATTAGTTTTATGCATAGAAAGCATAGCGACTAATTCTTCTTTATTTGGCTTACAATTAGAGCTATAGGATATAGCAATAATTGAATTTTGAAATCTTTCTATCAGTTTTTCAAAAGCTTCGTAGGTTTCATTTCTCTTTGAAAAAGGCGAACAATAGCTTTTGAATTTCTTTGTCTTGGTGTGTTCTTGTAAATCAATTCCTTCCCAATTCCTTACAAGTCCTTCAACAAAATGATAACGTCTTACATAGTCGTTATCCGAATTTGGGGTAAAGTAAGGTGGGTCCAGGTAAACCAAATCTGCTTCCACATTAAGTGATTCAGTAAGTCCATTAAGTGATTGACATTCTTTTAGATTATCAAAAACAGCATTATTGAAAAGTTCAATATTTAGTTGGAAATGTTCTTTCAAAGAAAGCTTCATATCTTGACGTCCATCATCATAGCGGTGTCCAACAAAGGTAAAAATGCCCCTTGGACGTTTCTTCATGCAGGCTCGTGTAAGAGCTGAAAGAGCAAGCGCCTTTTTATGTTCAGAACTCAGTTTATCAATATTGTCTCTTACCTGATCGAGAAATTTATTATCAGTATCTTCGAAGTATAGTCCTTTGAACTTTTTACTAATGAAATCTTTATTTGAAGGAGTATTTAGTAAAAAATCCAAGTCTTCTTGTGAAATAATTTGGTGAGAGTTTTCAATAATAGCTTTTGAAATCGTATGACTCAAAGCCATGAAGTCATTCGTAATTACTCTCTTCCCAAGAGTTTTAAATAGGTATCCAACAACATTACTCCCGGCAAAGGCATCATAGAAGGTATCAAATTCATAGCCTAACAATATCTCACCAATCTCCTGAATAATTTTATTCTTGCTCCCCATATATCTTGTTCCGGGAAAGAGCCTGAATTGATCGTTCAACACTTCTATTTGAGTTTCTTTATCAGTCATTGTACCCAATTACAATTATGTCTTTGCCAGTCCGTGTTTTTGCATTGCTGCTAATCATTCTTTTAGTTTCAATGATTTTTATCTCATATTCTGAATACAAATCAAGTATTACTTCATGATCTGAATTGGTCAGCAAAACATAACATCCCAACTTTACTAAGCGGTCAAATTCCTCTTTCAACTTAACTTGATCTTCATGATAGAAAAATTCTTTGGTGTATCTTTTAAAGTCGGAGTGCTTGCCTACTGGGTAATATGGGGGGTCTAAGAAAATAAAGTCTCCAGGCTCAGCTCGTTGATTTAAGACAGTCAAATAATCACCGAGTTGAATTATGGTGTTTTGGAGAAACTCACTTGCATTTTGTAAAACTTCTTTATGTATAAAGTTGCCATTTCCTTTTCCATAAGGTACATTAAATTGTCCTTTTTTATTTACTCGGTATAAGCCATTAAAGCAAGTTTTATTGAGATAGATTAGTCGGGCCGCTCTAAAGCTTAGTTCCAGATCAATCGGGTCTAACTGCCTTACTTCATAGTAAAATTTTTCTTCGTTTCTGAATGTTTGTAGGTGGTTTATGACTTGATCAACATTTGACTGGACTTGCTGATAAGTAATTATAAGTTCTTCATTGGAATCTGAGATAATCGAATTTTCTGCATTCAGGCTGAAGAACATTGCACCACCACCGATAAAGGGTTCGATATATTTATTAAAGGTTATTGGAGCGTATTTGTGTAAGTGTGGCAATAATTGAGTTTTTCCACCTGCCCATTTAAGAAACGGTTTAATACCTACATCATTTGGAAATAAACCAAGTGGTTCTTCGACTACTGATTCAATATTTATATTCTCTTTATACATGTTTACTTGGTTTAGAATATTTCAAAGTACTTTCTGCGACCTTTAGAGCCCCTTCGGCTGTTTCTTCATCCTTTACAATGTCAAATACTTTGTCAGCAAGCCAAATAGTAAGAAGCTCATTAACATCCGCTTCCAACAGTTCTGCCAATTGAAGGACTTGTTCACGCTTTGCCTTCCTCTCTCCACGCTCAATCTTGCTAAACATTGGAGTGTCAATTTCAAGATTGGCTGCTAATTGGCGTTGTAAAAGCCCCTGGCTTTCACGTAGCTCTCTAATTCTTTCACCAAAGTGCATGGCCTGTTATTTTATGACTTGTCAATTTTTGGCTAAAATAGGAAAAGATAATGAAAGCAACAGCAATAAAACATTAAAAATATAATTCAGGATTTTGAGGAAATAGAGGAAACTAAGGATTATTCGTCCTTAGTTTCCTTAGAATCCTGAGATTCCTCAAGTGAAGTGTTTATGTATTGGTCGTGTGCCTCACGGTGGATTAGCCCTGATTTTACAAAGTTGGCAATGTAGCCTTCGGCTGTCTTTGCCGGAATGCTCATGACTTTTGCCACTTCGAGGTACTTCTGACGATTGAAGTTAGGTGGCAAGGCATACAGAAACTTTTCCTTCTTATTCATCCGAGTTGGCTTAGGCTCCTCTTGTGGAAGTTCCCCAAACACTTTACTTGAATGCTTTACCAATACTTTGATCATTGAAAGCGAAGCTTGAAAATCCCTTTCCTCACAAATCAGCTTATGCGAAGTGTCGCCTGTTTCCATGATCCGCAAAGCGGAAAATATCATGCAGATGCGGTAGGCAATCAAACCCAATCTCCTGATAGTGGCCATGTAGTCCAATCCTTGAAGGTTCATGTACTTTTCCTGTATCTGTCCGAAGAACTGGTTGAAATGTTCCTGCTGGTCTGCCGTAAGGTAGAACTGACGAGATTCGTCCTGCATGATGACTTTGTAGAGTTCATAGAACTCATTGCCCAGGGCTTCAAAGTAATCGTCTAATCCGTTATCGGTTTGGCTTGCAAAGACATTTTTCCATACCGGGCGAACGTTCATGAAATAGAAGATGAAACGGCTGAATAAGCCGTTTTCAGCGTTGGGAATCAAAGCCGAAACTTGTTTAGGCGTTCCTGAAAGTACAGTTGAAAGGCAAGGGCTTTCTATGTCCACAAACTCACGGTCGGTTCTGCGGTAGTAGGAAATAGTTTCATGGTGAAAGGCTTTTCTAAAT
>Ga0164243_10014450_pt1 | contig 10995 bp, 5 predicted proteins | sample OricompcompostOP_FD_108781 | JGI IMG/M metagenome (GOLD analysis project Ga0164243, IMG submission 108781) | Organic Plus compost microbial communities from Emeryville, California, USA - Original compost - Organic plus compost (OP) | ecosystem: Engineered > Solid waste > Mixed feedstock >...
CCGCCGCCGCCGTGTGACGTGTGATCCTTCAGGGGGACATGAGGCACATCCGTGGCATGACGTACGTTCGTGGGTCGAGGGGCGTGGGTGCCCGGAGTGACGGGAGGGAAGAAGCGGAAACCCTGCTTCCGCTCCGGTCCCCGGCGTAGCGTCGGCTGCGCGTGGCCCCCTCACCCCCCGACCACCGCCCCGCACACGCGGCGCAGCGCCCCACAGCACACCCACCAGGACCGGCGAACCACGTGAGCTCCTCTTCCTCCACCAGCGGCCTGTCGCACCCCCCGGTGCGGCGGGGGAGCCGTGGCGCCTATCGACTGGTGCGTACCCCGCCGGCCCGCGTGGATCCCCCTCCCCTGGACGCCGCCCAGCGCTCCGTGGTTGAGCACGGCTCCGGGCCGCTGCTCGTCCTGGCCGGTCCGGGCACCGGCAAGACCACCACGCTCGTCGAGTCCGTGGCCGCCCGCATCGCGCGCGGCGGCGACCCCGAGCGCATCCTGGTGCTCACCTTCAGCCGCAAGGCCGCCGTCGAGCTGCGCGACCGCATGGCGCTGCGCATCGGCGCCGCCCGCGCCCCGCAGGCGACCACCTTCCACAGCTTCTGCTACGCCCTGGTCCGCGCCCACCAGGACAGCGACCTGTTCACGGAGCCGCTGCGGCTGCTCTCCGGACCCGAGCAGGACGTCACCGTGCGCGAGCTGCTCGCCGGCCAGGTGGACCTGGAACGGCTCGGGCTGTCCCACGTGCGCTGGCCCGACGACCTGCGCGCCTGCCTGACCACCCGCGGCTTCGCCGACGAGGTCCGCGCCGTGCTCGCCCGCAGCCGCGAGCTCGGGCTCGACCCCGGCGCCCTGGACGCCTTCGCCCGCCGCATCGGCCGCCCCGACTGGCGCGCCGCCTCCGCCTTCCTCGCCGAGTACCTCGACGTCCTCGACCTCCAGGGCGTCATCGACTACGCCGAACTCGTCCACCGCGCGGTGCTCCTCGCCCGGCGGCCCGAGACGGCCGGGCAGCTCGCCGACCGCTACGACGCCGTCTACGTCGACGAGTACCAGGACACCGACCCCGCCCAGGTACGGCTGCTGCACGCCCTGGCGTCCGGCGGCCGCACCCTCGTCGCCTTCGGCGACCCCGACCAGTCGATCTACGCGTTCCGTGGCGCCGACGTCGGCGGCATCCTGGAGTTCCCGCACGCCTTCCCACGCGCCGACGGCCGCCCCGCCCCGGTCCGGGTGCTGCGCACCTCCCGGCGCTCCGGCGCAGCGCTCCTCGAGGCCACCCGGCGGATCACCCGCCGCATGCCGCTGCCCCGGCTGCCCGCCGAGAAGGTCCGCCTGCACCGTGAGCCGGCGCCCGTGCGCGAGGGTGGCCGGGTCGAGGTGTACACCTACCCGACGGCCGGCACCGAGCTGGACAACATCGCCGACATCCTGCGCCGCGCCCACCTGGAGGACGGCGTCCCCTGGAACGACATGGCCGTCCTGGTCCGCGCGGGCGCCCGCACCCTGCCGGTGGTCCGCCGCGCCCTCACGTCCGCGGGCGTCCCCGTCGACGTCGACGGCGACGACCTGCCCCTGCGGCACGAACCGGCGGTCGCCCCGCTGCTGACCGCGCTCCGCGCGGTGGCGAAGGCGGAGGAGGAGCGGCGGCCGGGGGGTGAGAGCGACGTGGATGCTGGTTCTGGTCCCGGCGAGGCGGATGCGGGCGCCGCTCCCGGCGGCGACGCCCCCTGCTGGCTCGACACCGAGACCGCCCTCACCCTCCTCGCCTCTCCCCTCGCCGGCATGGACGCGGCTGACCTGCGGCGGCTCGGGCGCGCGCTGCGCGAGGAGGAGCGGGCGGCCGGGAACCCCCTGCCGCCGCCCTCGGACGAGCTGCTCGCCCGCGCGCTGGCCGAGCCCGAGCGGCTCGCCGTGCACGACCCCGTCTACGCGCGCGGTGCGCAACGCCTCGGCGCCCTGCTGCGCCGCGCCCGCGAGTGCCTGGCCGGCGGCGGCACGGCCGAGGAGGCCCTCTGGGAGCTGTGGGACGGCACGCCCTGGCCACAGCGCCTGGAACGCGCCGCCCGCCGCGGCGGCGCCGCCGGCCGCAACGCCGACCGCGACCTCGACGCCGTGTGCGCCCTGTTCGCCACCGCCGCGCGCGCGGAGGAGCGCACGGGCGGGCGCGGCGCCCTCAACTTCCTCGAGGAGATCGAGGCCGAGGACATCGCCGCCGACACCCTCACCCGCCGCGCCGCGCGCCCCGACGTCGTACGCCTGATGACCGCGCACCGCTCGAAAGGCCTGGAGTGGGGCCTCGTCGTCGTGGCCGGAGTCCAGGAGGGACTGTGGCCCGACCTGCGCCGCCGCGGCTCCCTGCTGGAGGCCGACCGCATCGGCCGCGACGGACTCGCCGAGCCGCTCACCCCCGGCGCGCTGCTCGCCGAGGAACGCCGCCTGTTCTACGTCGCCGCCACGCGCGCGCGTGACCGCCTGGTCGTGACGGCCGTGAAGGCACCGTCCGACGACGGCGACCAGCCCTCCCGCTTCCTCACCGAGCTCGGCGTCGAGCCCAAGGACGTCACGGGACGCCCGCGCCGCCCGCTGTCCGTCGCCGCGCTCGTCGCCGAACTGCGCGCCACCACGGTCGACCCTCGCGTCTCCGACGCCCTGCGCGAGGCCGCCGCCCGCCGGCTGGCCAGGCTCGCCGCGCTCGCCGACGAGGACGGCCGCCCCCTGGTGCCGTCCGCGCACCCCTACCGCTGGTGGGGCATGTACGAACCCACCCACAGCAAGGTGCCCCTGCGCGACCGCGACCAGCCCGTGGTGCTCTCCGGCAGCGCCCTCGACCAGCTGGCCAACACCTGCGCCCTCCAGTGGTTCCTGGGCCGCGAGGTGAAGGCCGACGCGCCCGCCACCGCCGCCCAGGGCTTCGGCAACGTCGTCCACGTCCTCGCCGACGAGGTCGCCTCCGGGCGCACCCCCGCAGACCTCGACGTCCTCATGGAACGCCTCGACTCCGTGTGGAACGCCCTCGCCTTCGACGCGCCCTGGAAGTCGGCGCAGGAGAAGGAGAACGCGCGCGTGGCGCTCGAACGCTTCCTGAAGTGGCACGTCATGGACCGCACCGGTCGCACCCCGGTCGCCAGCGAGCACGACTTCGACGTCACTCTGGAGTCCGGCGACTACCAGGTCCGCATCCGCGGCCAGATGGACCGCGTCGAGGCCGACGGCGAGGGCCGCGCCTACGTGGTCGACTTCAAGACCGGCAAGCAGGCGCCCAGCTCCAAGGAGGTGGAGCGCCACCCCCAGCTCGCCGTGTACCAGCTCGCCGTCCGCGAGGGCGCCGTCGACGAGGTCTTCGACGGGGTGCGCCCCGAGCCGGGCGGCGCCGAGCTCGTCCAGCTGCGGCAGGGCGCCGCCAAACGGGACGGCGGCGAGACCCTGCCCAAGGTGCAGGCGCAGGAGCCGCTGGAGGGGGAGTGGGTCGGCGACCTGCTGGCCACCGCCGCCGGCAAGGTCCTCGACGAGCGCTTCACCCCGACCGCGGGCCAGCACTGCGCGCACTGCGCGTTCCGGGCGTCGTGCAGCGCCCGCCCCGAGGGCCGCCACGTCGTCGAGTGAACGATGCGAACGGCGTGCGTGACGTATTGCACCACCCCCGCCGACCTGCGCTTCTTCCCGCCCGGCGGGCTCGGTGGGCCCGAGCTGTCAGTGGCCGCCGCTAGATTCTCGGTGTGCCCGCCCGTATCACCCGTCCCGACCAGCTCAAGGAGCTGCTCGGGATCCCGTTCACCCCGGAGCAGACGGCCTGCATCACCGCGCCGCCCGCCCCGCAGGTGATCGTGGCCGGAGCGGGCTCCGGCAAGACGACGGTGATGGCCGCCCGCGTGGTCTGGCTGGTCGGCACCGGACAGGTCGCCCCCGAGCAGGTCCTCGGCCTCACCTTCACCAACAAGGCCGCCGGTGAACTCGCCGAGCGCGTCCGCACGGCCCTGATCAAGGCCGGCGTCACCGATCCGGACCCCCTCCCGTCACCCGACCACCACCCCTCGACGACGGCGCCTGGCGCCGGCCCCTCCCCGTCGGCCCCGGACAACCCCCCGGGCGAGCCGGTGATCTCCACGTACCACGCCTTCGCCGGCCGGCTGCTCACCGACCACGGGCTGCGCATCGGCCTCGAACCGACGTCCCGGCTGCTCGCCGACGCCACCCGCTACCAGCTCGCCGCGCGCGTGCTGCGCGAGGCGCCCGGCCTCTACCCGGCCCTCACCCGCTCCTTCCCCGACCTGGTGGGCGACCTCCTCACCCTCGACTCCGAGCTCTCCGAGCACCTGGTGCGCCCCGAGGACCTGCGCGCCCACGACACCGAGCTCCTGCGCACCCTGGAGAACGCCAAGCTCACCAACGCCGACCTGCGCAAGGTCCCCGAGGCGGCCGCCGCCCGCCGCGAGCTCGCGGAGCTGGTGCAGCGCTACCGGGCCGCGAAACGCGAACGCGACCTGCTCGACTTCGGCGACCAGATCGCCCTGTCCGCCCGGCTCGCCGGCCTGCCCGAGGTGGGCCGCGTGCTGCGCGACGAGTTCCGGGTGGTCCTCCTCGACGAGTACCAGGACACGTCGGTCGCCCAGCGCGTCCTCCTCGCGGGCCTCTTCGGCGGCGGCACCGGCCACCCGGTGACCGCGGTGGGCGACCCCTGCCAGGCCATCTACGGCTGGCGCGGCGCCTCCGTCGCCAACCTCGACGACTTCCCCGAGCACTTCCCGCACGCCGACGGCCGCCCCGCCACCCGCCAGTCGCTCAGCGAGAACCGCCGCAGCGGCGGCCGGCTGCTCGATCTCGCCAACGGTCTCGCCGAGCCGCTGCGCGCCATGCACGCGGGCGTGGAGGCCCTCCGCCCGGCGCCGGGCGCCGAGCGCGACGGCATCGTCCGCTGCGCCCTGCTGCGCACCCACGCCGAGGAGATCGACTGGCTCGCCGACTCGATCGCGCACCTGGTGAACACCGGCAAGGCGCCCGGCGAGATCGCCGTCCTGTGCCGCACGGCCACGGACTTCGCCGAGATCCAGGCCGCCCTGGTCGCCCGGGACGTGCCCGTCGAGGTCGTCGGCCTGTCCGGGCTGCTGCACCTGCCGGAGATCGCCGACCTCGTCGCCGTCTGCGAGGTCCTCCAGGACCCCGGCGCCAACGCCTCCCTCGTCCGGCTGCTGACCGGCCCGCGCTGGCGGATCGGCCCCCGCGACCTCGCCCTGCTCGGCCGCCGCGCGCGCCGGCTGGTGTCCCACGCGCGCGTGGACGGCGACGACGACCCCGACCGGCGGCTCGCCGAGGCCGTCGAGGGCGTCGACCCCGCCGAGGTGATCTCGCTCGCCGACGCCCTCGACACCTTCCTGGAGACCCCGCTGGAGGGCGGCGGGGACGACGACGGGCTGCCCTTCTCGCCCGACGCGCGCGTCCGCTTCGCCCGCCTCGCCGCCGAGCTGCGCGACCTGCGCCGCTCCCTCTCCGACCCGCTGATGGACGTACTGCACCGGGTGCTCGCCGTCACCGGTCTCGAGGTCGAGCTGTCCGCGTCCCCGCACGCGCTGGCCGCCCGCCGCCGGGAGACCCTGTCCAACTTCCTCGACGTCGCCGCGTCCTTCGCCGCGGGCGACAGTGAGGCCACCCTGCTCGCCTTCCTCGGCTTCCTGCGCACCGCCGCCCAGTACGAGAAGGGCCTCGACAACGCGCTGCCGGGCGGCGAGAACACCGTCAAGGTGCTCACCGCCCACAAGTCCAAGGGCCTGGAGTGGGACGTCGTCGCCGTCCCCGGCCTGGTCACCGGCGCCTTCCCCAGCGACCGGGGCCGCGAGAAGTGGACGGCGCAGGGCAAGGTGCTGCCGCACGCGCTGCGCGGCGACGCCGACACCCTCCCCGACGTGCCGTCCTGGGACTCCCGGGGTCTGAAGGCCTTCCACGAGGCCATGAAGGAGCACCAGCACACCGAGGAGCTGCGCCTCGGCTACGTCACCTTCACCCGCCCCCGTTCCCTGCTGCTCGGCTCGGGCCACTGGTGGGGCCCCAGCCAGAAGAAATCGCGCGGCCCCTCCGAGTTCCTGCTCGCCCTGCACGACCACTGCGCCGCCGGGTACGGCGAGATCGAGGCGTGGGCGGAGGAGCCCGAGGAGGACGAGGAGAACCCGGCGCTGCGGCAGGCCGGCGATGTCCAGGCATGGCCGCTGCCCCTGGACGACGCGGCCCTCGCCCGCCGCCGCGCCGCCGCCGCGACCGTCCTCGCCCACCTCGACCGCATCGCCGCCGACCCGCACGACACGGCAGCCCTCCACGACCCGGGCGCCCACGACGACCCGGAGTGGCCGCCCCCGCCGGACGACGAGGAGCCGTACCCGGAGGACTTCGACGACGACCCGTACGCCGACGACTGGGACGCCCTGCCCACCGAGCGCCCCGTCGTCCCCCACCAGGCCACCGCCCCCGACGAGTCCGCACGCCCCCTCCCGGACCTCCCCGCGCCCGCCGAACCGCGCCCCGCAGAACCGCGGCTGACCCCCGAGGAGGCCCGCACCGTCGCCTCCTGGGACCGCGACCTCGACGCCCTCACCGGGGAACTGCTGCGCGCCCGCGAGACGGTCACCGAGGTGCGGCTGCCCGCCTCCCTCACCGCGTCCCAGCTGCTGCGGCTCGCCGACGACCCCGACGCCTTCGCCCGGGAGCTGGCCCGCCCCATGCCGCGCCCGCCCCAGCCCGCCGCGCGCCGGGGCACCCGCTTCCACGCGTGGGTGGAGGCGCGCTTCGAGGAGCTGACCCTGCCCATGCTCGACCCGGACGAGCTGCCGGGCGCCGACGCGGAGATCGCCGACGAGCGTGACCTGGAGGAGCTGAAGGAGGCCTTCGAGCGCACCGAGTACGCCCACCGCACGCCCTACCGCGTGGAGGCGCCGTTCCAGCTGTCGATCGCCGGCCGGGTCGTCCGGGGCCGCATCGACGCCGTGTACCGGCACGAGAGGGCCGAGGACCCGGAGGATCCCGGGGACGGCGACGCTGTCACGTACGAGATCGTCGACTGGAAGACCGGCCGGAGCCGCACCGCCGACCCGCTCCAGCTGGCGGTCTACCGGCTCGCCTGGGCCGAGCAGCAGGGCGTCCCCCTGGAGTCCGTCACCGCCGCGTTCCTGTACGTCCGCACCGGCGAGGTGGTCCGCCCCGAGCGGCTCCCCGGCCGCGCCGAACTGGAGCGGCTGCTGCTCGACGACCCGGAGGACGGGACACCGAACGGTCCGGAAGACGGGACACCGAACGGATCCGGAGGATGAGACACCGCACACCGGAGAGTGACATGACGAACGCCGCACGGTGAGATACCGCACTCCGAGGACACCCCCGCGGGCCGATAGGCTCGTAGACATGAGCCAGCACGTTGACAATGCCGTCGACGCCGTCCGTACGTACATCGCAGACCACCGCACGGCGTTTCTCGACGACCTCTCCGCGTGGCTCCGCATCCCGTCCGTCTCGGCCCAGCCCGATCACGCCCCTGACGTGCGCCGCAGCGCCGACTGGCTCGTCGCCGCGCTGAAGGACACCGGCTTCCCGGCCGCCGAGGTCTGGGACACCCCCGGCGCCCCGGCGGTCTACGCCGAGTGGCCCAGCGACGACCCCGAGGCGCCGACCGTCCTGGTCTACGGCCACCACGACGTGCAGCCCGCCGCCCGCGAGGACGGCTGGAACACCGACCCCTTCGAGCCCGAGATCCGCGGCAACCGCCTCTACGCGCGCGGTGCCGCCGACGACAAGGGCCAGGTCTTCTTCCACACCCTGGGCGTGCGCGCCCACCTCGCCGCCACCGGGCGTACCAGCCCCGCCGTCCGCCTCAAGCTGCTGATCGAGGGCGAGGAGGAGTCCGGCTCCCCGCACTTCCGGGAGCTCGTCGAGCGGTACGCGGACCGGCTCGCCGCCGACGCCGTGATCGTCTCCGACACCGGCATGTGGTCCGAGGACACCCCGACCGTGTGCACCGGCATGCGCGGCCTCGCCGAGTGCGAGATCCGCCTGTACGGCCCCGACCAGGACATCCACTCCGGCTCCTTCGGCGGCGCGGTCCCCAACCCCGCCACCGCCGTGGCCCGCCTGGTCGCCGCCCTGCACGACGAGCACGGCCGGGTCGCGATCCCCGGCTTCTACGACGGCGTCGTCGAGCTCACCGACCGCGAACGCGACCTCTTCGCGCGGCTGCCCTTCGACGAGGAGCGGTGGCTGCGCACCGCCAAGTCGCACGGCACCGGCGGCGAAGCCGGATACAGCACCTTGGAGCGCATCTGGGCGCGCCCCACCGCCGAGGTCAACGGCATCGGCGGCGGCTACCAAGGCCCCGGCAGCAAGACGATCATCCCGTCCTCCGCGATGGTGAAGCTGTCCTTCCGGCTGGTCGCCGGCCAGGACCCCGCGCACATCCGGGACGCGGTCGCCGCCTGGGTGCCCGGCCGGCTGCCCGAGGGCGTCCGGCACGAGATCACCTTCAGCCCGGCCACCCGCCCCTGCCTCACCCCGCTCGACCACCCCGCCCTCCAGTCGGTCGTCCGCGCGATGGGCCGCGCCTTCGGCAAACCGGTGCTGTTCACCCGCGAGGGCGGATCGGGACCGGCCGCCGACCTCCAGGACGTCCTCGGCGCACCGGTGCTCTTCCTCGGCATCTCCGTCCCGTCCGACGGCTGGCACGCCCCCGACGAGAAGGTCGAGCTGGACCTGCTGCTCAAGGGCGCCGAGACCAGCGCCCACCTCTGGGGCGACCTCGCCGAGCACTGGCGGCACGCCCCCTGACCACACACGCCGTCCGAAACGGGCGCCCGCACGCGTCACACTGGAAGAGCCCGTGCCACTGCCGCGCCCGCAGGACCCGGTCCCTCCCGCCCACGTCCGCCAGACCACCCGCGACCCGATCCGTCCCCCGGGGGAGTTGGAAGCACCCGTGACCACCAGGACCGACCACACCGCCGACCGGCCCATCTCGCTCACCGCCCCCAGCGGCATCGACCGCGCCGCCCACCACCGGCTCGACGAGGCCTGGCTCGCGGCGGCGTGGAGCCACCCCTCGACCCGCTGCTTCGTGGTCTCCGGCGGCCAGGTCCTCATCGACGAGACGCCCGACGGGCGCACCGAACTCGTCATGACCCCGTCCTTCGAGGCGCCGCTGACCGAGGACCACCGCTACTTCCTCGGCATCGACGAGGACGGCGTCAGCTACTTCGCCCTGCAGAAGGACTCGCTGCCCGGCCGCATGGACGACTCCGCCCGCCCTGCGGGCCTGCGCGAGGCCGGACTGCTGCTGTCCCCGCGCGAGGCGGGCCTGATGGTGCACGCCGTGGCGCTGGAGAACTGGCAGCGGCTGCACCGCTTCTGCTCCCGCTGCGGCGAGCGCACCGTGATCGCAGCGGCCGGCCATATCCGCCGCTGCCCGGCCTGCGGCGCCGAGCACTACCCGCGCACGGACCCTGCGGTGATCATGGCGGTGATCGACGACAAGGACCGCATCCTGCTCGGCCGCCAGGTCCACTGGCCCGAGGGCCGCTTCTCCACGCTCGCCGGGTTCGTGGAGCCGGGCGAGGCCATCGAGCAGTCGGTGCGCCGCGAGGTGCACGAGGAGGTCGGCATCGCCGTCGGCGAGGTCGAGTACGTCGCCAGCCAGCCCTGGCCGTTCCCCTCCAGCCTGATGCTCGGCTTCGTCGCCCACGCCACCTCCTCCGAGATCACCGTGGACGGCGACGAGATCCACGAGGCCCGCTGGTTCTCCCGCGACGAACTGCGTGCCGCCTTCGAGTCCGGCGAGGTGCTCCCGCCCTACGGCATCTCCATCGCGGCCCGGCTGATCGAGCGCTGGTACGGCGAGGAACTGCCCACGCGCAGCGCCTTCTGAGCCGGGGAAGCCCGCACACTCCACGCATGACGAAGCGGGTGGCCGTCCCATGAGGGACGGCCACCCGCTTCGTCATGTACGGAAGGTCCGTGCGAGGTCGCTCAGACGCCGATCTTCTGCTTCACCTGCGCCAGCGAGGGGTTGGTGAGCGTCGAACCGTCGGGGAACAGAACGGTGGGCACCGTCTGGTTGCCGCCGTTCGCCTTCTCCACGAAGGCCGCCGACTCGGGGTCCTGCTCGATGTTGATCTCGGTGTACGCGATGCCCTCACGGTCCAGCTGGCTCTTCAGCCGGCGGCAGTAGCCGCACCACGTGGTGCTGTACATCGTCACAGTGCCCTGCATGCCTCTCGCGCTCCTTCGGCGGCTCGGGGAAGTCCTCGGTCTCCGGGGGAACGTACTTGAAAGCGAAGGCATTCCCGCCGTCCCCCCGGGCCCCGGAGCCGGTGACGTGACGCTTGTCGCATTTGTACGACTGTGAGCCCTTCCCTGTGGACAACCGGCTCACCCGTCCCGGGCGACCTGGCAGCATGGCGGTGTGACAGCAGCAACGCACTCCACCCTCTTCCCGCGGGTACCGGACTCGGCCGACGCGGTGCTCGAAGGTCTCGACCCCGAGCAGCGCGCCGTCGCCACCGCGCTGCACGGGCCGGTGTGCGTACTGGCGGGCGCCGGCACCGGCAAGACCAGGGCGATCACCCACCGCATCGCCTACGGGGTGCGCGCCGGCATCCTCCAGCCGTCCAGCGTCCTCGCCGTCACGTTCACCAACCGCGCGGCGGGGGAGATGCGCGGCCGGCTGCGCCAGCTCGGCGCGGTGGGCGTACAGGCGCGGACGTTCCACTCCGCGGCCCTGCGCCAGCTCCAGTACTTCTGGCCCAAGGCGGTCGGCGGGACGCTGCCCCGGCTCGTCGACCGCAAGATCCAGCTGGTCGCCGACGCGGCCGCCGCCTGCCGCATCCGCCTCGACCGGGGCGAGCTGCGCGACGTCACCGCCGAGATCGAGTGGTCCAAGGTCACCCAGACCGTCCCCGCCGACTACACGGCCGCGGCCGACAAGGCCGGCCGGGAGGCGCCCCGCGACCCCGCCGAGATCGCCCAGCTCTAC
>Ga0164243_10014451_pt1 | contig 10995 bp, 8 predicted proteins | sample OricompcompostOP_FD_108781 | JGI IMG/M metagenome (GOLD analysis project Ga0164243, IMG submission 108781) | Organic Plus compost microbial communities from Emeryville, California, USA - Original compost - Organic plus compost (OP) | ecosystem: Engineered > Solid waste > Mixed feedstock >...
GCGTAGAAGTGCAGCTGCGTCGAGACCTTCGACACGAACACCTCGGGAAGGAGCCCGAGAGACACGGCGGTGACGGGGGCCGGAGCCACAGGCGCTGCCTCGTCTCCCGATGCCTCACCGGCGGCGGGAGCCTGCTCGACGCGAGGCGCGGACGCGTCCTCGGTCTCGGCGGGTGCGTCCTCGGCCACGGGGGCGGCCTCCTCGAACCCGGTCGCGTCCTCGACGGCGGGCACGGCCTCGACCGCGGGGGCGGCCTCCGTGACCGCCGCGTCATCCGCCGCGTCCCCGTCCGGGACGTCGGCCTGCGGCACCTCCGCCTGCGCGTCGGGGATCAGCTCAGCGGGCGCGCCGGCATCCGCAGGGAGATCGAGGGTCGGGGTGTCGTTGTCATTGTTCTCATCAGCCATCTCTGGCGTACTCCTCGCGCGGGGCACCCAGTGCTCCGCGAATTCTCATGCGGCACCGCCGGTGCCGCGAACTCACTCGTTGTGTGGCCGGCCCATGGCTCTGGTCACGTGGGGCATACGGCCCCGAAGTCTGCGTCGATGCGTGCTGCGACCTTCGTCGAGCGATGCGTCACAGGTCATTATCGCATCATGTGCGCCCGTTCGCGGCATCGGCGCGATCGCGCCGTCATCGGCGCTTCACGCTGGGCCCATAGCAACCGCTGGGATAATCCCGATATGAGCGAGCAGCGCACCCGCCCCACCGTCTACGCGATCTGGTTGATCGTCGCCAGCGTCATCGGGTGGTTCGCCGCCTTCCAGCTCACCGTGGAGAAGTTCGTGCTCCTGGAGAAGCCCGACGCCGCGCTCAGCTGCGACCTCAGCGCGTTCATCCAGTGCGGCAAGAACCTCGAGTCATGGCAGGGCTCGGTGTTCGGCTTCCCGAACCCGCTCCTCGGCCTCACGGGGTGGATGGCTCCGCTCGTGGTCGGTGTGGCCCTGCTCGCGGGGGCGCGCTTTCCCCGCTGGTTCTGGGCGCTGTTCGGCGCCGGCATCACGTTCGCCTTCGGGTTCGTGTGCTGGCTGATCTCGCAGAGCATCTACGACCTCGTCGTGCTGTGCCCCTGGTGCATGGTGACCTGGGCGGTCACCATTCCGACGTTCTTCGCGACGATGCTGCACCTCGTGCGCAACGGCACCTTCACCTCGTCTCCGGCGGCACAGGAGCGGGCGAACCGGCTGATGGCCTGGGTGCCGCTGGCGACGGTCCTCGCCTATGCGGTGATCGTCGTGATGGCGCAGACCTACGGGATCGACGTCATCGGCGAGATGGTGCGCATCGTCTTCTGACCGCCGTGCATGACAGGGGCCCTCTCGATCGAGAGGGCCCCTGTCATGCACGCGGCGGTCAGTCGAACCAGATACCGAGCTCGCGCGCGGCGGACTCCGGGCTGTCCGAACCGTGCACGAGGTTCTGCTGCACGGCGAGCCCCCAGTCGCGGCCGAAGTCGCCGCGGATCGTCCCCGGGGCGGCCGTGGTCGGGTCCGTGGTCCCGGCCAGGGAGCGGAAACCCTCGATCACGCGGTTGCCGGCGAGACGGATGGCGACGGACGGACCGGACATCATGAACTCGATCAGCGGCTCGTAGAACGGCTTGCCCTCGTGCTCGGCGTAGTGCGCGGCGAGCACGTCGCGGTCGGGCTCGACCAGGCGGATGTCGACGAGGGCGTAGCCCTTCGCCTCGATGCGCGCGAGGATCGCGCCGGTCAGGCCGCGGGCGACGCCGTCGGGCTTGACGAGGACGAGGGTTTCTTCGGTGGCCATGTCATTCACTCTCTGTCGGAGTCGGAACGTTCGGGTCGACGGAACGTCGTGCGTCCAGGCGAGCCCCCATGATCGTCGCATACGCCCACATGCCGCCGAAAATCACGACGACGAGGAGAATGGCCGGCACGAGGAACGCGGAGAGGGCGATGACCGCCTGAATGACCCACCCGGCCGTGATCGCCCACGGCCGGGTGACGAGACCGGCGACGACGAGGCAGGCCAGGGCGACGACGATGCCGCCGACGATCCCCCACCACGGCTCGACGCCCGTGGGCAGCGCCTTGAGACCGTAGACGGTGAGTCCGGCGAGGAACACCACGATCGACTCGAATCCCAGAACGATCGGTGCGAGCTTCTGCACGAGCGTGCGTGACGGCCGCCCCACACGCCGGCGGGCCGGCTCTGCGCTCATGCCCGCCACCCCGACTTCCAGTCCTCCTCCTCGGCGAGCGCGATCGCCTCGCCCGCGAGCACCACGGAGCCCGCGATCACTACGGCGCGCCGATCCGAGGCTGCCGCCCATTCGCGCGCCGCGTCGGCGGCATCGGCGAGGCTCGGATGCACGGTGACCCTGCGACCGGCCTGCTCGACGAGGTCCGCGAGGACGTCGGCATCGCTCGCCCGCTCGGAGTCCGGGGCCGTGGCGAACACGTGGGCCGCCGCGGGGGCGAGCCTGGCGACGATGCCCGCCGCGTCCTTGTCGGCGAGCACGCCGAGCACCACCCCCCACTCGTCGAAGTCGAAGCTGTCGTCCATCGCCTGCGCGAGCGCCGACGCCCCGTGCGGGTTGTGGGCGGCGTCGACGATCACCGTGGGGGCGATGCCGATCAGCTGCAAGCGTCCCGGCGATGTCGCCGCCTGCAGTCCCTCGGAGACGATGTCGCCGGCCACGGCCTGCGACGCGCCACCGATGAGCGATTCCACGGCCGCCACGGCCAGCGCGGCGTTGTGCCCCTGGTGCGCCCCGTACAACGGCAGGTACTCCTCGACGTACTCGCCCGCGAGGCCGCGGATCGTGAGGAGCTGCCCGCCCACCGCGAGCTTCTGCTCGGCGAGGCCGAAGTCCTCCCCCTCGAACGCGATCGTCGCGTTCTTCTCCGCGGCCACCCGGCGCAGCACCTCGGCGGCCTCGTCGGGCTGCTGGGCCGACACGACGGCGGCGCCCTCTTTGATGATCCCCGCCTTGACGGCGGCGATCTCGGCGATCGTGTCGCCGAGACGATCGGCATGGTCGATGTCGATGGGCGCGAACACGGCCACGTCACCGTCGGCGGTGTTCGTCGAGTCCCACTCTCCGCCCATGCCCACCTCGAGCACGAGCACGTCCACCGGCGCATCGGCCACCGCCACGAACGCGAGCACGGTCAGCAGCTCGAAGAAGGTGAGCGGATCCTCTCCTGCCGCCTCGAGCTCCGCGTCGACGATCCCGACGAAGGGCTCGATCTCGTCCCAGGCGTCGCCCACCGCCGCGTCGGCGATGGGCTCTCCGTCGATCATGATGCGCTCGGTGAAGCGCTCCAGGTGCGGGCTGGTGAACAGTCCGGTGCGCAGTTCGTGCGCGCGCAGCAGGCTCTCGATGATGCGGGCCGTCGACGTCTTGCCGTTCGTGCCGGTGATGTGCACGACCCGGTAGGTCTTCTGCGGATCGTCGAGGTAGGAGAGGATGCGCGCGACACGCTCCTTCCGCGGCTGCACCCAGCGCTCTCCCGCGCGGGAGAGCAGGGTCTCGTAGACGGCATCCGCCCTGTCGCGGTCGCTCATGTCAGGCTCCGATCCTCGTGACGGCGATGGTGAAGTCACCGCGGTTGGCGTAGGTGCCTGCGCCGATCACGGCCGTGTGCTCGGCGTCGACGGGCACGGTGCCGTGCTCGAGGATCACCTCGTCCTTGGCACCGAGCTCGTACGACAGCGACAGCGTCTCCCCCGCGACGTCCGCGACGGCGAACCCGTCGCGCACGGCGAAGAGGTCGTCGGGCGTCGTGAACCACAGCCGCAGGGCGATCCGGTCGCTCACGTCGAACCCGGCGTTCTTGCGGGTCTCCTGCACGGCGCGGATCACGTCGCGGGCCAGGCCCTCGGCCTCCAGCTCCGGGGTCGTGGCCGTGTCCAGCAGCACGAAGCCGCCGCTGGGGACGACGGCGAGCGCCTCCCCCTCGGGGCGACCGGTGGTCTCGAGCACGAGCTCGTACTCGCCCGGCTCGAGCGCGATGCCCCCCGCGGTCACGACGCCGTCGGTCTCGGTCCAGTCGCCCGTGCGCGCGGCCTGGATGGCCTTCTGCACGTCCTTGCCGAGGCGGGGGCCCGCCGCACGCGCGTTGACGCTGAGCCGGTGGTCGATGCCGTACTCGGCCGCTGCGGTGTCGGTGAGAGGCACGAGCTCCACCGACTTCACGTTCAGCTCGTCGCGCAGGATGTCCTCGAAGCGCCCCAGCTGTGCGGCCGACGGCGACACCACGGTGAACCGTGACAGCGGAAGCCGCACGCGCAGCTTCTCCTTCTTGCGCAGCGCGTTGCCGACGCTCGACAGCTCGCGCACGGCGTCCATCGCGTCGCGGATCTCGTCGGCCGCCGGGAAGGCCTCGGCGTCCGGCCAATCCTGCAGGTGCACGCTGCGTCCGCCGGTGAGCCCCTGCCAGACGCGCTCGCTCACCAGCGGCACCAGCGGAGCGGCCACGCGGCACAGCGTCTCGAGCACCGTGTAGAGCGTGTCGAACGCCGAGGTGTCAGTGCCCTCCCAGAACCGGTCGCGCGAACGGCGGATGTACCAGTTCGTGAGGATCTCGGCGAAGTCCCGCAGGCGGGCGGACGCCGTGGTCGAGTCGAGTCCCTCGAGATCGGCGCGGACCTCGCGGACGAGGTCTCCGAGCCGCGCGAGGATGTAGCGGTCGAGGACGTCGGTGGAGTCGGTGCGCCACGACGCCTCGTACCCCCCTGCGGCGTTGGCGTACGTCGCGAAGAAGTACCACGAGTTCCACAGCGGCAGCAGGAACTCCCGCACGCCCGCGCGGATGCCCTCCTCGGTGACGCTGAGGTTGCCGCCGCGCAGCACGGAGCTCGACATGAGGAACCAGCGCATCGCGTCGGAGCCGTCGCGGTCGAAGACCTCGGAGACGTCGGGGTAGTTGCGCAGCGACTTCGACATCTTGTAGCCGTCGCTGCCCAGCACGATGCCGTGGCAGCTCACACCCGTGAACGCGGGGCGGTCGAACAGGGCCGTCGATAGCACGTGCATGACGTAGAACCATCCGCGCGTCTGTCCGATGTACTCGACGATGAAGTCGGCCGGTGCGTGTGTGTCGAACCACTCCTGGTTCTCGAAGGGATAGTGCACCTGCGCGTAGGGCATCGACCCGGAGTCGAACCACACGTCGAAGACGTCCTCGATGCGCCGCATCGTGGACTTCCCTGTGGGGTCGTCGGGGTTCGGCCGGGTGAGATCGTCGATGTACGGGCGGTGCAGGTCGATCTCGCCCTCGGCGTTGCGCGGCAGCGTGCCGAAGTCGCGCTCGAGCTCCTCGAGCGACCCGTAGGCGTCAACGCGCGGGTACTCCGGGTCGTCGCTCTTCCAGATCGGGATCGGCGAGCCCCAGTAGCGGTTGCGGCTGATCGACCAGTCGCGGGCACCCTCGAGCCACTTGCCGAACTGACCGTGCTTGACGTTCTCTGGCACCCACGTGATCTGCTCGTTGTTCTTCAGCAGGTCGTCCTTGATGTCGGTCACCCGGATGAACCAGCTCGACACGGCCTTGTAGATCAGGGGGTTCCGGCACCGCCAGCAGTGCGGGTAGGAGTGCATGTAGCTCTGCTCGCGCAGCAGGCGCTGCTTGCCTCGGAGCAGGCGGATGATGGGCGTGTTCGCGTCCATCCACAGCATCCCCGCGACATCGGTGACGTTTGTCAGGAAGCGTCCGCCGTCGTCGAGCGAGAGGATCGTGGGGATGCCGGCGGCCTCGGCGACCCGCTGGTCGTCCTCACCGTAGGCGGGGGCCTGATGGACGACTCCCGTGCCGTCGCTCGTGGTCACGTAGTCGTCGACGAGCACGCGCCACGCGTTCTGCGTGCCGTAGGTGTCGACGTCGGCGTAGTAGTCGAACAGCGGCTCGTACGCGAGTCCGCCGAGCTCTGCACCCGCGATCGTGCGCTCCACGGCCTCGGTCGCGGCGGCGGCGTCCTCGTAGCCGAGGTCCTTCGCGTAGCCGCCGAGGAGGTCGCGCGCCAGCAGGTACCGTGCTCCGTCGACGCCCTCGGCCGCGCCGTTCGGACCGGCTGGCACGACGACGTAGGCGATCTCCGGCCCCACGGCGAGCGCCATGTTCGTCGGCAGCGTCCAGGGCGTCGTCGTCCACGCCAGCACCCGCACTCCGTCGAGGCCCTTCGCGGCGGCATCCGGCCCTGTCAGCGGGAAGGAGACGGTGACGGACGGGTCCTGCCTGTCCTGGTACACGTCGTCGTCCATCCGCAGCTCATGGTTCGACAGCGGCGTCTCGTCGCGCCAGCAGTACGGGAGCACGCGGTAGCCCTCGTAGGCGAGCCCCTTGTCGTACAGCGTCTTGAACGCCCAGAGCACGCTCTCCATGTAGCCGAGGTCGAGCGTCTTGTATCCGTGCTCGAAGTCGACCCAGCGCGCCTGCCGGGTGACGTAGTCCTGCCACTCGCGCGTGTAGGTGAGCACCGACGCCTTGGCCTTCTCGTTGAAGACCCCGATGCCCATGTCCTCGATCTCGCTCTTCTCGGTGAGGCCGAGCTGCTTCATCGCCTCGAGCTCTGCGGGCAGACCGTGCGTGTCCCACCCGAAGACCCGGTCGACCTTCTTGCCGAGCATGGTCTGGAAGCGCGGGAACAGGTCCTTGGCATAGCCGGTGAGCAGGTGCCCGTAGTGCGGCAGCCCGTTGGCGAACGGCGGACCGTCGTAGAAGACCCACTCCTCGGCGCCCTCACGGTTCTCGATCGAGGCGCGGAAGGTCTGATCGGCCTCCCAGAAGTCGAGCACCTCCCGCTCGATGTCGGGGAAGCGAGGGCTCGGTGCGACGGAGGCCGGCTGATCTGCGGCGGGGCCGAAGGCGGAGGTGCGGGGGTAGGTCATGTCGTCTCGCAGGAGTCGTGGCGGATGCTGCTGCGAGGACGATCCGTGCGGACCGCGGTACCACCCCGCGTGCCGCGCCGTGCGGCGCGACCACTCTCACTGCGGCTGTGACGGGCCTGACCCGCTCGGTTCTACTGACCTCTCGTGAGGCGTTCTTCCGAGAGCTCCCCGGTGATGGCCGGATCGATGCTCGTGCGTCCATTGTACGCGTACCGTACGACCCCGCGATCGGCGCTTCGTGAGGGGACGGTCGGGTCGGGGAAAGCACCGGTGTCGGTGGCGGGTCCTATCCTCGAGCCATGCCCGGCCCCGCTTCTCCCGTCGCTCCCCGCGTCTCTCCGCCCGACCTGCCCGCGCGGCTCACACCGGCCCGTCCCGCACGCGGCGCCGATCTGCTCGCGGCCATGCTCGATCTCACGGGCACGGTCGACCTCGCTCACTCTGTCGTCGAACAGTGCTCCGTGAACGCCGACGCCGACAGCGTCGATCTCACCGGCGCCACCGTGCTCGACGTCGAGCTGACCGACATCCGCATCGCCTCCCTGCGTCTGCGCGATGCGGGCGTGCGCCGGGTGCGTGTGAGCGGAGGACGCATCGGCACGCTCGACCTCAGCACCGCCCGCATCGATGAGCTCGAGCTCCGCGGGCTGCGCATCGACTACCTCAACCTCGGCGGCGCCAAGGCGAGCGACGTCGATGTCGTCGACTGCGACATCCGCACGATCGACATGCCGCAGGCGCAGCTGACGCGGCTCCGCTTCACCAGCAGCCGCTCCGACGAGGTCGACCCACGGGGCATGACCGCGCGCGACGTCGACCTGCGCGGGCTCGACGCGCTCGCCTACCTCGATGCGAACAGCCTCCGGGGCACGGCCCTCACGAGCTTCCAGGTGCAGCAGCTCGCCGTCGTCATCGCCACGGGCATCGGCATCCGCATCACGGACTGACGCTCGCGGCGAGCAGCTCCCGGGTGAACGGATGCCGCGGGGAGGCGAACACCTCGGCGACGCTCCCCCGCTCCACCACCTCTCCGCCCTGCATCACGAGCACATCGTCCGCCATGGCGCCGACGACGTCGAGGTCGTGCGACACGAACACCATGGTGAGGTCGCGGTCCGCCTGCAGACGCCGCAGCAGCGCGAGCACGCGCTCGCGCACCGAGGGGTCCAGGGCCGACACCGGCTCGTCGAGCACGAGCACCTCGGGGTCGGCGGCGAGAGCTCGCGCGATGGCTGCGCGCTGGCGCTGCCCGCCGGAGAGCGCGCTCGGTCGACGTGCGGCGACCTCGGGCGCGAGATCGACCTCGGCGAGGAGCTCTCGCACCATCGCCGGGCGCTCCGACCGGGCGACGCCACCGGCCGCGAGCGCTTCGCGCAGTGAACGCCCGATGGTCCAGCGCGGGTCGAAGGCGCCGAGCGGGTTCTGATGCACGAGCTGCACCCGCGACGTGCGCGACCAGCGGACTTCTCCCGCATCCGGCCGTTCCACCCCGACGATCATCCGGGCGAGGGTGGTCTTGCCCGATCCCGATTCGCCCACGATGCCGAGCGTTCGCCCCGCGAAGAGGCTGACGTCCACGCCGGTCACGGCGCGCGCCGCGCCGAACGACTTCGCGAGCCCCGAGGCGACGAGCACGGGGGCGCCCTCGTGCGGACGCGGCGCACCGGGGCGGTGGATCGTCGCGGCGATCAGCTGCCTCGTGTACTCGTGACGAGGCGCGGCCAGCACGTCGGAGACGGGCCCCTGCTCCACCACCTCGCCGCCGCGCATCACCAGCACGCGATCTGCGAGACGGCGGACCGCCGCGACATCGTGGCTGATGAAGACGACGGCCGTTCCGGCGTCCGCGATGTCGCGCAACAGCGCCAGGATGCGCGCCTGCACGGTCGCATCGAGCGCCGTCGTCGGCTCGTCGGCGACGAGCACCACCGGTTCCGCCGCGATCGCGGAGGCGATGAGGGCGCGCTGCCGCAAGCCTCCGGAAAGCTCGTGCGGATGCTGGCCGGAGCGCCTCTCTGGCTCCGGCATCGACACGCGGCGCAGCAGGTCGAGCACGCGCTCGCGATCCGCGGGCAGACCGTGCAGCCGCAGCGGTTCGGCCACCTCGGCGCCGATGCGCCGCAGCGGGTCGAGCGAGACCAGCGCGTCCTGCGAGACGAGGGCGATGCGCGCGCCTCGGAGTCTGCGCCATCCGCGTTCGCCGAGGTGCGATGCGTCGGTGCCCGCGACGATCAGTCGTTCCGCCCGCACGGCCGCGTCCGCGGGCGTCAGTCCGAGCAGGGCTCTGGCGGTGAGGGACTTTCCCGCCCCGGACTCTCCGACGATGGCGAGACACTCTCCTGGCGCCACGGAGAAGGAGATCCCGTCGACGACGGACCTCCCGCCGATGTCCACGCGAAGGTCCGCCACCTCGATCGCCGACGTCATGCCCGCCTCCCCTCCAGCTGCGCACGCAGCACGCGGCCGACGACGGTGGCGCACACGACGGTGAGGGTGATCGCCAGCCCGGGGAACACGGAGATCCACCACGCCCGGCCGAGCACGTTGCGGCCTCCGGCGAGCATGAGCCCCCACTCCGGGGTCGGTTCGGTGGGGCCGAGGCCGATGAAGCTCAGGCCGGCCGCGGCGAGGATGCTCGAGCCGATGCCGATCGTGGCGAGCACGCTGAGCGATCCGAGCACGCCGGGGGCGACGTGTCTGACGAACGCCCGCAGCGGCGTCACCCCGAGGATGCGTGCGGCCTCGACGTGCTCGGCCAGGGCGAGCGTGCGCGTCTGCACCCGTGCGAGGCGGACGTAGACCGGCACGGCGGCGATGGTCACCGCGATCGCGACGTTCGCAGGGCCGGGGCCGAGCAGGGCGACGACGACGAGGGCGACGAGGAACTCGGGGAACGCCATGAGCACATCGTTGACGCGCATGAGGGCGGAGTCGATCGCACGCGGCGCCGATCCGGCCAGGGAACCGACGAGGAGGCCCCCGACGAGGGCGATGGCGGTGGCCAGCAGGCCGATCCCCACCGACCTCCCGGCTCCGTGGACGACACGGGAGTACACGTCGCGGCCGCTCTGGTCTGTGCCGAAGAGGTGATCGGGGCCGGGCGGGAGCAGGGCGCTGCGGACGTCCGTCTGCAGCGGGTCGTGCGTGGCGAGGACCCCGGGGAACAACGCTGCGAGCGCGACGAGCGCAAGCATTGCCACCGCCGACCACAGGAGCACCGTCTGTGCGCGCGTCATCGCCGCACTCCGTCCCTGGTGCGCAGGCGCGGATCGATGAGCGGATGCAGCAGCTCCACCAGGACGTTGATGACGACGAACACCACGGCGCTGAGCAGGATGATGCCGGTGATGACCGGCAGGTCCCTGTCGCTGATGGCGGCGAGGGTCACCCGTCCCAGCCCCGGCCGGGCGAACACGGTCTCCACGAGCACGGCCCCGCCGAGCACCGATCCGGTGAGATAGGCCGCGAGCGTCACGGCCCCGGCGGCTCCGTGCCGCAGACCGTGCCTGAGCGTGAACCACGTCGGGCCCGCTCCCCGCGCACGGACCGTCTCGGCGAACGGCATCCGCTCCGCCTGCACCAGGCCGTCGCGGAGGACCTGGCTCAGCAGCGCGGCGACGGGGAGCGCGAGCGTGATCGCCGGCAGCACGAGCGTCGCCGGGTTGCGCGCCCCCGACACGGGGAACCACCCCAGTCCGAACGCGAACACGCTGAGCAGCACGAGACCGATCCAGAAGACGGGGGACGACAGCACCACGAGTTCGACACCCGCTGCGACGGCCCGGCCCACCCGGCCGCGGACGAACAGGGAGACGGCGAGCGCGAGCAGCACCGCGATCACGAGGGCGAGTGCCGACAGCTGCAGCGTCGCCCCCAACTGCCGCCCGATGACCTCGGTCACCGGCATCCGCAGCTGGTACGACTCCCCGAGATCGCCCTGCGCCAGCCGTCCGATGAAGGTGACGTACTGCTCGAGCGGCGGGCGGTCGAGACCGAGCTCGGCGCGGATGGCATCCTTGGCCTCTTCGCTCACCTGCGCCTGAGGACCGAGCATGATCGACACGGGGTCGCCGGGGACGACCCGGAAGGCGAGGAAGACGAGCGTCGCGGCACCCCACAGGACGATGACGGTGGACGCC
>Ga0164243_10014452_pt1 | contig 10994 bp, 8 predicted proteins | sample OricompcompostOP_FD_108781 | JGI IMG/M metagenome (GOLD analysis project Ga0164243, IMG submission 108781) | Organic Plus compost microbial communities from Emeryville, California, USA - Original compost - Organic plus compost (OP) | ecosystem: Engineered > Solid waste > Mixed feedstock >...
CCGCCGCCGAGGCCCTTCAGCCCGGACGCGCCGACACCACCGGAACCGCCCGGGATCTTGCCGCCGGTGCCGCCGAGCGGGGTGCCCGCCGGGCCGCTGCCCGTGTCGAGCCCGGGCAGCGGGTTGCCGGGGGCGGTGGGCCCGCCGAGCCTGCTGGCGATGCTGTCGCCGTTGATACCGCCCGAATAGCCGATGGTGGGTGTGCGCGGCACGGAACCACCGGACGTGGAGGTGGACGGGTCGACCGCCGAGGACGCCACCGTCGAGTCCGGGATGTGCAGATCGGGCACCGAGCCGTGGTTTTGCACCGTGCCGCCGCCAAAGCCGCCGGTGTCACCGGACGGCGGGTCCGGTGTGGACAGTTTGGGCACCTCGACCTGCCCGGTCGAGCCCGAGGGCACCGACGTGCCGGGGGCGTTCAGCGCGGGGTTGCCCACCCCACCCACCCCGGCGCCCGGCGCTCCGGTGTCCAGAGCAGGCACGGAGGTTCCGGTGGGCAGCGCCGCGGGGTTCTGCTGCGCCGCGGCCAGCGCGGCGTCGACCTCACCGGCCCCGGCACCCGTCTGGGCGTCCGCAGCGGTTGTGCTGCGCATGCGCACCGACTCCTCCGGCGTGCCGACATCGGGGACGGTGTTGCGGGTGAACGCGGGTTTCTCCGGGACCTTGTGCAGCGTCGTGCTCTGCGCCGTGGTGTCCCCGAGCTTGGGCGGCGCGGTGAACGCCGGGGTGATCGTGGCGCCCGCGACGGTGTCGTCGTACTGGTTCATGATCCGCGCCGCCTGCTGGCGCGCCAGCTCGGACTGCTGCATGGTCTGCAGGTCCAGCGTCGCCTGTTGCGCGTAGACGACCGGATCGGTGATCGTCACCAGGTGCGCGTTGGCGGCCTGCACGTCGAACTCGACCGGCGGATTGGCCTCCATCTGCTTCTGCGTCTCGTTCAGCGCCTGCGAGTGGATCTCCTGCTGGCGGCCGGTGAGCGTGGCGCCCTTGGCGGTGTTGCCGAGCCACTGGCCGACGGCGGCGAGGTGCTTGCGCGCCGCGTCACCGCCGTCGCCCTGCCAGTCGGAGAGACTGTCGTTGATCGCGGCGGCCAGGTTCTGCTGGTGCTCGGTGAGCTCCTTGCCCAGCCGCACCCACTCCTCCGACGTCACCGCGATCGCGGCGGAGTCGGCGTTGGAGCTGATGGTGTCCAGCATCTGCCGGTGGGTCGCGTTGTCCCACAGCGACCGCGGCGGGGTGCCGTGGTCGCGGAGCTCGACGCCGTCGTCGACGCCGTCCCGGACCGCGACGATGCGCTGCTCGTAGCGCCGCTGGATGGTCTCGTCGCGCACGAGCGGCGTGACCACGTCGCCGAGCCAGCCCTTCGCGATCTCGTCGTCGACCTCGCGCGTGACCTCCGCGCGGATGTCGTCACCCGAGGTGTGGTCGTGACCGATGGGCCCGATGTAGTACGGCGAGCTCGGGTCCGCGGTGACGTCCTTGATGCCGCCGCCGATGTCGGACAGCTCCACGATCGTTCTCCTCCGGAAGTTCGCTGGGTCAGACCTGCTCGGCGCGGTACCGGTGCAGCACGTTCCCGGTGTCGCCGTCCTGGGACCGGTAGTTCTTCTGGGCCAGCTTGATCGCCTCGATGTAGGTGGGCAGCTCGGACTTGGCCACGGTCAGCTGGGTGAGCAGGCCGCGTTCGTCGCTCGCGGTGTCGAGCATCCGGTCCGACACCCACTTGGCGGTGGCGCTCTCGCTCATCGGTGGCGCCTCACCGAACGCCTGCAGCGCCGACCAGCGATCCTCCAGCGCGTCCACGATGCCCTGCAGGGCCTCGATCATCTTGTCGCCGGTCTGCTCGTCGACGGCGAACCCGCCCTGGGTGGCCAGCTTCTTCAGCGCGACGGCGTAGGTGATGGTCCGTATCATGGACGCCACCTCTTGCGGCGTTGCCTTCTCCTCGCTCATCCCCCGTTCCTCCCCGATCTCAGTAGACGGACGCGATCATGTCCCGGACCGCTTCGGCGACCGCGGGGAATCCCGCGGGCGCGTACCGCGCGGTGACCGCGCCGGCCGGGTCGGTCGTCGTGCTCACCAGGAACCGGCCGTCCTCGGTGTCCAGCCACGTCACCGGTGCCGCCGAGCGGTGCTCGCCGTGCCTGCCGATACCGTTCGCGGTGAAGTAACCACCACCGCGGCGCGGCGCGGCGAGGAGCTCCTCGAGCCGTTCCTCCTCCGACACCGTGCGGACCGGCGAGGGCCGCCGTGACCGCACGACCGAGGTGACCTGCAGGCTGCCGAACGCCTCGGTCTCCTCCTCGTCGAACTCCTCCTCCGCCTGGCGCCGCGCGGCCAGCGCGGACCGCGGCCGCTCGTCCGCCTGCCGCGTGACCGACAGGGGCCCGCCGGGCGCGGCGTCGACCGGGGCAAGGGAGCCGGCCACCCGGGGCACCAGGTCCTCGTCCGGGATGAGGGAGAACCGCAGCGGATCCGCACCGGGCGCCTGGCGGATCACCAGCGCCTGAGCGCCGTCGGTGACCGCGCGCACCGCGAGGTCACCGGCGTGCGCGTCGGACCCGCTCGCGGTGACCGACACCCGGTGGTCGCCGAGCAGCTCGAAGGCCCGGCGGACGTCGGCGTCCAGCTCGCCGCGCACCGACAGCTTGCGGTCCTCGAGATCGTCGTGCACCCGGACCGCCAATCTGGCGAAACGGACGGGATCGAGAGTGGTGTGGCTGATGCGCAGCGGAAAGACGCGGACATCGACGCCCAGCGCCCGCCCGACGACGACGGCCTCCACACTGCCGAGCGTGAAGTCGAACCGAGACACCATCGACGCTTGTGTCACCTTTCGGTTATGTGTGTTGCGGACGGCCAGTGTGGTTTGTTCGTTGATCAGTTTCCGCCCCCGGGGTGCCGGCTGTCGAGCGACCGACCGGCCGGCGCCAGAGATCACAGCGCACACGGGTGAACACGGATTCCGAAATCCCCTGGACAGTGCCCGAAAGTCCCGCGAGGCGGGTGCGCGCGGGCAAGTGCTCAGATGAGCGCACACGATTTTCGCGCAGCGGGCGCAGCCGGGCGGAACCTTCCGTATGACCGGAACGCACCCTAAGGTGTGATCATCGCAAAGGAGCGGTGATGACCAAGGGCGTCCCAGACGGTGTGGTCGGCGAGGTCGGCGAGATCGTCGCCGAACACGACGAGGAACGGCCGGCGCGGCGGTTGTCGCGCGGACCCGATCTGCTGGTGTACCTGGTCGCGCTGGGCGTGGCCGTCCTGGTGCTCAAGCAGGTGTTCTTTCCCTACAGCAAGGGCAACCAGTTCTACCTCGTCGTCTTCCTCGGCTGCACGTTGCCGCTGGTGTTCCTGTGCTACCGGCCGCGCGCCAGGTCCCGCCGCGATCCGGACAACCCGACCATCGCGGACTGGGCGCTCGCGGTCGTGGCGCTCGTGGTGGCGCTGTACCCGGTGCTGGTGGGCTACGACGACTTCCTCGACCGGCAGGGGCAACTGTCCGCGCTCGACGTCGTCGCGGGCGCGGTGCTGCTCCTGCTGGTCCTGGAGGCGACGCGGCGCACCACGGGCTGGGTGCTGCCGATCGTGTGCGTCGTGTTCATCGCCTACGCCTACTACGGCGGCTACCTGCCGCCGGACTGGGGCATCGCACACGCCGGTGTCGATTTCAGCCAGATCGTCAACGCCCTGTTCAACGACGCCACCGGGTTCTTCGGCACGCCGCTCGACGTCGCCGCCAGCTACATCGTGCTGTTCACCATCTACGGCGCGGTGCTGGACGCCTCCGGCGCCGGGAGGTTCTTCGTCGACATCTCCTTCGCCGCGTTCCGCCGCTCACGCACGGCGCCGGGCCGCACGACGGTGCTGTCCGGGTTCCTGCTCGGCACGGTGTCCGGATCGGGCACCGCGACGGCGGTCAGCCTCGGGTCGATCACGTGGCCGATCCTCAAGCGCGCCGGGTACCCGAGGGAGAACGCGGGCGGGCTGCTGGCCGCCTCCGGCATCGGCGCGATCCTGTCGCCGCCGACGCTGGGCGCCGCCGCGTTCATCATCGCCGAGTACCTGCAGACCTCCTACCTGACGGTGCTCATCTGGGCGACGGTACCGACGCTGCTGTACTACCTGGGCATCGTGTTCGCGATGGAATCCGATGCGCGGCGGTTCCAGGCACGGCCGGTCGACACGGCCCGGGAGAACCCGTGGCGGCTGCTGCTGCGCGGCGGCTACCACTTCCTGTCGCTGGCCATCATCGTGGTGTTCCTGGCGCTGGACATCCCGCCGTTCGCGGCCGTCGTGTACGCGACCGGGGTGGCGGCGCTGTTCGCACTGGTGGCGCGGCGGCGCGACCTGCGCGGCTGGGCGGTCGACATCGTCGGAGCGCTGTCCCGCGGTGTGCGGGGCGCGCTGCCGGTGATCGCGGTGTGCGCGGCGGCCGGTGTCATCACCTCCACGATCACGAAGACCGGCCTGGGCCTGGAACTGGCGGACGCGCTGGTGGACGTGGCGAGCGCGATCACCGACAACCCGACGGTGGTGCTCGCGCTGACGGTGCTGCTGTCGGCGATCGCGGTGGGGGTGCTCGGCCTGGCGGTGCCGGTGACCGCGTCGTTCATCATCGCGTGGGTGGTGATCGCGCCCGCGCTGGAGACGCTGGGCGTCGCGCCCGCCGAGCGCGCGATGTTCATCTTCTACTACGCGGTGTTGTCCGAGGTCACGCCGCCGACGGCGCTGGCCGCGGTCGCGTCCGCCGCGATCACCGGTGGCCGGGTGATGGCGACGATGTGGCAGTGCTGGAAGTACACACTGCCCGCGTTCCTGGTGCCCATCGCGTTCGTGCTCACCGACAACGGGGCGGCGTTGCTGTTGCAGCGCAACGCCCTGACGGTGGTGTGGGTGGTGGCCGTGTCCGCGCTGGCGGTGGCGGCGCTGGCCGTGGTGACGGGTGGGTGGTTGTTCGGTCCGGTCCACCCGGCGGTGCGCGCGTTGTGCGTGCCCGCCGCGGTGTGCCTGCTCTACCTCGAGCCGGTGCCGATCGTGGTCGGCCTGGCCTGTTGCGCGGCCGCCGCGGTCGCGCACGGCGTACTTCGAAGGAGGCGGCATGAAACGGGTGCTGGCGGCCCTGGCGGCGGTGGCGCTGATCGCGACGGGGGCGACGGCCTGCGGCGGGAAGCAGGCGAACCAGTCGGCGACGGGCGGTAGCTCGGGGTGCGAGACCGGCAGCGGTCGCGTGACGATCGCCACCGGCAACAGCGGCGGCGTCTACTACGTGCTCGGCGGCGGCGGGCTGGCGCAGCTGATCAGCAACAACACCGGGCTGCGCGCGACCGCCGCGGAGACCGGCGCGTCCGTGCAGAACATCCAGCAGCTGGTCGACGGCACCTACGACATCGCGTTCTCGCTGGCCGACACCGCGGCGGACGCCGTGTCGGGCAAGGGCGCCTTCGAGGGCGAGCCGCAGAAGGTGCAGGCGCTGACGCGGATCTACCCGAATTCGACGCAGGTGCTGGTGCGCACCGATTCGGGGATCGACAGCGTGACGGACATGCGCGGCAAGCGGATCTCGACGGGCTCGCCGAAGTCGGGCACCGAGGTGATCGCGAACCGGCTGCTGCAGGCCGCGGGGCTGAACCCGGACACCGACGTGCAGGCGCAGCGGCTGGACCTGGCCAAGACCGCGGACGGGATCAAAAGCGGCACCATCGACGGACTGGTGTGGTCGGGCGGCCTGCCGACGGCACAGATCACCGACATCACCACCACGATGCCGGGGCAGGTGAAGTTCATCGACATCACGCCGCAGCTGCCCGCCCTCCAGCAGATCAACCCGGTGTACGACACGGGCACCATCCCCGCCGCGACGTACGGCATGCCCGCCGACGTACCGACGATCGTGGTGCCGAACCTGCTCCTGGTGCGCGACGACTTCGGCGAGGGCAACGCGTGCGCGATCGCGAAGCTGATCTTCGACAAGCGGGCCGAACTGGAAAGCGTGCACCCGGCGGCGAAGGAGATCACCCGCGAGAACGCGACCCGCACCGAGCCGGTGCCGATGGCGCCGGGGGCGCAACAAGCGCTCGCGACGCCGTAGCGGACACGGCGACCCCAGCAGGGTGACCGTCCCGGCACCGCCCCCACCCCCGGGCCCGACCAGCGGGCTACCGCAGCCGGAGATGATCCCGCATCCGGCGCGCCACCTGCGCCATCACCGCCTCCACACCGAGCCGGTGCCGGAGGCGCCGGGGGCGCAACAAGCGCTCGCGACGCCGTAGCGGACACGGCGACCCCAGCAGAGTGACCGTCCCGGCACCGCCCCCACCCCCGGGCCCGACCAGCGGGCTACCGCAGCCGGAGATGATCCCGCATCCGGCGCGCCACCTGCGCCATCACCGCCTCCGCACCGGGCTGGTTCGCGGCGGGCACGCGGGATCCGGTCAGCGCCGCGATCGCGAACGCCTGCCCGTCGGCGTGTTCGACCACCCCGATCTCGTGCCGCAGCGTCAACAGCGTGCCCGTCTTCGACGACCACGTGGACGCGTCGGAGGTGAAATCGGGCGCCAGCCGGTGCCGCAACGCGTTGTGGCGCATCAGTTCCCGCACCCGCGCGGCCACCTGCGCCGGGATCGGCGACGGCGTCCACAGCGCCTGCAACAGATCCGTGAACGCCCGCGCCGAACCCGAGCTGGCGCGCGTCACGTCCAGCTGCGGGATGCGGTGCCCCCGCCCCGCGGTGCCGGTCTCCACGGCCAGCGCGTAGGCCAGGTGCGCATCGGCCCGGGGGAAACGCTCGGCGGGGGTCTCGGTCAGGTCCTGCACCGGATGCCGCACCGTGATGCCCTCGACGCCGAAACCCTTGAGGATCCGGGCGACCTCGCCGGGCGGGGTGAGCCCGAACAACGCGTCCGCGGCGGCACCGTCGCTGATGGTCACCGCGAGGTGCACCAGGTCCTCGACCGCGACGATCGCCGGATGCCGGAACCGGCTCAACCCGGTGGGCCCCGCGGTGTCCACGCGTCCCGGCTGCACCTCCAGCGGCATCGCGCCGTCGAGCTCCCCGAGCCGGATGCGCTCCAGCGTGGCGATCGCCAGCGGCACCTTCACCAGTGACGCCGACGGCCACCGGACGTCCGGTTCGAGCGCGATCTCCTCGCCGGTGCCCAGGTCGCGCACCACGAACGAGCCGTGCAGCCCGGCGTCGTCGAGCACGTCGCGCATCTCGCGCAGCAGTGCCGCGGTCCTCACCACTCCCCCTCGCTCGCCCCGAGGCAGTGCGCGATGGCCCGCGACATCGGCTCGAGGCGGTCTGCGTCATCACTGTAGGTCGCGGTGAGCGCGTACCCGCGGACGAGGTCGATCTCGCCGAGCGGCCGCCAGTGCAGATCCAGCTCGGCGGCCTGGGCGCGCGAGCACAGCAACAGGTCCGCCGAACAGAGCACGTCGGCGACCGCGGTGACGAGCGATTCGGCGACCACCACTTGCGGGGGCCGCATTCCGAGTGCGTCGCGCAGGTGGCAGAGCCGGTCGCGGACGTGCGGCACGTCGTCCTCGGGTTGCAGCAGCACACGCCGCGCCGGGCCGGTGGAGCCGCGGCCGACGCGCAACGTCTCGAGGTAGACGGTGTGCGCGGACGGTGGCACCGCGGCGGCCACCCCGAGCGGCACCCGCCAGCGCGCCTCGTCCTCCGGCGCCGTGGTGAGCGCGACGCGGACGTCCTGGGTGCGGACGAGGTCGGCGCGCTCGGCAGGCGGCGCGGCCCGGAAATCGAGGACGAGGTCGTGGTCGCGGGCCTGGGCGTCGAGGTGGGCGAGCTCCTTCGCGCCGCACCAGTCCGGCACCGCCACCCGCATCGGGCGGCGGCGGGCGCGCCGTGCGTCGTGCTCGACGGCGTCGGCCAGTCCCACCAGCCGCTGCGCCGCGGGTAGCACGTCGCGGCCGAACGGGGTGAGCACGGCGCGCCGGGTGGAGCGGTCGAACAGCCGGTCACCGAGGTGCCGTTCGAGCGCGGCGATGCGGCGGCTGGCGACCGGCTGCGGGATGCCTGCCGCAGCCGCGCCGAGGGTGAAGCTGCCCCGTTCGCTGACGCTGACGAACGCGCGGCACGCACCGACGAGATCCACACCGACAGCTTATGCCAGATACGCATGGAAACGTCTGTTCCAGTCTTGGACTGCATCGACGGAAGTGTGGACGCTGGGCGCATGATGGTTCGATCACTTCGCGCCCTGGCCGCGGCGCTCGCACTCGGTCTGGCCTCGGCCTGCTCGGGCGAGGCCGCCGCACCGCCGCCCGCCGCCGCGGACGTCGCCGCCCCGGCAGCCGCCACCGCGGTGGACTTCGCCGACCTGGAGTCGGCGTTCGACGCCCGCCTCGGCCTGTACGCCGTGGACACCGGAACCGGCCGGGAGGTCGCCTTCCGCGCCGAGGAGCGTTTCGCCTACTGCTCGACGATCAAGGTGCCGCTGGTCGCCTCGCTGCTGCGGCGCGGGGACGATCTGGACACGGTGCTGACCTACACGCCCGGCGACGTCGTCCCGAACTCCCCCGTCACGGCCGACCGCACGAGCGTGACGCTGCGGCAGGCCGCCGAGGCCGCGCTGACCCTCAGCGACAACACAGCGGCGAACCTGATGTTCCGCGAGCTGGGCGGTCCGGAAGCGCTGAGCGGGTTCCTGCGCTCGATCGGGGACGCCACCACGCACCCCGACCGCATCGAGACCGACCTGAACTCCGCGGTGCCCGGTGACATCCGGGACACGACGACGCCGCGGGCGATGGCGTCGACCCTGCGGGCGCTGGCTCTCGGCGACGTGTTGCCCGCCGCGCAGCGCGATCTGCTCACCGGCATCATGCGCAGCAGCACGACGGGCACCGACCTGGTCCGCGCGGGCGTACCCGCGGACTGGGGCGTCGCCGACAAGACGGGCGCCGGGATGTACGGCACGCGCAACGACATCGCGGTCGTGTGGCCGCCGGGGCGCGCGCCGATCGTGATCGCGGCGCTCACCAGCCGCACCACCGAGGACGCCGACTACGTCGAGGAGCTCGTCGCGCGGGCGACGGAGCGGGCGGTGGCGGCTCTGACGGGCTGACCGGGCGATCAGTGCCCCGGGGACGGCCCGGCCGCGGTCAGCCTGCGGTGCATCGTGGCGCTGCGCTCGTCGAGGCCGACGATCTCCACCGACGTACCACGCGCGTCGTACTTCGCGGCGACGGCGTCGAGCGCGGCGACGGTGGAGGCGTCCCAGATGTGCGCCCCGGTCAGGTCGATCACGACCCGGCCGGGGTCGCTCGCGTAGTCGAACCGGTGCACGAGGTCGTTGCTGGAGGCGAAGAACAGCTCGCCGGTGACGGTGTAGACGACGTGGTCACCGTCCACCCTGGACGTGATGTCGACCAGGTGGGCAACCCGCCGCGCGAAGATGATCATCGCGGTGATCGAGCCGGCGATGACGCCGATCGCGAGGTTGCTGGTGGCCACGACGACCACGACGGTGAGTCCCATGACGCCGATCTCACCCGCGGGCATGCGGCGCAGGGTGGCGGGCGCGATGCTGCGCCAGTCGAAGGTGCCGAACGCGACGAGCACCATCACCGCGACCAGTGCGGCCATCGGGATGTCGGACACCACCGGGCCGAGCACGAGGCACAGGATCATCAGGAACGTGCCCGCGAGGAAGGTGGACAGCCGGGTGCGGGCGCCACCGACCCGCACGTTGATCATCGTCTGGCCGATCATCGCGCAGCCGCCCATGCCGCCGAACAAGCCCGTGACGACGTTGGCGACGCCCTGTCCGACCGCTTCGCGGGTCTTGCTGGAGCGGGTGTCGGTGATGTCGTCGACGAGCTTGGCCGTCATGAGCGATTCCATGAGCCCGACCAGCGCGAACGCCACCGCGTACGGCGCGATCACGCCGAGGGTGCCGAGCGTGAACGGCACGTCCGGCAGGCCGGGAGCGGGCAGTGTCGAGGGCAGCGCGCCCTTGTCGCCGACGGTGGGCACGGCGATCCCGGCGGAGACGGTGAGGACGGTGAGCGCGACGATCGCGACCAGCGGCGCGGGCACGACCCGGGTGATCCGGGGGAACAGCACCATGATCGCCAGGCCCGCGGCGAAGAGCGGGTACACCGGCCACGGCACGTCGATCAACTCGGGCACCTGGGCGAGGAAGATCAGGATGGCCAGCGCGTTGACGAAGCCGGTCATGACACTGCGCGGCACGAACCGCATCAGGCGCGCGACGCCGAGCGATCCGAGCACGATCTGCACCAGCCCGCCCAGGAGGACGGTCGCGACGAGGTAGCCGAAGCCGTGCTCGCGGGCCAGCGGCGCGACGACGAGCGCGATCGCCCCGGTGGCGGCGGAGATCATCGCAGGCCGCCCGCCGACGACCGAGATCACGACGGCCATCGTGAACGACGCGAACAGCCCGACGCTCGGGTCCACCCCGGCGATGATCGAAAACGAGATGGCCTCGGGAATCAACGCGAGCGCGACGACCAGCCCGGAGAGGATCTCGATGCGGGCGCGAGCGGGCGCGAGCCACGACGGGCGCGTGAGGGTGCGGGGCACGAAAACACCTGGAAGGTCGGGGTGGGCAGGACGCACGGGAGCGTCGATGACCCCGATACCGGCCGATGGCCGTCGCACAGTCTAGCCGGGCGGGTGGGGCGGGTTGGGCGCTGTGTCGCGTCGACGGGGCGGGCTGCTCGCTTGGCGGCGGCCGGGTGGCGGTACGGGCCCGCTGTGGGCGTGGCGGGCGCGGGGCCGGGTGCTGGGCGCGGCGGCCGGGTAGCGGGCGCGGCGGCCGGGTAGCGGGCGCAGCGGCCAGGTGGCGGGCGCGGCGGCCGGGCAGTGGGCGCAGCGGGCCGCCGAAGGACGACGGCTGGATGACGGGCGCCTACTGGGCGCGCGCGGCCGGATGGCGGGCGCGGCGGCCGGGCAGTGGGCGCAGCGGGCCGCCGGATGCGGAGCGCAGGGCCGGGTGGCGGGCGCG
>Ga0164243_10014454_pt1 | contig 10992 bp, 10 predicted proteins | sample OricompcompostOP_FD_108781 | JGI IMG/M metagenome (GOLD analysis project Ga0164243, IMG submission 108781) | Organic Plus compost microbial communities from Emeryville, California, USA - Original compost - Organic plus compost (OP) | ecosystem: Engineered > Solid waste > Mixed feedstock >...
GAATGAGCGGCCGTACCAACTCCCACAGCTCATCGGGCACCAACCGGCGAGACAGCTGATCAACCACAGAACAAGATCATGACACCAGGTCGCTCAAGATCCAAATGAGACACGCTCTAAGCCGGTCGAAGTAGGGAACGGCCTCGTCAGCGAGCCACTGCCGTTGCTCACCTTCATCCAGCCCCAATACCCCTGCCCAGATCGGCCGCCCGGCGATGAACCCACATGCACCGGCTCCGATAGCGATCTCCAGCTGCTCCATGAATGTGTCCCTGGCGGTATCCCCGCCACCGAGCAGAACCCACTCCCCCAGGCTGGTCAGCCGCTCGCAGTCCTCCTTGCTTCCGGGGAACGGCAGTTTCAGCAGGTCCGCGCCGAGGCCGGCCAGATCCTGAGCAGCGGACACAACCAGGCCGGGCGGATACGCGGTCTCGCCGTCGAGCGGGTACACCAGCGGTTCCAGCACCAGCGGCAGACCGTAGGCGTGGCAGTCAGCCACCACCTGATGCACCAGTTCTCGTTGCCGCCACGCGGTTTCCTCGTGATCGCTGCGGTAATAGATCAGCAGTTTGCAGCCGTCAGCGCCTAGCGCGGCAACCTCGGCGACGCCAAACTCGAGCCGCGACAGCCGCCCGCCCGCGAACGGCTCGTACCCCTGTGCCTCCAGCGGCATGAGCACACCCACGTCCTTCAGCCGGCACCGCTCGACGGCGGCCGGGTCCAGTAGCATGCCCGATGCCCGGCCGGCGAGCGCGTCCGCGATATGGCCCTTGACGTCCAGCATCGTCGCCGAGCTCACCTCATTGATGCCGGCCCGGGCGAACGCGTTGCGCATCGCCTCGCGGTGATCAAGCGCGAGCAGGCAGAAAACGCCGTCCCAGCTCGCCGCCGCACGCAGCCGCTCACCGAACGGTGACGGGAAGGTCAAGGCGTCCTCGCGACCAGTCATCGGTGATCCAGCTTGTCCTCGGGTCGAAATAGGGTGGTCTCGCACGCTCTTCGGCAACCGGCTCACCTGCCAGAAAGTTGAGGATCCACATATTCGCGGCGGGCGACGGGGCGGTCACGTGGAAGCCATGCGGCACCACCACACAGTCGCCGTCGCGCACGGTGAAGACCTCGTCGAACGAACCGTCTTCGAGGTAGTTGCGATGGAAGCCGAAGCCCTCACCACGGTCAAAACGGAAGAAGTAGGTCTCTTCAAGACGCGGCGAGCCATGGCGGCCGTCATGGCAGTGTGGCGGCCAGCCCGCCCACGCCCCGGCCGGCACCAGCGCCTCGTACACAATCAGCCGTTCCGCCGGCAGCGGATGAGCCAGGACATGGTGGATCTGCCGCACCGCCACCCCACCACCCCGCTGCTCGACCTTCATCTCCTCCGGAGTGATCAGCCGCACCGGATAGCGGCCATCGGCGGGCGCAGTGCCGACCGCGACGCACCACTCGGTCGTCGCGGTCACCGACAGCGCGACACCGGGCGGAACGTAGAGCAGACTCGTCAGTTCGCCGAAGACGTTGTTTCGGGTGAGCGTGAACTTCTCATTGCCCGCGACGACCGTGCCGGCACCCGCGATGGTGAGTAGCCCCGTCTCGCGGCCCGCGGTGTCCAGCTCCACCGTCGCGTCCGGTTGCACTGACAGCACCCGGAAACCGAGGTACCGCAGCTGGTCAGTGACCATCGGCGAACACCTCCAGACCGAGGAGTCGCGCGACCTCGTCCAGTGCGGGGAAGCCGCGCGAGCAGCCGGACCGGCTGACGGTCAACGCTCCACACGCACTCGCGAACCGGGCCGCGGCTTCCCAGCTGGAACCGCTGAGCCGCGCGGAGATCAGGCCCGCGGCGAACGCGTCACCGGCACCGACCGTGCTCGCGACCCGTATGTGGAACGCCGGGGCCTCGAACTCGCCTTCCGGGGTGAACACCGTCGCTCCATCGCCCCCGCGCTTGAGCACCATCACCCGTTTCTCGCCGGACAACGCGACGTTCCGGGGGGCGACCTGCAGCAACGCCGCGAACTCCTCGGCAGTGCCCAGTACGACGTCCGCATCATTCACGGCAGCACCCACCAGCAGTGAGTACTCGGCAGGCTTGGGCCAATGCTCCGGTCGTAAGTCGAGGTCGAGGTAGACGGTCAAGTCTTTCTCGCGGCAAGCTCGCAGGATCCAGCCGCACGCCTCGGCCGTCGCTCCCCGCGCGAGCGCGTCCGCGGACACCAGCACCGCGGCGACATGATCGAGTGGCAGCCGCTCGGCTTCCTCGACGGTCAGGTGGATATCAGCTGGGTTGTCCCGATAGAAGGTGCGTGGGAACCGGTCGGGCGGGAGCTGCCCGAGCAGCGCCAGTGACGTGTGCACCCCAGGTTTGCGGGCGACGTAGCTAGTCTCCACGGACTCCCGCTCGAACGCGCGCAAGACCCACTCGCCGACCAGATCGTCGCCGACTGCGGTAAAGGGCGCCGCGCGGATGCCGAGCCGCGCCGCCGCGATCGCGATGTTCGACGGGCTGCCACCGATCATCGCGTCGAAACCGCGCGCTTCGGGAAACTCGACGCCGATTTCTTGCGCGTACAGGTCGAGGTTCACCCGGCCGACCGTCAACAGCTCAGTCATCGGCGCCCCAATGCGGGTGTCCGGGCACCATCAGGTAGCGCTCGCGGGTCTTCTCCTTCTCGTACTCCTCTCGTGCCGCTTGAACGGCGGGAATGGTCGCGATTTCGGCCGTGGCCATGTCCCACCAGCACGATGCGTACCCGGGGACCCTTTCGTGCCAGTCCGTGGCGATCACGATGCACTGCGTCCTGGTCGCCGCGCGGGCAGTGCGTAACGCGGATTCCAGATCGGCCCGGGTCTTAACGGTGACCGCGTCCGCGCCGAGTCCGCGGCACAGTGCCTCGAAATCGACGTCCAGTGATTCGCCCGAGTACCAGCCCGATTCGGACCGGGCGCGGAAGTGGCAGCCGAAACCCTCGCTGCCGACCTGCTCGGAAACCCTTCCTACGCTGGAGAAACCGCGGTTGTCGATCACTACGACGATGAGTTTCACGCCTTCCTGCACCGCGGTGGCGATCTCGCTGTTCATCATCAGGAACGAGCCGTCCCCGACCATCACGTAAACCTCACGCCCCGGGTCGGCGAGCTTCGCTCCCAGACCGCCGGCGATCTCGTATCCCATCACCGAGTAGCCGTACTCGACCTGGTAGCTCAGCGGGTCGCGGCAACGCCACAGCTTCAGCAGGTCGCCGGGGAGACTTCCGGCAGAGGTCACCACCACGTCTCGCGGCTCGGCCGAGGACTCGACAGCGCCGATGATCTCGCCCTGGCTGATCGGCTCCTTGCCGAGGCTGTAGAGCCGCACGACCTCAGCGTCCCATTCGCGGTTGAGACGCAGCACCTCGTCGCGGTACTCGGGCGCTGTTTCGTAGTCTCCCAGTTGCTGACCCAAATCCAGCAGCACCACCCGCGCGTCGCCCACCAGCGGCACGGCCGCGTGCTTGTAGGCATCCTGCTCGAACACATTGACGTTGACGAACCGCACGTCCGGGTTCTGGAAGGCGGTCTTCGACGCCGTCGTGAAGTCCGTATAGCGGGTACCCACACCGATCACGAGATCCGCTGACTCCGCGATCACGTTCGCCGCTCGGGTTCCCGCGACCCCAGCACCGCCCAAACTCAACGGATGGTCATAGTCGAGCGAACCCTTGCCGGCATGCGTTTCCGCCACCGGGATCCCGGCCCGTTCCGCGAAGTTGCGCAGCACGTCGAACGCGTCGCTGTAGCGCACGCCCCCACCGGCGACGATCAACGGCCGCTTGCTGTCACGGATCCACGACGCCGCCCGGTTGATCTGCCGACGATCCGCCCGCTGTCTCGGGATGTGCCACACACGCGGCTCGAACATCTGCGCTGGGAAGCCGAACGCGTATGTCTGGATGTCCTGCGGCAACGCGAGGAACACGGCGCCGGTGTCCGCGGGCGAGGTGAGCGTCCGCATGACCTCTGGCAGCGAGCTGATGAGCTGCTCCGGTCGCGTTATCCGATCCCAGTACCGCACCACCGAGCGGAACGCATCGTTCGCCGTGATGTCACCCGCGTGCTCGGTGCCGACCTGTTGCAGTACCGGGTCTTGGAGCCGCTCAGCGAACGTATCGCCGGAAAGGATCAGCACGGGCAGGCGATTCACCGTGGCCGTGGCCGCGCCGGTAACCATATTGGTCGCGCCAGGACCGATCGATGACAGGCAGGCGTAGGCCTGTCGGCGATTCTTCAGTTTCGCGAAGGCCACCGCGGCATGGACCATCGCCTGCTCATTGCGTCCCAGGTAATACCGGAAGGACGGCCCGGCCTCCTGCAGCGCCTCGGCGACGCCGCCAATGTTTCCGTGCCCGAAAATCCCCCACATACCAGCGAAAAACCGGTCGGACTCACCGTCGAATTCAACCCACTGGTTCATCAGATAGCGGACAGTTGCCTGACCTGTTGTCAACCGGATACTCAACGTCATTGTCCCTTCTCCGGGAACCCGCTGTTCAGCTAGCCCACAGGCAGCAGATGGTCCTCACCCAGCTTCGCGGACAGTTCCTGAGCCACCTCGATGACCCTGTGCGCCTGGTTCTCAATCTCTGTCTCGATCATGCGAACCGAAGGCCCGTCGATCCCAATGCAGCCAACCGGCGCACCGCCGGCACCGTTATAGACGGGAACGGAGATACAACGGACTCCGGAATGGTTCTCCTCGTCGTCGAGCGCATATCCGCGCTGCACGATCTCGGTAAGATGTAATTGCAAAATCTCGGGGTTGGTGATCGTCCGCCCAGTACGCGCGGGCAGCTCGGACGGGATAGACGCGAGCCCGAAGGCGAGCAGACATTTGCCAGCCGACGTGCAGTGCAGCGGCACACGCCGCCCAGTCCCTGACACGACCCGCAATGGTTGTCCCGTCTCCACGTCGTCGATGACAAGCGCGGTTGCGCCAGACGCAACCGCTGCGTGCGCGCACTCGCCAGTCTCCTCGACGAGCCGGACCAGGAACGGATGCGCGAGATCGGTCAGCCGACGCTGTTGCATGTTCAGCCCCGAGCTCACCTCAACGGCCGGCCCTAGGCGGAACCCCCTGCGTCCCGCAGGGTTGGCGATCGCATATCCCCTGGATACGAGCGTCTGAATGAGCCTGGAAGCGGTGCTCTTGTGGATGTCTAGCTCCAGCGCGACCTGTTGCACCGACAGCCCCTGTTCCCGGCGGATCGGATCCGACTCGACCTCGATCAGGAGATCGAGGATCTTAAGTCCACGCTCCAGCGCGCCCACACTGTTCATTGCGGAAGCATATGACGCAACTTCTCGGCGCACAATGGCGCGTTATACGCAACTCGGTGGCCGCGTGCGCAGACCGCAACACTTGCGAAGCCGCGGTCGCATAGCTAAAAATAGCGCTAACCATGGTCTTCACCGAGTTGGCACGCCAGTCATCACCCAGCCGGAGTGGGCGCTCCCCGAAGCATTGATCTTCCTGGGCCGCGCGGGTTAGTCTCGTTCACTCGATCAGCCCAAAGATGACCGCTCGTGGCTGCACATGCATCTGCACGATCAGCAGAGGGTTGGGAGGCACCGTCGTGCACCGGGAACTGCCCGCGAACCCCTTGTCCATCCAGCTGACAGTCGCCCACGAACGGTTGTGGTGGCAGACCGAGCAAACCGATGAACAACCGGAACGATGGGAAGTCTCGGCAGACATCTGGGGGATGGAAGAAGCGGATTACGAAGCCCGTCATGTCGGTGACATTTCGTTGGCGCTCGCGGATCTCGCGATGGAGCGCAATCTCACCGATTCGGCCATGCTCGGCGACTGGGCCGTCGGCTTCATCGCCGATCTCGTCACCGACTCCACCTTCGGCGTACTGCATCCTGACCTCGAATCGCGGTTCACGCCGGGCCCCGCGCACCTCGTCGTGATCAACAACGTCAGCGTCACGGAGCCGTGGCGCGGTCACGGCGTCGGCGCGGCTTTGACGGCGAGCACACTGCTGGTCTTCTCGCGCTACGCTCGGCTGGCGGCCTGCCATGTTTCGCCGCACGATTTGCTCAGCACCGGCCATGACCCGGTTTCCGCGGAGCTGGCCAGTGCCCGTCTCGGCATGAAGCTGGAAAGCATCGGCTTTGAACGCTGGCACGACGCATACATCGTGGACCTGCGAAGCCCAATACTTCGGGAAGCCCGCCGACGCGTGATCCGGCAATGGTGGCCGAATGACGAAGAGACCGGCCCCCTCTGATGCTATTGCCGCGGCCGCCGGTGGAGGGTGTCATCGGGCCACTCGCCGAAGCGGTTGTGATACAACCACGAGAAGAGCACCCAGTACCGGAAGCCCCAGCGCCGGGCGATCTTTCTTGCCATGCCTCGGCTCGGTACGGCGTCCAGCAGATCGAGGTGGGCACCGTTGAGCCGCACCGCACGGCGGAACTTGCACATCGAAGTGCCCCACAGCAAGCGGAACGCTCGCTTCAGATCGCGACGAGAGGACAACACCGCCAGTTCCATACAGCGCGCGAGCGAGAGCTTCGCGAGCGGATCGATCCGTATCAGCGCAGCTACGAACTCCGCTCCCTCCAACGCGCTCGTGGGCACGTCAAGCGCGTACGCGAGGCGGCGATGGAGAATCCGGTCCTCGTAGTCGTGGCCGGGATAGCGGATAAGCCAGGAAAGGAAGACGTCCTCGATCGCCCACCAGTAACCACTCGGTTCGTTTTCCTTGGCATTATCAAGCGAACTAAGCAAGAATTCGAGGCGCTCCGACCACGCCCGCCATGCCCTCGACGTCAGCTCGTCGGCCGGCTGGAACCAAAGCGGGCTCGGAGGGAGGACACCTGTCGTACGAACACACTTCTGGTGAAGTGCGTCGCGGCCGATCTTGATCATGCGTAGAACGGTGCCGGCCTCGGCCCACAGCACGAGCGGCTGATCCGGCGCGACCATCGTCAGACCGGCCTGCCGCAGAACAGTTCGCTGATGACCACGCGTGACTACACATCTGCCCCGGAGCACCTTGACCACGAGGTAGTCCTGCCGCAGCCTTCTCAAGTCGAGCCGCAGCGGGTCGTCGAACATGACGACCGCCGACAAGAGGCGCCGATATTGTGTGACCCGCACGCGAAGATTCAGCCGATGGGTCCGTTCGCGTCTTCGCACAACGAATGGGCCGAGAACAGCTCTCAGCACGAGTTCTTTCAGGTTCTGACTCGCGGCTCTGACACCCGCGACCGGTCCACTGTCAGGCATATCTACTCCAGCACGCGGCGTCGTTCGTGACGGCCCACCCAGAACGCCTCACCGCACGTATCCCAGCCTGAATCCGAATCCGGCCAGCTTCCGACTCAAGTGCCACGCGAGAGAGTCACGTGTGGCGTTTCGCCGAATTCCGCCGAATAACGAGCGGTGAACTCGGATGTCTCGACGAAACCCCACCCCCAGGCGACCTGCTCGACCGTCGTAGCCGCCGGGTCAGTTTGGCGGAGCTCGCGGAAAGCCCCCTTCAACCGGGCCTGCCGCAGGTAGTCCTGGACGGTCGTGCCGCGGCAGTGCTGGAACGCACCATCCAGCGTGAAAAGATCGGTCCCGACCCTGCGAGCAATCTCGGATACGGTCCGAGGCTCGCGAGGGTCGGCATCGATTAGCTGTGTCGCCTCACACACGAGCTTGGACGATGCGAGGCGTCCTGGCGCTGCGGCGAGTAGCGGATTGTAGTTGTTCCGGGAGGCCGTCAGCAGGTTCGCGACAAGGAATTCCTCGACCGGCGGTGCGGCGAGCAGGTTCGCCGAGATCATCTCCAGGCGTCCGCGGCGCCGGACCAGACTGGTCAGCAGTTCGACCCACATCCGCGGATATCCACCCGCACAGTCCATGCCGAGCTCGAACCGGAGCGGTAAGGCCTCTCCGACCCGCTGCGCCGCCTGCTCGACGAGCGTTTGGTGCTCCAACCGGACCAGCAGCAACATCGTGTCCGCCGACAACCACATCTCCAACGGCTCATCGTAGTTGGCCACCATGGCGCGCTCACGGTGCGCCCAGATCTGCTGCGCCCCACACGTGACTTTCCCATTGCCGGTGAGATGCAGTTGCACGGCGACAAAACCGGTGACGTCCGGCCTTACCCGCACGGCCGCGCCGTAACGAACGAACATCAGGCCCATCGACCCGAATTGAGCGAAATGAAAGCGCGCGTCCAGCCGCGCTCCCCGCTCGATGATCTCGAGTTCATGAGGACATAGCCTCTCCGCCATCCGTTCCTTGATCTCGTCAGGGTCGGTCGACTGGAGCGCCTCGCATTGTTCCAGTGGTAGTTCGATTCTCCGTTCAGGGAACTCGGTTTGTCCCACCAGCTCCTCCCGCGACGCCTGGTTGGCAACGGAAAGTCACATTCATGACCCGAGCGGCCTCCGATACTACGCCAGCCCGGCGAAAGAACAAGGCAGCAGTTCTACCTACCGAAGGTAGGCGCGCCAGCCGCAACGGGAGGCTCGCATCTCTGCCACCACCTTGTCTGAAGCCGCGACAACAGCTAACGTCAGCCATTAATCGAAACATGAATGTCAGCCATCGCAACGCGTCTGAGCCATGCCCCGGCGTGCAGGACATTGTCATTCCCGATACTGGCGCTGACGTCACAGCACGACGGCCTACAGCCGTCCCAGCTTCCCGACGTCGCGACTACTGACGACGGCAAGGTGACCAAAGTGACTGAGCCAATCGCGAATGCCGTGCGGACCACTACGACATCGACCGAGCGAACGACAATGGTCGCCGGCGTTTTCGCCGGCAACGGCCACTTGGAATTGGCGACGCGACCTGTACCCCATATCGAGCGGGGCACCGACGTCGTGTTGCACGTCGAAGCCTGCGGGATCTGCGGCACCGATCTCAAGATCCTCTCCGTTCCTCAGGGACACGACGCGACTCCAGGAGTCGTTCTCGGTCATGAGTTCGTCGGGACGGTTCAGGACGTAGGCACCGACGTCGTGTCTCTCCGTCCTGGCGACCGCGTCGTCGTCGCGCCGAACATCGCCTGTGGCCAATGCCGGTGGTGCCAGCGAGGCGCGTGGCTGCACTGCGAGCACTTCACCACCCATGGCATCTTTTTGGACGGTGGCTTAGCGCCTTTCGTCCGAGTATCAGCGAGTGCGTGCCACCGCATCAGCCCCTCCATACCCGCGCACATCGCGGCGCTGGCTGAGCCACTCTCCACCGTCGTCCACGGCGCCCAGCTGGCCGCTGTTTTTCCCGGCGAGACCGCGGTAGTGATCGGCACGGGCCCGATCGGCCTGCTCTACACCGCACTTTTGCGTCACGCCGGCGCCACGGTCCTCGCCGTCGAGCCGACCGCTCACCGCGCCCAACTCGCCCGGATGATGGGCGTCATGGCGGTGGCCCCGAACTCGGCCGAACTGCATGACGCGTTGAACACCTTCACCGACGGGCTCGGCGCCGACGTAGTCGTTGACGCGGTCGGTTCCCAGTTCAGCACGGCACTGCGACTGGTACGCAAACGCGGGCGGGTCATACTTTTCGGAGCCAACAGCCAAGCGACCGCGCCGATCAAGCAGTACGACATAACCCGGAATCAACTCCAGGTGCTCGGCGCGTACGTCGGTCAAGACGTGTTCCCCGTCGCGGTGCGACTCCTCGAGCAGGGCACGCTCGATCTCGAGCCGCTCGTCACTCACCGGATCAAGCTTGAGCAGCTACCCGAGGCGGTCGACGACCTGCGCGCGGGTCGAGCGGTCAAGGTCCAGGTGGAGTTCGACTGATGCGGGTCTACATCACCGGCGCGACCGGGTTCGTCGGCTCGAACATCGCCCGGCTCTACGCCGACTACCACAAACTCGACGTCGTTGTCGTGGGCCGCAGGCCCCCCGAGCGGCCGTTACCTGGGGAGTTCGCCGAAGTCGATCTCCTGAACCCGTCCTGGGTTCGCGACAGTGTGGTCACCGCGAGGCCCGACGTGATCGTCCACTCCGCCATCCTCAACGACTTTCCGGCTATCTACGGCAACCGGCACCTCGGCTGGGATTCCTACGTCACCACCACCCGAACGATCGCCGACGCGGCGAACGAAGTCGGTGCCGTGCTCGTCTACGTGTCTACGGACTGGGTCTTCGACGGCACACAGGCCAATTCGACCGAGGAGACGCCACCCAACCCGGTCAACTACTACGGCTTCCTCAAGGCGGCGGGCGAGCTCGTCGTTCTTGAACGGGCGCGCCAACCCATCGTCGCGCGTATCGCCGGCGTCAACGGCGTCCACTGGGCGAAGCCAGCTTCGCCACGTTCGCAGGATGCCGGTTTCGGCTATTTTGTCGCTTCCCTCGTCGACACCCTCGCCGCGGGCCAGCCATTCACGGTCTGGGAAAGCGACACAATCAACGTTCGTGCGACCCCCAGTCTGGCGACTGAGAGCGCCGAGATGATGCTTCGCCTGGCCGAGGCCGGCGCACAGGGCATTTTCCACTGCTGCGGCGGCGAGTCCGTCTCGCGGACAGCGCTCGCCCACGCCGCTGCCGACATCTTCGGCCTCGACGCGTCCTTGATTCGGACCGGCGCACCGGACCCGGCATGTCTCCCGCAGGCTCCGGTGCCCAAGGACACCAGCCTCAGCGCTTCCGCCACGGCACGCAAGATCGGCTACGAGCTCCCCTCGGTGCGTGCGTTGCTCACCGAGTTTCGCCGGCAACGCGAGACCGGCCAGGTTCAGCCGCTGGCCGCTTCCTGACCACTAGGGCCTAGCGCCGTTGTTTATCGGAGAGCCCCGCTCATCTAGGTGTACTTGGCCATCAGGTTGGTGGCAGTCGGCTGGTGGGTGGGTGGCCGCCGAGTGCGCTGTGGCGGCGTTGGGTGTTGTAGTGCTCGAGCCAGGGGGCGAGGGCTGTGGCGCGTTCGGTGTTGCTGGTGAAGGCTCGGTGGTAGGCCCATTCGGTTTGCAGGGTGCGGTTGAGGCGTTCGAC
>Ga0164243_10014455_pt1 | contig 10991 bp, 16 predicted proteins | sample OricompcompostOP_FD_108781 | JGI IMG/M metagenome (GOLD analysis project Ga0164243, IMG submission 108781) | Organic Plus compost microbial communities from Emeryville, California, USA - Original compost - Organic plus compost (OP) | ecosystem: Engineered > Solid waste > Mixed feedstock >...
ATCGAGGCGGGGTCGGCGCCGTCGCGGATGCGCAGCGGGCGGGCGTCGAACTCGCCGATGGTGAAGCCGGGCGCGCCGACGCGCTCGAGCGCGGGCACCGCGTCGAAGCGGCGAGTCTGGAAGCCGCCCCGATTAGCGATACCAAGGGCTGCCGACTGACTCCGCCTGAGGCCACGGAGGACCGTCTAGCCCAGTGTTTTCGGGGCCTCCGTGCGGTCGGGCGCGGTCCCACGCAGTCGGCCGCGGAGGGTGCCGGAGAAGCGCGGTCGCCCTCTTTTTCGCCCTCTCGCGCCACCTGCGTCAGGCCAGCGTAACCAGTTTGGGGAGGCTCCAATCTGGAGGCGTACTGCCAGGATGTGCGCGTGCATTGGTTCATCGTTGACGAGACAAACCGCGATTATGCCCTCAACCATTTCTTTATCGTGGGCGGTCTTGTATTCCGACCCGATCAGATCGAGCCCGTCGACGCCGCCGTTCGTACGATTCGCAAGAAGTATGGCTACGAACCGGGCGACAGCTTCAAGTTCGACACAAACACTCGACCCGCGCAGGTCTCCATAGAGGACTCGACCGCCGCCAAGGGCGAGTTGATCGAGGCGCTTCGAGACCTTGGAATCCGGATGATCGTCTATGTCATCCTGCATGACCTCTGCAAGGACCAGGGCTACGACACCAAGATGAACTATGCGCTGAACACCTTGGCGTACGCCTATTGGGATCTGCTCCGCACCGAGAGCGCAACCGGCGTCATGCTCATGGATCGGGACAACGACAGGTACTCGCATCTGGAGAGCCTGTTTCAGCATGGGCTCAGCTTCAGCGGGAGGCAGAAGCGCATTGACGATCGGATCAAGCTCTTCGGGATGACAAACGACAATGCTTCGCACTTGTCGAGTGCAGCGGACATCACGCTTGGGGCTTTTCGATACTGCGTCAACACGGCGGGCGGTTGGGGTCGCGATGTCATCGCCAAAAAACTCTTCCCAGTGCTTTCCGAGATTATGTGGGGTGTGGAGCGAGACGGCGTCAAACACCTCGCCGGATACGGCTACCACGCTCGACCCGTTGAAGTGCGGAAGCCGGACTTCAAGGCGCTCTACGCCAATCTCGTGAGCGGCCTGATCGGCTACGCGGGTGCAGCCGACTAGCGGCTATCCCTCAGCGACGAACCGCTCGAACTTCTCGACCTCGGCGGTGTAGTCGTTGGCGTACAGGTGGCCGTAGACGCGCCCGACGAGCTCCAGGGACGAGTGCCCGAGCCAGCGCGACACTTGGAAGGGCTGGAAGCCTGCCGCCAGCCAGAGGCTCGCCGCCGTGTGCCGGGTGTCGTGGTTGCGGAACGCCTCGGAGAGCTTGCAGGCCTCGATTGCGGGGCGCAGGTAGTAGCTCAGGAAGCCGCTCATGGCGATGGGTCGGTTCCAGTCCAGCCGTCGTGAGCCGTTCTGCCGACCGGGCCAGAACAGCGCCTCGGCGTCGCCCGAGTTGGGGTTCATCAGGAGCACCTTGCGGAGCTCTGCGATGAGCGACTTGGAGAGGATCGGCACGTCCCGCGTCGAGCGGTTCGACTTCGGCGTGCCCTTCACCCACACGTTGTTGATGCGGCGGTACGTCTGCCGGACCTCGACGTGCGCGCCGGGGCTGGTGAGCACCACGTCCTGCACGCGGAGCCCCGCGACCTCTGCGGAGCGCAGGCCGGTCACGCACATGAAGCGGAACAGCGTCCCCATCCACTCCTCGCGCTCGGCGAGCTTCGCGGCGACGGCCTCCATCTGTGGCACGGTGAGGAACTGCGCCTCGAACTCGTCGCGCGGTCGTGACTTGGGTCGCTCCACAGCCGCGCACGGATTCGGGCCGGGGTGGATGCGGTGCCGGATCGCGTAGGTGAACAGCCGCGACAGCCCCACCCAGTAGTTGTGGACGGTGTGCGGAGCGAGGCCCTTGGCGCTCAGGGCGTGGACCCAGGACTCGATCTTCTGCGACGTGACGCGGGTGATCGGGAGCCGCCCGAACTCGGGGATGATCGCCCGGTCGTACAGGAGTCGATACGCCGCGAGCGTGCCGGGCTTGAGCTTCTGCGCGGCGGCAGTCATCGACATCTCGACCACCTGCGCGACCGTCTCGCTTCGGGGCTTGTGCTCCAACGTGGAGCGACCCTCCGCCTTGGCTGTCTCGATGCGCGCCGCGAACCGCTCTGCCTCGCGCTTGACGCGGAACGCCTTGCGGCGCTTGTCCCCGGAGTCATCACGCCACTCGACGCGATAGCTCGTGCCGCCGTCCTTGTGGCTCAGGGTGGTGATCGAGGCCATGTCAGCCCTCCTGGGATGTGTAGACGGCCAGTGCGCGGGTGAGCACGCGGCCGACTTGTGCATGGGTCCACGCGCCGGAGCCCGTGGCCGTGGGGATGCGCTCGGTGTTGAGCCGGGCGGCGATGGAGCGCGCCGACGTGCCGTGCTCGTGCAGGTCGAGGATCAGCGCCTCGACGCCCTCGGGGACGGCGGGAGGACGCCCGAGCCGGACACCCTGCCGCCGAGCCTCGGCCAGGCCCTCGCGGGTGCGGTCCCCAATCTTGCGGCGTTCCTCGGCGGCGTAGGCGATCTCCACGTCCGTCATGAACATCTCGGAGCGCACCAGGGAGTTGCGCCCGTCCGTGGTGAGGATGGGCCACCCGGCCTTGCGGGAGCGTTCGAGCAGTTGCGCCCCGTCGAGCGTGCCTCGGGTGGCACGGTCGTAGCGGACCACGGCGAGCCCGTCTGCCAGGCCGACCTCGATGAGCCGGATAGCGGCCTCGCGCCCGTGCAGGCGGTCGACCTTGGCGGACGAGATGACGTCGGGCAGGACGGCGACGACCTCGTGCCCTTCCTGCGCGGCCCAGGTGTCGATGATGTGCGCCTGCGCGGGCAGGGAGTACCCGTCCGTCGCCTGCTTGGACGTGCTGACCCGGACGGACGCCGCGAGCCTCACTTGGCACCGTCCGCCAGGTCGATGTGGCGCGTCTCCGCGATGACGACGGGAGCGCCATCGTGCCCGGTTGCCGCGATGGTCGAGCCCTTGCGGGAGCGGGTGCGCTTGGGCTTGACCTCCACGAACTCGGCGTCGGCCTGGCGGTCACGCGCCGTCGCTCGGTTGGCCTTCTGGAAGGCGACGCGGAGCGCCGAGCCGATGAACACCGAGCGCGCGTCAACGGGGTAGCCGGTCTGCTCGGTGAGCCAGTCGGCGTACTCCTGCATGAGCGGCGTCACGTCCTTGGTGGCGTACTCGGCGCGGGGAGCGGCGCTCGCGGTGAGCTTCTTGGTGGTCATGGTTCCTCCTTGTTGGTTGCGGTCCGGACCTCAATCGGACGATTCGGAGCCGGATCGGATGAGGAGGAAGCTTCCTCGAAGGTGTGTTCGATGGCAAACGCAACTCGCCGTCGATTCGGGCGCGCTCGCGGGCGTGGCGAGGCTGGCCATAGCGTGGTCGGAGGGCCATTCCGCACCCGTACTGCGCCCCGCCGTCGTTCGTTGGTGAGCGCCCACGAGGGCCATGCGCTGGCGCATGTTCACGCCCCGTCGGAACATTGAGTGCGAGCACGCCTGCCACCGTCCTTCGGCGGGGTCACCTTGGCGAGCAGGCGTGCCTCGTACTCGCGCCGGGCGTCGGCGCGGGCGTTCGGCATCGCCGGGCGCGTCCTGGGGTCCTCCGTCATGTCCACCACGGGCGGCTTGCGCTCGTGCCTGCGGGCGACGTCGGGCGGGAGCTCGGGGTCCAGTCCCTTGCGGCGGCGCTTCTGCCGCTCGCGCTCCACGGCCTCGTTGCGCTCGTCCTCGACCACCTCGGCGTCGATCACGTCCTCTGCGTGATCGGGCAGGGCCAGCGGCGCGCTCACGTCGTCCTCTGCGGGGTCGCCCAGCGAGCCGAGCACGATGTTCGCGTAGACCTCGCTGACGGTCTGCATGCCGATCTCTAGCTGCTGCTTCCCGGCGATGCCCGCGCGGTTAAGCAGGTCTTGGGCGATCTGCACTCGGTCCTTCACCGGCACGCTCGGGTCGGCCATGAACTCCGCCAGCATCTCGGCGGCGTAGCCGGATGCTCCGGCGATGACCTTGGCGGCCTTGGCCCGCGAGCGCCCGTTGGCTCCGTGCATGTTGCAGGTCACCTGCCCGATAGCGACGAACCGCTTGCATCGCTCCCCGGTGCGCTTGCTCGTGGCCTTGCACTGGCGGCGCGGGGCCAACCGAGCCGAATCGAGGTCGTCCAAGGGGTTCTCTCGTCCTAGAGGATCGCGCTTACGCTTCGTCACTTCACTTCTCCACATCGCTCTTGCACTTCACTTCTGCACTTCTCGATAGGCCCAGCCGAGCGGGGAGATGACCCCGTGCGGTCCGACGCACGGCACCGCTCGGCTGGGGGCTTGTGGTTGGTAACCCGCACCGTTCGCGTGTGACCCGCTGCGACCCGTACCTACGGGGTCGCGGGTCACTACACGCCCGGACGTAACCCGCGCATCACGGGTCACGGGTTGCGGGTCACGGGTCACGGCGCGTCTCCGTCTGTGAGGTAGTAGTGTCGGGGCGCGTTCTTGGCCTCGCCGTCGGCGGTGAAGCTGGCCGCGCCCTCGGCCACGAGCTCATCCACGATCAGTTCCAGCGCGGGCGCGCCGATGCCGTGCCCCTTGCACTTCGCGACGAGCCATGCCTTGCCCCGTCCGGGGTTGTCGCGCATGGCGGCCACGATGAGGTCGCGCCCCTGTGAGGCCTTCGCGGTCTGCACGACGGCGGCGCGCTCCATACGCTCAGCGGCCTTGGCCTCGGAGCCGCGACGCACCTTGCGGGCCATGTACGCCTCGGCGGTCATGGTGCCGAGCGACGACAGCACGAGCGACCCGTGCACCGGGGTTGCCTCTAGGAGCATCGCCAGCGGTGCGGCGTTCTTCTGCTTCTGCTGGAGGAGTCCGATCTGGCCGTCCTCGGCGTGCTCGATGCGGACGTGCGCTCCGGCTCGCATCCGCAGGAAGTCGGCACCACGGGCGCGCTCGCCGGAGGCGTTGCTGTGGTGGAGTACGAGCACGGCGCAGTCGAGGTACTGCGCGAGCGCCCGCAGGCCGCGCGACGCGAGCTCGGTGCCCTCGCCGTTCTCGTCGCCGGTCATGAACTCCACGAGCGGGTCGAATAGGAGCGCCTGCACGCGCTCTCCGGACTGCCGCTCGAAGGCGCGGACGGTGCGGACGACAGCGGCCAGCCCCTCGGCGCGGGTCAGATCCACAAACCGCTCGAACCACAGCCCGGCCGCGAGCTCGGCGTGCGGGTGCTCGGTGCGCCACGCGCCGACGCGCTCCCGCATCTGTGCCAGACCCTCGCCCTGGTAGTAGAGGACTGCACCCTGAACGACGCGGTGCCCGTGCCACGCGAGTCCGGCGCGAATGTGCAAGGTCAGGTCGGTGCCGAGGAACGTCTTGTGCGTGCCCGGCTCGCCGTAGACCACCGAGAAGAACCCGCGCTGCAGCCAGCGATCCACGATGAAGTCGGGCGGGTTCAGGGAGCCGAGCGCGTCGTCCGTGAAGGCGTCCTCCATGTGGTCAAGCGCTTCGTCATCGGATGCGAGTAGCAGGCGCTCCAAGTCCGTCAGCACGGTGTCTCCTGCTGGATCTGCACTCCGCAGGCGCTCGATCTCTGCGAGCAGGGCTCCCACGGTGCCGCCGCCGAGCAGGTAGTCGGTCACGTCGCCGCCGTCGTTGTCCACCCCGAGCACACGCAGGTCGAGGACATGCACCGCGCCCGCCACCGGAGCGAGCGCCTTGGCGAGCTTCTGTGCGCCCTTGCGCCCGGCGTCGTCGTTGTCGTAGGCGATGTAGACCTCTCGACGGTTCAGGGGCGACAGGTCCCGCGGCGGCGTGGACTCGCCGCCCGTGCCGGTTACCACCGCGACGCGCTCCGTCGCCGCCTGCCACAGCAGCAGGGCGTCGAGCTCGCCAGCGGTCACGACGACGGGAAGCGTGTTGCCGGCCAGGGTCTCGGTGAAGGCCAGCACGGACGGCGACCCGTGTCCCGGCAGGTTGATGATCTTCGGCACACCCTCGGGCGGGTGTGGCTTGTAGCGGCGGACGTTCACCCACTGCCCGGCGACCGCGATGGGGATGGTGATGCGTTGGCCGTCAGAGCCGAGCCGCCAGTGCTTGATCGTCTCGATGCTCAGGCCGCGCTCGCGGGTCAGGAAGTCCAGATGCGGGCCGCGCCCGGCGACCAACTGCGCGCACCAGTCGGCGGGCTTGTCTTGATCGTCCAGCGGCGTCGGGACGCGCGGCTTGCCGTCCTCGGGAGCTTGCACGGTGCGCTGTGCCTTGATCGACACCCCGAGTCGCTTGGCGAGCGCGGCGATGGTGCCGCCGTCCTCCTCGGTCTTGAGGCAGTTCCACTTGCCGAGTGTAGGGTTGATCGACGCAGAGGGCGTGTGGCTCGTCGCCGGGCTCTCGCAGAGCGGGCAGAACATGCGGAGCTCGCCCGTGTCGCTCGGGGCGTCCTGCGTCAGCCAGTCCCCGAAGGCGGCTTGGACGGCGGCGGCGTTGTAGCTCATGACGACGGTTGCCCGTCGTCGCCGTGGTGCGGCCACGCGGGTCACCGACTCGCTGTGGTTCGGCTGTTCTCGATCCAGCTATCGACGGCCTCGGCGGAGACGAGCGTGTAGAGGCCGAGCTTGGTCGCGACAAGGTCGCCCCGGCCAATGGCGCGGCGCACCTGTCGAAGGGTGACGCCGGAGCGGACGAGTCGCGGGTGCTCGGTGACGAACGGCACGCCTGCCTTCTCTGATAGGCCGTACCAAGGTGGGGTCTTGGACATTGCTTCTCCTGGGGTGGGTCGGGGTGGAGAGCCCGCCCGGAGAAGCCAAAGGACCCGCCGAGCGAGCTACGTTCTCGTAGCTGCACCCCGCAGGTCCTCACCTACCTCGTGCGTATTCAGTTGTGAGTGCTGGTCCGCGAAGGACCGAGAAGAACGCTACTCGGATCGCCCTGGTCGGCGTCGTAGCACTAGATGTTGTGATTATGGATCTTGGCGGCGATGCGGGAAATGAGCCGGTCAGAGGAGTATTTCTGCGCATGCTGGTCGAAATACGAGATGTTGACATTTGCTGTTCCGGTCGCGTCGCAGGCGGCGAGCACGGCCCAGCCGAAGGCGGCTTCGCGCAGGGCGTGCGGGTGGCTGTCGCCCATCGCGGACTGCAAGGTGCGGGCGATGGTTTGCCCGCTCAGGGTCGGCAGGGAGCCGCGCGCATCGAGGATCGCCAGCCGGAGCGCGGCGGACTGGATGATGACCGGCAGGGTCCGGTCGTCGCGCCGCCGCACCGTGACGCGAGCGGTCGCGCGCTCCAACGGGCTGAGCCTGCGGGCGGCATCCACAAGCCGGTCGGGGAGCGTCCAAGGTCGGGCGTCGGAGATGTGCAAGGCGAGCGTGTGGAGCTCATCGAGCCGGTCGCGCGCGGCGGCGGGATCGGGCTTCGCGGGAGGATAGGTCGTAGGCATGGTGCCCTTCCTTGTCGTCTCTCTGGTGATCGGTCGGCCCGGCGTTCGCTTCGCGGTGTGCGCCGGGCCGCCGCCGTTGTCGAGGGTCAGAGTTCGATGCTCGGCATGAGCTGGGGGTACTTGGAGACGATGCGGAGCCATTCGTCGTAGGCGCGCTCTAGCCGAGCGGCGTGGAACTCGGCTTCGCGGGCCAGGTGCTCCAGGTGCGCGATGTTCCGCTCGGCGTCGCGCTTGAGGTCCTGGTAGCGACGGGCGAGGTCCTTATCGACTCGGGCGGTCGAGCGGTCGGCGGCGGAGCGCACGTCGTCACGGAGCGCATCTTCGAGCGCGTCGCCCGCCTTGTGGTGCACGTCTGCCGCCGTCAGCCACTCGTTGGCGTTCTGGACCATTACTCGCTCGTGTGCTGCGACGCGGTCGAATACCTCCCGATCGACGCGGGCGATCGTCTCGCGCTCGGCGGTGGAGTTGGGGTAGGTGGCGATGCGGGCGGCGACCCTGACATCGTGCGGGTTCATCGGCATGGGGTGTTCTCCGGGTGGTCGGTGAGGTGCTGGCGACCGCGAGCCGCGAGCTCGGCGGCCAGGGTCAGGTCGCTCTCGGCAACCTGGATGAGCGCGACCTTCGCCTGCGGGACGACGGCCTCGATGCGCTCGGCAACGGCGGCGCGCGCCGCCTCGTCGGTCACGAGCGACCCCTGCGGGCGGCGGCGTAGCTGTCCGCGTAGGCCGAGGTGTTGGTGCCGATGCCGGCCAGGCGGCGCTCGGCGGCGGCGCGGGCGTCGTCGCGCTGTAGGGCGTCCACCATCACATCGGTCGTCGCGGCGAGCTCCTGCCTCAGCCGTTCGGCGGCAGTCCGGTAGGCCTCAGCCCGAGCGCGGAGCCGGGTCGCGGTGGACGTGTCCTGCCGCGGGTAGTCGGGCAGCTTGGGGACCGGGATCGCCCGGCCCGTCTTGTCGAACAGCGCCATAGTCAGCGGTCCTTCCGGTGTCGAGACAGGCCGGGGCCTGCGGTGGGGATCATCGGCACGGCCTCGGCAACCTCGTGCGACAGGACGCCCTGCTCTGCGAGATACAGCGCCACGGCCTTGCGGACGAGCGCGGCCTTGGCAACGCCTGTCGTCGTCACGAGTTCGTCCAGCCCACGGTCCATGTCCGGGGTCAGGAGCAGCTTGCGCTCGATGAGGTTGCGTGTGGTCATGCCTCTAAGACTTCTCTGAACGGGCCTCCCCGCATCGGAGAGGGGCGCTCACGGGCTTACTTCTGGCGTTCTCCACATCGCTCGCCAGCGGCGCTCGGAGCGGCTGGAGCAGGCTTATTACATGGGAACTCAGGACTTCGACCCGGATGCGCCGGGCGAGTACGCAGGCTATCCGCGCAATGTGCAGAACCGTCGTGCCCCGACCGGGCGCACCACGCCTAAGACCACCGCCGAACTCGCGCAGGAGATGCGGCGCGAGGGTCTGCGCGAGGCCGCAGGCAAGCCCGCCGACCCGCACCGCCGTGAGCGGCGGGAACGGTGACCGCCGAACACGTCAAGGCCACCCGCAAGGCGGTACAGGCCGTCCGCCCGGATCAGGTGGGGAGGGTCGCCGCTCGGAAGGCCACCCAGCGGCCCACTACGCGCCAATCTCCCTCATCGGCACCCACGACTCAGCCCCGCGCCCAGGACTGAGGACGTTCGTCAGCGTGCGGCCAACGTAGCCACGCGGCGGGTCAGAGGTACAACCGCTGCTCGTATTGGCGCTTCGATGCCCGCTTGCTTCGCACCCGGCGCTCGGTCCACGTCAGACGCACGAGCGTTGGCGCGCTGTTGGCCATCGAACGGCTGACGCCCATCGGGACGCCGGTTCCAGGCGGTACCTCCACGGGGAGCGCGAGGTTGAAGTCGAGCGCCGGGATTTGGTCGCCGGTGATGTCGTCGACGGATAGGAGGGTGGCTACCGTGGCCTTCGAGAGGTTCACTGCCTCGAACCTAGACGGCGTGCCGCTTGCGGTCGTCTTTGTCACGTTCGCGCGCCAAGCAACGTGCTCGGTGTCAGCCTGAACCGCGATGGTGATGGCATAGAGGCTGGCGAGTGCCCCGAGGATGCCGCCAATGCCGCTCAGCCACGCGGCAACCGTGTCGCCCCAAGTCGTGGCGAAGAACGCGACGAGCAGCACGCCGCCGACGAGGGCGGCGGCGGCGAAGATGATGAAGAACCGGGCCATGAGTGCTAGCCCAAGGTCACGGCGCAGATCGCCACCATGTCGGAGAAGCTCATTCCCGCGTTCTTCGCTGCTCCACCGTCATCGGTCGCCACGCATCGCATGACGTCCATCGGGCTGACGTTGGCGAGTTCGGGTTGCTTCAACACCGCGAGGACTGCGCTCCAGGCGCGGCTACGGCGGTCGTTGTTCACGGCTTCGCCCATGTTCGAGAGCGCGGTGTCGGTGATCGACTTGATGCTGTCATAGGTGTACGACTCGCCGTAGTTCGCAGACAGTACGACCCTCGCCTGCTCGATGGGGTCGGTCGAGCCGCCGCTACCACCGCTGACGCTGCTGCTGCCGCCACTCGTGCCGCTACCACCGGACGAACCGCCCTTCGTCGCGCCGACGATCAGGGAGATGATGACGACCAGCACCACGATGCCGATGATGCCGATACACCCGATGCCGAAGCATCCAAGTCCGCCCTTCTGGGGTGGTACCGGACTGATTGGCGTCGGGCCCCCAGGGGTAGCGGTAGGCGGCGTTGCTGGGCGCGCCGCGGGGCGCTCGCCCAGCGGACGGCTCTCGCTCACTAGATCGTCTCCACTACAGCGGTCAGCCGATAGGCCGCCAGGTTGCCGGTGCCAGTGATCGACACGATCCGGCACGGCGGATACGCCTCAAGTGCCTGCTTCAGCAACTCTGCGGCCTGCTCCTGCGACCTCTCGATTGGCCGGTATGGACCCGAGATCACGATGACGTCCTGCTGTGGAATGAGCGGCATTGCAATCCTCCCCGCGAGCTGGTCACATACTAGCGAGCGTCCAGGAACACACATGCTCTGACGGGCATGCGCGAGGGAGAGGGCTGGCGAAGAGGGGCTGACGGGAATCGAACCCGCGTCACATGCTTGGAAGGCGCGTGCTCTGCCATTGAGCTACAGCCCCGTGTCGGTGTTCAGTTTGCTCACCCTCGGCTCGCCCTCTCGGGTCCGCTTCGGAGTGTTGTCGGCGTGGGTCGCCCTCTTCTCGCCCTCTCGGGCTTCGGGGAGGGTGGCTCTGCTCAGTGTTTACTTGGGCGTCCCGGTCAGCGCACCCAGTTTGGAAGTTGATCCAGTAGTAGCGCTCCCCGGTCTCGCCGTCAGGGATGCGGCGGAGGCGGTCGCCGAGCGTCCCCGCGGCGGCGCGGAGCACCGTCTCGGTGTCCGGGAGGTTGACGGAGCCGACGAGCAGTGCGCCCTGCGGCTGGAAGGTTGCGGTCATGATGCGGCCTTTCCATTGAGACGGGCGGGCCGCACGTGGCGACCCGCCG
>Ga0164243_10014457_pt1 | contig 10990 bp, 8 predicted proteins | sample OricompcompostOP_FD_108781 | JGI IMG/M metagenome (GOLD analysis project Ga0164243, IMG submission 108781) | Organic Plus compost microbial communities from Emeryville, California, USA - Original compost - Organic plus compost (OP) | ecosystem: Engineered > Solid waste > Mixed feedstock >...
ATGAGCACCCAGATGACGCTGCCGTCGGCGTGCAGCAGCCGCTTCTCGGCGGCGAAGTTCTGCACCCCCTCGGCGAGCAGCCGTGCGATCGCCGGCGGGTCGATGACGTCGTCGTCGGGGTGGGTCACGTCGGCCGGACGCATCCGCATGAGCTCGTCGCGGGCGTAGCCGAGCATGCGGCACATCGCCGGGTTCACGGCGACGTGGCGCGCGTGCAGGTCGGTCACCGCGATCGGGCCGACGACCTGCTGGCAGATCGTCTCCCACAGCGCGGGGGTGACCTCCGGACGGCCGGAGTCCATGGCTCACAGGCTACCCAGGGATCGCAAGTCGCGGGGCCGCGGTGTCCCGGGCAGCGCCGCGCGCCCGAGCCGGTGATCCACTGTGGATCGGGAGTGCCGACCACCTGCGCCGGAAACCCCTGTGCGCGGCGGTTGCCGGAGTTAGGCTGTGGTCGAGATCGCTGCGAGAGCCGGAGCAGCCAGGCATTCCGGACGGAACGCGCACGCTGGGGGTGCTCGCGTTGGAGCAGGCGGACGGTGCGGCCGGCGGGAACTGGTCGCTGTCGGACGTGACGATCACGGACCCGGCGGTGATCCGCCGGGCCGTGGGGGCCGCGGCCATCGGCAACGTGACCGAGTGGTTCGACTTCGGGGTCTTCGGCTACCTGGAGACCACGATCCGCCAGGTGTTCTTCAGCGGGCTGCCGGCGGAGCAGGGCTCGATCGCCGTGCTGCTGCTGGCCGCGCTGGCGTTCCTGGTGCGCCCGCTCGGCGGGCTGTTCTTCGGCCCGCTCGGCGACCGGATCGGCCGCACCAAGGTGCTGTCGCTGACGGTGATCCTCATGGCGGTCGGCACCTTCGTCATGGCCCTGATCCCCTCGTACGCGGCGATCGGGGTGGCCGCGCCGCTGCTGGTGCTGGTCGCGCGGCTGGTGCAGGCGTTCTCCACCGGCGGCGAGTACGGCGGGGCGATGTCGTTCATCGCCGAGTACGCCCCGGACAAGCGGCGCGGGTTCCTGGGCGCCTTCCTGGAGTTCGGCACGGTCACCGGCTACGCCCTCGGCGCGGGCATCGCGCTGCTGGTGCAGGCGCTGCTCTCGCACGAAGCCCTGCTGAGCTGGGGCTGGCGCATCCCGTTCCTGATCTCCGGGCCGATCGGGATGGTGGGGCTGTACCTGCGGCTGAAGCTGGAGGAGACGCCGGCCTTCGCCGCGCTGGCAGCCGAGTCCGAGGGCCGCGAGGGCCACCAGACGCTGCGCGAGATCCGCACCCTGGTCACCGAGCACTGGCGGCCGATGCTGGTCTGCTGCGGGCTGGTGCTCGGCTTCAACGTCACCAACTACATGCTGACCTTCTACATGCCCACCTACCTGACCACCCAGCTGCCGCGGCCGGGGCTGATCAGCGAGACCACCTCGCAGTTCCTGCAGCTGGTCGTGCTGGTGTTCATGCTGGTGTTCCTGCCGCTGCTCGGGCGGCTGTCCGACCGGATCGGGCGCAAGCCCGTGGTCTTCACCGGGTGCGCGGCGATGATCGCGCTCGGCGTGCCCGCGGTGCTGCTCATGCGCCAGGACAGCGTGGTCGGGGTGCTCGGCGGGCTGCTGCTCATGGGCGTGATGCTGCTGGGCTGGAACTCGACGATGCCGTCGACGCTGCCCGCGCTGTTCCCGACCGAGGTCCGCTACGGCGGGTTGGCGATCGCGTTCAACATCTCGGTGTCGCTGTTCGGCGGCACCACCTCGGTGATCGTGGCCGGGCTCGTGTCGGCCACCGGGGACCCGCTTTGGCCCGGCTACTACCTGATGATCGCCGGCGTGATCGGGGCCGCGGCGTGCTGGTGCATGCGGGAGTCGGCCGGTCGGGTGCTTCCCGGCTCGCCCCCGGCGGCCTCGAGCACGGCCGAGGCGCGGGAGCGGCTCGGGATGCGCGCCGAGGGCTGACCCCGCCGGGGATTTCGCCCGGATGCGGGCGTGTTCGCCGGCCGGCCCGCGCCGTAGGGTTGATCGCGGCTGCGGAAGTGCTCGCGCGAGGCGGTGCTGATGGGCGTGGTCGGGCGAATCCTGGTGCTGCTTCCGGCGCTGGTGCTCTGCGCCGGGTGCCTGCCGGCGTCCCCGCGTGCGGCACCTCCGCCGGCCGAGCCGCCCGGTCCGTGCGCGGTGACCAGCACGCGCGACGTCGACGTGCCCATGCGCGACGGCACGACGCTCAAGGCCGACGTCCACCGGCCGCGGACCGCGGCGCCCGTGCCGGTGATCCTGCACCGCACGCAGTACGGCAAGGAGGACGCGCAGAGCTCCGGGCCCCGCTACGCGAAACCCGAGTGGTTCGCCTCCCACTGCCATCTCGTCGTCACCGAGGACATCCGCGGCCAGCACGCCTCCGGCGGGCAGTTCGCGGAGTACGCCCACGACCGCGACGACGGCTACGACAGCGTCGAGTGGGCCGCGCGGCTGCCCGGTTCGAACGGCAAGGTCGGCATGTACGGCTCGTCGTACGTGGGCGCGACGCAGTGGCTGGCCGCCGAGGCGCGTCCGCCGCACCTGACGACGATCGTGCCGGCCAACACCTCCGCCGACTACTACGACGGCTGGACGTACGAGAACGGGGCGTTCCGGCTCAACTTCGTCGAACCGTGGACGGTCGGCATCGCCGCCAGCGCTGCGCGCAGCCGCGGCGACACCGCCACCGCCGACCGGCTCGGCAACGAGGCGCACCGGATGGCGGTCGACATGGCGCGGCGGCCGTACAACGCGTTCGCGCCGCTGCAGCCGGCGAGCCCGCTGACCGCGCCGTACTTCTTCGACTGGTTGCGCCACCCCACCAACGACGAGTACTGGAAGCGGTGGGCGCCGAACCAGCACTACCCGCGGATCGACCTGCCGGTGCTGAACTTCGAGGGCTGGTACGACGCGTTCCTGCGCGGTGGTCTGGAGAACTTCACCGGCATGAGCCGGTCCGCGCCCTCGCCGTTCGCGCGCGGCAACCAGCACGTGGTGATCGGACCGTGGGACCACCTCGGCTGGGGGCGTCCGGACAGCACGCCGGCGCCGATGCTGCGGCCGCGGCGGTCGAGCGCGGGCCAGTCCGCGGTCGCTCCCGGCCCGAACGCGAACAGCCCGATCAACTCGATGATGGTCGCGTGGTACGACCACTTCTTGAAGGGGCGCGACAACGGGATCGACCGCACCGCGAAGGTGCACTACTACGAGATGGGCGCCAACCAGTGGCGCAGCGCCGGCGCGTGGCCGCTGCCGAACACGCGGTGGACGAACTACGCGCTCGGCGGCGGAGGCCAGGCGAACGGGGTCTTCGGCGACGGCGCGCTCACGCCCGGCCCGCCGCGACCGTCCCCACCGGACCGCTTCACCTACGATCCGGCGAACCCGGTTCCCAGCGTGGGCGGGCATTCGTGCTGCAGCGCGCGGACGGGCTCGCAGGGCCCCTACGACCAGCAGTCGGTGGAGCAGCGCCCCGACGTGCTCGTCTACGACGGCCCCCGGTTCACCGCGAACACCGAAGTCACCGGCCCGATGCGGGTGCAGCTGTACGCGGCCACGGACGCGCCCAACACCGACTGGACCGCGAAGGTCGTGGTGGTGCACCCGGACGGCAGCGCGGTGAACCTCAACAACGGGATCGTGCGGGCCAGCCACCGCGAGTCCCAGGAGCACCCGAGCCCGGTGCGGCCCGGTCAGGTGCAGCGCTACGCCATCGACGTGTGGCCGACCAGCACCGAGTTCGGCCCGGGAGACCAGCTGCGGCTGGAGATCTCCTCCAGCGACTACCCGCAGTTCGACCCGAACCCGAACGTCGGGCCCACCGCGAGCACCACGGCCCGCCAGCGGCCGGCGCACCAGACCGTGCTGCACGACCCGCAGCACCCGTCGACGCTGACCCTGCCGGTCATCCCGCCCGGCACCGGCGGCACCAGCCGGACCTTTCCCGCTCCGCCGCGGTGAGCGCGCCACCGTTGCTCGAGGTCCGGGGGTTCGTCCGCTGAGTTCGTCCAGTCGCTGAGTTCGTTCGTCCGCTGAGTTGGTCCAGATGCTGAGTTCGTCCAACTCCGAGATAACTGTCCATTGAGACCATGTCCGTTGTGGACAGATCATTGTTTCGTGCAGTGCGGCATATTCCGCCGCGGTGTTGCTCCGGCAGGGGAGTGGTTCTGCTGCAGTCAGGTGACTGTGGAGAGAGGGAGACTCCCTGGCCTGCGCTTTTCGCTGGAACTGCGGGAAGAACTCCGGGTCCTACCTGAACAGGTGATCAGTGCGGTGGCCACCGCGCGGGCACCATGAGCGCCATGGGTGTTCAGCGGATAACGAGCGACGACCACCGATATCCCGGACTGGTGCGCGGCAACAACGCGCGCTGGTCCGGCACTCCCGACACGATCTACGTGCCCGAGACCCGCGCGGACATCGCCGTGGCGTTCCGGGAGATGCGCCAGGACCGGGCGAGCTTCGCCGTGCGCGGCGGCGGCCACTGCTACCTGGACTCCGTCTACAACGACCGCACCGATTGCGTCATGGACCTGGGACTGGTCAACCAGGTCTTCCACGACCAGGAGCACAAGGCCATCTCGGTGGACGCCGGATGCCGGCTCGGCGAGGTCTACAAGCACCTGTACCGGCGCTGGGGCGTGACCATCCCCGGCGGATCGTGCGCCACCGTGGGCGTCGGCGGCCACGTCAGCGGCGGCGGGTACGGCCTGCTGTCGCGCCTGTACGGCATCACCGTGGACTACCTGTGGGGCGTGGAGGTCGTCACCGCCAGCGGCGAGGTCAAGCTCGGCACCCGCGACCACCCGGAGAACTCCGAGGAGCACCGGCTCTGGTGGTGCCACACCGGCGGCGGTGGCGGGAACTTCGGTGTGGTCACGCGGTTCCTGTTCCGCAGCGCCAACAGCGACGGGACCGACCCGACCGAGTGCCTGCCGCCGGCTCCGGCGAAGGCGCTGATGCACAGCCTGAAGATCCCGTGGGGCGAGCCGGACGAGGACCCCTCGTGGCTCAGCGACCTGCTCGGCGACTACGCCTCGTGGTGCGAGGGCCACGGGGATCCCCCGCAGGGCGAGCCGCAGGTCGCCGGCTCGCACGCGGACATCGGCCCGGACACCGCCACCAACCGCCTGTTCGGGCTGTTCCGCGTGCGGGTGCCGCAGAGCGTCCCCGAGAACTGGGCGCTCGACCTGACCGTGCAGGTGGCGATGCTGGAGGACACCGCCGCCGAGCGGCGGCTCGCCGGGCGGGTGCTGGACGAGTTCCGCGGCGAGGTGATCGAGGGGGCGGTGACGCCCTCCGGTGTCGGCGAGGTGGTCGAGGAGCTGCCGTGGCTGGTCGCCACCGAGTGGCTCAGCGGCGGCGACTGGTACGACCGGGCCAAGCAGAAGTCGGCCTACCACCTGTCGCTGACCGAGGAGCAGGGCGCGCAGATCGTGCACCGGTTCCACGCGTACGAGGGCGCGACCGGTGACCACCGCGAGGACGGCCGCGGGGCGCTGGCGCAGCTGGACACCTACGGCGGCGCGGCCAACCACCCGCCGCACGGCACGGCGCACTCCCACCGGGACTCGACCATCAAGGTGCAGTACCAGGCCTACTGGCACGGCGACCACGCGGGCCGTCCCGTCAACCAGCGGGAGCAGGACCTCGCCCACGTCCGGTGGCTCAACAGCGCCTACCACGCGATCTACGCGACCGGTGGCGGCGACGGCTTTCCGCAGCGGGCGCACGAGAAGGGCGAGGACGGCCCCTGCACCGTCACCGACGGGTGCTTCGTCAACTACCTGGACGACGATCTCGTGCGGGCCGACGACGAGCAGCTGGCCGCGAAGCTGTACTGGGCTCCGCGGACGCGGGAGAAGCTGATCCGCTGCAAGGCGCAGCTCGATCCGGAACGGGTGTTCTCCACGGCGCAGGACATCCCCGAGCCGTGACGGCGCGGAATCCGCCCGGAACGCGCGGGAAGATGCGCGGGAAGAACGGTGGGGAAACGCGGTGAGAAGCGGGGTGCCGGACCGATCCGGCACCCCGCCTGCACCCGCTTCTGGCCAGTTTTCGCCGGCCAGTTTTCGCCGGGCTGCTCAGCGCACGGGCCCGCTCAGCCCTCGGCGCTCGGCAGGGCGTCCTCGGCGTCCAGCGTGACCGCCGCCGCGTGCACCACCGAGGCGATGCGCAGCACCTCGTGGATGGTCTCCCGCGGGGTGTCGCCGCCGCGCAGCGTCTTGTCGTGCGACTGCAGGCACATGCCGCAGCCGGTGATCGCCGAGACCGCGAACGACCACAGCTCGAACAGGTGCTGATCGACCCCGGGCTTGCCGATGACGGTCATCCGCAGCTTCGCCGGCATCGAGTCGTATTCCTCGTCGCCGAGCAGGTGCTTGGCCCGGTAGTAGACGTTGTTCATCGCCATGATCGACGCGGCGGCCTTGGCGGCCTCCAGCGCCTCGGCGGACAGCCGGCTCGCCGCCTCCTCGTGGATCTCGCGCAGCACCTTGGCGCTGCGGGAGGCGTAGGCCGAGGCCAGGGCGGTGCCCCAGACGACGTCGTCGCCGTACGTGGAGTTGCCGATCACCGAGCCCAGGTTGAGCTTGGTGTCCTTGGCGTAGCCGGGCAGCTCGTTGCGCAGGTTGTCCAGACCCATCGTCACACCGCCGCCATCTCGGACTTGGCGTCGATGGTCTCCTCGCCCTTGGTCCAGTTGCACGGGCACAGCTCGTCGGTCTGCAGCGCGTCCAGCACCCGCAGCACCTCGTCGACGTTCCGGCCGACCGAGCCGGCGGTGACCATGCTGAACTGGATGTAGCCGTCCGGGTCGACCAGGAAGGTCGCCCGCTGGGCCACGCCGTCCTCGCCGAGCACGCCCAGCTCGGAGGTCAGCTCCCGCTTGACGTCCGAGAGCATCGGGAAGGGCAGGTCCTTGAGGTCCGAGTGGTTGCGCCGCCACGCGTGGTGCACGAACTCGGTGTCCACGGAGACGCCGAGCACCTGCGCGTCGCGGTCGGCGAAGTCCTCGTTCTTCCGGCCGAAGGCCGCGATCTCGGTGGGGCAGACGAAGGTGAAGTCCTTCGGCCAGAAGAACACGACCTTCCACTTGTCCGGGTAGGACGAGCTGTCGATGGTCGTGAAGGCCTTGTCCGGGTCCAGGTCCACGCAGGCCTGGAGGGAGAACTCGGGGAACTTGTCGCCGACAGTGAGCACTGCCACAACTCCTTCTTGACGTGGTGTCCTTGCTGCCGGCAGCCTGCCGGAACGATCGGGGGAGGCCAAAATAGCCCCGCGCCGGCGGATTGATTAACTGGGCTGATGAATGCACGCGTGCCTACCTTCGCGCAGCTGCGCGCGTTCGCCGCGGTCGCCGAGTTCCTGCACTTTGGCAGCGCCGCGGCCGATCTCGGTGTGACCCAGCCCGCACTTTCGGCGGCGTTGACCGGATGTGAGGAAGCGCTCGGTGTGCGCCTTGTGGAACGCACCACAAGAAAGGTGCGGCTGACCGAGGCCGGACACCACCTGCTGCCGCAGGCCCGCGAGGCGCTCACCGCGGTCGACGCGTTCATGACCCGCGCCGACGACGCGGGCACCGCGCACTCGGGGATGCGGCGGATCGGCATCATCCCGACCGTGGCGCCCTACGTCCTGCCGGCCGTTCTGCGCGCGCTGCGGAACCACCACCCGGGCGTCGAGCCGCGGGTGCACGAAATGCAGACCACCGAGATCATGCGGGGTTTGGAGAGCGGCGCGCTCGATTTCGGGATCTGCGCGCTGCCGACCCCGTCGGATTCCGTGGAATGCCCGCTGTACGTGGAGCGGCTGCTGGTCGCGATGTCGAAGGAGCGGGATCCGGTGACCGCGCCGCAGTTCTCGCTGGAGGACCTCGCCGACGAGAACGTGCTCATGCTCGAGGACGGGCACTGCTTGCGGGACCAGACGCTGCAGCTGTGCCAGCGCTCCGGATTCGTGCCCGGGATGCGCTCCTCGGCGACCGGGATTCCCACGCTGCTGCGGCTCGTGGAGGCCGACCTCGGGGTGGCGGTGATCCCGGAGACCGCGGCGAAGGGGGAGCGGGCCGAGCAGGGGATCGCGTTCCGGCAGCTGCAGGACCGGGAGGCGCGGCGGACCGTGGGCCTGGTGTGCCGGCCCGGCGACGACCGGGCGGACCAGCACGCGGAGCTCGCCGAGGTGATCCGGAAGGTGGTGCGCCAGCGCCGGCTGCCGGTGCAGATCCACCACCCGTAGCGGTCCGCAGGGGGCGGTCGTGCTGCTATCTGCTGCTGTGCGGTGGATTTGCGGGATCGCTCTGGTGTGTACCGGGTCGGATCGGTGGAAGTCCCCAGTGGCCAGACCGCTTCCTGCTCGGGCAGTTGCTCCAGCGCGGCGGGCGCCCGCCCCGGGTGCGCGCCCTGCGAGATCGCCCCGGCCGCTCGTGCTCAGCACCGTCGCGAGGCGCGGGTCAGCCCAGCTCCTGCTCCAGCCAGCGCGTGTGGACCGGACCGCGCAGCAGCTGGGCGTTCGCCGTCAGCTGCCGCTGCAGCGCCACCGTGCTGGCCAGGCCCTCGACGGTGAACTCGTCGAGGGCCTGGCGGGCCCGCGCGAACGCCTGCGCCCGGTCGGCGCCCCAGCAGACGAGCTTGGCGATCAGCGAGTCGTAGAACGGGCTGATCCGCGCGCCCCGCACCAGGCCGGTGTCGACCCGCACGCCCGGCCCGCCCGGCAGGTCGAAGGTGGTCACGTCACCGGGGCTGGGCGCGAACGCGTTGTCCGGGTCCTCCGCGTTGATCCGCAGCTCGACCGCGGCCCCGCGCAGCGCGACGTCCTGCTGCGCCAGGGACAGCGGTTGCCCGGTGGCCACCCGCAGCTGCTCGGCGACCAGGTCGACCCCCGTGATCATCTCGGTGATCGGGTGCTCGACCTGCACGCGGGTGTTCATCTCGATGAAGTGCGGGTCGCCCGCGGGATCCACGAGGAACTCGACCGTGCCGGCCCCGCGGTAGCCGACGTGCTCGGCCAGCCGCACCGACGCGGCGCAGACGATCTCGCGCGTCCGCTCCGGCAGGTCCGGCGCGGGCGCCTCCTCGAGCAGCTTCTGGCGGCGGCGCTGCACCGAGCAGTCGCGCTCGAACAGGTGGATCGCGCGTCCGGCGGAGTCGGCCAGCACCTGCACCTCGACGTGCCGGGTGCGCTCCAGCGCCTTCTCCAGGTAGGTCGTGCCGTCGCCGAAGGCGTTGCGGGCCTCGGCCTGCGCGGCCGGCAGCACCTCGGCCAGCTCGTCGTCGTCGCGCACCGGGCGGATCCCGCGACCGCCGCCTCCGGAGCTGGCCTTGACCAGCAGCGGATAGCCGATCTCCGCGGCGGCCTCGCGGGCCTCGGCCACGTCGGCGACCGGGCCGCTGCCGGGCACGACCGGAACGTCGGCTTCCCGCGCGGCCCTTCGCGCGCTGGCCTTGTCGCCCATGAGCGCGATCGCGCTCGCCGGCGGGCCGACGAAGCCCAGCCCGGCCTGCTCGACCGACCGCGCGAACTCCGCGCTCTCGGACAGGAACCCGTATCCGGGGTGCACCAGGTCGCAGCCGGAGTCCTGCGCCGCGGACAGCAGCGCAGAACCGTCCAGATAGGACTTCGGCGCGGGGGATTTCCCGATGTGGCGGGAATCGTCAGCCATCCGCACCCAGGTCGCGTCCGCGTCGGCATCGGAGTGCACCGCCACCGCGGCGAAGCCCGCCGCGTGGCAGGCGCGCACCACCCGCACCGCGATCTCGCCGCGGTTGGCGACCAGCACCCTCACCCGTCCTCCACCTCGAACAGCTCCTGGCCCGGTTCGACCTCCTCGCCCTCGGCGAGCAGGATCCGGCTCACCCGCCCCGGCCGCTCGGCCCGCACCTCGTTGAACGTCTTCATCACCTCGACCAGCCCGAGCGTCTGCCCGTCCTGGACGACCGACCCCTCCTCGACGAACGGCTCCTGATCCGGTGCGGGGCGGCGGTAGAACACGCCCGGCAGCTGCGACGTCGCCTTGTACATGCGGCACCTCATCTCCCGTCGGGAACGGCTTCGCGGACCTCGGCCAGCCGCGCGCGGCGCTGCCGCCGCGCGTCCATCGCCCCCGCCACGTCCACGGCGGTGAACGACACCCGCCCGCCGGTGCGGACCTGGGCGATCCGATCCCGGTCGGCGGAGGCGACCGTGCCCACGGTCGCGTAGCCGCCGCCGGTCACGGCGTCGTTGAGCAGCACGATCGGCTCGTCCCCGCCGGGCACCTGCACCGAGCCGACCGGATAGCCCAGATCGACGACGTTGGCCGGGTCGCTGCCGGCGCCGAACGGCTGCTCGCGCGGGACGAAGTCGAGCTCGCCGCCGCGCAGCCGGTAGCCGACCCGGTCGGCGTCCTTGGTGACCTTCCAGCTCGTGGTCAGGAAGTTCTCCAGCGCCTCGGCGGTCAGCCGGTACGAGCACAGCCCGACGACCAGCCGCAGCTCGGTGACCTCGCCCAGCTCGGGCCGCAGGTGCTCGGGCACCTCGGCGCCTTCCGGCGGGCCCGGCTCGGGGCGGGCCCCGAGCGGCAGCCGGTCGCCGTCGCGGAGCGCGCGTCCCTCGTGCCCGCCGATGCCGGTGAGTGTGTAGGTCGAGCGGGAGCCGAGGTAGACCGGCACGTCGATCCCGCCGGACACGGCGACGTACGGCCGCGCCCCCGCGGTGACGGCCGCGACCTCGAGCACGTCGCCGGGGCCGACGGCCAGCGTCCGCCACTGCGCCACCTCGTCGCCGTTGAGCGTCACCGGAGCCCGGGCACCGGTGACCGCGACCAGCCGCCGGTCGGTGAACTCCAGCCCGGGCCCGAGGTAGGTGGCCTCCAGCGCCGCCGCCCCGGGCGGGTTGCCGACCAGCGCGTGGGCCGCGGCGAAGGAGTACTGGTCCATCGCCCCCGACGGCGGCATCCCGATCGCGTACTGGCCCGGACGGCCCGCGTCCTGCACGGTCGTCGACATCCCGCCG